>Ga0307415_100001111_pt1 | contig 12554 bp, 15 predicted proteins | sample DK1Cmetagenome_FD_204524 | JGI IMG/M metagenome (GOLD analysis project Ga0307415, IMG submission 204524) | Maize rhizosphere microbial communities from greenhouse at UC Davis, California, United States - DK15-C-2 | ecosystem: Host-associated > Plants > Roots > Rhizosphere > Soil | place: USA...
GACGAACCGACGACCGGCCTCGACCCGCGCGGCCGGCAGGCGATGTGGGGGGTCATCACCGGCCTCGCCGGGTCCGGGGTGACCGTCTTCCTCACGACGCAGTACCTCGAGGAGGCCGACCGGCTGGCGGACCGCATCGCCCTCATCGACGGCGGGCGCGTGGTCGCCGAGGGCACCGCGGCCGAGCTGAAGCAGAAGGTCGCCGACCAGCGCCTGGAGCTGGAGCTCGCCGACGCCGCGGCCTTCGACGAGGTCGCCCGCTCCGTCGGCGGGCGCGCGGTCGCCAGCGACCCGGGCCACCTGACGATCGGTGTCGCCACCGACGGCAGCGCCGCGCACGTGCGGGCGCTGCTCGACGAGGTCGATCCGGACCACCGCGCGGTGCGCAGGTTTGCCATGCACACCGCGACCCTCGACGACGTGTTCCTCGCCCTGACCGGCCGCAGCGCCGGCCGACCCGAGAAGGAGACCGCCAGTGTCTGACATCGCAGCACCCGACGGCGCCCTGCGCCTGCGCGCCCCGACCAGACCGGTGGCGGCCGCGGGCGACTGGCTGACCATGGCCGGTCGCAGCCTGCGCCTGAGCCTCCGCACCCCAGATGCGCTGCTGACCTCGTTGCTGCTCCCGATCATGCTGATGCTGCTGTTCGTCTACCTCTTCGGTGGGGCGATCCAGACCGGCACCAGGTACGTCACCTACGTCGTCCCCGGGGTCCTGCTGCTGTGCGCGGGCTTTGGGGCGGCGACCACGGCGGCGAGCGTCAGCCACGACCTGACCGGCGGGATCGTCGACCGGTTCCGGTCGATGGACGTCAATGGCGCGGCGATCCTCGCCGGGCACGTGGTGGCCAGCGTCGCCCGCAACCTCGCCTCGACGGTCCTGGTGCTCGGGGTTGCGTTCCTCATCGGGTTCCGGCCGAGCGCGGGGCCGCTCGACTGGCTGGCCGCCGCCGGCGTCCTGCTGCTGTACATCCTCGCCATTTCCTGGCTGTCCGCCGCGGTCGGCGTCCTCGCGCGGTCGCCGGAGGCCGCCGGCGGGTTCACCTTCCTCATGGCGTTCCTGCCCTATCCCAGCAGCGCGTTCGTGCCGATCGACACCATGCCGACGTGGATCCACGGGGTCGCGCAGCACCAGCCGGTCACCCCGGCCATCGAGAGCATCCGCGGCCTGCTGCTCGGCACGCCCGTCGGCAACAGCCCCTGGCTGGCGGCGGCCTGGTGCCTCGGCATCCTCGTCGCCTCGGTCGCCCTGTCCGGCGTGCTGTTCCGCCGCCGCACGGCGTGACCCGGGCTCAGCCGTCGGGGTCCGGCGGGTCGTCGCGGTCGTTGCCGCGGTTGCGCTCGACCATCCGCTCCAGCCGCCGGATCGCCTGCAGTAGCACCGCGACCGGGACCTTGACGTGGTCGGGGACGCAGCCGGCGTGGAGCACGCGGGCGTCGTTGGTCATGAACACCACGCGGTGGTCGACCGGCTGCCCGCAGACCATGCACTTGACGCGCTGGTGGACCATCGTCGAGGAGGCGATGATGGTGATCCGGCCGGCGTGGTCCTCCGTCAACTGGGCGGCTCCTCCTCGAAGGTGGTACCGCGCAGTTTGCCACGGTTCACCTGGCGGGTCTCGGGTCCTTCCCCGGCCCGCCGCCGCGGCCGCTCAGGTGCGCGGGACGGCGCCGGTGCCCGTGGCCATGGCGCGCAGGTGGGCGGCGGCGGCGACGCGCTCCTCGGCGATCCGGTCGGCGACCTCGGCGGTCGGCAGCCCCTCCGCGCGGGCCCGGCGGAAGATCAGCCGCAGCGCCTCGGCGACGCCCTGCACCGAGACCGCCAGCCGCTCCGGCGAGTAGCCGAGCTCGCCGGCGCCGATGACGGCGTAGGGGGCCGCCGAGTTGATCACGTAGTCGGGGGCGTACAGGATGCCCCGCTCCAGCAGCCTGGCGCCGTCGGCCGCCTCGCCGAGCTGGTTGTTGGCGCCGCCCGCCACGATGCGGCACCGCAGGCGCGGGATGGTGTGCTCGTTGAGCACGCCGCCGACCGCGTTGGGGCTGAACACGTCGCAGGGCACGTCGTACAGCGCGTCGGGGTCCTCCACGGTGATGTCCAGCCGCAGGGCCAGCTCCTTGGCCCGGGCGGGGTCGAGGTCGGCGCCGATCACCACGGCGCCGGCGGCGACCAGCAGCTCGGCCAGCCGCCCGCCGACGCCGCCGAGTCCCTGCACGGCGACGCGCCGGCCGGCCACCTCGGCCGAGCCGTAGACCTCGTCGAGGGCGGCGCCGATGCCGGCGAACACGCCGTCGGCGGTCAGCGGGGTCGAGTCCCCGGTGCCGCCGAAGCGCCGGTCGATCGCCCAGACGAAGTCGGTCTCGCGGGCGATCTCGACCATGTCCTCGGCCGAGGTGCCGAGGTCCGGCCCGGTGCCGAAGCGGCCGGCCAGCAGCTGCACGAACCGCCCGAAGGAGCGCAGCAGCACCCGCTTGTCGGCCGCGCCGTCCTGCCTGAGCAGCACCGCCTTGCCGCCGCCGCGGGGCATGTCGGTGAAGGCGAACTTGTAGGTCATCCCCTTCGACAGGCGCAGCGCGTCCTCCAGCGCCGCCTCCTCGGAGTCGTAGGCCCTGTAGCGCGTGCCGCCGCGGGCGGGCCCGAGCGCGCTGTCGTGGATGGCGATGATCGCCCGCATGCCCGTCTGCCGGTCGAAGCAGAACACCACCTGCTCGTGGCCGTGCTCGGCCATCTTGTCGAAGACGCCCACCTTGCCCTCCTCGCGGTGCACGCCGGGGCAGGGGGGAGGCCCGCCCAGCGCCATTGCCGGGTTCGTCGCCGCCGGCGGTCGCCCGCCGGATACCTCAACGATACCCCGGCGGCGGCCGGAGCAGTCCGCCGGGCGGGGAGCGGCTGCGTAGCATGTCGGCGACACCCTCGAGGGAGGAGGCGACGATGCCGCTGTGGGACCGGCGCGCGGAGACGATGTCGGAGGACGAGCGGGCCGCCCTCCAGGCCGAACGGCTCGGCGCGCTGCTCACGCGCCTGGCCGGGTCGAGCCCGTTCTACGCCGGGCGGCTGGCCGAGGCCGGCGTCGACCCCGACGCCCCCCTCGGCCTCGACGACCTCCCGGCGCTGCCGTTCACCACCAAGGCCGACCTGTGGGAGCACTACCCGTGGGGCCTGCTGGCGGTCCCGCGCGAGCAGGTGCTCCGGGTCCACGGCTCCTCGGGGACGGGCGGCCGGCCGACCCTGGTCGCCTACTCCCGCGGCGACCTGGCCGTCTGGGCCGAGGTGTGCGCCCGCGCCCTCGGCTGCGCGGGCGCCGGCCCGGGCACCCTGGTCCACAACGCCTACGGGTATGGGCTCTTCACCGGCGGCCTTGGCATGCACCAGGGCGCCGAGCTGCTCGGTTGCACGCTGGTGCCCGTCTCCGGCGGCCAGACCCAGCGCCAGGTGGCGCTGATCCGCGACCTGCGCCCGGAGGTGCTGTGCTGCACGCCCTCGTACGCGGTGCGGCTCGGGGAGGCGCTCGGCGAGGCCGGCATCCCGCGCGACGAGGTGTCGCTGCGGGTCGGGATCTTCGGCGCCGAGCCGTGGAGCGAGGCGATGCGGGCGCAGATCGAGGCGGTGCTGCCGCTCAAGGCGCTGGACATCTACGGCCTGTCCGAGATCATCGGCCCGGGAGTGTCCTGCGAGTGCGTGGAGGCGCAGGCGGGCCTGCACGTCAACAGCGACCACTTCCTGGTCGAGGTGGTCGACCCGGCCTCCGGCCGCCCGCTCGGCCCGGGGCAGCGCGGCGAGCTGGTCTTCACCACCCTGACCAAGGAGGCCATGCCGGTGCTGCGGTACCGCACCGGCGACCTCGCCGCCCTCGACCCCTCGCCGTGCGCCTGCGGCCGGACCCTGCCCCGCATGTCCAAGGTCACCGGGCGCAAGGACGACATGCTGGTGATCCGCGGCGTCAACGTCTACCCGAGCGAGGTCGAGGCGGTGCTGGTCGCCGAGCGCGCGGTCGCCCCGCACTACCTGCTGGTGGTCGACCGCACCGAGGCCATGCCGAAGCTGCTGGTGGCCTGCGAGCTGGCCGCCGGGTGGACGATCTGCGCCGACACCGAGGAGGCCGAGCGCGAGCGGGTCGCCGACGAGGTCGGCGCCGCCCTGCTGCAGCGCCTCGGCCTGGCCACCGAGGTCCGCGTCCTGCCGGGCGGCAGCATCCCCCGGGTGGAGCTGGGCAAGGCCCAGCGGGTGGTGGAGCGGACCTCCACGCACGACCCGCTCGCGGCGCTGAGCGGGTAGGCAAGCCGCCCCGCCACGGCGCTCGAGGCTACCGCGAGCCGTCCTCGAGCCGGCGCCGGGTCCAGCCGGGCCAGAGCCGGCGCGCGGTCTCCTCGCCGACGCCACGGCGGCCGTGCATCGAGCGCCACACGCCGCGGTAGCCGGGCAGGACCCCCGAGGCGACGACCACGTGCCCGACGATCACCGGGGTGACCGCGTAGGTGGCCAGGCGGTGCACCCGCGCCAGCCAGACGAACGCCGGGCCACCGTGGACCAGCACCAGCCCGAGGCCGCTCAGCACCAGAACCAGCAGCGCGGAGGCCAGCACCAGGTTGGCGATGCGCTGGCCGGGATCGAAGTGGCCGCGGTGGTGAGGGAAGCGGCCGGAGAGGGCCGCGCGCGGCCAGCGGGCCAGCCAGGCGCGGTCGCCGCGGTCGAAGCGGAGCGACGCCGCGACGAAGCGGCCGACCGCCCGGGGGCGGGCCAGCAACAGTGCCGCGCCAAGGCCCGCCAGGCCCCAGCCGACGTCCTTGTGGGTGACCACGTCCGGGACGCCCAGCAGCCGTGCCAGCACGCTCGGCTGCCCCTCGCGGCCGAGCAGCAGCCACCAGCCGGTGGCGAGCAGCGTCAGCGTCGCCAGGTAGACGACCGCGTGGAGCCAGCGGGCCGGGCGCGCGTAGCGCTCGATCCGGCGCCCCGCCCCGCCCGGGGCGCGGCGCCGCTCACGGGTAGCCATCGCCGCCACCCGGGCTGCCGGTGCTGGCGGTCTGGCCACCGCCGCCGCCGACGGTCACGGTGACCTCGTCCCTCGGGCCCGCCAGGGAGTGGTCGGCGTTGGCCAGCGCGGCGGTGATGACGTGCTCGCCCGCTGGCAGGCCCTCGACCTGGAAGGTGTCGCTGTAGTTGATCTTGTAGTCGGCTTCCTGCCCGTCGAACCAGACGTGCACGTGGTGCCGGCCGGTGCCGGGGTCGCCGAGCGGCACGCTGGAGGTGACCTTGAGGGTGAACGGCTGGGTGACCTCGGCCCCGTCGGCCGGGGTGGCGATCCCCAGCGTCATGCCGTCCCCGCCGCCGCCTGCGGTGGCGTCGTCCCCGTTGCCGCCAGGGCCGCCGCCGCAGGCCGCGGCGAGCAGCGCCACGGCGCCAAGGAGCAGCAGCCGCATGCGTGGTCCGCGTCGTGTCATGGGATCCGACCTCCTGTCGACGGGCGACGTGGTTGCCTGCTGCTGTCTGCTACGAAGCGAGGGCCTGGAGGGATTGGCCGCTGGACTGGGCAATCCCTCCGGACGCCGGCGCCGTAGTACCTGAGTGGTGTGGTCTGCTTCCGTTTCCGACGACGCGCTGCTCGCGGGTCTGGCGTCCGGCGACCGGGACGCCGCCACCGCGTTCGTGCGACGATTCCAAGGGCGCGTCTACGGCCTCGCAATGGCGATCGTCCGGGACCCGGGCGCGGCCGAGGACGTCGCGCAGGAGACCTTCGTGCGGGCGTGGCGGCATGCGGCGGCGTACGACCCGAGACGCGGCTCGGTGCCCACCTGGCTGCTGACGATCGCCCGCAACCTGGCGGTCGACGCGACGCGGCTGCGGCGCTCCGAGCCGATGGCCCCGGAGGCGTTCCTCGCGCTGGGGCTCGCCAGCCCGGACGCGGACCCGGGCGAGCGCGAGTTCCCGGTCGACGAGACCGAGCGGCTGCGCAGGGCGTTGGCGGACCTGCCGGAGGAGCAGCGCCGCGCGATCGTGCTGGCGGGGTTCTACGGGCAGACGGCCCGGGAGATCAGCCGGCTGGAGGACGTGCCGCTCGGCACGGCCAAGACGAGGATCCGCACGGCGATGCTGCGGCTGCGTTCGGCGCTGGGGGTGACGCGATGAGCCGGCGGGAGCCGGGGCACCCCCTTGGAGGTCCCCGATGAGCGAGCGCATGCCGTGCGACGTCCTCGCCGAGCTCGCCCCGGAGCTGGCCCTCGGGATCGTCACCGGGGAGCAGCGGGCACGCGCGCTCTCGCACCTCGCCGGCTGTGGCGACTGCCGGGGCCGCGTGGAGGAGCTGTCCGAGGTGGCGGACGCGCTGCTGCCGCTGGCACCGGCCCGGGAGCCGCCCGCGGGCTTCGAGTCGCGAGTGCTCGGGCGGCTGCCCACCAGGGTGCGCCCGCGACGCTGGCGGCGCTGGGCGCTGGCGGCGGCCGCGCTGCTGCTGGCGGCCACGGTCGGCGGCGGCGGGGTGTTCGCCGCGGGCGGCGGCGACCGCGACCTCGCCGCACGGTACCGCCGCACGCTGGCGACGGCGGGCGGCGAGGCCTTCGGCGCCTGGCGCCTCGGCGACGCCGGCACCGTGTTCGTCTACCAGGGCTCGCCGTCGTGGATGTTCGTGAGCATGCGGCCGTCGGCGGGCGCCGGGCCGTTCGCCTGCGAGCTGGTGCTGGCCGGCGGGCGCCGGGTGCCGCTGGGGACCTTCAGCCTGCGGGCCTACCAGACCGGGTGGGGACGCACGATCCCCGTGAGCCTCCACGAGGTCGCCCGCGTCGAGCTGCGCGACCTCGGGCACGGCCGGACGTTCCAGGCCCAGCCGCGATCGGCGTGACCCGCTCCGGCGTCCGAATCGGTAGGGAGAATTGCGCAGGGTACGTCGCTACGCGGGACTTGCGCTGAGTATCTCGTATGGGAAACCCTGTCCCCTCACCGCCATCGAGGGAGCCAGCGGATGCCCGCGAAGCCGAGACCGCGTCCGGTCACCGCGGCGCGACAGGCGCAGCGGCGACGGGGGAGCGACGAGCCGACCCTGCCCGGCCTGGCCGAGGCCGTGGAGGTCTACCGCAGGATCGTCGAGCCCGCCGGCGCGGCCGAGCGGCCGTCCGAGCGTGGCCGAGGGCGCCGGGCGCGGGCCGGCTGAGCCGCGTTCCGGCCGTCCCGCTGTGGGCGCGGGCGCCGGAGCGTCGGGGCCGTGTGGCAGACTCGGCAGCCGTGCACCCCAAGTTCCTGACCCACGACCTGAACCCGGCCCAGCGGGAGGCGGTCGAGGTGACCGCCGGGCCGGTCTGCATCCTGGCCGGGGCCGGCACCGGCAAGACCAGGGTCATCTCCCGGCGGGTCGCGTACGCCATCGCCACCGGCGCCGCCCACCCGGGGCACGTGCTGGTGGTCACCTTCACCGACAAGGCGGCCACCGAGATGCGCGAGCGGCTGGCCGCCCTGGGGTTCCCCGGCGTGCGGGCCGCCACCTTCCACGCCGCCGCGCTCGCCCAGCTCCGCTACTTCTGGCCGCGGCTGACCGGCGGCCGCCCGCCGGAGGTGCTGGAGTCCAAGGCCCCCCTGCTCGCCCCGCTGCAGCGCTCGCTGCCGGGCGGCTACCGCTTCACCGCGGTCAAGGACCTGGCCGACGAGCTGGAGTGGGCCAAGGCGCGCCGCCTCGACCCCGCCTCCTACCAGGCGACGGTGGCGGCCAGCGGCCGCACCCCGCCGGTGCCCGCCGACCTGTTCGCGGGGCTGTTCCGCCGCTACGAGCGCGCCAAGGAGCGCTCCGGCCGGATCGACTTCGAGGACATGCTGGCCCGCACCGTCCAGGCGATCGCCGAGCACCCCGACGTCGCCGAGGAGGTCCGCGGCCGCTACCGCTGGTTCTCGGTCGACGAGTACCAGGACACCAACCCGCTGCAGCAGGCCCTGCTCGACGCCTGGCTCGGCGAGCGCCGCGACCTGGCGGTGGTCGGCGACGAGGACCAGACCATCTACACCTTCACGGGCGCGACCTCCGACTACCTCACCGGCTTCGCCCGGCGCTTCCCCGACGCCCGGGTGGTGCGGCTGGAGGACAACTACCGCTCGACGCCGCAGGTGCTCGCCATGGCCAACCGGCTGCTGGCCCGCACCCCCGGCCAGCCGCGCGGCAAGCGGCTGGTGGCGACCAGGCCCCCCGGGCCCGAGCCGGCGGTCGCCGCCTTCGAGAGCGCCGAGCACGAGGCCAGGGCGCTGGTCGTCGAGGTGGACCGCCTCGCCCGCCTCGGCGTCGACCTGGACGAGGTCGCCGTGCTGGTCCGCACCAACGCGCAGGTCCCGCCGCTGGAGGAGGCGCTGGCCGCGGCCGGCATCCGCTACCAGGTCCGCGGCGAGCTGTTCTACCGCCGCACCGAGGTGCTGCGGGCGCTCGGGGTGCTGCGGTCGCGGGTGGGCAGGGCGGTGGGCGGCGGGCTGGTCGACGCGCTGGAGGCGATCTGGTTCGAGCGCTTCGGCTTCCGCCGCGACGAGGAGCCGGACGGCGAGGAGGCCCGCCAGCGCCACGCCAGCCTCGTCACCCTGCTCGGCATCGCCGAACGCCTTGAACCGCCCACCGGAGGCGGCGCCGCCGCGGGGGACGCGCCCGCCGAAGCCGCCGACGAAGCCGCCACCGCCGGGGAGGCGGACCTGGCCGGCTTCCTCGACGAGGTCGGGCGGCGGGCGGCGGCCGAGGCCGACGGGGTCGGCGGCGGGGTCAACCTGCTCACCTACCACCGCGCCAAGGGCCTGGAGTTCGACGCGGTGCTGCTGCCGGCCCTGGAGGACGGCCTGCTGCCGATCCGCCAGGCCAGCACCCCTCCGGAGGTCGCCGAGGAGCGGCGCCTGCTCTACGTGGGCCTGACCAGGGCCCGGGTCCACCTGTGGCTGTCGTGGGCGGCCCGGCGGGCCGGCCCCTCCGGCCGCGAGCAGCCCCGCAAGCCGTCCCGCTTCCTCGACGACGTGGTCGCGCCCGGCGGCGCCAGGGTCCGGCCGCGGGCGGTGGCGACCGGCATGTCCTCCCCTGGCCGCTCCAGCGTCCGCGCCGACGGGCCGGTCGCCGAGGCCCTGCGGGCCTGGCGGCGCAAGCGCGCCGAGGCCGACGGCGTCCCCGCCTACGTGGTGTTCAACGACCGCACCCTGGCCGCCCTCGCCGAGCGCCGTCCCCGCAGCCGCGGCGAGCTGCTGGCGATCGAGGGGATCGGCCCGGCCAAGCTCGACCGCTACGGCGACGAGCTGCTCAGCGTGCTCGCCGTCGACTGACCGCGCCGGCGCGCCCACTGGCCGCACGGCCGCGGCGCCCGGCACAATCCCGGCATGGCCAGACAGAAGGAGCGCGAGCGCGGCGCCCGCCCGCCGGTCTGCCAGTACTGCGCGGCGATCGCCGACACCGCCGGGCCCGGCCTGCCGCCCGGCTGGACGATCCAGACCGGCGTGCGCGGCTGGACCTACCTGTGCGCCTCCTGCACCCGCTCCAACCTGCGCTCGATCGAGTCGCGGCTGTTCGACCGCGACGTGCTCGGCTTCGGGCCGAACTGACCGCGCGTCCCCGAGCGCGGCCGGCACGTCCCCTTCGCGGGTTCGGGCCGCCCCAGGCTGCTTCGCGGCCAGGTCGGTGGGGTAGGGGACTGGCAAGGGCAGCCGGACCACCCGACGAGGTGAGCACGATGCCAAAGGACAGGGACGAGGACCTGCCGAGCACCCTGCAGAAATCGTCCGCCAAGGCCAGGCGGACCTGGCGCAAGGCCCACGACAGCGCGGTCGAGACCTACGGCGAGGGGCAGCGGGCCCACCGCACCGCCTACTCCGCCCTCAAGCACTCCTTCGAGAAGAAGGGCGACCACTGGGAGCCCAAGGCCAGGAAGGGCCCCTCCGACCCGCAGGCCAGGAAGGGCGGCGCCGCGGCCCGCCGGTCGCGGAGCACGACCTACGGCGGCGTGGACGCCGTCGGCAACTCCAAGCAGGAGCTGTACGAGCGCGCCAGGAAGCTCGGCGTGCCGGGACGCTCGCGCATGACCAAGGGCGAGCTCGCCAAGGCCATCAGCAAGAAGCAGTAACGAGGCTACCGAGGAGCCCGCATGGTGGAACGAGGAAGCGACAGGCACGGTCCGCGGCTCGACGAGGAGCTCCAGCGCGAGACCCGCTCGCTGGAGCAGGGCGCGCCGGTCGAGGCCCGCGTCGAGGAGGCGCGCGAGCAGGAGGGACCGGCCGACGGCGAGCCGACGCCCGACGCCCGCCTGGCCGGTGGGCGCGCCACGGCCGCCTCGCTCGACCTGGACGACGCCGAGGCCCGCGCCGACCTGGCGCGGTTCCTGACCCCGAGCGTCTTCCCGGCCGACCGGGAGGCGCTGCTGGCCGACGCCACCGGCAACCAGGCGCCGGAGGTGGTGCTGGAACGCCTCCAGGCGCTGCCGGCCGGCCGGACCTACGAGAACGTCCAGGACGTCTGGGCCGCCCTGGGCGGCACGGTCGAGCACCGCTTCTGAGCCGGTCGCCATGGGTGGCTTCGAGCTGCTCGCGCACACCGCCGACGTCGGCATCCGCGCCCGCGGCGCGACCCTGGAAGAGGTGTTCAAGCAGGCCACCCTCGGCCTGGCCGAGGTCCTCGGCGCGCTGCGGCCCGGCGGGGCGGGCGACCCCGAGGCGCTGGCCGTGGAGGGCACCGGCGGCGACCACGGCGGGCTGCTGGTCGACTGGCTGAACGAGGTGCTGTGGCTGCACGAGCTACGGCGGCACGCCGCCGTCGTCGCCGTCCGGGTCGAGCGGGTCGCCGCCGACCGCGCCGCCGGCACCGTGACCTTCGCGACCACGGCCCCGCCGGCCGACGGGACCTCGGTCAAGGCCGCCACCTACCACCGCCTGCGCGTCGACCGCGACGACGGCGGCTGGCTGGCAGAGGTCTACCTCGATGTCTGAGCCGCGGCGGGTCGAGCCGTTCGTGTGGGAGGTCCCGGTCGGCTACGTCGATGGCATGCGCGTGCCCGGGGTGGTGTTCGCCTCCGACGAGCTGTTCGCCAAGGCCATGGAGGACCGGGCGGTCGAGCAGGTCGCCAACGTCGCCACCCTGCCGGGGATCGTGGGCGCCTCCTACGCGATGCCCGACATCCACTGGGGCTACGGCTTCCCGATCGGCGGGGTGGCGGCCACCGACGTGGCCGACGGCGGGGTCGTCTCGCCCGGCGGGGTCGGCTTCGACATCGGCTGCGGCGTGCGGCTGCTCCGCAGCGAGCTCGACTGGGAGCGGGACGTCAGGGCCCGCGTCGGCGACCTCGTCCACGCGCTGGCCAGGCGGATCCCGCGCGGCACCGGCGGCGCCGGGCTGCTGCCGCTCGACCGGGCCGGGGTGGAGCGGGTCCTGGTCGAGGGCGTCCGCCACCCCCTCGGTCGCGGCGTCGGCGTGGAGGAGGACGCGGCCGCCTGCGAGGACGGCGGCACCCTGGACGACGCCGACCCCGCCCAGGTCTCCGACCGCGCCTACCGGCGGGGCGCCCCGCAGCTCGGCAGCCTCGGCGGCGGCAACCACTTCCTCGAGGTGCAGGTCGTCGACCAGGTGCGCGACCTCAAGGCGGCCGCCGCCATGGGGCTGCGGCCCGGCCAGGTCTGCGTGATGCTCCACTCCGGGTCAAGGGGCATCGGCCACCAGACCTGCACCGACCACCTGAAGGTGATCGACCGGCTGGCCTCCGCCCTCGGCATCCGGGTGCCCGACCGCCAGCTCGCCTGCGTGCCCGTCGAGCGCCCGGAGGCGCTCGCCTACCTCGGCGCGATGCGGGCCGCCGCCAACTTCGCGCTGGCGAACCGGCACGTGCTCGCCGACGGCGTGCGCCACGCCTTCGCCGAGGTGCTCGGCCGGCCCGTCGCCGCCCTCGGCATGGACCTCGTCTACGACGTCAGCCACAACCTGGCCAAGCTCGAGGAGCACGAGGTCGACGGCGGCCGCCGCACCCTGTGCGTGCACCGCAAGGGGGCGACCAGGGCGCTCGGCCCCGGCCACCCGGAGCTGCCCGACCGCTACCGCGAGGTGGGCCAGCCGGTCATCAACCCCGGCAGCATGGGCACCTTCTCCTACGTGCTGGCCGGCCAGGAGCGGGCCGAGACGCGCGCGTTCGCCTCCACCTGCCACGGGGCCGGGCGGGCGATGAGCCGGACCCGGGCCAAGAAGCTCATGTCCGGCCCGGACCTGCGCCGCAAGCTGGAAGGGGAGGGCTTGGTGCTGGCGGCGGCCAACTGGAAGCTGCTCAGCGAGGAGGCCCCCTACGCCTACAAGGACGCCACCGCGGTGGTCGAGACCTGCGAGCGGGTCGGCCTGTCGCGGGTGGTCGCCAGGCTGCGCCCGGCCGGGGTCCTCAAGGGCTGACCCGCCGCGGCGGGGCCGTGAGGGCCGAGCCGCGATCGGCGCGATGCGCGGGCCATCGGCGGGTAGGAACAATCGGCGGGGTGGAACACAGACAGGACCGACCGGGCATGCCCGACGACGAGGAGGACGAGGCCCATGACCGAGGATGCCGTGCCGGAGGCCGACGCCCTGGAGCAGCGGACACCGCTGCGCGACGACAGC
>Ga0307415_100001112_pt1 | contig 12554 bp, 7 predicted proteins | sample DK1Cmetagenome_FD_204524 | JGI IMG/M metagenome (GOLD analysis project Ga0307415, IMG submission 204524) | Maize rhizosphere microbial communities from greenhouse at UC Davis, California, United States - DK15-C-2 | ecosystem: Host-associated > Plants > Roots > Rhizosphere > Soil | place: USA...
CCCGGGCGGACAGGCGGTGGCTGACGCTGGTGCCCGGCGCGCCGGCGTCCACGTGCCACAGGAACTGCGCGGTCGGCGGTGACGGGTCGCCGCCGACCGCGACGCCGTCGACGAGGAACGTCGTGCCCTGGAAATTGGTCCCGTTGGAAGAGCGCCCGTTGGCCTCGAGCAGGATGTCGGCCGGTGCGGTGAACGTCGACCCGTTGGCCGGGGCGACCCACTCCACGATCGGAATGGGATCGTTCACCGGCGGCGTGGCCGACCTCGTGGTCGGGGTGACCGGAGGCCTGGTCGGCAGCAGGACGCCCGTGCACTCCGCGCCGTTGAGGAAGAACTGCGCGGGGATCCGGTTCTCCTCCGACCAGGTGCCGATGAACCCGATCGCGGTCGAGGCGTTCGTGCCCAGCGCCCCGTTCCAGGGCAGGCTGCTCGCCGCGATGTTCCCCTCGTTCTCGAACCAGCTCGCGCTCCACCCGAACGAGAGGTGCTGGCCCGGGGCGTTGAACTGGAACTGCAGGATCCACGAGGTGACGGGGTCGCCGAGGTTGGTGATGGTGACGCCGGCGAGGAACTGGCCCGGCCACTGCGCGTGCACGGTGTAGTCGACCCGGCAGCCCTGGGCCGCGTGGGCCGCGGGCGCCAGGGCGATCGTGGTGCCGGCGACGGCCGCCATCACGGCGCACACCGACGTCAGGATTCGTTTCATCGACAGACCTCTCTTCTTCGATGAGGTCACTGTCCGGACAGGAATGACCGCTGTCAATCGGTCGCGTAGCCGGTGTTGCCGGCATATCGATTTCAGTTGCGGGCAGGCGGCGCGCAGCTCCACGTCGACGAGGCGGCCGCCGGTCACCCCGGCCGTGAGGTACGTGGCGTACGGCCGGCGGCGCCGGTCGGTCGGCGAGCCGGGGTTGAGCAGCCGCGGGCCGCCGGCGTGTCGGCGGTGATGACGAGCCGGGTCACGGTTGGGGCGGGCGGCCCGGCCACCAGATCCTCGGTCCGATGTCGACGGTCAGCGCCGGCACGAGCAGGGACCGGACCACCAGCGTGTCGAGCAGCACGCCGAACGCCACCGCGAACGCGAGCTGGGCCAGGAACACCAGCGGGGTCACGGCGAGGGCGGCGAACGTGGCGGCCAGCACCACGCCGGCCGACGTGATGACCACGCCGGAGCGGGCGAGGCCGGCGAGCGTCCCGTCGCGGAAGCCCCGGCTGGCCTGTTCCTCGCGGACCCGGGTCATCAGGAAGATGTTGTAGTCCACGCCGAGCGCGACCAGGAACACGAACGCGAACAGCGGCAGTGACGAGTCCACGCCGGCGAAGCCGAACACGTCGCGGAACATCACCGCGCACACGCCGAGCGTGGCCACGTACGAGAGCACCACGGTGGCGACGAGCAGCAGCGGCGCCACGACGGACCGCAGCAGTCCGATGAGGACGGCCAGCACGGCGAGCAACACGAGCGGCATGACCACGGCCCGGTCGCGCCGCGCGTTGGCCCGGGCATCGAGGTTGCTCGCGGTCTGGCCGCCGACGAGCGCGTCCGCTCCGGCCACGGCGTGGACCACCCGGCGCAGCTCGCCGACGACCTCCAGCGCGCGGGGCGACTCGGCCGGTACGCTGAGCACCACGTCCACTTCGGACCGTCCGTCCAGCCGTTTGGGGGCGGGCCGGGGCTTGCCGGCCTGGCTGGCGTCGAACGCCTCCAGCGGATCCACATAGGTGCGTACCCGGGACACGCCGGGCAGCCCGGTCACGGCGTTCACCACGGCGTCCACGCGGTCGGCGTTCACCACGATGATGGCCGGTGCGCCGGCCTCGGCCGGGAAGTGTTCGCTCAGCACGTCCTGGCCGGTCAGCGAGTCGACGGTGACCAGGAACGCCTCGGTGCGCGGGATGCCGTCCGCGTCCAGGCGCACGGCTCCGGCCGCGAGCACGGCGAGGGCGGCCGCGGTGACCCCCCAGACCAGGCGCGGGCGCCGGCCCACCGCGGCGGCCACCCAGCCCCAGCCGCGCCCCTCGCGGGCCGTCGAGCCGAACCCGGGCCGGAACGGCCAGAACGCCGTCCGTCCGATGAGGACCAACGCCGCCGGCAACAGCAGCAGCATCGAGGCCAGCGCCAGGGCGATGCCGATCGCGGCGACCGGACCCAGGCCGCCGGTGGACGGCAGGTCGGAGAACATCAGGCACAGCAGGCCGACCATTACCGTCCCGGCACTCGCCGTGAGCGGCCAGAGCGACGCCCGCCGGGCCGCCCGCATCGCCTCGTACCGGTCGGCGTGCCGGCGCAGCTCCTCGCGGTAGCGGGCGACCACAAGCAGCGCGTAGTCGGTCCCGGCGCCGAGGACGAGCACGTCGAGGATGCCCTGCGTCTGGCCCGAGATGGTGACCACCTCGGCCCGGCCGAGCAGGTACGCCGCGCCGTTGGTCAGGCTCAGCGCGATGCCGGCCACGCCGAGCACGAGCAGCGGCAGGATCGGGCTGCGGTAGACCACGATGAGGATGACCAGGATGAGCGCGCCCGTCACCGCGAGCAGGACCAGGTCGATCGCCCCGTACACGTCGAGCAGGTCGGTGAGGATCGCCGCCGGCCCGGCCACGTGCAGCCCCAGCCCGGGCACCTCGGCCACCCCGCCGCGCAACCAGTTCACCAGCGGACGGATCCGCTCCGGGTCGGAGCCGAGGAACCGAATGATGACCTCGGCCGCCTGGCCGTCGTCGGACACGACCGGGCCCATCGGCGGGCCCGCCAGGACCTGGTTGGCCCCCTCCCGCACCCGGATCATGGCCAGGATGATCTGACGCCGGTCGTCGTCGGTGATGCCGGACGGCTTGGTGTACACGATCACCGCCGACGTCGCCTCCAGCCCGGTGATGCGCCGGGACTCCAGCAGCGCGCGGGTCGCCTCGGCGCTGCTCGGCAGGTAGGCCAGGGCGTCGTTGCGCTGGATGTCCGAGAGCTTGCCGCCGAGCCCGCCCAGCCAGCCGGCGGCGAGGAGGAACGCGATGATGACCGCGACCGGAACCAGCCAGCGGGGGAGGCCCCGGCCGCCGTCCGGGTCGCTCCGGTGGTCCTCGCCGGTCGTCATGACGCCAGTCCCTTCCGACAGGCCCCCACCGCCAGCGGGAAACGTTACACCGTGATCTATGTGCGGCCTAGGATCGGATCATGTGGGATCCGGCGGTGTACCGGCGTTACGGCGACGAGCGGTCCCGGCCGTTCGTCGAGCTGGTCGCCCGCATCGGGGCCGAGTCGCCCCGGACGGTCGTCGACCTCGGCTGCGGGCCGGGACACCTGACCGCGACGCTCGCCGAACGCTGGCCCGGCGCGGTCGTGCGCGGGCTCGACTCGTCGCCCGAGATGATCGCCGAGGCGCGGGCGGCCGGCCGCCGGGTGGAGTACGCGGTCGGCGACGTGCGCGAGTGGACACCGGATCCCGACGTCGACGTGGTCGTCACGAACGCGACCCTGCAGTGGGTGCCGGGGCACGAGGAACTGCTGACGCGGTGGGCGGCCGCGCTGCCGGCCGGCGCGTGGCTCGCACTGCAGGTGCCGGGCAACACGCACGCGCCGTCGCATCTGGCGCTGCGGGAGGTCGCCGCGTCGCCGGCCTGGCGGGACCGGCTCACCGGCGGGACCGGCGAGGCCGGCGGCACCGGCCCGCGCGACGTGCCGGACGCGACCGGGTACGCCGGGCTGCTGGCCGACGCCGGCTGCGCCGTGGACGCGTGGGAGACCACGTACGTGCACGTGCTGCCGGCCGACGGAGCGGTCCATCCGGTCCTGAGCTGGATGGAGGGCACCGCGCTGCGCCCCGTCCGGGCGGCGCTCACCGACGGGGAGTGGGACGCGTTCCGGGCCGCGCTCGATGACCGGCTCGCGGGCGTGTACCCGGTCCGCGGGGGTCTGGTGCACTTTCCGTTCCGGCGCGTCTTCGCGGTCGCCCGGACCGCCCGCGGCTAGAACGCGGCGATCGTCGCCGGCGCGCGCTCGGCCCGGCTGAGCGCCCGCAGCAGCGCGGTCGGACCGTGCCGGCGCAGGGCCAGGTCGGTGAGCAGCGCGAACACGGGGTCGAGGACGGCCCGGGGCAGCGGCGGCGTCGCGATGTCGAGGCTGCAGGCGAGGTCGTCGGAGTGGACGGCGATCTCCATCATGCGGGTGACCAGGAAGTCGTCCAGGCGCAGCGCCCACGGTCCGGCCGGGGGGCTCACCATCCGGTCCGGCGGCTCGGCCGGGAGCCGTTCGCGCAGCCGGTCGACGGTGTCCCGCACCCGGGCCAGCAGCTCGGCCGCGCCGTCGGCGGCCAGCCGCTCGCCGGAGACCCGGATCGCCACGTTCGCCTCGTCGTCGAGGTCCGCGCCGATCCACCGCACGCGCTCGTAGTGCCCGGCCAGGCCCACCTCGTCGCCGCCCGGCGGGAGCTGGTCGAGGGTCTGCTCGACGAAGAGCACCTGCCCGGCCAGGTGGGCGGCGAGGCCGCCGACGGTGAACCCGGTCAGGGCGCTCGGCGCGGCCCACGACCCGGCCACGCTCGGGTCGGCCAGCAACTCGGCGGCCGACGCGGCGGCCGCGAGGTAGGGCTCTCGCATGCCCCGCACCCTAGCCGCGCGGTCCGACAGTGCGCGGATGTCGGACTAGAGCTTTGCCGGGTCGATGCCCCGGTCCCGGAGCAGCAGGTCGATCTTGGCTTCGAGCCGCTCGTCGCCCTCCTTGGACTGCGACGAGCCCCAGAAGTAGAACAGCGCCAGTCCGCCGGCCTGCCACACCAGCTGGAGGAACTCGGACTGCCAGTTCTCCAATGTGGAGCTGAGGAACTGCGGGAAGAACTCGCTCCACTGGAACGCCTGCCCGTGCTCCGCCGCCTCGTTGCGCACCGTCATGAGCTGGAAGAAGAACTGCCCGACCCACGACAACAGGAACAACGCACCGGTGATGAGTCCGAACGAGAAGGCCCGGTGCCAGGGTGGACGGTGGAACGGGGCCTCCTGCTCGCCGATGCTGTTGCCGGCCTTCTCCTCGGCCCTGAGCACCTCGGCGGCCGCGGCGGTGAGCGCGGCGGGGCTCTTGCGGGGGCGACGGCCGCCGCCCTTCGAGCTGCGCGAGTCGCGCGAACGTGTGTTCTGTCCGGACACGGTCACACACTCCTTTCACCGGAGCCATTCCCCGCGCCCGGCCCGGGGAAACCGGTGTGCCTACCTTGGTGGGCGGGTACGAGCGGTGATGTCGCGGTCTACGCTGCCCGATCGTGAGGGTCGATCGGCGCACACGACGACCTTGCGGGACCTGGGGGAGCTGCTGCGGCGGTTGCGCCGCCGCGAGGCACGCCGCGGCGGCCGCGAAATGACGTTCCGCGACCTGGCCGCGAAGACCGCGTGGTCGCGCGCGGTGGCCACACGCTCGACACGCTCGGGCGGCTCTGCCTCGACCTCGGGCGGCACCCCGAGGCGGCCGGGCACCTGGACCGGGCCCTGGTCACCAGCGAGGAGATCGGGGACCGGCGGCTGGAGGCGAAAGGTACTCAACAGCGTGGGGCAGCTCGTCGACGCCGGCCATCGGGCCCAGGCGCGCGAATCGTGGCGGCGGGCCGTGCCGCGTGCGCGGAGCTCGGCGTGCCCGAGGCGGAGGCGCTGCGCGCCCACCTGGCCGGCGTGTGACGGACGGGCTCAAGTTTTCCTTAGGTGTGGGTTAAGTCGTGGTCGCGCGCTTCCAGCGCGTGATCGCCCTAGCTAGCATCGTCGATGGCCTGGCGTCGGCCGGCCTCGTCATCGTGGAGGAAACCGTGGCTGCCTCACGGCGACAGTGGGCCGCGCGCCGGCGCGCCGACCGGCAGATGCAGAAGCGGATGGCGTTCAACCGGGGCGTGGTCGCGCTGGGTCTGATGATGCTCGCGGCGTCGGCGGTCGCCGTGCCGCTGGCGATGCGCGTGTCCGGGCACGAGCCGCAACCCATCGCCGAGGTGCCGCCGGACGACCCCGAGCGCGGGCTGGTGTACGAGGGCCTCGTGCCGGCGAAGAAGGGCGCGCCGTGCGTCGGCGGGTACGAGGTCGGCGACGCCAACACGTGTGCGCACGGCCCGGACCCGGCCCCGTCCGGGCTGGACGTCAAGATCCCGGTGGAGCCGGTCGCGGCCGCCGTGCCGGAACAGCGGCCGCCGGCCCGCGACAGCCGGCCCGCCCCGAGCGAGAAGACCGTGGCCTGGGACATCGGCGCGATCGCCCCAGCCGACGGCAGCACGACCGCGCCGGCCGTCGTGCCGGACGCCGCGCCGGCCGCGTTCACCATGGGAGCCGCCGGCGTGGCCTGCGACGGGGACGGGCAGGCCGGCAAGCGGGTGCAGGTCCTCTACGCGTACGAGTCCGGGACCACCAACCGGTACGGGCAGTTCGTGGCCTCGATCCGGGTCTGGGCGGCCGGCGTGGAGGCGATCTACAACGCGAGCGCGGCCGACACCGGTGGGGAGCGGCACGTCCGCTTCGTCACCACGCCCGAGTGCGCGGTCGACGTGGCCGAGGTGCAGCTGCCGGCGGGCGGGCTGCAGACGTTCAACGCCACGATCAACGCGCTGCGGGGCCTGGGGTTCAACAAGACCGACCGCAAGTACATGATCTTCGCTGACGCCGATATCTACTGTGGAATCGGCACGTTCGCCGGCGACGACCGGCCCGGGGCGAACAACCGCAGCAACGTCGGGCCGTCGTACGGCCGCAGCGACAACGGGTGCTGGACCGCCGCGGTCGCCGCGCACGAGCTGGGCCACAACCTCGGCGCCGTCAACGACAGCGCGCCCAACACCAGCGGCGAGGGCCACTGCCTCGACGAGCGCGACCTCATGTGCTACCGGGACTCGTCCGGCAAGGCCACCCGGATCGTGTGCACCGACCCGCAGGGCGAGCAGCGCCTCGACTGCGGCCACGACGACTACTTCAACACCCGGCCCAGCCCCGGCAGCTACCTGGCCGCGCACTGGAACGTGGCGAACAACGAGTTCCTCATCCCGGACTCCGGCGGCGGTGGACCCGGCCCGACACCGACCCCGACCGTCCGGCCCACGGCGACGCCGACCCCGACCGGGCCGGCTCCGACGGCGACGCCCACGGCCACCGCGACCGCCACGCCGACGCCGACGCCCACCTCCACGGCGCCCCCGGCGACGCTGCAGGTGACCGCCGTGGCGCCGACCTCGGCCCGGGTGCAGTGGACCGCGGCCGCGGCCGGCACCCGGTACGCGATCCGGGTCAACGGGCGCGTCCTCGGCGTCGTGCAGGTGACGTCGGTACGGCTCATCGCGCTGCGGCCCAACACCCAGTACACGGCCCAGATCTTCACGGTGAACGGCGGCCAGATGACCGCCCACACCGCGCCGGTCACGTTCCGTACGCTGCCGGTCGCGCCGCTCAAACGCGGTGCCTGGGTGACGCTGACCAACTCGCTCACCGGCGGCGCCGCCGACGTGTACGGCGCCCGGCGGGCGGACGGCGCGCCCGTGGTCCTCGGCCGGCGCACCGACGGGGCCAACCAACGGTGGCGGTTGCGCGCGGCGGCGGCCGGGGCGTTCCTGCTGGAGAACTCGGCCAGCACGAAATGCCTGGCTATCGCCGGCGGCGCCGCGCGGGCGGGCGCACCGCTGGTCCAGCAGGCGTGCAACGCGTCCAACCCGACCCAGCACTGGCGGCTGGTGTCGACGGCGTACGGGTTCTCGCTCGCCCCGGCGGCCGGGGACCTCGTGGTCGGCGTCTCGGCGTCGCGCTTCAACGGCCGCCGCCCGCTGGTCCTGCAGGCCGCCAACGAGCGGCGTTACCAGAGCTGGACGGCCGTCGCGTAGCTCGATGTGGTAGGCCTACAAGCATGACGCGACGCTTCGTCTCCGCGGTGGCGGGTCCGGCCGAGCGCGGGCGCGAGTTCGGGGCCGCCCACGCCGGCGAGGTGGCCGCCACGATCGCGGGCTACCACCGCCTGTTCGCCGCCGCCTACGGAGCCGAGGTCGACCTGGACGGGTTCGGCGAGCTGGCGTTGGAGCGCATCGACGGCTGGGCCGGCGACCTGGGCGAGGAGATCCGCGGGATCGCCGCCGGCGCCGGCATCCCCGCCGTCCGCGTCGCGGCGATCAACGCGCGGACCGAGATCATCGCCCAGCTCCGCCTCACGCTGCCCGAGTGCTCGGCCGTGGTCGCGCTGCGCGGCCCGGGCGAGGCGGCGGTGGCCGCGCAGAACTGGGACTGGTACTCGCCGATGGCCGACAACTGGCTGGAGTGGACCATCCCGTTCCCGGACGGGCGGCGCGTCACCACGCTCACCGAGTACGGGCTCGTCGGCAAGATCGGCGTCAACGACGCCGGTCTCGGGGTGCTGTTCACAATGCTGCACCACCGCGACGACGGCGCCGGTCTCGGCGTGCCCGTCCACGTCGTGGCCCGGCGGGTCCTGGACCAGGCCCGGGACGTGGCCGCGGCCCGGGCGATCTGCGCGTCGGCCCGGACGTCGGCGTCGACGTCGGTCACGATCGTCGGTGGTGACGCCGCCGTGTCGGTGGAGCTCTGGCCGGGCGGGCCCAGCTTCCACGCGCCGGACGAGCGCGGCCTGCTCATCCGGACCAACCACTTCCTGACCCCGGAGGCCCTCGACGGCGATCTCGTGCCGGCGGAGGCGCCGAGCACCCTGATCCGGTACGACGCGCTGCGGCGCCATCTGCGCGGTCGCGACGTGACGGCCGAGGACGTCTTCGACGCGCTCGCCGACCACAGCGGGGGAGTGTGCAGCCATCCGCTCGCCCAGGACCCGGCCGACCTGCGCCACGCCACACTGGCCACGGTGCTGCTCGACCTCGCCGAGGGCCGGCTCGTCGTCAGCGACGGCACACCGTGCCGGGCCGAACGTCCACTGTGGAATACGCACGGAGCGCAACGCATCTCGCACTCTTCGTGACTGCTCGTGTCGCCACCGCCCGCGGTGGCCCCCGCTGGGTACGGTGGACGCGGTGAAGGGAGTCCCGCCATGCACGTGACCGGCATCATCAGCGCCATCCTCATCGGCGCGCTCATCGGGGTTCTCGGCCGGCTCGTCCTTCCAGGCCGGCAACGCATCGGCATCTTCGTGACGCTCGTGATCGGCATCGGGGCGGCGCTGCTCGGCACGTTCGTGGCCGACCGCTTCGACCTGGCCGACAAGGCCAGGGCCAGCTTCGCCGGCGCCGAGTGGTCCTGGGTCGAGCTGGGCATCCAGGTCGGCTTCGCCGTCGTCGGCACCGCGATCGCCGCCGCCATCACCCACACCCGCCTGGCCCACGACGAGCTACCCGTCCGCCGCCGCCCCCGCCGCTGAAGTCCGCGCGCCCCTCGCGGCGCCCGCCCCTCGCGCCGCGCGCCCCCTCGCGGCGATCATGGCTCCCTCGCGCCGCGCGCCCCCTCGCGGCCGATCTTCGCTCCCTCGCGCCGCTCGTTCCCTCGCGGCGATCATGAACTTAAGGTCATGATCGGCGCGTTCTCACGTCCCTAACTTCATGATCGCGCGGCCCTTGGCGGCCGCGCTCGGGCCGCCGCAGATCTTGGCTGGACCGGGTCCCATGAGCAGCCATTTCATCCAAGATCCGCAATAGTTAAGTATTTGCGGCCTTGTGATCATCATCCATCCGGCCATAGGTTCCTCCACCAGGTGGCGCGGAGGATTCCCCCACCTGATCGGAGGGGAGGATCCGATGGCGAAACCACGCGCGCACCGGTCACGGTGGGTGACCGCGGGCACCGCGGTCGCGGTGGCGCTGGTCCTGACCGGGCCGCTGAGTCCTTTGCCAGCCCAGGCCGCGCCGACCGGGCCGAAGGACACGCCGACCGACTCGGTATGCGACGGTCCGCGTAAGCCCAGCGAGGCGGCCTGCCTCTCCGTGAAGCGCACGGACTTGGTCGGACCGAAGGGCATCATCCCGCTGGCGGCCCCGGCCGGGTACGGGCCGGCCGACCTGCGGAGCGCTTACAACATGCCGTCGGAGACCGCCGGGGCCGGCCGGACGATCGCGATCGTCAACGCGTTCGACAACCCGAACGCCGAGGCCGACCTCGCGGTGTACCGGGCCGAGTTCGGGCTGCCGCCGTGCACCACGGCCAACGGCTGCTTCCGGAAGGTCAACCAGAACGGCCAGCCCAGCCCACTGCCGGTGTCCGACGCCGGCTGGGCGGGGGAGACCGCGCTGGACGTCGACATGGTCTCGGCGATCTGCCCGAACTGCAACATCCTTCTGGTGGAGGCGAACACCAACTCCATCGTCAACCTGTTCGCGGCCGTCACGACGGCCGTCGGTATGGGCGCCAAGTTCGTCTCCATGTCCTGGGGAGCCGCCGAGGTCTCCGGCGTCGAGCAGTTCGAGCCGTTCCTCGACACACCCGGCGTGGTGTTCACCGCCTCCTCGGGCAACGACGGATTCGGCGTGGGCTACCCGGCCTCGTCGCAGTTCGTCACCGCGACCGGCGGCACGTCGCTGGTCCGGTCGAGCACACCGCGGGGCTGGACCGAGACCGCGTGGAGTGACGCCGGCAGCGGCTGTTCGGGGTTCATTCCCAAGCCGACGTTCCAGACCGACCCCGGTTGCGCGCGCCGGTCCGTCGCCGACGTGTCCACCATCGCCGACCCGGCCACCGGCGTCGCCGTGTACAACACGTTCCAGGACAGCGGGTGGCGCGTCTTCGGCGGCACCAGTACGGCCGCGCCGATCGTCGCCTCGGCGTACGCGCTGGCCGGCGTGCCCGCGGCGGACACCCGCCCCAACTCCTACCCGTACGCCACCTCGACCGCGCTCAACGACGTCACCTCCGGCTCCAACGGCAGCTGCTCGGTGGCGTACCTGTGCAACGCCGGCCCCGGCTACGACGGCCCCACCGGTCTCGGCACGCCCAACGGGGTGCGCGCGTTCGCGCCGCCCGGCCCGCACGGCGTGATCGCCGGTCGGGTCACCGACGCGGGCACCGGCGCCGCGATCGTCGGGGCGTCCGTCACCGCGGGCGGCTCCAGCTCCGTGACGGACGCGAACGGCCGGTACAGCCTCGGGCTCGAGGTCGGAACGTACGACGTGACCGCGTCCGCGTTCGGCTACGCCTCGCGGACGATCACCGGCGTGGTGGTGACCGACGGGGCCACCACGACCGCCGACATCGCGCTCACCGCCGGGCCGAGCGCGACCATCAGCGGCCTGGTCCGGGACGGGTCCGGCCACGGCTGGCCGCTCTACGCCCGGATCACCGTCGACGGCGTGCCCGGCGGGCCGCGCTTCACCGACCCGGCCACCGGGCGGTACCAGCTCGACCTGCCGACCAACGCCACGTACACGTTGCGGATCAGCTCCGAGTACCCGGGCTATATGTCCACAGTGGAGACAGTCAACCTGGGCACCGACGACGTCGTGCGCGACGTGTCGCTGCTCGTCGAGCCGCGCGGCTGCACGGCGCCCGGGTACCAGATCCGCGTCGACGGTGTCGTCGAGTCCTTCAGCTCCACCTCGACGCCGCCCGGCTGGTCGGTGATCAACCACACGAACGGCGGCGGCTGGACGTTCGAGGACCTCGCCGGCCGGGGCAACCTCACCGGCGGTGAGGACGGCTTCGCCATCATCGACAGCGACGAACTCGGCGTCGGTGTTTCGCAGGACAGCGAGCTGCGCACGCCGGTGCTGGACCTGACCGGGCAGACCGCGCCGAGCATCGGCTTCAACAGCGACTTCCGCGGCCTGACGGGATCGTTCGGTGACGTCGACCTGAGCCTCGACTCAGGTGCGACGTGGACCACGGTGCAGCACAACGTGGCCAGCGCCCGCGGACCGCGGGTCGAGGAGATCCCGATCCCGCAGGCGGCCGGACTGGCCGGCGTGCAGGTCCGGTTCCGGTACGTCGGATCGTTCGCCTGGTGGTGGGAGCTCGACAACGTGTTCGTCGGCCGGCGGCTGTGCGTGCCGTTCCACGGTGGACTCGTCGTGGGTCGCATCACCGACGCCAACACCGGGCAGCCGATCAACGGTGCCCTGGTGCGCAGCGATGACCGCCCGGCCGAGTCGGCCGTGACCGCGCCGACGCCGGACGACCCGTTCCTGGCCGACGGCTTCTACTGGATGTTCTCGTCGCTGACCGGGTCGCACCCGTTCAGCGCCTCGCGGTCGCGGTACCTCACGAGCACCCGGACGGTGAACGTGGCCACGAACTCGGCCACCCGGGCCGACTTCGTGTTGGCGGCGGGGAGGCTCACGGTCGACCCGACGTCCATCGAACGGACGGTGCGGATGGGCAACACCGCACAGGTGACGCTCAACGTGCGGAACACCGGCGGCGCGCCGGCGACCGTACGGCTGGCCGAGCGGGACGCCGGATTCGAGATCCTGCGCGAGCTCGGCGCGGGCGCGGCGGTGCAACGCATCCCCGGCACGTTCAGCCCGCACCGGCTGGCCAAGCTCCGCAAGGAGGCGACCCCGGCCGTGCCGGTGCAGCCGCATGCACCGCCGTGGACGAACATCGCCGACTTCCCGACGCCGATCATGGACAACGCGGTCGCGGCCGGCGGTGGGAAGGTGTACTCGGTC
>Ga0307415_100001113_pt1 | contig 12550 bp, 12 predicted proteins | sample DK1Cmetagenome_FD_204524 | JGI IMG/M metagenome (GOLD analysis project Ga0307415, IMG submission 204524) | Maize rhizosphere microbial communities from greenhouse at UC Davis, California, United States - DK15-C-2 | ecosystem: Host-associated > Plants > Roots > Rhizosphere > Soil | place: USA...
AGAATTTTCCGCACGGACAACGACGGAAGCTGCGGTTTCGCCTGGCTGTAGATCGACATTTATCGCGAAGAGCATGATTCTTGTCCGCTGATCGGAACTGAAGTTGGTCGTTGAGGTAAATGCAAACGGGTCGCGAACCATCGTGACCGAGTCCAACGCAACGGCTCTATTGCTTTTTTCAAGGGCGACAAGCTGTGGTGCGTTACAACTATTCAGTAAGATCGACACACTGCTCTGAGCGCCATCTACAGTATTGGCAAGGATCAAGGCGAGGTCCAATTTGCCGTCATTATTAAGATCCCCTGTCGCGACTCTGTTAAAACCCGAGACATATGCGTTGGTGGGCCGAAACCTCCGTTTCCGTCTCCGAGGGTAACGTATACGTTCCCGTTTGCGACGACCAGGTCGAGGTTACCGTCCATATCGACATCAGCGGCGACGGCAAACTTCGGGCTCGCGGCAATGTGAAAACTGGTCGGGGAACCAAACGTACCCGTACCGTCTCCTAATCTGATCGTTATCGTATCGTGTTCCTCTGCAGAAAAGTCGTCCACGTTAACTAAATCCAATTTTCCGTCGTGGTTGAAATCTCCGAAGAGGACACAAACGGGCGAGCTCGTCACGGCAATATCTTCAGTGACAGTGAATTTGCCCGCTCCGTTTCCAATCAGGATCAACATACGCCGCGACTGTCCTGACGAAAAAGGCGCAGGGACGAATCCTGCGCCAGATCCAGATTGCCATCTCCGTTCAAATCGCCCGCGGCAATTGACTTAACCGCCGACTGTCCAAACTCAGAAGTATGCGATTGAGTGAATCCGCCCGTGCCGTTGCCGAGCCAAACCGAAACACCACCAGGGTTAACTATGAAGGGGCTCTCGTTAATAACCGTAGAACCTTCATAGCCCACTGACAGATCCAATTTGCCATCGTTGTTGAAATCACCGGTTGCGAGAGATGAAGGAACGAAGCCAGTGGGAAAGTTAGTTACCGGACCGAAGTCACCTTTTCCGTCTCCGAGTCTGACTGATACCGTGCCGGGTGCGGACGAGCTTGGTCGATCACTGTTTGCGGTGGCGAAATCGAGATTTTGGTCGCCGTTGAAATCGCCGGCAACGACAAAGGTTGGTTGACGTCCTACCGGAAAATGTTTTGCAGCTCCAAAACCGCCGTTCCCATCACCAAGCAAAAGAGACACATCACTAGCGGGAAAATAGCTGTTCGCAACCACCAGATCCTGCCTTGCCATCTTTGTTGAAATCTCCAACGGCGACGAAGGCCGAATTCTGGCCGGTGGGAAAACTGGTGGGCGCCGAGAAGTTAGGTGGCGAACACCCCGACAACGCTCGTGCGGTCAGGCCTGAGAAGTCGTCAGAGACGACAATCAACAACACCATTGAGATGAGAATTACAGCGGCTAACCAGGCCCTATTGAATTGTGTTTTGATTTTACGGCGAGACATTCGCGTTAGTTATCTTAACCTAACGGGCGGGTAGAGGTCTCAGTGGAACAAAAAGCGGGCGGCATGTGCCGCCCGCAAGTGATTACGCATGTGTACTGCAACTCAGAACGTAAACGCACATGGAGTTGGTTGTACAAACGTCTGATTGTTATTCGCTTTGTCGAGAGCGTTCTTAAGTGCTTCCTGGTACCCTCGGCACGAATCACCCGCCAATGCAGTCGGATGCAGCGTGAGTTCCGCATTCGCCTCTGTCATCAAGTCGGCAACCGTTGCGAAGCCAAGTCCGTTAGCGCTGTTGGTTCCGGGCGCGTAGACAAGTGAACTGCCGTTGACGAAACCGGCTTCAACGTTCAGCTCCATCGCTGCAAGCTGCGCCGAAAGCATGTAGGCCATGTTTGTAGCCGTCGCACTTAAAAGCCAATTCCTGAAGGCCGTGTAATCGCATCCAAAGTTCATACGCGCTCCGGCGGCATTACGCAGATACAAGCCATTCAGAAGCGCCAGCTCAGAACAAGCTGAACCACCGTCGTTCATCGTCGCTTGCCCGTTCTTGTTGGACCAGAATCCGAGCGTGTGACCGCCTCCTGCTCCCAGACACAGATTGCCAAACTCTACTGTCGCCGTTTCTCCTGCGTTGACGGTGACGTTCACGGGATTGAGCGTGGTATGAATCCAGTTTGTCTCGGCGGGATCAAACTCCGAAACGACGTAATCATCCGGCGCCACGACGACGCTTACGGGAGTGAAGCGAAACAGTTCCAGGTCGTCAATGATGCGGATTTTCCAACCGGTGATTGGTTGGTTATCGTCATTAACACCATTTGCATTCGCGTCGTAGAACTTGTTGACGTTGAGCGTCCCACTTGCAGGAACGTCCGGTTTCACTTTGAAGTTGTCGGTCTTGGCGCCTGAGAAATCAGAGTTCGCGCTGACCCAAACTTTGTATTCGCCGCCGCCGTTAGTGGTGTCGTCATAGCCCGGAGAGCTGTCGCTGTTCTTGATAACGACAGCTTCGAGTTGATAGCACTGGTCAAACTCGCCGTTGGTAACGTGAAGTGGCGTCGGATTTGCGCTTCCGACACTGGTTCCCAGCAAGGCGCCGCCTGGTTCAGTCACCTGAATGTAGTAGAAACCATCAGCCAGTCCGGCTGCACCCTCGTGTGCTGGTCCACCATCGACATACACGTCAGTCTTTGTGTTGAAAATATTGATGTTGGTCCCATCGCAGCTCGAGCCGGTGGTGAAAATCGCGCCGGTGTTTGGCGCTGCCATGTAACCGGTGGTCGTCAAGAGCGAGACAGCGGCGACGATTACGGAGGCGAGCGTTACAACGCGACGCCAGTTCTGTTGGGGGAGTTGGGATTTCATTTTTTCTCCTGATTCAGAGGACGGGGCACGGCCATCTGGGGGCGTACACGGTCAGTTGGTGGTCCACTGCTTTCTCCAGTGTTCCGAGAGAACGGCCGATTCATCTCGACCGCAATACCCTGTGAACACTAATCAAAAGGGAGAATGGAAAGTACTTTCCAGCGTGCAGGCTTTCAGGCGGGGTAAGTTTGCGCAAAGAAAGCGCCGGCCAGCTCGATTGCCTGAGCCGGCGCCCTCTCATTACGAGTCATTTATTTGAAGTGACCGAAGCTGTCGATCGGGCACGCATCACTGCCGCCAGCTAGCATGACCGTGCAGTTAAACTGGAAGCCGGGGATCTTATCCGTCAGATACGCGCCAGTCGCGTTAAACGCATTGAGCGGACAGGCAACGCCGGTTCCCTGAACAGGACTACCGCTGTATGTCTGAGGATTCTCGAGCACCGTTTGCAGGAACGCGTCAGGATCGAGGTCAGCGCCGAAGTAGAAGGTAGACACGTTACCGTTAAACATCGCGTTGGTCCTGTCTACTCCAACGAGCGCCCACGCACCGTCTCTCGCATTTCGCCAGAAACCGGGCGAGCACCATCCTCCCTGGTTGATCGGGCGGCAGCCATGGCTGATGACGAGTTGTGCATTCTTCGCCTTTCCGTCGTAGGTAGCAGTCACATTGCCGGGAAGGGTGCTTGGGTCAAACCAGGCGCTGATATATCTAAACGTTCCGTTTCCGAATTTTGTCATTTGCGCGGTTCCCCAGGGGCCGGTAATGTCCGCGTTGTTTGAGCCGGTCGCCGTGAGTACCCACAGCAGGTATGGACCATCAGCATCAGCTCCGTTGGCGATGCCGCAGAGCTCAGTTCTGAGATCATAGCTGCCAAAACCATCGGCGATGAGACCCTGGCCTGAATAGGTAACGCTGTTCGCGTATGCGCCGGCAGCCAACACGCCGCCGCCGATCAATCCGGCGAGAGCGACTGTCGCGGCCAGCAACATCACAAATCTTCTGGTCCTGAATTTTCTTTTTAAGTGCTTCATTAATTTCTTCTTTCTACCGGATCACCCGGTGGTTGAACCCATGTCCGACCGGGGCATAACCGAGGAGGGCAGTGGGAGTTTGTTTTACCGACTCCGAAATTGGGCACAACGCCTGTGGGGCCAATCTCCGATCAGTTTCTCAAGTGAGCTATGACAAATTGTCTTGATCGTATGAGGTCAAGGCATCGGCACTACGGCTCTGAGATTGTTCGATTATGAGTTTGTCGAAACTGGACTACAACGGAGGCAGTTGCCGATTTGTCTGGCAGGTTCGTTGGATTTTGGGGCAAGAATATATGGCAGAATCCTGCCACTGAAAGAGCAACTCTTGTCTTAACAATGGCTTATAATGCTCACGGAGAGACTCACGCTCAGATGATCGATAGTGAACCCATCGAATCGCTGGATGAACGGCTGGTCAACGTAACCAGGTTTATCCTCGCCTTATCGGCTCTGATCATCATTTACGTCGATCCGTCTGAGCCGGATCGACTCGTCGATATCACCTATGCCGCACTTGCTTTATACAGCGTCTATAGCGGGATCGTTTACGTTCTTTCCCTCAGGCGTCGATCATTCCTCCGCGGCGTCCCGCTCCACTGGATAGACGTTGGATGGTATCTGGTTCTTATCTCCCTAAGCAGTGGGACCAACAGTCTCTTTTTCTTCTTCTTTTTCTTCGTAATCCTGGTGGCCTCGTTTCGTTCGGGTTACAGTGCGGGCTTAAGGGTGACTATCGTCTCATCGATCCTTTTTGTGACGATTGGCTACATCACCACACCCACTCCCATCGAGCCAAACCGCTTCCTGTTGCGCGCGGTTTACCTAGCCACCATCGGTTACCTGATGGCCTATTGGGGTGGTTCCGAGATCACGCATAAACGTAAGCTGGCCCTGCTCAAAAACGTTAGTCGATTATCAAATCCACGCTTCGGAGTGGACCAGACGATCGGTTCGATCATCACAAAGCTGCGCGACTTTTACGATGCAGATACGTGTATCCTCATCAACACGAGTCCAGTCGCGAACGAATATGTTCTCAGACGAGTTGACCGCAGACATCCTGAACTCGCCAACCAAACGGAAGCAGTCGGTCTCGAAGGTGAACAGCTACTGCTCTCGTGGCCGGCAGAGTGGGCGGTAATATTTCGCAAGGACTCAAACAGGTTGTGGGCCAGACGGAACTCCTGCTCCATTTACAATTTCCTCTCCGGCGAATGTTTGAAAGCCGGCGATGAAAAATGCGCATGGGTCGCAGATCTGCTCGAAACCAATTCGTTCGTTAGTATTCCGGTTTACCAACGCAAGACCTTCACTGCTCGACTCTATCTCACGTCAAAGCAGGGGAGCTTTACCTACTCAGACGTTGATTTTTTGCGACAGGTAATAGAACACGTCATGCCGATGATTGATAACGTGCGTCTTGTAGATCGCTTTGCGTCAGAAGCGTCGGAGTATGAGCGCCAGCGGATTTCACGCGATATACACGACAGCGCTATTCAACCGTACATTGGTCTAAAGCTTGGCCTGGAGGCTCTGCGTAAACAAGTACGTGACAATGATCCAATCTCCGCAGGTCTCGCGGAGTTGGCTGACAAAACGAATTCTGTCATAAAGGATTTGCGCACCTATGTAGGCGAGCTACAAGATCGTGGTCCAAGTGACTCCGTGAACGCTCTTGTTTCTTCGGTACAGAGGCATGCCACGAAGTTCGGCGAACTATACGACATTGAAGTCGAGGTAAAGGCGCCTTCTGCGATCAACATTAACGATCGATTAGCGGCTGAAGTTTTTCAGATCGTGCAGGAAGGATTGAGTAACATTAAACGACATACTGCTTCTTCCTCGGCCATCATTAGCATGATGTCTCGTAATGGCGACATGATCCTTGATATTGAGAATGAGTCATTGCCGGGCGGCGAGACCTTCACTCCTCGCTCAATCACGGACCGCGCTGTGGCCCTGGGCGGACGAGTGTCCGTTACGGCAAACAGTAATGGACGTACAATCGTTTCAGTCATCATTCCCATGTAGAGATTACGAATGAGCGAGTCGACACAGAATCCAATCCGCATTTTGCTTGTTGATGATCATCAAAGCTTTCTTTGGGGCCTGGTGAAGCTGATTGAAAGTGACGGGCCCGGCATGAAGGTGATCGGAACAGCTTCAGACATGCCCGAAGCATTAGTCATCGCGGAAAGAGAACACCCTGACGTGATCCTGCTTGATATTGATTTGCATGGTGTAAGTAGTCTTGAATCGATGCCGGCCTTGCTGAAAGTCACGAAGTCGTCGGTGCTCATTCTGACTGGACTCAGAGACATGAAAATACGTGACCGGGCGATGCTCTCGGGGGCACGCGGGGTTGTGCAAAAGGAAGAGTCGGCCGAAGTCATACTCAAAGCAATAAAGTGTGTAGACAGAGGTGAGATTTGGCTTGATAGAGTCAGTACGGGGCGGATTTTTACGAAACTGCTGAACCCGCTGAACGGCGAAGACTCACCCGAAGCAGCGAGGATTGCCAGTCTTACACCTCGGGAGCGTCAAATCATCGACGTCATCATCACGCATGGTCGCTCGACCAACAAAGAGATTGCAGGTCATCTCAATATGAGCGAACACACTCTGCGCAATCACCTCACGTCAGTCTACGGCAAGCTTGAAGTTGAAAACCGTCTCGAACTGGTTATGTATGCGCTAAAACATGGGCTGAGCAAGACGAGCGGCTAACCGGGTCAATTTTCCCCAATCTACAACTTAAGTAGTCGGTTTGTACTACCTGCGTCCGGGAGGAATTGCCTTAAAAAAAGGTAGTACTTTCTCATGCGGAAGCGGTATGTCCGTCGCTATCATTCAAGCGTGGATTCGGCCGCGTAGCAAACGAATCCAACCTCGAAAGAAAAGCCTCGCGCTGGTCGGCAACTCCTATCCAACTCACCTCGCCTGGCCCTCTCTATATGATACGAACTTCATACTTACGAGCCGGAAAAGGCAGTCGTAACAACCGCGGTATCGGCATGGCCGAACTGGTCATCGTCGTGGCGGTCGTCGGCATCGTCACAGCGTTTGCTGTGGTCCGGGTCAGAACATCCCGTTCCGCGATGCGCGTGCAGAATTCCATAAGACAACTTGCCTCTTACATGGAAAAGGCGCGAATCGACGCTGTTCGCCGGCACGGGAATACGTCGGTTACCTTCACGGACACCAGAACGTATTCCGTTTGGATGGACTTCAATAACGGCGGTAATGCAACCACCAGAACGTTCACTTTTGAGGACGATGTTCGCCTGGCGAGTTCGGAACTTCCCAATGTGACTTTCAACTGGCGTGGCCGCACGTCGACATCGGGAACTTCATGCGTGACGACTTTCTCAGTCAGCGACTCACCGGGGAATGGATTAAGCGTCGACGTATCAGGATCTGGAGACGTAACAGTCGAAAATCAACAACCTTCACTACCAAATGTTGTCTACAGTAGCAACGTGAATTCATCCGATGGCATCGATAGCCGCGCCGTAGTCACTGGCACCGGAACAACCGACAACACGCCGTGCATGGATCTGTCGGGCGGTGGCGTCGCTGCGGACTCGGGACCACCATCCTGCAATATTCAAGTCAACACGAGCAGTATATCGATAAAAAAGAATGGCGGCGCGACCGGCAACGTGGTCGTGAGTATGAGTAACCCGAGTCTTGTCGTGGTGACCGCTCCTTCCAACCTGACGGTCTCACCCACTTCCAAGAGTGTTACGAACAGCGGCTCGAGTTTCTCAATCGTCTCGAAGAATACGTTACGTGGTCCATTCAACGTCACCTTCACTTCACAGTGTGGCTCCTCGATAACCGTTAAAGTGAATGTCACGAATTAAGTTAATACACGAATGAGAAAACAAATAAAGCAACAAGCGAATCGCGGTTTTAGCTTGCTCGAAACATGTATGGCGCTGCTGGTGTTTCTGATTGTCCTTACAGGCATCGTGCCTCTGTGCGTCTATGCGATGAAGTACAACTCTGCCGCCGCAATCCGCGCCGGAGCGATAACAGTTGCGCAGCGTAAACTGGAACAAGTAAGAGCTGACGCTTTCAACTCCTGCGTTTCATCATCCGAAGTCGTGACGGTTGGTTCAAGTACAGCATCGCAGACCTACACGATTGACGTAACGGTTACCGACGCCACCTCCACTTTGAAAAACATCAAGATCGTAGTCACGCCTCAGGGCAGGAGCACTACCGGATCGGTCTATGAAGGGAATGAGGGCTGGATGCGTGGCCAGATCATTCTCTACACGAAGCGCACCACATCAATAGCCGGATCAAACCTTGGTTGAACTTGCCTGAAAGGCGTGTATGGCAACACAAATGCAAAACCGTGAACTTGGTTTTTCACTCATCGAATTGCTGATCGCAATGGCAATTACCCTGACCGTGCTGGGACTCGCCGGCAATCTACTTGCCGGCTCTTTCAACGTGCGCGCGCGTGAGAATCAGAAGACAGACGCTTTGGCTGACGCACAACGCGCACTCAATATCATGACGCGCGAGATCGCCAACACCGGTTTCGGCCTCTCGAATAACGGCATCGTCGAAGCCGACTCTACTGCAAGCGCCATTCGTATCAGGTCAAACCTGAATGCGTTCGACAGCCAGACCACCAGCAACAGCATCAGCGATCGAAATGAAGATGTGAAGTATTCGCTCTACTCCGCGGGTAGCGACAGCTACATCGTACGGCTCGACATCGGCACGCAAAACCAAACAACAGTGCTGGCGAACCGCGTTGACACTCTCAACATCCGGTATTATCCGGCGAAGATCACCTACACAGCATCCGGCGATAACTGCGATATCACAACTACGGCAACCGAGGTGACGCAAAAGAGCGACACGAAATATATCGTGATCAGCGTTTGCGTTGAGCTACCGGCACGCGGCGCGCTGGGCTCTGCCGGTTACCAGCCGGCCTCGCGCGTCCAACTTGTATCCGACGTCTACTTGCGAAATGCGGATGTTGCTAACTACTGAAATCACGAGCAGGAGCTTTAATGCGTCACAGAGCCACAACCACTCACGATAACAACACGCAGCGCGGTGCGGCACTGATCACCATGCTTCTCGTCTCGCTTCTGGTCCTTGCCGGCGCGCTTATGCTGCTGGTAGCCACGACCACTTCGGCGACGAATGCCATCAGTTCAACCGATGAGATACAGGCTTATTACGCGGCTGAGGCCGGCCTTCAGGAAGCGCTGAATGTCTTGCGTGGGAATGTTGCACCGCATCCGAACGACGGCACGAAAATAAACTTCAAGAATGCAATCAACGTAGGCACCTCAAACAATCCGAGTTCGGGCGTTGCGCAACTCTCGCGTTGGCTTGTCTATGACTACCCGACGACGGGCACTCCCGATCGTGTGACGCTCAGCCCCAGCTACTCCACCTCCGAAGGAATGGCATATGCGATCATCGGCATCAGCGATCCGGATAATTACAAAGAAGTGATCTATTCCACTGCCGGCGCGTTCGATAACAGCTCGCTCAGCTCAAGCGCATCAAACGTGTCTTTAGGTAGCGGCTTCTCCCTGAACTACACGCCGCAGAGTTCGACGAATATCACCACGAACGGTAATCCAACTCTCGGCTCGTTCTCCATTTCAGGAACAATAAAGACTAATACCTCGGTTTCACTCGCATCGAACACTTTTACACTGCAAATAACCGAGACCGGACCGCTGCCGCTGGGAACCACTACGCCGATCTCAGTCTCTATTAAAGGCACATTCTCAGGAACTATTTCACCGGCCAGCAATACCGTGTCGCTTACTTTCGCCGAACAAACAATCGAGATCCCCGGCGTCGGCACCTTGTTTACGATGCCTTCGCTAACTCTTCAAATACCGGTCGACGGCACAGCAGCGACGCTACAAACTGCTGTTAACACCCCGGAACCCGCTCGCTTGATCGTCAAAGTAATTGGCTATGGTCCACATGGCGCTTCCAAGAATATGCAGATGATGGTCAGTCGTTTCGGCATTACTTACGATCCTCCTGCAACCTTCGTCGTGCGCGGCGCCGGTAACGATTCAACGACAGCTTCGACGTTATCGATTGGTAGCAGTGCGAATTACGTGTACTCGGGAGTCGATAATGCGGGCGGCGACCCATTGCCTGCTTTTCTCGTCACCACTACGCCGGATTACACCAGTCTATCCACGTTGAAGAGTAATAATCCGACCGGAGTGCAGGGTGATCCAACCGGCCTTACACCCGTCTTGAAGCAGGTCACGTTGCCGACCGATGCAGCCTCATTACCTAAATGGCTGCGAACTACTTCGGATCCTGTCTATGGCGCGCGAGCATTCGTGACTCAACTCAGGCAGGCTGCTCAGCAACAGTTTTCTGGTTGTAGCACTGGCACGAGTTCCACGTGTGATCGTTACTTCAATACGGCTGCTGGAGATGCAGCCCCTTCGGATTTCGGAGCGGGCACGGCCAACGGGCTGTTCACGTTTGTAGACGGAGACGTCTCGCTTCCCAGCGCCGGAGGTAAAGGGCTGTTGGTGGTTACCGGGACTCTCTCGATGAACGGTAGTCAAACATTCGATGGGTTGGTGCTGGTGCTTGGCGGCGGTGTTCTCGATCGCAGTGGCGGCGGCAACGGCACGTCACTGGGCGCGTTTGTAGTCGCGAAGTTCAACAGCACCGGAGATTTCTTGGCTCCCACTTTTACATCTTCCGGAAGCGGCACCGCATGGCTGCAATTAGATCGCGAAAAGGTCAAGTCAGCTCTACGTCTGGGCGGTGTTCCCGTGCTTTCTGTCAGCGAATATTGAGGACAAGATGCTAGGCAATATACTTTCCCGGCTTACGCGAGAAGAGCCACACTCACCGATCGATGCGCAAAAGCATTTTGAAGCGGGTGTGGGCCTGGCAACCAAAGGTCTTTATCCGCGCGCACTGGTGGAATTTAAACTAGCCCTGCGAGCTGATCCGGAATTCGCGGAGGCCCAGATCGAGTTGGGTTCGACATACCACAAAGTGGGCCAACTCGATAAAGCGATTAAAAGCTATCAATCGGCGCTCCGGATACGACCAAACTTCGTAAGCGCTTATATAAATCTCGGGGCGGCTTACGATAAGTGCGGCGACTTTGTTAAGGCGTTAAAGGTATACGCAAAGGCGATCGTCCTGGCCCCGCAGGATGCCGAATTGCGCAACTATCTCGGCCTCGCCTACTTCAACATCGGAAGCTACGCGGAAGCGATAAAAGCCTTTCGGCAAGCACTTGTCATCGAACCCGACAACGCGCGCGCACATTATTGTCTAGGCCTGGTCTATCTTGATTTGAATGACCCCGAGATGGCTCTGGCGCAACACAGTGAACTGAAAGACCGGAATGAAAAGGACCTCGCTTTTCAATTACTGGATCAGATTCAGCGACAAAGCCTGCGGGTCCCGGCTCATCAAGTTGCGCGTTCGAATGCGCCGGCGAGGTAGAGCGGTTCCAATCCGGTGGCCCAATACTCTAACGCCGGCAAATCGGGCTGCGTTGTTTCGCGCTCTGTACGGCGCGAGGGCAAAACCGAATCCAGTGGAACAAACTCGAGCCAGCCTTCCCATGTCCCGTCCAGCCGCGGCTCTCCGTATACGAAGACTTCGTAAAGGTTGCCGAGCGTGTCCTGAACGCGCTCGCTATGCTTACGGACGAGCTCTGGTATTGTCGATGCCAGATCCCACGTCACGCGAATACTCAGTTCTTTTGAGACTTCACCACTCTCGTACTTACAATTAACATCAGCTTCGGTTGGAATAAAAATCCTTTCACCTGACAAATGCACGAGTGCGGAGCCACCTGATTGCAGCATTTCGGCGAGTTGGCGTAACACCAAAGCGATTTCATTTGACGAAGATTGCATTGTTTGAGCTGAAGGAATTATTTGTTGTAGGGGTTGTGAATAGTCTAAGTCCAGAATGCCGGGGTGTCTACCTCACTCACAAAGCCACGGACGTCAATGAGAGGTTTCCTTTGGTACCTTGTCTGTGTGCCTATCGATCCCTGCCGAGCGAACAACTATGCCGGGCCGCAATGGCTCGCTCTGTACGTTCCCCTTTGGAAACCAGGTGGTCCAGTCGCCCCACTTCTGTGCCCACCCCTGCCAGGTTATGGATCCTGATGTTGAACTCGTGCTTTGAAAAATGGATTTTGATCGGCGCATTCTGCCACCCACTCGATGAGTTTGCACGAACGTAAGATCGCCGCACCGATCTGTCGCGCTAAGCCATGCGCATATTGTGCCAACGGCATCCAGCTAACTGGTTCGCCTCGCCAAGACTTGTAGCATCAATTCGTTAGCGGAATTTTGAGTGAGAGCACCTGCTATGCGGGACCTGACTAAGGTCGTATGAAGATAATGCAGCAACGACTTAGAACATTTCAGAGTTTATAAAACCAACTTTTCTACACGAGTTCTCAACTGCTTTGGCTTACAAATACCTTGTTCTTTGATCAGAAGCCATCCGTTAACGGTGAAACTGTCGAATGCGATTCGAACGCAGCGCGGTACTTTTCATTTTCATCCTTCTCTTTCTTGCGTCAATTCCCTCTTGCGGCCGCAAGCCTGCATCTCTCGAGGCCGTTGACTACATCGACCGGCGCACAAATGTGCCGATGGTCGAGCCGATCACTCGCGA
>Ga0307415_100001114_pt1 | contig 12544 bp, 11 predicted proteins | sample DK1Cmetagenome_FD_204524 | JGI IMG/M metagenome (GOLD analysis project Ga0307415, IMG submission 204524) | Maize rhizosphere microbial communities from greenhouse at UC Davis, California, United States - DK15-C-2 | ecosystem: Host-associated > Plants > Roots > Rhizosphere > Soil | place: USA...
CTACGAGGAGGAGTCGCCGCTGCGCGACGCCCGCGGGTTCGAGGCCGCCCGCGAGCCCGAGACCCCGGCCGAGGACGACCTCGGGCTGGCCAACGTCATCCTCACCAACGGCGCCCGCTACTACGTCGACCACGCCCACCCCGAGTACTCCTCGCCCGAGTGCCTGGACCCCCGCACCCTGGTCATCTACGACAAGGCGGGGGAGCGGATCCTGGCCGAGTCGGCCCGGCGGGCGGCCGAGCTGGCCCCGGGCGGCCGCCGCATCCAGGTGTACAAGAACAACACCGACGGCAAGGGCACCTCCTACGGCACCCACGAGAACTTCCTGGTCGACCGGGCGACCCCGTTCGCCCGGATCGTCCGCGACCTGACCCCGTTCCTGGTCAGCCGGCAGGTGTTCGCCGGCGCGGGCAGCCTGGTCCGCGACCACCACGACGGCTCGGTGGCCTTCCAGATCGCCCAGCGCAGCCAGTTCTTCGAGGTCGAGGTGGGCCTGGAGACGACCCTCAAGCGCCCGATCGTCAACACCCGCGACGAGCCCCACGCCGACCCCGAGCGCTACCGGCGCCTGCACGTGATCATCGGCGACGCCAACATGAGCGAGGTGGCCACCTTCCTCAAGACGGGGTCGCTGGCCATCGTCCTCAACATGATCGAGGACGGCGTCATCCCCGGCGACGAGTGGCAGCTGGCCAACCCGGTCCAGGCCCTGCGGGCGATCGCCAAGGACCCGACGCTGGCGACCACCGTGGAGCGCAAGGACGGCCGCCGCCTGACCGCCTGCGAGCTCCAGTGGCACTACCTGGACGCGGCCAAGGCCTACCTCAAGGACCGCGAGCCCAGCCACTGGCAGGTCGAGGTCCTGGAGCGCTGGGAGGCGGTGCTGGCCCTGCTCGAGGACGACCCCCTGAAGGCGGCCCGGACCGTCGACTGGGCGACCAAGTACCAGCTCATGCAGCAGATCGCCAACCGCGACGGCCTGGCCTGGGAGGACGCCAAGCTGGCCCTGGTCGACATCCAGTACCACGACGTCAGCATGGACAAGGGCCTCTACTACCGGCTGGCCGCCGCCGGCCGGGTCGAGCGGCTGGTCGCCGAGCAGGAGGTCACCACCGCCGTGGCCGAGCCCCCGCCGGACACCCGGGCGTTCTTCCGTGGCCGCTGCCTGGCCAAGTACGCCCCCCAGATCGCGGCCGCCGGCTGGGACGCGATCATCTTCGACATCGGCCGGGAGACCCTGCAGCGGGTCCCCATGCTCGAGCCCACCCGGGGCACCGCCGCCCACACCGCAGCCGTCCTCGACGCCAGTCCCACCGCCGAGGACCTGATCCGCAACCTCCAGAGCTGAACCGCCTGTCCACAGCTCGCCGGTCCGGTCCTGCGAGTACGGTGTCCGGGATGAAACAATCGCCTTCGACGCCCGTCCAGGGAGGCACGATGGCCAGAGACAGCGGCGGCGGCGCCGAGCAGAAGCGGCGCGCGACCGGCAAGCAGGACGCCGAGCAGGACGAGGCCCAGGCGTCCCCGGAGATCACCGAGAAGGGCGAGGAGCTGAAGGAGGAGCTCGACGCCCTCCTCGACGAGATCGACGACGTGCTCGAGGAGAACGCCGAGGAATTCGTGAAGCAGTATGTCCAGAAGGGCGGAGAGTAGAGCATTGTCCGTTCATGACGAGGGACCGGCGTGAGGAACCCGTTCGAGGGGCCGAAGCTGTTCAGCCCGTCGTTCGTTGACGCGCTGCGGGCGTACGCGCCGGAGCTGCTGGAGCTGCGGGCGGCCGGCGCGGGGGCGGTGCCGGAGGTGCCGCACGGGACCACGGTGGCGGCGGTGCGGTTCGCCGACGGCGTGGCCATGGGCGGCGACCGGCGGGCCACCGAGGGCATGACCATCGCCCAGCGGGACATCGAGAAGGTGTTCCCGGCCGACGACTTCTCGGCGGTGGCCATCGCCGGGGCGGCCGGCCCGGCGATCGAGATGGTGCGGCTGTTCCAGACCGAGCTGGAGCACTACGAGAAGATCGAGGGCTTCCCCCTGTCGCTGGAGGGCAAGGCCAACAAGCTGGGCCAGATGGTCCGGGGCAACCTCCCCCTGGCCATGCAGGGCCTGGTCGTGCTGCCCCTGTTCTGCGGCTACGACACCCGCCGGCAGGCCGGCCGCATCTTCCGCTACGACGTCACCGGCGGCCGCTGGGAGGACGCCGACTTCCACGCCACCGGCTCGGGCGGCCGCGACGCCCGCGGCAGCCTCAAGAAGCGCTGGCGGGCCGACGTCGACGGCGACACCGCCGTCGAGATCCTGGTCGAGGCGCTGTACGACGCCGCCGACGAGGACGCCGCCACCGGCGGCCCCGACCTGGTCCGGGGCATCTTCCCGGTGGTGGCCACGGTGACCGCCCAGGGCTACCGGCGGGTGCCCGACGAGGAGCTGCGCAAGGCGGCCGAGCGCCTGGTCGCCGCCCGCGCCCAGGAAGGGAGCTGACCGATGAGCGTTCCCTTCTACGTCCCCCCCGAGCAGCTCACCAAGGAGAAGGCCGAGTTCGCCCGCAAGGGGATCGCCCGCGGCCGGCCCCTGGTCGTGCTCGAGTACCGCGGCGGGATCCTGTTCGTGGCCGAGAACCCCTCCACCCACCTGCACAAGGTGGCCGAGCTGTACGACCGGATCGCCTTCTGCGCCGTGGGGCGGTTCTCGGAGTTCGAGAACCTGCGCCAGGCCGGGGTGCGGCTGGCCGACATCCGCGGCTACGCCTACGGCCGCGAGGACGTGACCTCGCGCTCGATCGCCAACGCCTACTCCCAGACCCTGGGGCAGATCTTCGTCCAGGAGTTCAAGCCGTACGAGGTCGAGCTGTGCGTGGCCGAGGTCGGCACCGACGGCGCCCCCAACGCCATGTACCACGTGGTCTTCGACGGCAACGTCTTCGACCGCAAGGGGCACCTGGCCATGGGGGGCCAGAGCGACGAGCTCAACACCGCCCTCCAGCGCGACTACGACGAGGACATGGAGCTGGACGGGGCCCTGCAGCTGGCCATGCGGGTGCTGCGCCAGGCCGCCCCGGCCGGCGAGACCGGCAACTCCCGCCTGGAGGTCGCGGTGCTGGAGCGCGACCGGCCGCGGCGCTCGTTCCGCCGCCTCACCCAGGAGGACGTCGCCGCCCGCGCCGGCGAACCGGCGTCGTGACCGCGCCCCCGCCCGGCGGCCCGGGCTGGCCGCCCGCGCCGGGCGGCGAGCGACCCCAGTGGCTCCCGCCACCGCCGGCTCCCGGGTCGGGGGGCGCCCCGCGGGGCTGGGGGAGCGGCTCGCCGGGCGGGCCGGAGTCGGGACGTGGCTGGACGCCGACCCCGCCACCGCCCGAAGGCCCCCGCGGGCGGCGGGTCGGGCGGCGCACCGCCACGCTGATCCTGCTGCTGGTGGTCGGGCTGGCCGCCGGCGGGCTGGTGGTCGCCACCCGCCGGGAGCCGTCGACCTCCGCGGCCAGCGGCACGGCCGCCCCGGCGACCCGGGCCCCGGCCGCCGGGACGCCCTCGACCCGGGCCTCGGCGACCCCGGCCTCGTCCGAGGTCCGGGAGGTCCAGCGGGCCGTGGCCGAGCTGCGCGACCTCGACTTCGAGCGGCGGGTGCCGGTGACCGTGGAGTCGCCCGACAAGCTGGCCCGGCGGCTGGTCAAGGTGCTGGCCTCCGAGACCGACGAGGGCCGCCTGCGCCGCCAGGGCCGGGCCATGGAGCTGCTCGGCCAGCTGCCCTCCGGCACCGACCTGCCCAGCCTGCTCAGCCGCCTCCAGGCCGAGAGCGTGCTCGGCTTCTACGTGCCCGGCCGCAAGCCGCCCAAGGGCGAGCTGTACGTCCGCTCCTCGAGCGGCCTCGACCCCTACGCCAGGATCATCCTGTCCCACGAGCTGACCCACGCCGTCACCGACCAGCACTTCGACCTGACCCGGGCCGACCGGCTGGCCGAGGCCACCGCCCGCGAGGACGAGCTGGCCGCCTACTCGGCCCTGGTCGAGGGCGACGCCTCCCTGGCCATGCAGCGCTACCTGACCGAGCGGCTCACCCCCCGCGAGCAGGCCGACGCCGCCCTGGCCGCGGCCAGCGACCCCACCCCCCGGCGCGACGCCGCCCCGGCCGTCATCCGCGAGTCGATGCTGTTCCCCTACCAGGAGGGCCTGCGCTTCGTCCGCACCCTCTACCAGCGGGGCGGCTGGGCGGCGGTCGACCGCGCCTACCGCGACCCGCCGACCTCGACCGAGCAGCTGCTCCACCCCGAGCGCTACCTGACCAACCGCGACCAGCCCCAGGCGGTCACCGTCCCCGACGTGAGCGCCCGCCTCGGCGGCGGCTGGCGCTCGGGGGTCGAGGTCAGCTTCGGCGAGCTCGACGCCCGCCTCCTGCTCCAGGGCGAGCTGGCCGTGGCCACCGCCTCCTCCGCCGCCGAGGGCTGGGACGGCGGCCGCCTCCGCACCTTCCAGCGGGGCAGCCGCACCGCCATGGCCCTTCGCACCGTCTGGGACTCCTCGGCCGAAGCCACCCAGTTCTGCGGGGCCATGAGCGGCTGGGCCGGCGGCCGCTTCGGCTCCGCCACCCGCACCCCCACCTCGCTGCGCTGGTCCGGCGACGGCCAGCAGACCGCCCTCGTCTGCCGCGGCGCCCGGGTGGCCTGGCTGTCGGCCCCCGACCGGGCCGGCCTGGACCGCCTCCTGGGCGGCTTGGGCGGCCCCTAGCCGCTCAGGGCGGCCCGCAGAGCGGCTGAAGGTAGGTGTCGGCCCGGGCGCTGGCCACCACCCGGCCGTCGCGCACGGCCTCGACCCGCGGCCCGGTGGCGCCGTCGGGGACGGCCACCACCCAGTAGCTGCGCCCGAAGGTCGCCCCAGCGTCGGCCGGGGTGGTGGCGGCCGGCCCCGCCCGGTCCGACCGGACCCGGATCGCGTCGGCGTCCCTTGGGGCGGTCCCGCGCAGCAGGCCGACGCCGCTGTGGCAGCTGGCGAACACCTCCAGCGGCGGCCGCGAGGTCGGGGGCATGCAGTCCTGGAGGCCGCCACCGGGGTCGGCCACAGGGATGACCCGCATGCAGGTGATCCCCTGCTCGGCCTGGTAGACCTGGAGCCGCAGCCGGCCCAGGGGCGTGGGGACCTGGGTGAGCTCGGTCACCGGCCCGGCCGGCTCCAGGTTGTGGTCGGCCGGGTACCCCCGGTGGCGGGCCAGCTCGGCGCCGGCGGCGTCCACGGCCACGACCCAGCGGACCTCGACCGTCTTGGGCAGGGCGACGGCCCAGAAGTCCACCGGCAGGCCCTTGCCGGGCAGCGGCTCGACCTCCACCGGGGCGACGTCCCTGCCGAAGGCGGCCAGCTCCAGTCGCACCTTGGCCGCCCGCCTGGTGACCTGGCCGGTGAGCGGCCGCCTGGGGTCGCCGATGCCGCTGGCCCCGACGGTGACCGGGGCCGCCTCGTCCTGGCAGGTGCCGCCCCCGCCGCCGCCCGGCTGCTGCTCGGCCAGGCAGATCGACCGTATCCCGGTGCGCCGCTCGACCGCCGGGTAGGCGTACAGCCGCCAGCGGTCGCCGTCGGTCTCGCCCTCGGTCACCAGGACCGGCGGCCCGGCCGGCCGGAACGCGATGCCGTCCGGCTCGAATGGCCGCCACCCGCCCTCGGCGGTCCGGGGTGACCGCGGAGGATCGCCCGGGCCGGCCGGCTCCGGGGCCCTGCCGTGGCCGGCCCAGCGGTCCAGCCCGGCCACGGCGGCGACCAGCGCCACCGCCAGCAGCGCAACGCCGCCGGCCTGGGCCAGGCGCCGGCGCCGGCCCCGGCGGCGGGCCGCGGCGGCCCCCCGGACCCTGGCCCCGTTGGCGACCTCCTCGGCCAGCTCGGCCAGCCGCGTCCCCAGCTCATCCATCGCGCGAACCCACCTCCCGCTCCTCGGCGTCGAGGGCCCTGGCCAGGCCGGCCCGGCCGCGGGCCAGGCGGGCCTTGACCGTGCCCACCGGGACGCCCAGCTCCCTGGCCACCTCGCCGACCGGCAGGCCGAGCAGGTGGTGGAGGACGATCGCCTGGCGGTGGGCCCGGGACAGGGTGCCGAGAGCCTCGGCCAGCGCGACCCGGTCCGCCGACACCGGCGGCACCACCGGGCCCGGCCCCAGCCGGGCCAGGGCGGCCAGCCGGCGCCGGGCCCGGCGCAGCCCGTCCCCGGCCAGGTTCATGGCCACCCGCCGCACCCAGGTTTCGGGCGCCGCGTAGTGGCCCACCGTCGCCCAGCGGGCCGAGGCCCGGCCGGTTGCCTCGGCCGTTCGCGGGGGAGCACCATGGCGGCACCGCCACCGAGCCCTGGGAGCCGAACCTGCGTCGATGGATCGACCGCCGCCCGCTCGCGTTGTCGGTCGCCGTCGGGTTGGTCGCGCTGCTGGTGGGGGCGACCCGGCCTGATCGGTCGCCGCCGTTGTTCGCGGCCGGGCTGCTGGGGAACCGGGAGGCGCTGGTGTCGGTGCCGCCGGGAGCGGTCGACGGGGCGGTCTACCTGGAGGACAGCACGGTGCTGCGGCTGGCCGACGGGCGGCTGCGGTACCTGCCGGTGGGGGCCGACGAGCCGGTCACCGGGCCGCCGGGGGACCCGGGGGCGCTGGCGGTGGCGGCCGAGGAGCGGGCCTGGCTGTCCGCCGGGACGGTGCCGGGGGCCGACGCGGTCGAGCGGGAGGTGGCGGCCCGGTCGCTGCTGTTCCTGCGGCTGCTGGTGCGGCCGGGCGGGGCCGCCCTGGCCGCGGAGACGCCCTACTGGGCGTACGTGTGGCCGCGGGACTCGAGCTTCGCCGCCGCCGCCCTGGCCGTCACCGGGCACCGGTGGGAGGCGGCCGCCGTCCTCGGGTTCCTGGGTCGAGCGCAGCGGCCCGACGGGACCTGGCCGGCGCGCTCGCATCCCGACGGGCGGCCGGTCACCGACGGGCGTCCCGCCCAGCTCGACGCCACCGGGTGGGTGCCCTGGGCGGCCTGGCTGGCCAGCGACCAGGGCCGCGACCGGGAGGTGGCGGCCAGCCTGTGGCCGACGGTCCGGGCCGCCGCCGACCACGCGGCGGCGTCGATCGGGACCGACGGGCTGCCGCCGGCCGGTCCCGACTACTGGGAGCGGCGCGAGCGCGCCCCCACCCTCGGCACGGCGGCCGCCCTGCTGGCCGGGCTGCGGGCCGCCGCCCGGCTGGCCCGGGAGCGGCCGGGGCCGGAGGGGCAGCAGGGGGAGGCCTGGGCGAAGGCGGCCCGGCGGCTGGCCGAGGGCGTGGCGACCCGCTTCGGGCCGGGAGGGTTCCAGCGGCACCCGAACGGCGGCGGGGCCGACGCGGCCGTGACCTGGCTGGCGCCGCCGTTCGGGCCGCCCGACCCGGAGGTGGCGGCGGCGGTGCGGACGGCCTGGCGGCGGCTGACCGTGGCCGGCGGGGCCGTGCCGGGGCGGCCCTGGCTGGGCAGCGACCCCTGGACCCCGGCGACGGCGTCCTTCGCCCTGGCCGCCATGGCCTCCGGGGACCTCGCCGCGGCCGAGGCCCGCCTGGGCTGGCTGCTGGCCCACCGGACGGCGCTGGGGGCGTTCCCGGAGCGGGTCGGGCGTGACAGCGGCGCCCCCCGGTCGGTGGCCCCGCTGGCCTGGACCCACGCCATCGTCCTGCTGACCCTGGTCAGCCGCGATCGGGCGGTCCCGACCCCCTGACCTCGGCCTGCGGAGCCGACGCGGCATCGGCCGCCGGTGGCGCCCCGGCGGCCTCGGCGGCGTCGGGGAGGACGACCCCGGCGGCGGTCTCGTGGGCGATCAGGCGCTCGTTGAGCAGGACGTTGAAGGCGGCGGCCACGGGGATGGCCATGAGGGCGCCGACCAGGCCGAGGACGGTCGCGCCGATCAGGCCGGCGATCAGGACCGCGGCCGCGCCCAGCTCGACCGTGGTCTTCAGCACCCGGGGGGCGATCAGGTAGTTCTCGAGCTGCTGGTAGGCGACGAAGAAGGCGGCGACCAGCACGGTGTGGACCAGGTCGGTGGAGAACACGGCCACGGTGACGCCGATGATCGCCCCCAGGGTCGCCCCGATCATCGGGATCAGGTCGCAGATCGCGACCACGAAGGCCAGCGGGACCGGGAACGCCACCCCAAGCAGGGTGAAGGCGATGAAGGAGGCGACCCCGGCGATCAGCGAGACGATGATGTTGCCGATCATGTAGCCGCCGACCTTGTCGACCACCAGGTCGACGACCCGGTGGGCCCGGGGCCGGCGCTCGACCGGGAACAGCCGCACCACCCCGTGGCGGATCCGCGGCATGTCGGCCATGAAGTAGATGGTGAACACCAGCACTGTGAGGCCGTTGAACACCGCCCCGAAGACCCGGCTGGTGAAGCCGAGCACGCCGCTCCCGAGCCGGCCCGGCAGGTTGGTGGCCAGCCCCTGGAGCTGGTTGGAGATGTTGTAGCGGTCGTTGAGCTCGCGGTACTGCGAGGACTGGCGCTGGACCCGGGTCAGGTAGTCGGGCAGGTCGTCGGCCAGGTTGCGCCCCTGGGTGACCAGTGGCGGGATCACCGAGATCAGGAAGGCGGCGAACAGGAGGAGGGCGAGCAGGAAGATCAGGGTGACGGCCCACCCGCGGCGCATCCCCCGGCGGGTCAGCCAGCGCACCGCCGGGTCCAGACTGACGGCGATGAACAGCGCGATCAGGATCCGGATCAGGATGGCCCTGACCGTGTACAGGGCGTACAGGCCAATCACGGTGCTGGCGGCGCCGAGGCTGACCAGCGCCCCCCAGCGGAACAGAACGGCCGGCCGCGGCCGGTGGTCCGGAGGCGTCGAGGGCTCCATGGGCGGATGCTACCTCCCGCGGCCTCCCCGGTCGCCCCGGCGATCTCACCGGTACGACGGAAAACGGGATCGGGCTAGCTTCCTCTTGCCGCCGGGGAGCGGCAGGGCTGATGCTGGGGCCGACAGTGGCGGCTGGAGGAGGGGCGATGACCGAGGACGCGACGGCTCAGGCGGGCGAGGGCACCGCCAAGCGCATGTCGCGGGCCAAGATGGCGGCGCGGATCGTCCTCGCGCTGGCGCTGATCGTCGTCATCTTCTGGTACCTGCTCAAGGACATCTCCCTGGCCGACGTGTGGGCGGCCATCACGGCCATGACCTGGATCGAGCTGGCTGGCCTGGCCGCCATCGCCGTCTGGAACCTGGTCACCTACGCCTTTGTGTGGATGACGGTCGCGCCCGGCCTCCGGTTCGGCCGGGCCATGGTCATGACCCAGGCCACGACCGCGATCACCAACACCGTGCCGGCCGGCTCGGCCATCGGCATCGGCATGACCTACGCGATGCTCGGGAGCTGGGGGTTCTCCCGCGGCCGGACCACCATCGCCGTCCTCGTCTCCGGCGTCTGGAACGCCTTCGCCAAGCTCGCCATCCCCGTGCTCGCCCTGGCCCTGGTCGCCCTCCAGGGCAACGCCAGCGCCGCCCGGATCACCGCCGCCGCGCTCGGCATCGGCGGCCTGATCGCCGCCATCGTGGTGTTCGCGCTGATGCTGCGCAGCGAGCACATGGCCGAGCGGGTCGGGGTGACCGCCGGCCGGGTCGCCTCCAGGCTGCTGGCCCTGATCCGCCGGCCGCCGGTGCAGGGCTGGGAGATCGCCACCGTCAAGTTCCGCAACCGCACCGTCGACCTGCTGGAGCACGGCTGGTTCCCGATCACCGCCACCACAGTGGTCAGCCACGTGTCGCTGTACCTGGTGCTGCTGGTCTGCCTGCGCGACGTCGGGGTCAGCGACGCCGAGGTCGGCTGGGCCGAGGTCCTGGCCGTGTTCGCCTTCGCCCGTCTGGCCACCGCCGTCCCGATCACCCCCGGCGGGGCCGGCGTGGTGGAGGCGGTGCTGATCACCGGTCTGGTCGCCGCCGGTGGTGACAAGCCGGAGGTCGTCGCCGCCGTGCTCGTCTACCGGGCGCTGACCTGGGGCCTGCCCGTCCTGGTCGGGGTGGGCTGCCTGTTGTGGTGGCGCAAGCAGACCCTGACCGAGCCGGCGGGCGAGGCCACCGCGACCCCGGCCGCCGGGCCATGAGCGCCGGCCGCCGCATCGAGCGCCGGCCCAGCGACCTCATCTGGCTGGCCGCCGGGGCGGTGGTGCTGGTGCTGTGCGCCCTGCCGGTCCACGCCGACCGGGTCGACGGCCCCGAAGCGACCGCCTTCCGGCTGGTCAACGACCTGCCCAGCGCGCCCTTCCCGGTGGTCTGGGTGCCCATGCAGCTCGGCAACCTCCTGGTCGTGCCGGCGGCGGTGCTGGCCGCGCTGGCCTTCCGTCGCTGGCGGCTGGCCGCCGGGCTGGCCCTGGCCGGGGCCGGGGTCTACGTCCTGGCCAAGGTGGTCAAGCGGTTCGTCGAGCGCGGCCGGCCCAGCGACGCGCTCGACGAGGTGATCGTCCGCGGGGCCGCCCCCCACGGGCTCGGCTTCGTCTCCGGCCACATCGCCGTGGTCACCTCCCTGGCCTATGTGGCCTGGCCGTGGCTGCCCCGCTGGGGGCGCTGGGCGGCCGGGGCGGCCGTGGCCGCCGTCTTCCTCACCCGCATCTACGTCGGCGCCCACCTGCCCCTGGACATGGTCGGCGGGGCCGCCCTCGGGATCGCCGTCGGCGCCCTGGTCCGCCTGGCCCTCGGCGTCCCCGCCCCGGGCCCCGACCCCACCGGCGAGGACGCGGCCGCGGCCGGTGACGCCCGGAAGGTGGCCTGAGCATGGCCTGGCTGCCCCGTCCCGGCAACAGCCGCAACCCCGCCGACGCGGTCCGGGTCGTCCTGGGCGGCGCCGTCCTGGCCATGACCACCACCGCCATCCACAAGGACTTCATCGGCGACCGCGAGGCGGCCCTGTTCCGGGTGGTCAACGAGCTGGCCCTGCCCGGCTGGACCTGGCCCGGGGTGTGGCTGGTCATGCAGCTGGGGGTGATCGGGGCCGTGCCCCTGGTGGCGATCCTGGCCCTGGCCACCCGTCGGCTGCGCCTGGCCCTGGACGCGGTCCTGGCCGCGGGCAGCATCTACCTGATCGCCAAGCTGGTGAAGGAGTTCGTCCAGCGGGGCCGGCCCCAGACCCTGCTGGACGGCGTGAACATCCTCGGCGAGCCGGCCCGCGGCCTCGGCTACGTCTCCGGGCACTCGGCCGTGGCCGTGGCCCTGGCCACGGTGGCCAGCCCGTACCTGGGCCGGCGGGCCCGGCGGGTCGCCTGGATCCTGGCCGGCTGCGTCTGCCTGGCCCGCATGTACGTCGGCTCCCACCTGCCCTTCGACGTCGTCGGCGGGGCCGCCCTGGGCTGGGCGGCCGGGTCGCTGGTGCTGTTCGTCCTCGGCGCTCCCGACCCGCGCCCGTCGCTGGCCAAGCTGCGGGCCGCCCTCAGCGAGCACGGCCTCGAGGTGGCCGGCCTGGAGCCGGTGGGCGACGACGCCCGCCGCTCCACCTGCTATGTCAACGGTGGCGGGGAGGGCCCGGAGCTGTTCGTGAAGGTGGTGGTGGCCGAGTGGCGCGAGCGCGACCTGCTGTGGCGGGCCTGGCGGCGGCTCACCCGGCGCGGTCGGACCCGCCCGGTGCGGGTCGGCTCGCCCCACCACGAGGTCGAGCACGAGGCGTCGATGGCCCTGCTGGCGGCCAGGGCCGGGGTCCGCGCCCCCGAGGTCCTGCTGGTCCGGTCCTTCGACAACGGCGCCGGCATGCTCGTCCAGCAGCGCGTGGTCGGCCGCGACCTGGCCCACACCGACGCCGCCGCGGTCGACGACGCCCTGCTCACCGAGCTGTGGCGCCAGGTCGGGCTGCTGCACCGGGCCGGCATCGCCCACGGCGACCTGGTCCCGGCCAACTGCATGGTCGACGGCGACGGCCGGCCCTGGCTGGTCGACTACGACCAGGCCCAGGCCGCCTCGGGGAGGGCGCTGCTGGAGCGCGACCGGGCCGAGCTGCTGGCCGCCCTCTCCGCCCTGGTCGGGCCGGAACGGGCCAGACGGACATCCGAGGCGACCCTGGTGTAGCCGGCAGGCCGGGCAACCCGTCGTTGTCCGGTAGCATGACGCCATGGACCGGCGGATCTTCGGGCTCGAGAACGAGTACGGCGTCACCTGCACGTTCCGGGGCCAGCGCCGGTTGTCGCCCGACGAGGTGGCCCGCTACCTGTTCCGGCGGGTGGTGTCCTGGGGCCGCTCCTCGAACGTGTTCCTGGAGAATGGGGCCCGGCTGTACCTGGACGTCGGCTCCCACCCCGAGTACGCCACCCCCGAGTGCGACTCGGTGGTCGAGCTGGTCACCCACGACAAGGCCGGCGAGCGGATCCTGGAGAGCCTGCTCGCGGCGGCCGAGGCCCGCCTCCACGAGGAGGGCATCGCCGGCAAGATCTTCCTGTTCAAGAACAACACCGACTCGGCCGGCAACTCCTACGGCTGCCACGAGAACTACCTGGTCTCGCGCTACGGCGAGTTCCAGCGCCTGGCCGACGTGCTGATCCCGTTCTTCGTCAGCCGCCAGATCCTCTGCGGCGCCGGCAAGGTGCTGGCCACCCCCAGGGGCGCGGTCTACTGCATCGC
>Ga0307415_100001117_pt1 | contig 12535 bp, 10 predicted proteins | sample DK1Cmetagenome_FD_204524 | JGI IMG/M metagenome (GOLD analysis project Ga0307415, IMG submission 204524) | Maize rhizosphere microbial communities from greenhouse at UC Davis, California, United States - DK15-C-2 | ecosystem: Host-associated > Plants > Roots > Rhizosphere > Soil | place: USA...
TGGCGGGCGGCAACGGCGTCAATCGAGTCCTGCGTGCCGGTGACGATCACCGACGTGGTGGAAGGGTCGCCCGAGGCAAGGCGTCGCGCAAGGTCTTCGGAGAGGCGCGCGCGACGCGCCGCGGCGGCGTCAGGAGCGAGCGCGAAAAGCGTTACGCCCAGCGTAGCCCATGCGAACAACACACGAAGCAGACGGGCGTGAGGCGTGACAGTGCGGCGCGGCGACACAACCATTGAGATACCTCTGGTTCGGAACGGTCGAGGGGGTCCGGGGTCAGGGCGTGGTGGGGGAGTGCACCGGCCCTGGTCCCGACAACACTGGCGATTTAGTTGCGCGTCACCGGCCGCGGCTCGAAGGTCGCGGCAGTAGCCGACGTCGGGAACGGCTGCGGCCGGAACCCGAGGTCGTAGAGCGATTCCATGAGCACCCGCTGCGACCCGCCGAGCGTGCGAATCGTCTGCAGGCGACCATCGCGGATACGGTTGTAAATCGTGCGCCGCGACACGTTCAGCAGCTGCGCCGCCTGGTCGATGGAAACGCTGCGCCCGAGGCGCGGCTCGAATCCGGCTGCATGCTCGATGTGGTGCGAGTCCATAAAGTGCCTCTCCTCCGCCCTGACCTATGGCACAGCCGGTGCCAGCCCGGCCGTCGAGGCGATCACACCCGTAAGTTGCTGGAAGTGTTAGGCTTGGTGCGCTACGATCACCCGCGGCCGAGGTGGGGTGCCGGCCAGCCGCTTAACCGCCATCCGGTGCGCCGCGCCCAGCGGGCAGGTTCTGCACGGAAACGTTGAAGAAACTGCAGCGGTTGCACGGGACGGCCAACTTCTTAACCTGTCAGGCAGGAATCCAGCGGACACGACCGTCGTCCGATAACAGATACGCGAACCCGTGCCGGCTCGCGCCTCACAAACGTGACTCGCTCTCGCCTCCTCGTCGTCGTTGTCCTCGTGGCCGTGGCCGCCGGGGCGCTGTTCCTGTGGCGCGCGGCGTCGCGGCCCGGCTCGCCGGCGCCAACCCGTGGTGGCCAGCTGGTTGGCTCGATCCGGGCCGAACCGCGCACCTTCAACCGTCTGATCGCCCGGGACCCGATCGTCGACATCGTGGCGCTGCTCACGCAAGGCCGCCTGGTCCGCGTCAACCGGAGCACGTTCGAGCTGGAACCCTGGCTGGCGGAGCGGTGGGACATGTCGCCGGACGGTCGCACCTACACCGTGCACCTGCGGCCCGGCATCACGTGGTCCGACGGAGCGCCGTTTACGTCGGCCGACGTGCTCTTCACGCTCGAAGCGGTGTTCGATCCGAAAGCGCACGCCATCCTGGGCAGCGCGCTCGTGGTCGGCGACAAGCCGATTACGGCGACCGCGCCCGACCCGCTGACCGTGGTTTTCACCTACCCCGCTGCATCGGGTCCGGGGCTGCGCGTGCTCGACAACCTCTGGATCCTGCCCAAGCACAAGCTGGAGCCGGCCCTGCGCGCGGGCACTTTTGCCGAGGCGTGGCACACGAAAACGCCTCCGGCCGACATCGTCGGCACCGGGGCATTCCTGCTCCGTGAGTACCAGCCCGGCCAGCGGCTCGTGTTCGAGAGGAATCCGCGCTACTGGCGGAAGGATGAGCGCGGCGCGGCCCTCCCGTACCTCGACTCGCTCGTGCTCGAAATCGTGCCCGATCAGAACGCGGAGATCATCCGCCTCACCTCAGGGAACATCGACTTCACCCAGAGCGAGATTCGTCCCGACGATTACCTGCCGCTCAAGCGTGCCGCCGATCGCGGCAACGTGAAACTGATCGACCTCGGGGTGGGCCCCGATGCCGACGCATTCTGGTTCTGCCTCAAGCCGGAGGCGTGGGCCGGCAACCCGAAGTTCGCCTACGTGCAGCAGCCGGAGTTCCGCAAGGCGATTTCCCACGCCATCAACCGCGAGGATTTCGCCGAGAACGTGTTTCTCGGCGCCGCAGTACCGATCTGGGGACCGGTCACGCCCGGCAACAAGCCGTGGTTCTGGCCGGGCGTGCCGCAGTACCCGTACGATCCCGGACGCGCTAGGGCGATGCTTCGTGGCCTCGGCCTCGAGGATCGCAACGGCGATCGCGTTCTCGAGGACCGCGCCGGCAACCCGGCGCGCTTCACGCTGATCACGCAGCGCGGCAACACCGCGCTCGAGCGCGGCGCGCTGTCGCTGCGCGACGAGCTCGCGCGCGTCGGCATCGCCATCGACGTCGCCCCGCTGGAGCTCGGGTCGATGATCGATCGCATGCTCAACTCGAAGTACGAGGCCATTTACTACCGCGTCCTGACGACCGATCTGGATCCGGCGATGAACCTGGACATGTGGCTGAGCAACGGGTCCGCGCGCTTCTGGCATTTCGGGAACAGCGAACCCGCCGAGTGGGAGCGGAAGGCCGACGCGCTGATGCTCGAACAGGCGGCAACGATCGATCCCGAGAAGCGCCGTCAACTGTTCAACGAGGCGCAGCGCCTCTTCGCCGAGAACCTGCCGGTGCTCTACTTCGTCGCGCCGCGGCTGTACTATGCGCACTCGATGCGGCTCGAGGGGGCGAGGCCGTCGGTCATCCGCCCGCCGCTCTTATGGGACGCCGACACGCTGAGCGTGGCGCGTGCGCCGAATTAATGCGCCGTTTTCTCCTCCGCCGGCTGCTCTTCGCGCTGCTCCTCGTGCTCGTCGTCTCCTCGGCATCGATCTTCCTCACGCGTCTGGCGCCCGGCGATCTCACGGCAGGCCTCGGTCTGCACGCAACGGCCGAAGAAGTGGCGCGGACGCGCGCCCGTTTCGGTCTGGATCGCAGCATTGCTGCGCAGTGGGGTCTGTGGCTGTCACACGCGGCGCGCTTCGATTTCGGCGATTCATATCTCTATAACCGGCCCGTCTCGGAGCTCGTCGCGCGCAGCGCGATGAACACGGCGGCTCTGGCGGCCGTCGCGCTCGCGTGCGCGACGCTCATCGGCATCCCGCTCGGCATTTTCACCGGCAGCCGGCGCGGCGGCGCCATCACCGGCATCGTGCGCGGCGCGTCGTTGTTGTGCCTGTCGGTGCCTCCGCTCCTCACGTCGCTCGTGTTCGTCTGGCTCGCGGCGCGCACCGGATGGCTTCCGGTCGGCGGCATGTCGTCGGTCGGCGCGAGCGGCCTCGACTGGGGCGGATGGATGTCGGACGTCGGCTGGCACCTGCCGCTTCCCGCGCTGGCGCTGGCGCTGCCGATCGCTGCCACGCTCGAGCGGCTGCAGGCGCAATCGATGGGAGACACCGTGCGGCAGCCGTTTGTCTTCGCCGCCGCAGCGCGCGGCCTCTCGCATGACCAGCTGGTGCTGCGTCACGCCTGGCGCGCATCGCTGCGCCCGGTGTGCGCTCTCTACGGCATCGTCATTGGCGCGTTGCTGTCGGGATCGTTCGCCGTCGAGTACGTCACGTCGTGGCCGGGGCTCGGCCGGCTGATGTTCGACGCGTTGCGCGCGCGTGACATCTATCTCGTCGCCGGATGCGCCGCGACCGGCGCGCTGTTCCTCGCCATCGGGAGCCTCGTGTCCGACCTGCTGCTCGCGCTCGCGGACCCGCGCATTCGCGACGCGGAGGCGACGCCGTGACGCGCGCCGGACTCGCGCTGCTCGCGATTGTGGCGCTGGTCACGCTCGGCGCGCCATTCATCGCGCCGAACGAGCCGGACCGCGCCTTCCGCAATCTCCAGTTCGCACCGCCGTCGCGCATCCACGTCGTCGATCCCGCGGGTAATCTCGTGACGCCATACGTCCACCCGCAGCGTCTGGTCAATCGTCTCGAGCGCATTTACGAGGAGGATCGCTCACGCCCGCAGCCGATTCGCTGGTTCCATCGCGGGCGGCTGGCCACCGTCACCTTCGACGGCGCACCGCTCATGCTGCTCGGCGCCGACAGCAGCGGCCGCGACATCTTCGCGCGCCTGCTGTACGGGGCGCGCACTTCGCTGGCACTCGCGCTCCTCGCAACGCTAGGCGCGCTCGTGATCGGCATCCTGGTCGGCGCGGTTGCTGGCTACGCCGGCGGTGTTGCGGACGAGATCCTCTCGCGCTTCGCCGATTTCGTGCTCGTGCTGCCGGCGATCTACGTCGTCCTCGCACTGCGCGCGGTCATGCCGCTGACGCTTCCGGATTCCACCGTCTTTCTCCTGATGGCCGGCATCTTCGCCATCGTCGGCTGGCCGTTCGTCGCGCGCGGGGTGCGCGCGATCATCGCGTCGGAGCGGACGAGCGAATACGCGCAGGCGGCCACGGCGCTCGGCGCTGGTCACGCCCGCATGCTTGGCAGGCACCTGCTGCCCGCGACCGGCGGCTTCGTTGCGGTGCAGGCGACGCTGCTCCTGCCCGCGTTCATCCTTGCCGAGGCGACGATGTCTTACGTCGGCCTCGGCTTCTCCGATCGAACCGCGAGCTGGGGAACGATGCTGCTCGACGCCGCCAACGTGGCGGTGCTGGCGGAAGTGCCGTGGGCGCTGTCGCCGGCGGCGGCGATCTTCATTGTCGTGCTGGCCGTCAATCTTGTCGTGCAAGGTACCCCGCAAATCGTGCTGGACCGCCGGGTCCGCGGGCACTAAAGTTCCCGCCGACGCACGACGTTCCGTCGCCCTCACGAACACGGTCCCGGCCGGAGGCTCATATGCGCAGATGTGTTGCGGCGCTCCTCTTCGCGTGTATTCCTACGCTCGTCCTCGTTGGTGCAGACAAGCCGTCCGATCGGCTCACGCTCGAGGACTACCTCGAATTCGAGACGGTCGCCGATCCGCAACTCTCGCCCGACGGCCGCCAGGTGGTCTACACGCGCGGCTGGATCGACAAGATGAACGACAAGCGCGAGTCGTCGCTGTGGATCATGAACGCCGACGGATCGCGCAACCGCTTCCTGGCGAAAGGCTCGAACGCGCAATGGTCGCCGAACGGCGATCGGCTCGCGTTCCTCGCGGAAGGGCAGCCGAAGGGCTCGCAGGTGCACGTCCGCTGGATGGACGCCGAAGGTGCCACGTCGCAGGTGACGCGCGTCGAGCACTCGCCATCCGATCTCGAGTGGTCGCCCGACGGTACGCAGCTTTCGTTCTCGATGCTCGTCGAGGAGAAGACGAAATGGGACGTGAAGCTGCCGAAGAAACCGGAAGGCGCGAAGTGGACCGACGAGCCGAAGATCGTCGAGCGGCTGCAGTACCGCCGTGACGGCCAGGGCTTCACTGACGAAGGCTACCGGCACATCTTCGTCGTCCCGGCCTCCGGCGGCACGCCGCGGCAGCTGACGTCCGGCAGCCACGATCATACGGGCGGCAAGTGGACGCCTGATGGCAAGTCGATTGTCTTCTCGGGCCAGCAGAGCGACGACTGGCAGTGGCGCGAGAGCGACATCTACGCCGTGAACGTCGCCAGCGGCGCCCTCAAGCAGTTGACGACGCGGAAGGGGCCGGATACCGCTCCGGCGATTTCGCCTGACGGCAAACGCATCGCCTACACCGGCTACGACTGGACCAAGGACACGTGGGTTGATTCGAAGGTTTACGTGATGAACGCCGACGGCTCGAACGCGCGTCTTGTCTCGGGCGACTGGGACCGCTCGCCGCAATCATTGCAGTGGGCCCCCGACGGCAGTGGCGTCTACTTCACGGCGCAGAGCGAGGGCGTCCAGAACGTCTACTTCCTCCCGCTGAACGGCGCGGGTGGAACGGTGAAGCCGATTACGACCGGTACGCACATGCTGACGCTGAGCGACGTCTCCGCCGCAGGACTCGCGGTCGGCACCTTGAGCAGCCCGCAGAAGCCTGCAGACGTGGTGATGCTCGATATCAAGAACAAGGCGGCCGTCCGTCAGCTCACGTCGGTCAACGACGACATTCTGGCGGGGAAGAAACTCGGCCAGGTCACCGAGATGTGGTACACGGCGCCGGACGGGTTGAAGGTGCAGGGCTGGTACATCACGCCGCCCGACTTCGATCCCACTCGCAAGTATCCGATGCAGCTCCATATCCACGGCGGGCCGCACAGCATGTACGGCGTCGGCTTCAACTTCGGCTGGCAGGAGCACGCGGCCAACGGCTACGTGATCCTCTACACCAACCCGCGCGGCAGCACCGGCTACGGCAGCAAGTTCGGCAACGAGATCATGCGCGCGTATCCGAGCAAGGACTTCGACGATCTGATGGCGGGCGTCGACTCGCTCCTGGCCAGGGGGTTCGTCGATCCGAAGAACCTGTTCGTCACGGGGTGCAGCGGCGGCGGCGTGCTCACGGCGTGGATCGTGGGGCACACCGACCGGTTTGCGGCCGCCTCGGCGAACTGCCCGGTCATCGACTGGCTCAGCTTCGTCGGAACGACTGACGGTGCGAGCTGGTACTACAACTTCGAAAAGCTGCCGTGGGAAGACCCGACCGAGCACCTCCGTCGTTCGCCGCTCACCTATGTCGGCAACGTCAAGACGCCGACGATGCTGATGACCGGCGTGAAGGACCTGCGCACGCCGATGCCGCAGACCGAGCAGTTCTACAGCGCGCTGAAGCTGCGCAAGATCCCGACGGCGATGGTGCGCATGAACGACGAGTGGCACGGCACGACCAGCAAGCCGTCGAACTTCATGCGGACGCAGCTCTATCTGCGCCGCTGGTTCGAGCAGTGGAAGCGGCCGATCACGGATCGTCGGACGACGACGTCGCAGCAATAAGCCGTCGTCGGTCGTTGGTCGTTAGTCGTTGATCGTGCCGTTCAGGCGATCTACGACTAACGATCTACGATCTACGATCTCCGACGCTACAATGAAGCCATGAAGCGGTTTTCAGGCATCTTCACCCCCATCGTTACTCCCTTCAAGAACGACGAGCTCGACGAGGCCGGCCTGCGGCGCAACGTGTCGCAGTGGATGCGCACGCCGCTGCACGGCCTGGTGGTGCTCGGCTCCAACGGCGAAGCGCCGCAGCTGGAAGAGAGCGAGGCGGATCGCGCGATTGCCGTCGTGCGCGAAGGCGTGCCGCGGGAGAAGATCGTCATCGCGGGGACGGGACGCGAATCGACGAAAGGGACTATTGCGGCGACTCGCCGTGCGGCCGCGATGGGCGTCGATGCCGTGCTCGTGCGCACGCCATCGTTCTTCAAGTCGCAGATGACGAGCGACATCTTCGTGCGGCACTACACCGAGGTCGCCGACGCGTCGCCGGTTCCGGTGCTCCTCTACAACGTGACGATGTTCACCGGCGTGAACCTGCTGCCGGATGCGGTGGAGCGTCTCGCGACGCACCCGAACATCGTCGGCATGAAGGATTCCGGCACCGACGTCGCGCACATCACCGAATGCGTGAACCGCACACCGCGCGACTTCGTCGTCCTCGCGGGCGCGGCACCCACGCTGTTCCTCTCGTTCTGCGCCGGATGCGACGGCGCCATTCTCGCCGTCGCCGGCGTGCTGCCCGAGTTGTGCGTCGATCTGTGGCAGGCGGTGCGCGAGAACCGCCTCGAGGATGGACGCGACCTGCAGCGCCGGCTGCTGCCGATCGCGCGCTCGGTGGGCAGCGTCTACGGGGTCGCCGGCCTCAAGGCGGCGCTGGATCTCGTCGGCTTCGTCGGCGGCGAACCGCGGCCGCCGCTGCGCCCAGTGACGTCGCAGGTAATTGATACGCTGCGGGCGCAGCTTTCCGAACTGGGCCGGCTGAAGCCGGCCACTACTGCATAGAGACCATGCCTAGCCTGCCTGCGACCGAACGCATTCTGCTCGGGCCCGGGCCGAGCATGATCCCGCCGCGCGTGACGCGCGCCATGGGCGCGCCGATGCTCAGCCACCTCGACCCCGACTTCGTTCCGCTCATGGACGACGTGCGTGCGCGGCTGCAGCGGTTGTTCCGATCGGACCACGACGCGTTCACGATTGCGCTGTCGGGCACCGGCACATCGGGCATGGAAGCGGCCGTGGCGAACTCGGTTCGCGACGGGACGCGCGCCGTGGTGATCGTCACCGGATATTTCGGCGACCGGCTCGCGCAGATGTGCGAACGCTACGGCGGCCGTGTGCGGCGCATCGAAGTCGACTGGGGCCGCTCCGCCGACCCGCAGCGCCTGCGCGACGAGTTGAAGAAGGAAGGCGCCGACATCATCGGCTTCGTCCACGCCGAGACCTCCACCGGCGTGCGCAACCCCGCCGAGGAGATTGCGCGGGTCGCGCGCGAGCACGGCGCGCTCACGATTGCCGACATGGTGACGTCGCTCGGCGGCCACCCTGTTGAGATGGGGAAGTGGGGGATCGACATCGCGTACTCGTGCACGCAGAAGTGCATCGGGGCGCCGTCAGGGCTCGCGCCGATTGCCGTCGCCGGTCCGGTGCGCGCGCGCACGTTCAAGTGCCGCTCCTTCTATCTCGACCTGAACCTGCTCGAAGAGTACTGGCTGAACCGCAAGTACCACCACACGATGTCGGCGTCGCTCATTTACGCGCTGCGCGAGGCACTGCAGATGATCGACGAGGAAGGGCTCGAGACGCGGTGGGCGCGGCACGAGCGGCACCACCGTGTGCTGGCGGCGGGACTCGAAGCCATGGGGCTGTCGCTTCTGCCGCCGGCGGCCGAACGGCTGTGGACGCTCAATGCCGTGCGCGTGCCGGACGGCATCGACGAAGCGGCGGTGCGCCGCATGCTGCTCCAGATGTTCAACATCGAAGTCGGCGCCGGGCTCGGCCCGCTCGCCGGCCGGATCTGGCGCGTCGGCCTCATGGGCGCGAGCTCCACGCCGCAAATGGTGCTGCTCTTTCTCGGTGCGCTCGAGGCCGCGCTCGCCGCGCAGGGCCACAGCCACGGCGCCGGCGCAGGGATCGCGGCTGCGACTGCCGCGCTGGCGGCGCCAGCCCGGGCATAACGGTTGCACCGGAGACGATCATGACGCGACGTTTCTTCCGGCTGACGCCGGAGGTCACCGTGGTCGTGCTTGCCTTCGCGGTGGCGTGCGCCACCAATCCGGTCACGGGCAAGCGCGAGATCAGCCTGATGAGCGAAGCGCAGGAGATCGCGCTCGGCCAGGAGAACCATCCGCAGATCCTGCAGGAGATGGGGCAGTACAAGGACGCCGAGCTCCAGCGCTACGTGAACGACCTGGGCCAGAAGCTCGCAAAATCCTCCGAGCGGCCGAACCTGCCCTGGCACTTCACTGTTGTCGATCAGCCGGTCGTCAACGCGTTCGCCGTGCCGGGCGGCTTCATCTACATCACGCGCGGCATCCTCGCGTATCTCGACAACGAAGCACAGCTCGTGGGCGTGGTGGGGCACGAGATCGGGCACGTGACGGCACGACACTCCGCGCAGCAGTACACGCGCTCGGTGGGCGGACAGCTCGGGCTGGTGGCGCTTGGAGTCTTCGTTCCCGGCGCGCAGCAGTTCGGGCAGCTCGGCGCGCAGGCGCTCGGCCTCCTGTTCCTCAAGTACGGTCGCGACGACGAGCTGCAGTCGGATTCGCTGGGCGCGAAGTACGCGGCGTCGAACGGGTGGGACCCGCGGGCCGTGCCCGCGTTCCTGGCGACGCTCGGACGCCTGAGCGAAGGATCGGAGAAGGGGCTCCCGAACTGGTTGTCGACGCATCCGGAGCCCGCGTCGCGCGTGCAGGAGATTCAACCGCTCGTGCAGCAGCTGGCCGCCGGCGGATCGAACTTCGTCACCGATCGCGACGAGTACCTCCGGCACATCGACGGGATCATCTACGGGGACAACCCTGAGCAGGGCATCGTGCGCGGCAACGCGTTCCTGCATCCCGGCCTGCGCTTCCGCCTCGACTACCCGCAAGGCTGGCAGATTCAGAACACGCCGCAGCAGGTCGCCGCGAAAGCGCCGAACGCCGACGTGTACCTGGTGCTGCAACTCATTCAGAAGCCGCAAGGGGCCAACGTGCAGGAAATCGCGCTCGGCAGCATGCAGGGGGCGGGCTTCCGGCCGATCGACGGCCAGCGTACGACGATCAACGGGCTCGACGCGTTCGTCGGGGTTTATCAAGGGCAGCTCGAAGGGCTCGGCGCCGTCGCGTCTCGCGCCGCGCACATCGCTCACAACAACCAGGTCTACATGCTGGCGGGATTGGTCCCGGCGCAGGGCTTCGAGCAGGCCGACGCGGCGTTCGTGCAGACGATTCGCTCGTTCCGCCCGATGAGCGCGGCGGAAGCCGAGAACATCCATCCCAACCGTGTCGATCTCTACACCGTGCGTGCCGGCGACACGTGGCAGGGCATTGCCGAGCGGTCGGGCGGCGTCGTCGATGCCCACACGCTGGCGGTGATGAACAACCTGCAAGCCAGCGCTCAGCCGCAACCCGGCGCGCGCATCAAGATCGTCGTCGGAGGCTAGGATTCGAGTCGTTCTCCGGGTGCTGGCGGGCGGCGCAGCGGCGGTCTTCGCGCTGCTCGCCTACGTGTACGTGACGTTGCCCGATGTCCGCGCGCTGCGCACCACCAATCCGGCCAGCACCGCATGGATGGAACTGCGCGCCCGCGAGGCAGAAGCTGCCGGCCGGCCCGTGCGCCGCATCCAGCGCTGGGTGCCTTACGGGCGCATCTCGCACAATTTGAAACGCGCGGTGATCGTCGCGGAAGACAGCGCGTTCTGGGAGCACGAAGGCGTCGACATCGAGCAGATCAGGGAATCGATGGCGATCAACCTCGAGAAGGGCCAGGCCGCGCGCGGCGCGAGCACCATCACCCAGCAACTCGCGAAGAATCTGTATTTGTCGCCGTCGCGTAATCCGATCCGCAAGCTGCGCGAACTGATCATCGCGCGCCGTCTCGAGACCGAGCTGAGCAAGGCGCGAATTTTCGAGATCTACCTCAACGTGATCGAATGGGGCGACGGGATCTGGGGTGCGGAAGCCGCCGCGCGGCGCTATTTCGGCGTGCCTGCCGCCGCGCTGACGGCGCCGCAGGCGGCGCTGCTGGCCGGCGCCATCATCAACCCGCGGCTCTACAGTCCGGCACGACCGCAGGCGAGACTTCTGCGGCGGCAGCGCATCATCATGCGGCGCATGGGTGCGATCGAACCTCCCGCGGCGGTACCCGTGTCGACGCCGGTGCCATCCCCGCCATCCGACACGCCGACCGACGCGCTTCCCGCGGTGCCTCCGGGCGAGGCGATCCCGTGTCCCGTGCCGCCGTGCACGGAAACTCCGAGACGCTGACGATTTTTTCGCGCCGCGCCGTGCAGTCGCGCCGGCGATCCGCCGATGAGTGTCGAAGGTGCGTCTTCACAAAAGTGCCCAAAAAACAGGCGCTTCAGCTTGACGCTCAGTCGTTTGGCGTCGTATATTTCGCGCGGCTCGCACCTTGAACAATTGAAACCGCGGAGACGTGTCACACGCGCTCGATGTGTGTCGGCGTGTGCGTGCGGTCGAAGGGCATGATCAATTACACCGAGCGCCTGACGCTGCTCATGGACGACATCGTGGCTCGTGTTCCGACGCTGTCGTTCATCGACACGCGTCGGGTCCTCGTGTTCGCGCGCGGCGGCCGCACCGAAGCCGAGGGAGCGTTTGCCACCTGCCACTGCGTCAGCCTTCCGCCGAGCGAGCCGGGCTACTACTTCTGGCGCGACCGCGGCACCGGCAAGCTCACACGCCGCTCCGAGTGGTTCGTCACGAAGTCGCCGTCGGTGCGCCTCGGCACCAACACCATCGACTACATGATCTCGTTCACGCTCCCGCGCTTCTGCGATCAGACGCTGTCGCGCTCGCGCAAGGAGCAGCACTACCCGGGCAAGGAGAACTGGATCGCGAAGCTCGATACGGTCATTCACGAGCTCTATCACATCGATCCCGAGCGGCCGGGCATCCGCCGCATGGAGCGCGCGGATGGCACCTACTCCGCCAACTGCCACGGCCGCCGCTTCTTCGAAGACGTTGTCGGGATGGTGAAGACCTACATCGCTTCGAGCCCCGATCCGGCGGTGTACGAGTTCCTGCAGTACAACTTCGAGGAGCTCACGGCGCGCTACGGCGGCGTGGTGGGCACGACCTTCAAGGGCTTCCCGTCCTACCCGCAGCGCTACACCGAAGTGCTCGACCCGCAGCCGGCGCCGTCGGCGGAAATGGCGTGCCGCGTCGAACCGCTCAAGGTGCCGCGCGTGACGACCAGCTACACCGAGGACGATCTGGTGACGCGCGAGTTCCTCGCGAACACGTCGCGGCAGCTGATTCGCAAGGGCAAGTTCTGCGCGGCCTAGGGCAGCGCTCGCGCGCTGCCAATCTAGATTCTAGATTCTAGAATCCAGAATCCTTTTTACCCCCACAATCCGGTTGGCCCAGTACGGCGCCGAGAAGCGCTCGACGCGCACGACGCCGCGCGCGCTCGGCGCGTGCACGAACTCGTCGCCGCCGATCGCAATCCCCACGTGCGACGCGCTGTCGCCGCTCGTCCGGAAGAACAGCAGGTCGCCCGCCTCGATCCCGGCAAGACGCACCTCCTCGCCGAACTGATACTGCTCACGCACTTCACGCGGCAGCGCGATGCCGTGCTGCGCGAACGCATACTGGACGAGCCCGCTGCAGTCGAAACCCGAGG
>Ga0307415_100001118_pt1 | contig 12532 bp, 14 predicted proteins | sample DK1Cmetagenome_FD_204524 | JGI IMG/M metagenome (GOLD analysis project Ga0307415, IMG submission 204524) | Maize rhizosphere microbial communities from greenhouse at UC Davis, California, United States - DK15-C-2 | ecosystem: Host-associated > Plants > Roots > Rhizosphere > Soil | place: USA...
GCAACATGTCCACCTACCGGATCCCGTCCGCGGCCGAGCTGCCCGGCTACACCCTGGACAAGACCGTGACCCCCTCCAGCACCAACCCCATGGGGGTCAAGGGCATCGGCGAGACCGGCACCATCGCATCCCCGCCGGCGGTCATGAACGCGGTCGCCGACGCGCTGCGGTTCGTCGGGGTCGAGTTCATCGACAAGCCGGCCTCGGCCGAGAAGGTCTGGCGGGTCGTCCAGGCGGCGCAGGGCCAGGCGCCGCCCGACCGCGCGCCCGAGGGCGGCGGCACCGGCGCGGCCAGTATGACCCCCGAAGAGGAAGGAGGAGTGGCGTGATCCCGGCAGCGTTCGACTACGAGGTCGCCGAGTCCGCCGACCAGGCCGTCAGCCTCCTCGGCCAGCATGGCGAGGACGCCAAGCTGCTCGCCGGCGGCCACTCGCTGCTGCCGCTGATGCGGGTGCGGCTGGCCGCGCCGAGCGTGCTGATCGACATCGGCCGCATCGCCGACCTGAGCTACGTCCGCGACGGCGGCGACCACGTCGCCGTCGGCGCCCTGACCACCATGGAGGAAGCCCACTTCTCGGAGCTGCTGCAGCGCGATTGCCCGATCCTGGCCCACACCGCCGGCGAGGTCGGCGACCCCCAGGTCCGCCACCGGGGCACGGTCGGCGGCACGGTGGCCCACGCCGACCCCGCCTCCGACATTCCAACGGTGCTGCTGGCCCTGGACGCCACCCTGGTCGTCAAGGGCCCGGACGGCGAGCGGACGGTCCCGGCCGCGGACTTCTGGAAGGGGATCTTCGAGTCCGACCTCGGCCCCCAGGACCTGCTCACCGAGATCCGGGTGCCCAAGCTGGGCGGGGCCGGCTGGAGCTACCAGAAGTTCCATCCCCGGGCCCAGGACTGGGCGATCGTCGGGGTGGCCGCGGTGGCCAGCAACGGCGGGGCCAGGGTGGCCCTGACCAACATGGGGGAGAAGCCCCTGCGGGCCAGCGCGGTCGAGCAGGCCCTGGCCTCCGGCTCCGACCCGGCGGCCGCGGCCGAGCGGGCGCTGGAGGGCACGAGCGCGCCCAACGACGCCCTGGCATCCTCGGAGTACCGTGAGCATCTGGCCAAGGTCCTGACCAGACGGGCGATCGAAGGGGCAAGGTCGAGCTGAACGGCCCGCACAGTCCAAGGGCGCCGGGTGACGGCGCCCTTGGCTTCGGTTCCGTCGCCGAGCTGGAGACCGCCCTGGCCCGCCATGCCTACCTGGCCGACCGGGGCCTGGCCACCGCCATCTACCTGGCCCTGCACCTGGACAAGCCGCTGCTGCTGGAGGGCGAGGCCGGGGTCGGCAAGACCGAGGTGGCCAAGGTGCTGGCCGCCCTGCTCGGCCGCGAGCTGGTCCGCCTCCAGTGCTACGAGGGGATCGACGCCAGCCAGGCCCTGTACGAGTGGGACTACTCGCGGCAGCTGATCGCCGTGCGCGCCGCCCAGCTGGGCGAGGGCCAGGCCGACCTGTTCGGGCGCGAGTTCCTGGTCGAGCGGCCGCTGCTGGCCGCGGTGCGGGCCGGCTCCGCCGCCGTGCTGCTGATCGACGAGCTCGACCGGGCCGACGACGAGTTCGAGGCCTTCCTGCTCGAGGTGCTGAGCGAGTTCGCCGTCACCATCCCCGAGATCGGCCGGGTCGCGGCCGACCGGCCGCCGGCGGTGATCATCACCTCCAACCGCACCCGCGAGCTGCACGACGCCCTCAAGCGCCGCTGCCTGTACCACTGGATCGACCACCCCTCGGTGGCCCGGGAGGTCGAGATCGTGCGGGTGCGGGCCCCCGAGGTCCCCGAGGTCCTGGCCCGCGAGGTCGCCGAGGCGGTGGCCCGGCTGCGCGAGATGGACGTGGCCAAGCGGCCCGGGGTGGCCGAGACGATCGACTGGTCCCAGGCCCTCGCCTTCCTGGGCGCGACCCGGCTGGAGGCCGAGCAGGCCGCCGCCACCCTGGGCGCGCTGCTCAAGGACCACGAGGACCTCGAGCTGGTCCGGGCCCGCCTGGGCCAGGTGCTGGGGACGGAATGGGCGCCACGGCCCTGAGCGAGCCGGGCCTGCGGCGGCTGGTCGGGTTCGGGCGGATGCTGCGCCGCCGGGGGCTGCCGGTGGGCACGGGGCGGATCCTGACCTTCTGCCGGGCCGTGGCCGCCCTCGACCGGATCGACCGCACGGGCGTGTACTGGGCCGGGCGGGTGGCCATGGTGGCCCGCAAGGAGGACCTGGCCGCCTACGACGCCGCCTTCCAGGAGTGGTTCCCCAGCCAGCAGACCCGCGACGTGCTGGCCATGATCAGCGGCCAGGACCGGCGTGTGGGCGCCCCGCCCGAGCCGGAGCTGGAGGTGCTGCTCGACCAGGGCATCGCCGAGGAGTCGTGGGAGCCGGCCGAGGGGTCCGAGGACGGCGAGGCCCCGGTGGGGGTGCTGGCCAGCCGGGCCGAGGTGCTGCGGGCCAAGTCGTTCGACGAGCTCACCGAGAGCGAGCGGATCCAGGCCGACCACATCATCCGGGCCCTGGCCGTGCACCTGCCGACCCGGCACAGCCGCCGCTACCGGCCCTCGCCCTACGGGCGCCGCTTCGACCAGCGCCGCACCCTGCGGGCGTCGCTGCGCACCCAGGGCGAGCCGTTCCGGCGGGCCTGGCGCGAGCGGCGCCGCCGGGCCCGGCCGCTGGTGCTGATCCTGGACGTCTCCGGGTCGATGTCGGCCTACTCGCGGGCCCTGATGCAGTTCGGCTTCGCGGCCATGCGGGCCGGCCGCCGGGTCGAGGTCTTCTGCTTCGGGACCCGGCTGACCAGGGTGACCAGGGCGCTGGCGCGCTCCGAGCCCGACGCCGCCCTGCGCGAGGTGGCCGCCGCGGTGGTCGACTGGAACGGCGGCACCCGCATCGGCGCCTCCCTCAAGGAGCTGCTGGACCGCTGGTCCCAGCACGTGGCCATGCGCGGGGCGGTGGTGGTGCTCTGCTCCGACGGGCTGGAGCGGGGCGACCCGACCCTGCTGGCCGCCCAGGTGGCGCGGCTGTCCCGCCTGGCCCACCGGCTGATCTGGGTCAACCCGCTCAAGGGCAGCCCCCGCTACCAGCCCCTGGCCCGGGGCATGGCCGCCTCCCTGCCGCACGTGGACGTGTTCCTGGCCGGCCATAACCTCGAAAGCCTCGAATCCCTCTGCGGGGTCCTGGAGGGGGCGCGGTGAGGTCCGAGAAGAGGTGTACGTTGGCGTGGTGAACGTGACCGTCCTGCTCACCGCCGAGCCGCTGTCGCTGGACGCGGCCTTCCGGGCGGTGCTCGACCCAGCCTGCGGGGGGACGGCCCTGTTCGTCGGCACCACCCGCAGCCCCAACCAGGGCCGCCAGGTCGACGAGCTCGAGTACGAGGCCTACGCCGAGCTGGCCGAGCCGGAGATGGAGCGGGTGGCCAGGAAGGCCGCCGCCACCCATGGCCTCGGGGCCGTCTACCTGGCCCACCGGACCGGGGTGGTTCCGGCGGCCGAGCCGAGCGTGATCGTGGCCGCCTCGGCCCCGCACCGGGCCGAGGCCTTCGCCGGCTGCCGCGAGCTGATCGACGAGCTCAAGGCGACCGTGCCCATCTGGAAGAAGGAGCGCTGGGCCGGCGGCGGCCAGTGGGTCGGGGTGCCCGATGCCTGAGATGGTCGACAGCTTCGGCCGGGTCGTGCGCGACCTGCGGGTCTCGGTCACCGACAGGTGCAACTTCCGGTGCCTGTACTGCATGCCCGAGGACGGCCTGCCCTGGCTGGCCAAGGACGACGTGCTGGACCGCGACGAGCTGATCCGGGCCCTGCGGGTCGCCATCGACCTGGGGGTCCGGACCGTGCGCATCACCGGCGGCGAGCCGACCCTGCGCCGCGACCTGGTCGACGTGGTCGCCGCCCTGGGCGCGCTCGGGGTCGAGCTGTCCATCACCACCAACGGCTTCCTGATGGACCGCCTGGCCGAGCCGCTGCGCCGGGCCGGCCTGCAGCGGGCCAACGTCTCGCTGGACTCGCTGCGCCGCGACCGCTTCAAGCAGATCACCCGCCGCGACGCCCTCGACCGGGTGCTGGCCGGGATCGACGCCACCCTGGCCGCCGGCCTCCAGCCGGTGAAGATCAACGCCGTGGTGGTGCGCGGCTTCAACGACGACGAGCTCGAGCCGATGGCCGCCTGGGCCCGCGACCTGGGCGTTGAGCTGCGCTTCATCGAGTTCATGCCGCTGGACGCCCCCGGCGACTGGACCCGCGACCAGGTCGTCCCGGCCGGCGAGATCCTGGCCCGGCTGGATGCCGCCTTCGGCCTGGAGGCCCCCGACCCCCGCGGCAGCGCCCCCGCCGAGCGCTACCGCTACCGCGACGGCCGCGGCGCCGTCGGGGTGATCGCCTCGGTCACCCGCGCCTTCTGCGCCCAGTGCGACCGCATCCGCCTGACCGCGGACGGCCAGGTGCGGACCTGCCTGTTCGCCACCACCGAGCACGACCTGCGCTCGGTGCTGCGCTCGGGCGCCGGCGACGACGCGGTGGCCCAGGTCTACCTGGACGCGGTCACCCGCAAGCAGTGGGGCCACCGCATCAACGAGCCCGACTTCGTCCAGCCGGCCCGCGGTATGTCCCAGATCGGCGGATAAGCGCCGAGCGCGCCGCCTGCGCCTCCCGGACCCACCGGTTTCGGGTACGCTCCCGCCCTTGGTTGCCTTCGGTGGGAGGGGGACATGCAGGCGGACTGCACGTTCTGCCAGATCGTGTCCGGTGAGCTGCCGGCCGACCTGGTGGACGAGGATGAGCGAACCGTCGCGTTCATGGACATCAGCCCGGCCACGCTCGGCCACGTGCTGGTGGTCCCGCGGCGCCACGTCAGCGACGTGATGTCGGCCGAGGTCGAGGACTGGCTGGCCGTGGCCGCCACCGCCCGGCGCATGGCCCGCTGGGTGGTGAGGGCGTTCCGGGCCGGCGGGGTCGACCTGGTGCAGGCCAACTCCAACGGCTCGGTGGGCAACCAGACCGTGTACCACCTGCACGTCCACGTGCTGCCCCGCTACCACGACGACCGCCTGGGCGCCTGGTGGTCCCCGGAGACGGCCGACCCGTCCGAGATCACCGAGGCCGCCCGCCGCCTGGTCGACTACGGCCGCTCCGACCCCGAGACCACCCCGCCCCTGGCCTCCACGGCGACCTGACAACGGCCCAGCCGGCAGCGGGACGCGATCCTCCACCCATCTCCGGGGCCCTGCCCTGCCGTTGATGAGGTTTGTGGTTGGGTTTGAACGGGATAGCGGAACAAGGGACTCTTGGGAAAGGATGGACCCATGGACACAGGCCTGCTCGTCGCCATCGTCGTCGTGATCGTGCTGCTGGCCCTGCTGGCCTTCTTCGCCGGCCGCCAGCGCCGCAGCCGCCGGCTGCAAGACAAGTTCGGGCCCGAGTACGACCGCGCGGTCGAGCAGGCCGGCGACCGCCGGGCCGCCGAGGTCGAGCTCCAGGAGCGGGCCGAGCGCCGCCAGAGCTTCGACATCGTCCCGCTCGAGCCCGAGGCCCGCGCCCGCTACCTCGAGGCCTGGCGCAACACCCAGGCCCAGTTCGTCGACGAGCCGGCCGAGGCCACCCGCGAGGCCGACCGGCTGATCACCTCGGTGATGCGCGACCGCGGCTACCCGGTCGACGACTTCGAGCAGCGGGCCGCCGACATCTCGGTCGACCACCCCCAGGTGGTGGACGACTACCGGGCCGCCCACGCCATCGCCGCCCGCAACGACCGCTCCGAGGCCAGCACCGAGGACCTGCGCCAGGCGCTGGTCCACTACCGTTCGCTGTTCGAGGACCTGCTGGAGGACCGGCCGGGCGGGGAGCGGGTGCCCGAGGAGCGGGTCGCGGAGGAGCGGGTGCCCGAGGAGCGGCTTCCCGAGGAGCGCCACCCCGACCGGCCGACGACCGAGGAGGCACGATGACCGAGCGCCACGGCCTCGGCGACGAGGGCCAGCGGCCCTCGGGTCGCGGGGCGGTCACCGAGCGGCTGGCCAGGCAGGCGCACGGCGCCCGCGAGATCGACCTGACCGACGAGGCGGCCGCCCGCGACGACGACGCCGACCCGGTGGAGGAGCGCGACCAGTCCGAGCGGGAGTCGTCCGGCGCCTTCGAGCCGGCCCCGCCGGCCGAGGCCACCCGTTCGGGCTCGTCCTCCATCTTCGACGTCGACGAGCGGGCCAAGCAGGAGGACCTCAACCGCACCGGCTACGAGCCGCCGCTGGCCGACACCGAAGGCGACGCCGAGCCGTCCGAGGAGCCCCGGGACGAGGCGGCCGAGATCACCCCGACGCCGGTCCCGGCCGCCGACCCACCGGCCGGGGAGACGGGCCCCCCAGGCCTGCCCGAGCCCGCGACCGCCGCGGCCGCCGAGGCTCCGGCCGATGCGGCGCCGGACGCCGAGACCCCCACCGCCGAGGCGGCACCGGCCGCGGACGCCGGGACCTCCGCCGCGCTGCTCGGGTCGCTGGACGTGGCCGCGACCCGCCACCGCTTCCTCGACATCCAGGCCGGGTTCGTGGACGAGCCCCGCCAGGCGGTCGAGGAGGCCGGCCGCTTCGTGGACGACCTCGTCCGCCAGGTCGCCGACGCCCTCCAGGCCCAGCGCGGCCAGCTGGCCGGGGCCGAGAGCTCGACCGAGGACCTGCGCCTGGCCCTGCGCGCCTACCGCCAGTTCGTCGACCGCCTGCTGGGCCTGGCCAACTGAGCGAGCCGCTCAGCCTCGGGATCGAGGAGGAGTACCAGCTCGTCGACCCGGCCACCCGCGAGCTGCGCTCGATGGCCGGCCGGGTCCTGCCCGCGGCCCGCTCCGAGCTGGGCGACCGGGTCGAGCCCGAGCTGTACCGCTCCCAGGTGGAGATGCACACCCCCGTCTGCGCCACCCTGGCCGAGGCCCGCCAGGCGCTGCGCGACACCCGCCGGGCCCTGATCGAGGCGGCCGAGCGCGGGGGGCTGCGGATCGCCGCCGCCGGCACCCACCCGTTCTCCCACTGGGGCGACCAGGCCGTCACCCCCAAGACCCGCTACGCCAACCTGGCCGAGGACTACCGGCAGGTGTTCCGCGAGCAGGTGGTGTTCGGCTGCCACGTGCACGTGGGGATCGAGGACCGGGAGGCGGCCATCCAGACGATGAACCGCGTCCGCCCCTGGCTGCCGGTGCTGCTGGCCCTCTCGGCCAGCTCGCCCTTCTGGCTGGGCGACGACACCGGCTACGCCAGCTACCGCGCCGAGGTCTGGAACCGCTGGCCGACGGCGGGCATGCCCCAGCCCTTCGACTCCCGGGCCGAATATGACCGCCTGGTCGAGACCCTGGTCGCCACCGGCAGCATCCGCGAGCCGACCAAGCTCTACTGGGACGTCCGCCCCTCCAGCCACTTCGAGACCCTCGAGTTCCGGGTCGCCGACTCGGTCATGCGGGTCGATGAGGCCGTCATGGTGGCCGGCCTGGCCCGCGCCCTGGCCTCCACCGGCCACGCCGCCGCCGTCCGGGGCGACCCCGACCCGCGGCCCCGCCCCGAGCTGCTGCGGGCGGCCAAGTGGCGGGCCGCCCGCCACGGCCTCGACGCCGAGCTGGTCGACGTGCTCGGGGGCCGCGCCCGGCCCGCGGCCGAGCTGGTCCAGGCCCTCCTGGAGGAGGTCCGGCCCGGGCTGGAGGCCGCCGGCGACCTCGAGGAGGTCACCGAGCTGGTCCGGGCGACCCTGGCCGGCGGCACCGGCGCGGCCCGCCAGCGCCGGGCGCTCCGGCGCGCCGGCCGCCTGGAGGACGTCGTCGACCTGATCGTGGCCGAGACCGCCGCCCCGGCCTGAGCCTTGCCCGCCCGCGGTGCCGTGGCTATCGTGACTGCGGGCCTTCGGCGGAGGCGCCCAGGGGAGCCCGGCGGACCGGGCTGAGAGGCCGACTGGAGTGGTCGGCGACCCTTCGAACCTGATCCGGTTAGTACCGGCGAAGGGAGCGCGGGATGGCAGCTCGCCAGCGATCGTTCACCGTCCAGCAGCCGCCCGAGTGGGGCATCGAGCCGGTCCCGCCCGACCTGCGGCGCCTCGGCTTCCTCGACCAGGCCGTCCTCTGGGGCAACCTCGGCGTCAGCCTGCTGGTGCTGGTCGCCGGGGCCCTGCTGGTGCCGGCCCTGGGGCTGTGGCCGGCCCTGGCCGCCACCGTGGTCGGGGCGGTGATCGGCAACGCCCTGCTGGGGCTGGCCGCGGTGCCGGCCGCGGCCACCGGCGTGCCGGCCATGGTCCTGTACCGGGCCCCTCTCGGGACGCGCGGCTCGCTCCTCCCGACCGCCTGCAACGTCGTCCAGAACCTGGGCTGGGCCACCTTCGAGCTGTTCGTCATCGCCACCGCGGCCACCGCCATCTCCGAGCGGGTCTTCGGCGTCGGCGGCCGGCCGCTGTGGGTGGTGGCCTTCGGCGCGCTCGCCACCGCCATGGCCGTGGCCGGCCCGCTGGCCGTGCTGCGCCGCTGGCTGCAGCGCTTCGCCGTCTGGGCCGTGCTCGCCTCGACCATCTACCTCACCTGGTACGCCCTGACCCGCTTCGACCTCGGCCCCCTGGCCGACCAGGCCGGGCAGGGCGGTCTGTCCTTCTGGGCCGGGGTCGACCTGGCCATCGCCCTGCCCATCTCCTGGGTGCCGCTGGTCGCCGACTACGCCCGCTTCGGCCGCTCGGCCGGGGCCACCTTCTGGGGCACGGCCGTCGGCTACCTCCTGGCCCAGGTCTGGTTCTTCGCCCTGGGGGTGCTGTTCCTGCTCTCCATCGGCCAGGGCGACGTGATCGCGGCCCTGCTGGCCGTGCCGGTGGGGCTGCTGGCCATGGCCGTGCTGGTGGTCGACGAGACCGACGAGGTGTTCGCCAACCTCTACTCGGCCGGGGTCAGCCTGAAGAACGCCGCCCCCCGCCTGCCCGGCCGCCGGGTCGCCGTGGCCCTGGGGGCGATCGCCACCCTGGCCGCGGTGCTGGTCGACGACCTGGCCCGCTACGAGAACTTCCTGTTCCTGCTGGGGGCCCTGTTCGTCCCCCTGTTCGGGGTGCTGGCGGCCGACTGGTACGTGCTGGCCCGGCGCCGCTACGACGTCGAGGCCATGTACCGGGCCGACGGCCCGTACCGGGGCGTCCGCTGGCCGGCGGTGCTGGTCTGGCTGCTGGGGTTCCTGGTCTACAACTGGATCAACCCGGGGACGGTGACGGCCTGGGTGTCGCTGGTCGAGGGCCTGTTCGACGGCCTGCTGGGGCTGCCGTTCCCGCTCTCGGCCCGGCTGCCCTGGCTCGGCGCCTCGATCCCGGCCTTCGCTGTCGCCTTCCTGGCTATGCTGGCCGTCGGTCGCCGCCCCCGGAAGGAGGCTCCTGCATGACGACGACGTTCGCGGGGATGCCGGACGAGGGCCTGGCGTTCCTGGAGGACCTGGAGGATCGCAACACCAGAGCGTTCTTCGAGGCCAACAAGACGGTGTTCAAGGAGCAGGTCCAGGCGCCGTTCGCCGCCCTGGTCGAGGCGGCCGCGGCCCGGCTGCGCCGCAGCGTCCCCGAGCTGGGCCAGCCCAAGGTGTTCCGCATCTACCGGGACCTGCGCTTCAGCAAGGACAAGACCCCGTACAAGACCTCGATGAGCGCCTCGGTGCCGTCACGGGCCGGCGAGGAGGGCGGCGGCCCCGGGGTCGCCACCGGGTTCTATGTCAACGTGGGCCCGGCCGGGCTGTACGTCGCCTCCGGCCTCTACCATCCGGGCCGGCCGGAGCTGGAGCGGGCGCGGGCGGCCATCGCCGACCCCGACAGCGGCCCCGAGCTGGAGGCGATCCTGCGTCGGGCCGCCGGCAAGGGCCTGGAGCCGTGGCTGGACCCGCTCCAGCGCATGCCCAGGGACTGGCCGGCCGACCACCCGCGGGCCGGCCTGCTCAAGGCCCGCTCCCTGGTCCTCAACCGCCAGCACGAGCGCGCCCCCTGGCTCCACACCGCCGAGCTGCTCGACCACCTGGTCGCCGACTGGAAGGCGATGATCCGGTTCAACCAGTGGCTGGAGCGGCTTCCCTGAAGGGCTCAGCCCTTGACGATGAACGGGCCGCCGCGGGCCATCGAGTAGTCGTAGTTGATCCCGGACGTCACCTTGAAGGTCGCCAGCACCTCGAGCACGTCGCCCTCGTTGGCCTCCCACCCGGAGGCGAACTGCACCCGGAAGGCCTCGGTGAGGGACACCTTCTGTGGGGTCAGCGCGTACTCCTGGTGCCGGGTGGCCACGGTGGTCGACCGGCTGAGGTTGCGGACCGACACGAACAGCTCGCACCGGTCGACGAACTGCATCAGGTTCCGCCCGATCCTGATATTGGCCACCACGTCGAACTTCTCGCCGTTGGCGATGGCGTCGATGGCGAACGGCTCCGCGGTGTCGACCGCATAGGCCGACATGATGGTGGCGTCCCAGGTGCCCGACACGACGCTCCTCCAAGGATCTGGCCGCGGGGCGGCGGCGTGGCTCCACCCGGAACGGTTCCGGGCGGAGCCACTGGCCCCCGACCGAGTTCAGGACGCCACGAAGGTGGCGCTCTGGGCGGTGGAGAAGTCGGTGTTGGACCCGGCGTTCACCGTGACCGACGCCACCGCTTGGAGGACGTCGCCCGGCGACTGGGCCGGCGCGGGGAAGGCGACCCGCTCGGTGGTGGCGAAGTTGGTGTCGTCGGTCGGGGTGAGGGGCAGGTTCACGATGTTGTTGCTCAGCACGGGGGCCGCCGTGCTGAGGTTGATCACCGAGACGTTCAGCACGAGGTTGTCGACGTTCTCGTTCAGGTTCTCGCCGATCTGGATGTCGCAGAGGATGTCGTACGGGTCCCCGTTCGGCACGTCCGCGACCGCGACGGTCCCGGTCCCGGCCCGCGTGACGGGGTAGATCTGGTTGAGGACTGCGTCCCAAGCATTCGCTGGCGACGACGACATGGTTGCTCCTTCTGTGTGGAACCAACAGCTGGCTGGTCGCGCGACCGGGGACAGGAAACCGCCGCCCGCTTAAGCGGCGGTTAACCGGCGTTTAACCGTGAGGCGGCGGAGATTAATCTGGCGGATCGGCCTCGGGCTTCAGGCCAGCCGGGGCCCGACGAACACCAGCAGCACCGCCGGGTCGGGACCGAGATTCTTGAGGGCGTGCTTGGAGCCGGCGGGGACGAGCACGGCCTCGTACTGGCCGGCCTCGGCGCTGTCGTCGTCGACCCGGACCAGCACCCGGCCGGCCATCACCACCAGCACCTTGTCCGAGCCCTCGTGGACGTGCAGCAGCTGCTCCTGCCCGGGGTCCAGGCAGTAGAGGTCGGTCAGGGTGCGATCGGTCTCGAACACCCGCTGCTTGGCCATGCGCCGCCCGTCGAAGGCGATCAGCTCGGCCAGCCTGGTCCGCTCCATCAGGCTGCTAGCCTAGCCCCTCGCCGCTCCCTGCACCGACGGAGGTCCCCGACCAATGAGGGTCACGCTCACCAAGGCCGACGCGCGCACCGCCAAGGCCGACCTGCTGGCCGTGCCGGTGTTCGCCGGCCCCGAGCTGGGCCCGGGGGCCGAGGAGGCGGTGGCCGCCCTCGGCGTGCCGGTGGCGCCGCTGCTGGAGGCGCGGGGCTTCTCCGGCAAGGCCGGCGAGACGGCCGCCCTGCCGACCCTGGGCCGGCTGCCGGCGACCGTGCTGCTGCTGGTCGGGATGGGGGAGCGGGACAAGGTCGACGCCGAGGCCCTGCGCCGGGCGGCCGCGGCCACGGTCCGCCAGGGCCGCGGGGCCCGCAAGGCCGTCACCACCCTGCCCCAGGCGCTGCCCACCGACCCGGCGGCGGCCGTGCAGGCGGTGACCGAGGGGGCGCTGCTGGCCGCCTACCGCTTCGACAAGTACAAGCAGCAGGCCAAGGCGAACGGGGCCAAGCCGCCGGAGCTGGCCAGCCTGGCCCTGGTCGCGGGCGCCTCGGCGAGTCGCGGCTCCGGGGGCCGCAAGGACCTGGCCGGGGCGCTGGCCGCCGGGCAGGTCCGGGCCGCGGCGACCAACCTGGCCCGGGATCTGTCGAACGAGCCGGCCAACGCCCTGCACCCGGCCGACCTGGCCGCCGCCGCCCGCAAGCTGCTGGCCGGCAAGGGCGTCACCGTGAAGGTCAAGGACGAGAAGGCCCTGGCCGCCGAGGGCTTCGGCGGCATCATCGGGGTCGGCCAGGGGGCCGAGCACCCGCCGCGCCTGATCGAGCTGCGCTACGCCCCCAAGGGGGCCACCAGCCAGGTGGTCCTGGTCGGCAAGGGCATCACCTTCGACTCGGGCGGGCTCTCGCTCAAGCCGGCCGACTCGATGAAGACCATGAAGACCGACATGTCGGGGGCGGCGGCGGTCCTGGCGACCATGAGCGTCCTGGCCGACCTCGACGTCAAGGTGGCCGTCACCGGCTACCTGGCCTCGGCCGAGAACATGCCCTCGGGCCGGGCCACCCGCCCCGGCGACGTGCTGACGATGAAGAACGGCAAGACCGTGGAGGTGCTGAACACCGACGCCGAGGGCCGGC
>Ga0307415_100001119_pt1 | contig 12532 bp, 12 predicted proteins | sample DK1Cmetagenome_FD_204524 | JGI IMG/M metagenome (GOLD analysis project Ga0307415, IMG submission 204524) | Maize rhizosphere microbial communities from greenhouse at UC Davis, California, United States - DK15-C-2 | ecosystem: Host-associated > Plants > Roots > Rhizosphere > Soil | place: USA...
GAGGTGGTTGCCGCCGCAGTGGTCGGCGTGCAGGTGTGTGTTGACGACGATGTCGATGCCGGCGAGATCGAAGTCCTGCTCGCTCAGCGGCTGGAGGCGGGGATCCATGTCGGCCATCGCCGGGTGCAGCTCCGTCATGCCGGTGTCGACCAGCACGCGCGCATCGGGATGGTCGATGACATGCACGTAGACCGGCATCCGCTCGCCCTCGACGGAAAGGTCGGCAACGAAGACTGGCGTGATGGCGATTGAGGCGGGGGCGTTCATTGTGTACCGACCGCCACGGTAGTGGTTGATATGTGAGTCATGATGACCTTCTTTACCGGTTACTGGCTGACGCGCGGCCGGCCGCACTGCGTCGCGCGCTGGCCGAGCAGCTCCTTCAGTCGTTGGCTGGTAGAGCAGTGAGCCGGGTGACGGGCCCCGAGCCGCTCGACTGTGGAACCGTTTCAGGGCTCACGCGCGCGCTTTCGTCGCTCGGCCCGCTGACCTTCCGCTTCCGCGTAGAGCCCTCAGGCGAAGTGTCCGTCAGAGGACGCTTCTCGGTGGTGCTGATCACGGCGAGGAACCGTTCGAGGGCGTAGAACGCGACCCGAGCGGCGGGTGACCATCTGCTTCCGATCAGGTCGAACATGTGGTCGGTGTGCGGCACGTAGACCGCCGTCACCGCCACGCCGGCTTCCTCGAGTCGGTGCTGCAGCTGCCGGACGGCGGCGACGGGAGCCATTTCGTCATGGGTCCCGTGCATGAGCAGCGTCGGCGGGCAGTCCGGCTGGATGTAGCTGAACACCGACGCTTGCGCGTATCGATCGGGGACATCGTCCGGGGTCCCGCCGGTCAGCCAGTCGCTGCGCCCGCCATACGTCATGAACTGCAGCCGCAAGCGGGCAGCGTTGTTGCCGAACAGCCGCACCAGCGCGCGGGACGGCGGCGCGGTCCAGTCGGGTTGCTGGTCATCCGGATGGCAAGACTTGTCCTGGCTCGTGTGCCAGTACATCGTGTCCAGGCCAACCTGGCCGTACAGCGATGCAACCACATGCCCTTGTGCCGCGAGGTGCCGGAACAGTGGCCGCGTCGCCAGGTCCTTGTCGAGGACGTAGTAGGCACTGCCGTGCAAGTAGACGACCGCGACACCCGACGGCGGCACGCCGACCGGGGGCTGCCAGATGTCGCACAGCAAGACACGGTCAGTGCCGGCGACCGTCGCGAAGGGGATGTCCTGACGCAGCCGCGGCTTCGGGTCACTCCGAAGCCGGCCGGTCCACCAGCGGCTCACCATCCTCGTCCGGCGCTCCGCCGGGATGCGGTCCTCCCAACCGACGCCTAGCGCACCGGACAGATCAACCCGCACCGAACCGACCCGCAGGATCACGGCGAGCGCCCCCAGGGCGGCGAGACCCGCCGGAACCGCGATCCACCATGATCCGAAAACCCCGCCCACGACGACGAGCGCTACTCCGATCGCGGCGATGAACGGCGCGTAACCGACCGCCAGCGCCTTCTCCATGATCAGGAAGATGCCGACGGGGCGCCACGGGAACGGCACGAACAGCAGTGCGCACCACAGCAGCAGCAGTACCGCAACGGCAATACCGAGCCCAGTCATGACCGACACACCTTCGGCGTCACCGCCTTCGCCGCACGGCCGCGCAGCCGCCGAACCGCGAGCGTGGCGGTGCCGGCGGCAAGCGCGCCGTTGACCCACCGTCTCGGGTTGCGGACATCCGGCCGCTTCCGGAACGAGAGCACCTCCATCAGGAGCCGCATCTCCCCGCCCTCAGGCTGCGTGAAGACGACGCGGTAGTGCTTGCCGTACTCGGGGATCTCGACCCGGAAGACCCACGGGTCGTCGGGATCGTCGGGGTAGAGGCGCATGCCGCGGCGCATCGCCGGGACCGGGGTCAGAGGCTTCAGGAGGGGGTGGCCGCCCCGAACCACGACCTCGGCTCCAGCGCCCCAGAGCGCTCGCATGAACAGGTTCGTGACCGGGCCCGGGTCGGAGCTGTACCAGCCGCAGAGCTCGCTCCACGTCTCGGGCCGGGGCGGGATGTCCATGCGAATCGCCTGATCGGGCAGACTGAGCAGGCGGCGAAGGAGCGCCGCCGCAAGCGGCTCCGCCGCGCCTCGGCCGTCGAGACCTCCAGTGTTGCTGAACACGACGAGGCCGAGCCCCTCGTCGGGAGCTACCACCATCGCGGAGAGGAACCCAGAAACGACGCCGGTCTCTTCCAAACCGTCCGGTGGCCGCTCTCCTCGTTCGGCTCGAAGCCGAGGCCGATGCCCGCGGCGCGGGGATCGAGCTGGAGGTGCGGCTGGAACATGGACGCGAGCGTGTCGGGGTCGAGCACGGAGCCGTACTCGCCGGCGCCTCCGGCCAGGAGGGCAGAGAGGTAACGAGCCATGTCCGCCGTGGTCGAGTACATGCCGCCCCCGCCCGGTGTCGGGATCTCGCGGTCGGCCACCGGCTTGAGGCCACGCGAGCGAAGTACGTATCCCGTCGCGAGCCGGTTGCGCACGCGCTCGGAGCGGACGAGGTCGGTGTGCTCCATTCCCAGCGGCTTGAAGACGTGCGCGCGCAGATAGCGCTCGAGCCGCTCGCCGGTCACGTCCTCGACGATCTGGCCCAGCGCGGCGAAGCCGTGGTTGCTGTACACCCACTTCGTCCCCGGCTCGACCTCCACCGGCAGCCCTTTGCGGTAGTAGTCGGCGAGGGGAAGCGCGCCCGAACGTAGTGCCCGGTCACCCGAGCCGACGCCCGGCTGAAGCAGATCCGAAGGCCACCGCCAGTAGCCGATCCCGGCCGTGTGGGTCAGAAGGTGGCGCACGGTCGCGGGGCGGAAGCTCGCCCTGGCCGGGATCAGCCGGAAGGTGCGCAGGTACTCGTTCGCCGGCGCGTCGAGGTCGACGAGACCCTGCTCCCACAGCTGCATCACCGCGACCGCCGTGAACGTCTTCGTGATCGAGCCGATGCGGAAGACCGTCTCCTCGGTGATCGGCTCTCGCGACTGGACTTCGGCGACGCCGTGGCCCAGGAACCACTTGAGCGAGCCGTCGCGGACGACCCCGCCGGCCAGACCGGCAGAGGGCCAACGGTCGAGGACCTGCGCAGCCCGCTCCTGCAGGTCCACGTCGGAGAACGCTCCTACCGGCGCGCCGCTCACGGCCGGTTCGTGGGAACGATCTTGATCGTGACCGACTCAGGCGCCGGCTGCCGCCGCAGACGACGGCTGAGCGTGCGAAAGAGAGCGATCGCGCGGTAGACGAGGCCGTACTTGCGCGCCTCGAGCGCCTCCACGAGCGAGGTGTCGGCGAGGATCATCGCCTCTCCCTCAAACGCCTCGCCGCGCACCTTCCCGGTCGCGCCGCACGACGCGACGCGGACATGGCTGTCGCGGTGGATGCGCTTCACCTTCCAGGTGTCGGCGTCGCTGTGAACGAGCAACCGGCCGTCGTCGCCCGCGACCCAGACCGGCGTCGACGCCGGCGTGCCGTCTCGCCTAAACGTGGTCAGGCTGATGAACGGCTCGCTCGCAAGGTCGCTGAGCGCGCTTTGGCGCTCGTCCTGCTGAGCATTTCCGTAGCCACTGTCATCACCTCCAATGAAAGCCAGGGCAAGCGTCGCGCGTTTGCTGCAGCGCGGCATCGGGGACGACGCTGATCGCCAGTTGCGGTTAAAGCGCAGACCGAGAACCTAAGTGCCGGCTCGCGATGCGGCACGCACAGCTAAGGCTGCATCGACGGATCAGCCGTCATGCCGCCCGGTCAGGAGGCTCGCTTGCGCGCCGACGTGTCGGAGGGGAGAGCTGGTCGGACCAACTCCGTCATCAAGGCGTTGAACTTGGCGGGCTCATCGACGAACGGCTCATGCCCGGAGTCCTCAAACCAGACGAGCCTCTTCGACGGCGCGGTCAGCGCGTCGATGTACCGGACGCTCGTCTCCGCCGGCACCCAATGATCGTTGCGGCCGAGGAAGAAGAACACGGGGATCTGCAACGCGGGAACCAACTCCGTGAGATTCAGGCGGGAGGCCTCCGACCACATCGCGTCGAGCGTGAAGCGGAAGCCCTGCATCGTGCGGCGAAAGTCGAAAAGCGAGGATTCCGCGCTCGCAAGCACTGCGCGGCCAATCTTCCAAAGGGCCCTCGGGCGCATGCTTCCCTCCAGCCGCGCCAACGTCGCCCGCTGCGCGAAGACCTCCGTCGCGCCATACGGCGGCGGGCCGATCGCGCGCAGCTTCTTCACCAGACGCCGCCTGCCGAGCCGCTGCGCCTCCGCGAGTGCATAGGCGTACGAGACCGACTCGCCCGCCGCGGCGTCGCCGATCTGTCCGCTGCCGACGTAGGCCGCGACCTTCTCCGGGAAGCGGGCGGCGTAGAGCACCCCGAGCGCGGAGCCCCAGGAGTGGCCGAGGAGCACCACCTTCGTCGTGCCGACCCGCGCGCAGACGGCGTCGACCAGCTCGTCCAGATCGGAGACGAACTGCTCGACGGTCATGGACGGCAGGGGAATCGTGGGGTCGAATGACTTTCCCGCGCCGCGCTGATCCCAGTAGACGACGGTGAAGCTCTTCTCGAGCGGCGCGTTGTAGTACCGGAAGAGATCGGTCTCGCTGAGCCCCGGCCCGCCGTGCAGCAGGAGCAGCGGCGGGTTGGCGATGCTCTCGCCGCGAACCATCACCCACTGATCGACCCCGCCGAGCCGGCGATACGCGATCTCGGCGATGCTCCCGGGGACGACCTCTCCGCGGGGCCCGAGGAGCGGCGGCGTCTTCCCCGGATGTCTCGTCCGATCGCTCGGCGTGCCTGGCCGCTCTTCCTTCGTGAGCACGTCGATAGCCATAACAACACCTCCTTCGCTCCGGCAAGAGTCGCACCCTCGATGCAGGCGGACATCGGGGTCGCCGCTGATCACCGGCTGCGGTTAACGCGCAGGCCGAGCAGGGCCGTCGTCAACGTGCGCGGCGACGACGTCGGGCAGCCGACGAGCAAATCAAGCCGCTCTCTGCAAGGACATCCGGCACGTCCCGCTGTATACGACTCGGACAACTACGCATCCCGCGCACATCCCGCCGGAGGTCGTCGGAAGCTCCCGCCCCCGCCCGGTAATCCCCGCAACGCCAGGGTCGAAATGCCCTGCTCTCGCGGGTAATCCCCGCCCACTCCCGCTCAGCCCGCAAGCGCCAAGACCGGCCTGTCACGCCAGAGGTCGCGGGTTCGAGTCCCGTCGCTCCCGTTGAAAACAGCCTGCAAATCGGCATCTTCTGTTGTCGATCTGGGCACAAACGACCGCTGGCTTCTCGCCGGCCAACTCGCGCTGATTTCGCAACGGGAGAGCAGCGGCGAGCCGACGCCAAAAGTGCTGCAAACGAGCATGTTCTGTCGCCGGTTTAGGCTCTAGGCCCGAGCCGCCGGTCCGCGGCCATTCCGGGCTGATCCCGCACCTTGCCTGACTACTGCTGATAGTGCGGGAGAATCGTGCCGTCCTTGACGTACGTCAGCGCCGCGGACACGTCGTAGGCGTGGATGGCCGAAGTGAGCGGAGCCAGCGTGTTCGACAGGCTCTCGATCTCACGGCCGTGGAAGAAGCCCGCCCGCTCCTGCGCGTCCGTGAAGCCCAAGATCAGCGATGCGTGGAACCGCTGGTCGGCGGGGTTGTCGTGCGTGACGTTCGGGGTGTTCCAGAGCTTCTCGTTCCAGGGCAGGAAGGTCTGGGTTCGCAGTTCCCTCAGCACGCCGGTGCCTGCAAGGGCGGGCACGAGCTCCTTGTTGATGAGCTTCCGGAGGTCGCCGGCACGGACGCCATCCTTTCGCCTGAGGTAGATGAGGGCTCGGGCGCCCGCCTTCTCGGCGGGCGCTGCCACCTCGTACCAGCGGGACGAGTTCGGTAGACCGATGTAGAGCAGGGTGCGCCGGAAGACGTTGATTTCGTCCTTGAACGCGAGCTGGGTCTGCTTGCGGCCCAGCAGCGGGGACAGGAGCGACTGGAAGGTGAGCTCGGCGACGCCGTCGATCTTGCGTTCGACGGGGATGTCGGTCTCGACGCCGGGGGTCGCCGGCCACAGCCCCGGGTTGACCTCGGCGAGGTGGATCTGGCGGTACTCCTCCAGACCTGGCGTGGCCGAGATGATCTTCGAGTGCGGTCCCTTCCAGTGGTCCATCCCCGTCTGACGGGGCTGGTCGGTGCGGACCCACAGCAGGATGGAGGAGGAGAAGTGCTTCCTCACGTTCACCTGCGCTTTGGACGGTGACTTGCTCATTTCACTCCTGCCTTCATTGGTGCAGTCGCGGTGGTCAGCGGCCGAGGAACTCGACGGCGACGGGGGCGAACTTGTCGTGGAACTGGAAGATGCCGCCGTGCCCGGAGTCGGGGGAGATGATCAGCTCGGAGCCCTCGATGCGCCGGTGCAGGTCCTCGGAGAGGGTCGAGGGCACCATCCGGTCGTTGTCGCCGTTGGCGATGAGGGTGGGCTGGGTGATCTTCGCCAGATCGTCGGGCGTGCCGCGTCCCCACTTCTTGATCGCCTTCAACTGCGTCTGGAACGCCTTCACCTTGAGCGGGGCGTCACGGTCGACGGTGCGCTCGTTGAGCCGGTTGACGAACGCGCGCGCGGCGGGCTTGCCGGTGGCGTTGCGGTTGAAGAAGAGGAACTCCTTCGGATCCGACCGGGTCAGCCTCGCCCGCAGGATGTCGATGTAGGTGGTGCCGGCGACCTTGTCGATGTCCTTACCGCCTTTCGGGCCGCTGCCGGTGAGGACGAGCTTGCGGACGAGGTCGGGGTGCTTGACGACGAGTGCCTGGGCGACGAAGCCGCCGAGGGAGAAGGAGAAGATGCCGACCTTGCTGAACCCGAGGGCCTTGATGAAGGTGTAGGCGTCGTCGGCCATGGCCTCGACGGTGTCGGGCACCTGGCCGGTGGAGGCGCCGACGCCGCGGTTGTCAAAGGCGATGACGTGGTGGTCCCTCGCGATGGGGTCGATGATGCGCGGGTCCCAGTTGTCCAGCGTCGCGGCCAGGTGGACGAAGAAGATCACCGGGATTCCGCCCTTCGGGCCGAGTTCACGGTACGCGTAGGTGACGTCGCCGGCGGTGATGGTACGCGCCGGGGCTTGCGCGTACGAGGTGATGAGACCGTCGTTCAGGGTGTCGTTGGTGCTCATGATCGAACTCTCCCTCCAGTGTATAACGAAGTTACGCGGTACTATAACCACGTTATGGAGAATGGTCAAGCGCCAATCCAGACGGGCCCGCGGCCCCCGCGACGCGGGGTCAGCCATGGAGCCAGGAGGAAGCAATGGAAGAGATGGCAGGGGATCCGACACGCGATGCTGTGCCGGAGCGCGTCGTTCAAGCCACGATCAGGCTGCTGGCCGAGCAGGGACCTTCCGCCATCAAGGCGCGTACGGTCGCGTCCGCCAGCGGGCTCTCGACGATGGCGGTCTACCACCACTTCGGTGGGATCGCCGAGCTCATCCGTGCCGTCGTCGACCACGGATTCACGGAGCTCGGCAAGGCGTTCGCCCAGGTGCCGGTGACGGAGGACCCACTCGCGGATCTCTTTGCCATGGCGTTGACGACTCGACGCGTCGCCCGCGAGAACCCCCACCTGTACGACCTGATGTTCGGACTGTCCACCCGTCGCGCGACCTACCGACCGCTGCCGGATTCGGACGTTCGTTTCAGTGGCCGTTCGCCGGCCTTCCAAGGCGCCTACCTTCACCTCAGCGAAGCGTGCGCACGGCTCATGAGCTCCGGCAGGGTCCGGCAACAGGAACCCGAGGCTCTAGCGGCTCAGTTGTGGAGTTTCGTGCACGGCTACATCACCCTCGAGTTGGCCGAGCACTTCGTCGAGTTCGACGACCCGGTTGCGCAGGTGCTGCAGCCAATGGGTGTGAACCTTGCCGTCGGGCTCGGCGACAAGCGGGAACGTGCCCAGGCCTCACACGAGGCGGGCGCACGCCTATACGAATCGATCACGCGCCAATAGCGAAGTCAGGCAGCCTGATGGATCGTGGCTTGGAGCACTTATCGAGCCGAGCGGACGCCACCGAGAATACCGCCGCGATCCGGGCCGTCGAGAGCCGGCTTTCGTCCGGTCGGTCTCATGCGCGAGTACCGGCGGCCGCCGGGATGAGACCTGGCGCGACGGGCTCCTCATGGACCTGCTCGCGCGCGAACTCGAGCCGTAGGCTCCGATCCGTACCAGCGCGGCGAGCACGCGCGGGCAGCAAACGTCTGGAATCGACGTCGCTCAACCATGCGGAATCGAATCGCGACCGGACCTAAAAGCCACATGATTAGAGCGATTGGCACGTCCATTGTCGTCAACCGTCGTGACCCTCGAACAGACCGGTCACGCCGGAGGTCGCCCGGTTGGACCTGACACGAGATCACCTAGTGGACCGCCGCTCGGGCGAGCGCTGGGATCCGGAGCGCGGCCTCAAGGCCGAGGGCCCGTCGAACCCCGAGATCCTCGTCCAACTCCTGGCCACTTCGTTCTCTAGTGACTATATGAACTTCTATCCGTCCGGAGAGGTCTGGGAGCCGCACGTTTAGGCTGCGCTACGTCGCCCCGTAGCTCAGGGGGAAGAGCACTCGCCTCCGGAGCAAGTGCGCAGGTTCGCGAATCCTGCCGGGGGCACGAGCGGAGCGAGTGGTCGTTGAACTTCTCACCTCACGCTCCTGCGGAGCTCGCCATCACGTCTCGCTCCTCTGACGGGTCGCCCACCGATCGACCAGCCCGTCGTACCTTACGCTCGGCGGCGATCTTCTTGGCGATGTAATCCGCGTCGCGGCCGATGCCCTGAATCTGTTCGGAGGAAACGGAGTAGAGGAACTTGAGACCGATGAAGTAGAGGCCGGGCTCTGATCCGACGACCCCTCGTTTGTGCAAGGGCTCTTGTGGGCCGAGGACGGGGAGGTCGATCCAAGAGAACCCGGGGTGGAATCCCGTGCACCACACGACGTTGGCGACCTCCAGGGTGCGGCTGTCCTCGAGTTGCGGCGATCCGTCGTGAACGTTGGTGACCCGAGGAACGCGTTCGACGCCCGCGGCCTTGAGGTCTTTGGGCTTGACTCGGATCAGAGGTTCGCCGCTAGAGATCATCTTCGGACGAACTTTCTTCCCGATGGGAGTCCTGATCGTTAGCACCCTGTGGAAGATGATCCGACCGATGATCGGCATCAGGACACGGCCGACAACGCTTTCGGGCCGGAAGGGGATCGCGCCCGTGCTGGGACCCGACAGGATCACCTTGTGAGTCCGTGCCACCTCGATGGCGATCTCGGCTCCAGAATTGCCTGCTCCCACGACGAGGACGTCTCCCTCTTGGAGCTGGCGCGGGTTCTTGTACTCAGCGACGTGAAGTTGGACGATCCGGTGATCGAGTTGGGATGCGAGGTCGGGAACCCGCGGGCGCTGCCAGCTCGACATCGCAACCACGACGTTGTCTGCTTCGAATCGTCGGTCGCCTGAGATGGCGATGAAGCGATCCCCTTCCCGAGTCAGTTTCTCCACCCTGACTCCCGTCTCGAACTGAAGGTCGAACTTCCGGGCATAGGACTCGAGGTGATCGGCCCACTCGTCCTTGCTGGCGAACCCCCAGCGGTATCCGGGGAAGCCCATCCCCGGAAGCCGGTTGAGTCGGTTGGGGGTGAACAGCCGGAATGAGTCCCAGCGGTTGCGCCACACGTCGCCGATACGTGGGTTGGCATCGACGATCTTGTAGGGCAGATCGCGCCGCGACAGCTGGTACCCCATCGACAGGCCCGCCTGCCCGCCTCCGATCACAAGCGTTTCGACGTGCTCACGTCCGCGCTCGGCTGCCATATCGCCACCTCCTCGCCCCCGCCGGGCTCCTTTCGGCATCCCGGCCATCTGGGGTCCATGGACCTATACTCTAATTTGGAGTAAAATATGCTCGCGTTTGGAGTATGTCAAGAGGAGCTATGACCCCAAGACTGACCACGACTTCCTATGCGGTGCTGGCCCAGGTAGCGGTGCGTCCCTGGTCCACGTACGAGCTGGCGCAACAGCGGGTTCGCTACTTCAGATACGTGTGGCCCCGAGCCGAAAGCGCCATCTATCGGGAGGTGAAACGCCTCTCTTCGATGGGCCTGCTCAAAGAGAAGAAGGAACACGTCGGCAAACGGGCGCGCACCGTCTACTCGATCACCGAGAAGGGGCGAGAGGCGCTACGAGAGTGGCTCGCCACGCCGGTCTCCCCTTTCGCCATGGACTTCGAGGCCATGATCCGTCTCTTTGTAGCGCCTCTGGGGACCAAGGGCGAGATCATCGCCACGCTCAAGCTGGTGCTCGAGGATGCCCGAGAGATGCTCCGGTTCGGTGGACAGGTCAAGCAGGAGTTCCTCGAGGGCATGGCGGTCACACAGGATCAGGTCTACATCCGCGCGCTCGCGGTTGACTTCTTCATCAGCCTCCTCAACACGGTCGAGGCGTGGGCGCAACGGACGCTGGACGAGATCGAATCGTGGGACGACCTCAGCCCCGATGGAAAGAACGAGCGAGCGCTTGAGAAGCTCCGGGAACTGCCCGTTCCCACGCCGGGATCGATAGAAACAACGCCGGTACCTCCCCGCACTCAGCGTCAAAGGCACCGACGCGCATGACAAGGTGCTACGTACACAGCGTCGTGCAGGCGCACGAGGCGGAGCGCCGTCGCAGACATCTGGGTCTCGGTGATGCCCCAGTCAGGCGGACACTGAAGCCAGTTCGTTGAAGCCGGCGACGCGGACAAGCTGGATCGCGACCACTGCGATCCCCATGCCCTGCAAGGATTGAGGGCCGCTTCGGCGGCCCTAAGTCGTCTTCCCGGGCCCCTCCATACAGGCCCGCCCGACCAGCCGGCTCGGGCAGCAAACGGGCAGCAAACGTCCGAAATCAGCTTCGCTCAACCATGCCGAATCGGATCGCGAGAGACCCGAAAACCGCATGAATAGAGCGATTACGCGGCCATCGTCGCCAATCGTCGCGATCCCCGAACCGGCCTGTCACGCCGGAGGTCGCGGGTTCGAGTCCCGTCGCTCCCGTAAAGCCCTGCAAATCTGTGTGTTTTGTTGTCCAGACAGGCACAAACGACCGCCGGCCAGTAGCCATAGATCCCCGGCGCAGCGGCGATATAGGTCTCGAGCACCTCGGCCATGAAGCCCTCGTCACGGAGGACGCGGCGCTCGAGCGAGATGGTCGCGAACAGCTGCCGCGGCCGCTGAAAGCGAACCGTCTCGTCGGAGGCGTCAGCGAGTCCTTCCTCATCGAAGTAGCGCGCAGACGCGGCGAGGACGGCGAGGTTGCGCTCGAGCCAGCCCGGCTCCACGTCGGGCGGGGGTAGCTGCGGCAACCCGGCCTAACGCCGACGCTCGTTCGCGGCCTCGGCGTTCGCAAGCGTTCGCTCCTGGCACTCGCGAAGCTTCTCCTCGTAGTCGGCGCCCTCCGCGTCTCGGCGTCTTAGCCGCCGCCGTTCTCGCTCCACTCCGCCCGACACGCTCGGCACACGTTGCGACCCTATGAGAACGCCGCGAGATCCTTCCGCAGCCCGCACGATTCGCAGACCTTCATCGGCAAGGCGTCACGGGAGAGAGTCCACCGGGCGCGGGGTCATGCCGGCTTCTGCTGCCGCGGTAGGGCTCGGCCGGTGAGCCGCAGACGCACACCTTATCCCCGAACGCCACCACCAGGGTGCGGTCTGGTGAAGAAGCGAAGAACGGGACTAGGCTGGCTTGCGTTTCTTGGTAGCTTCACTTGCTTGCACCGGCGCGATGCGGCCCCTGTTGAAGTGGCGCGCCTTGCAGGGGACAAACAACCAAGGAGGTGCGTCCCATGCAGCGCAGGTTCCGTTTCTTGTTTCTCGTGGCTTTCGCGGTCTCGACTGCGATATCGTCTGCCGCGCAGGCTGGCGGAGGTCCTCCGCCCGTCAACGTCCAGCAGGCGGCCGGCACGAGCGCCGCTGCCATCCAGTCGGCGGTCGACGCCTATCGCGCCGACCTGGGCACGCTCAATCCCAACGTACCTGGCTCCTTCGGATCCGGGCGGCGTGAGATCAACTGGGATGGCGTGCCGGACGCCTTTTCCGCGCCGAACCTTATGCCGGCTGACTTCTTCAACGTGAACTCGCCTCGGGGTGTCGTCTTTACCACGAATGGGTCGGGCTTCGAGGTCAGCGCTAACGCCGGGGTGGCGCCGATCGAGTTCGACAACATCAACCCGACCTACTCGAGCCTGTTCACCATTTTCAGCCCGCAGCGGCTTTTCACCGCGCTTGGCAGCAAGAGGCTCACCGTCCGGTTCTTCGTGCCCGGCTCGACGACGCCGGCAACCTCGAGCGGCTTCGGTGCTGTGTTCACTGACGTGGATCGGTCCGGGACGAAGATTGCCTACTTCGACGCCATGGGCCGCAGGCTGGCGAGGTTCGACGTTCCGATCAGCCCGGGCAACGAGACCCTGTCGTTCCTCGGGGTCCGCTTCCTCGAGGACCGAATAGCCATGGTGAGGATCACGAGCGGTAACAGCAGGCTCGGT
>Ga0307415_100001121_pt1 | contig 12514 bp, 7 predicted proteins | sample DK1Cmetagenome_FD_204524 | JGI IMG/M metagenome (GOLD analysis project Ga0307415, IMG submission 204524) | Maize rhizosphere microbial communities from greenhouse at UC Davis, California, United States - DK15-C-2 | ecosystem: Host-associated > Plants > Roots > Rhizosphere > Soil | place: USA...
GGGCGTCGCGCTGCTGTTGCTGTTCGCCTTCGCCATGTCGTGGCTGGGCATCTGGCTGGGTCTCATGGTCCCGTCGGTGGAAGTGGCGCAACAGGCGATCTTCACGGTGCTGTTCCCGATCACGTTCCTGTCGAACGTCTTCGTCCCACCGCAGACCTTGCCGGACTGGCTCCAACCCATCGCCGAGTGGAACCCGACCAGCACGTTGACCGGTTCACTGCGGCAGCTGTGGGGCAACCCGAACCCGTTCGCCACCGACAGCTTCCCGTCGCAGAACCCGGTCCTCGTCACGCTAGTGTGGGTGGTCGTCGTCATCGCGATCTTCGCGCCGCTGGGCATCCGCCGCTACAGGAACCTGAGCCGCTAGCGCTACGGCACGGCGCGGCCTCAGCCGGTGTTCTGGAGCCCGGCGGCGACGCCGTTGACGGAGAGCTGGACGAGCCGGAGGTGGAGCGCCCGGTCCGGGCTGTCGGATGGCAGCGCCCGCAACCGTCGCAGCAGGCGGACCTGTACCTCGGACAGCGCATCGACGTAGGGGTTACGAAGCGCGATCGAGCGCTGGAGGACCGGGGCGCCGTCGAGCAGCCGCTCGCGGCCCGTGACGCGGAGCAGCCACGTGACGGTGCGGTGGTACTCCGCCTCGATCTGGGCCCACCAACGCTGGGCGCCCTCACCCGCGGTCAGCGAGGCGTAGCGGCGGCCGATGCCCATGTCGGCCTTGGCCAGGATCATCTCAGCGTTGTCGATGACCGATGCGAGGAACGGCCACGACCGGTAGAGGCGCGCGATCTCACGGATCCCGCTCTCGCGGTGCGCCGCGGCGTAGGCCTCGAGGGCCGAGCCCAGACCGTACCAACCCGGCAGGTTGATGCGGGACTGTGACCACGCGAATGTCCACGGGATCGCCCGGAGCGAGTCGATCGGCGGCGCCTCGTCGGCTGCGGCCCCGGCCCGGCGGCGGGCCGCCGGGCGGGACCCGAGGCGAAGGTCCGACAGCTCGGCGATCGGCGTGATCTGGCGGAAGAACGCCGCGAACCCGGGGTCGTCATGGACCAGCGCCCGGTACGCCCGCCGGGCGGTGGCGGAGAGCTCGGACATGAGCTCGCGGCCCGCCTCGACCGCCGCGGCTGCGGCGGCGTCGTGCTCCGGAGTCGAGGCGATGAGGACGGCTCCGGTCAGCTGCTCGAGATGGCGTTTCGCGATGGCGGGATCACCGTAGTTCGCGAAGATCACCTCGCCCTGCTCGGTGAGCTTCAGACGCCGGTCGACCGAACCCGGCGCGCCACCGACGATGGCCCGGTTCGCCGGCCCGCCACCGCGCCCGATGGCTCCGCCCCGACCGTGGAACAGCGTCAGCTCGACGCCGTGACTCCGCGACGCCTCGACCAGCGCCGCCTGCGCCTGGTGCAGCATCCACGCCGCGGCAAGGAATCCTGACTCCTTGTTCGAGTCGGAGTAACCGAGCATCACCTCCTGGCGGTCGCCGCGCGATCTCACATGGCGGCGATACGTCGGGTCGCGAAGCGCGGCGTCGAGGATGGCTCCGGCCGTCGTCAGCGCCTCGGACGATTCGAAGAGCGGGACGACGTCGATCGCGGTCCCCGCCTTGGCCGCCTTTGCCAGGGCGAGGACGTCGGTCATGTCGTGGGGCGTCGCCGTGAACGACACGATGACGCGGCGCGTCGACTCAGCGCCGTAGCGGTCCTGGGCGTCACCGACCGAGCGGAACGTGGCGAGCACCTCGGAGGTCGTCACGCCCGGTGCCACCTCGGCGGTCGGGTCGTCGTCTTTTGCGACCGCGCGCAGTGCGGCTCGGTGGACGTCGCTGTGCTGGCGGATCTCGAGCGAGGCGAGGTGGAAGCCGAACGTCGCGACCTGCCAGCGCAGCTCGGCGACGTCGCCCCAGGCGATGCGGGCCAGGCCGTCGCTGACGAGCGCCTCCTGGATCTCGGCCAGCTCCGCGTCGAACGCATCCGCGTCCTCATAGGCGCCCGACCGCGGCCCGGCGTCGCCGGTCAGGGCAGCCCGGGTGCGCCGCAATCGCTCGGCGATGAACCCGAACCGCTGCCTGTACGGCTCGTCGGGGAAGCGGCGACGGAACTGGCGAGCGGTCTCGGGCAGCTCCTCGGCGTCGCGCGCGAGTCGGCTGGCGAGTGGCTTCGCGACCCGATCGTGGGGCGTGGTCGCCGAGATCGTCTGCATCAGCCGGAGCGCGACCGCCTCGTAGCCGTGGAGCACATGGTCCGCCTGGATCCGCAGTGTGTGCCCGGTCAGCTCAGACGTGACGACCGGGTTCCCGTCCCGATCGCCGCCGACCCACGACCCGAAGCGCAGGAAGGCGGGCGTCCGTGGCGGCCGCATGCCCGAGTCGGCGTCGAGGACGGTGTCGACCGCCCGATACAGCCGGGGCACCAGTTGGAACAGCGTCGCATCGAAGACCGCCATCGCCGTTCGCACCTCGTCGAGCGGCTCGGGCTTGACGGCGCGGAGGTCGGATGTCCGCCAGAGCACCGTGATCTCCTCCCGCAGTCGCCGCCGGATCTCGCGGTCGTCCGACGGCGTCAGCCGGGTGTCGTCGAGGCGCTCGAGGAGGACGGCGACGCGCCGGAGAGCGACGAGCGTCGTCCGCCGGCGGGCCTCGGTCGGGTGGGCGGTGAGGACCGGCGTGATGCGCAGCCCCGCGAAGATCGCGTCGAGGTCCTCCTCGGAACGGCCTCCCCGTCGCAGGCGGGCCACGGCCTCGGCGACGGAGTCGTCCAGCAGGCCCTCTCGCGCGGCCCGTTCGCGCCGTCGGAGGGCCCGGACCCGGGCGCGGGCCTCGGCCATGTTGACGAGCTGGAAGTACAGCGAGAACGCCGTGATGACGGCCTCCGCGTCGTGCAACTCCAATGCATCGAGCTCGGCCTCGAGTCGTTCTCGGACCTCCGGCTGCTCGTCGTTCCGGAAGGCGATCGCCGCGACGCGGAGACGCTCGACGAGGTCGTAGATCGTTTCCCCGGCCTGTTCGGTGATGACCTGGCCAAGCAGCGAGCCCAGCAGCCGGACCTCGAGCGCGAGCGGGTCGCGAGCTCGCGCCGATCCGATGCCGGCCGGCTCGGCGGCCCTGGCGGACCGTGCCCGCCCACGGGTCGCGGTCACGCGGCCGCCTCGGCGAACCGGTCGGCCCGCCAGTACCGCAACCAAGCCGCCACTGCCCCGCAACCTTCCGCGGGTCCCCTCGTTCCTACCCTTGTAAGGTGGTGGACGTGGTGCACCAGACACCGAGCGTGCGCGAGCGACGTCGACGGGCCGTGAAGACAGCTCCCGAGATCGCGGATGCGCGCCGCCAGAGCGACCAGCTCGAGCAGTTGCGCTTCATCCGGGACGTCGCCCGCCTCGCGACCACGGCGCGGACCTGGGACGAGCTGCTGGAGACGGTCGTCGACGGCACGCGTGACGCCCTCCATGCCGATGTCTCCTCGCTCTACCTCCTCGACCGGGATGGAGCGTACCTGACGCTCGCCGCGACGAACGGTCTCGACCGGTTCCAGATCGGCCGCGCACGTGTCCCGTTTGGCGAGGGGGTCACAGGATCGGTGGCGGCGTCCCAGCGGCCCCTCGTCATCCCCGACGTTAAAGAGGACCCCCGCTTCCTGTGGGTCCGCGGCATCGACCAGCGCCGCTTCGTCAGCTCGATGCTCAGCGTGCCGCTGACCTGGCACGACCAGACCGTCGGCGTCCTCAACGTCCAGACCGAGCATCCGCGCGACTTCTCGACCTCTGACGTCGCGCAGCTGAGCGCCGTCGCCGACCTGCTCGCCGGGATCGTCGAGAAGGGCCGTCAGCAATCGGAGGCCGAGGCACGGGTCGAGGCGCTCAAGGCGATCGACGAGGCGCGGAGCGAGCTGATCGCACTCGTCACCCACGAGCTGCGCACGCCGCTGGCCGTGGTCCGCGCCTACACCGATCTCCTCGCCGAGGAGCCGGAGCTCAAGGGTCGGGAATCCAGGGACATCGAACGGCGTCGCACACGGGCGGAATGGCACGACGCGACGCTGGAGCAGATCGAGCGGCTGGACCGGCTGGTCGATTCGATCCTGGCGTCGGTCCGGGTCGTGCCCGAGGACGCCGCCAGCGTCGAGCCACTGGATGTCGAGGCGCTCGTCGGCGAGGTCCTGCATTCGCTGACGCCGCTGCTGGGCCGGCATCGGATCGTCGCCGAGGGGACGCCGCGGCTCAATGGCCTGACCGACGCCTCCCGGCTCCGCCAGATCATCGAGCACCTCGTCGAGAACGCGGTGAAGTACGCGCCGTCGGACACGATGATCCGCATCGATTGGGCGCTGGTCGAGGGCTTCGTCCACCTCGGCGTCACCGACGAGGGTCCCGGCATCCCGGAGGAATGGCGCGAGCGCATCTTCGAGCCCTACGCGCGCCGCGAGACCCACACCGCCCGGGGGTCCGGGATCGGGCTGTATGCCGCCAAGCGACTCGGCGAGTCGATGGGCTGCCACCTCTGGTGCGAACCTGCCCGACCACACGGTGCGCGATTCGTGGTCGCGGTGCCGGCGGCGGCGGCGATCTGACCGATGGCGACGATGAGCAGCCGGCCGCTGCGGATCCTCGTGGTCGATGACGACCCGGCCATGGTCGGGGCGATCACTGCGCTCGTCGGGACGGAGGGACACCAGGTCATCACGGCGTACGACGGGCTGACCGCGGTGAAGCGCTTCCGCGAGGAGCATCCCGACCTCGTCCTGCTGGACCTCGCGATGCCCGGGCCCGATGGGTTCTCGGTGGCGGGCCAGATGCGCGCCGTCGGGCAGGCGCCGATCCTCGTCGTGTCCGGCGAGAGCGGCGAGGCGGCGAAGGTGCGGGCCCTGGGGATCGGCGCGGACGACTACCTGACGAAACCCTTCGGCAAGGCCGAGCTGCTGGCGCGGATCGCGGCGATCATGCGGCGAGTCGATCGGTCGGCGGCGGGCGCCGGCGCCCCGGCGGGGCCGCTGGAGGCTGGCTCGCTCGTGCTGGAGCCGGGCCGCCACGAGGCACGGGTTGGCGAGCACGCGTTGTCGCTGACGCCGACCGAGTTCCGGCTCCTGGAGGCCCTCGTTCGGGCGCGCGGCGACATCGTCCCGCACCTCCAGCTGGCCCGTGCCGGCTGGCCGGCCGAGACCGATCCCGACCTGCTCTGGCTCAAGCCCCACCTGGCGCGGTTGCGCGCCAAGGTGGAGGAGGCCGGCGGCCCGCACGTCGTCGCGGTGCGCGGCGTGGGCTACCGGATCGTCGTGGACGAGGAAGCTTCGGCCGGAGGGATGTAGCCGCTCGGGGCGCGCGCACGGGCGTGCTTCACAGACTGCAGCTGCGTCTCGTAGCAAGCCGACCCTGCTCCTTCGGCGACTTGGCGTGCCTGGCACACACGAAACGGCATCGAAGGCCGATCAAACGGTCCCTTCAGGCTAGTTCTGCAGACTGAGAAGCACACCGCCGGCGAGATAACCGGGCGATAGGCGTCTAGACGGCGATCGAGACCGCCCGACCAGTCGAGTCGTGCGCGGCATCCGCACAGGCCACACGACAGCCGCGGGCATCGCGCCCGCCGAGCGGGTTGAAGTGGAACCACGCCTCGCCGGTCTGGGCCAGGCGACAGCCGCACGAGGCACACGTGACCGGCGCGCTGGTGCCATCGCGGATGGCGAGGTGTCGATGACCGTCGGATCCGGACGGGTGGAACATCGGGGTCACCTCCTCGCTCATCGGGGTCCCGGCGGCGCGCTCGGCCATCCCAGGGAGACGCTTCCCCATCATGGGCAGAGCGTAGGGGCGACCACGTGCCCGAATCGGCACCACGATGGGTGCCCCTCGGTTGCAGGTGGGTATCGGCCGCTCCGGTCCCAGCGATCGCGCGTCGACCGGACCTTCTCACGGACGGCCCACTGAGGCACCATGGCCCCATGGCGCAGACGGTGATCGACCCGATGCAGGCCGCCGAGGCGTACCGGCGCTCCCTGCTGGACCTGCTCGGTGACGACGACCCGGCCGTCGCCCAGTCCGCTACTGCCGCTCGGATCCGGGACCTCGTCGAGCGTGCCGGCCCGGACCTCCGGACGCGACCGGAGCCTGGCGAATGGTCGGTCATCGAATGCCTCGGCCACCTCGTCGACTCCGAGTTGACGACAGCTGCGCGCGTGAGATGGATCATCGCCGAGGACCAGCCGGACATCGTGGCCTACGACCAGGCGTTGTGGGTCGACCGACTCCGCCATGGCGAGGACGATCCCGACGACCTCATCGCGATGTTCGAGGTCCTCCGAGACGCCAACCTCCGCCTCTGGCGATCGCGTCCGGAGGAAGACCGCGCACGCGTCGGCCTCCACCGCGAGCGAGGACCGGAGAGCTACGGACTCATCGTCCGACTGGCGGCCGGCCACGACAGGCTCCACCTGGACCAGGCTGAACGCGCCCTCGCCGCCGTCCGCTCCCGGGATCAGGCCGCGGTCGATCCCCGGTAGCGCGCCGCCAACCGGCGGAGATGGTCGACCAGCTCGGGCGGGTCGGTGACCGTGAAGTCGGCGTCGAGCAGGCCCAGGTAGACGGCCATCATCTCCGGGCTCGGCGCTCCTGCGTCGAGAAGACACGACCCCTCATCGATCGGCTCGACCGTGCCGACCCAGCGGCCGATCCGCTCGCTCACCTGTGCCGCGGGAGCATGGACCACGATGCGCGCCCGAAATCCCCAATTCGATCCCGTCACCCCGCGCGCGACGTACGCGGCGATGTCCTCGTCGGGCAACGGTCGAGTCACGAAGCGGGCACCGAGCGGAAGCCGCGGGACGAGGCGGTCGACGCGGAAGGTCCGCCAGTCCTCGCGGTCGATATCCCAGGCGACGAGGTACCAGCGCCGACCCCAGTTCACGAGTCGATAGGGCTCGGCTTCGCGACGGCTGGGGGCTCCCTCACGATCTCGATACCCGAACCGCAGCCGGACCCGGTCCCGGCAGGCCCCCGCGAGGAGCGTCAGGACGTCCGGGTCGATGGTGGGTTCGTCGTCTCGTGGTGGCACCAGGACCGTGAAGGCCTGCACCGCGTTCACCCGTCGACGTAGGCGTTGCGGGAGGACCTGTTCGAGCTTGGCGAGGGCGCGGAGCGCCGTCTCTTCGATCCCGCCGATGGCCCCGCCGGCGGAGGTCCGAAGCCCGACCGCGACCGCGATCGCCTCGTCGTCGTCGAGGAGCAGCGGCGGCACGACCGCACCGGCCTCGAGTCGATAGCCGCCGACCGATCCGCGAGTGGCGTGTACGGGGTAGCCCAACGAACGCAGGCGCTCGATGTCGTTGCGCACGGTCCGGGTGCTGACCTCGAGGCGGTCGGCGAGCTCGGCGCCGGTCCAGTCGCGCGGCGTCTGGAGCAGCGAGAGCAGCCGGAGCAATCGAGCCGAGGCGTCCATCGGAACGAGAAGTTAACCCAGCCATTAGGAACGATTCTTTCCTAATCAGTCGATATCGTAACCGCCTCAGCAAGAAGGAGGGTCCCCGTGACGTCTACTGCCCAGACCGGCTTCGTCGACCGGCCACCGATCGAGCTCCCGCATCCCGTGCGGATCCGGATCCTGCTCATGGTGATGATCGGCGTCTTCCTCGCCGCGCTCGACCAGACGGTGGTCGGGACGGCGCTGCCGCGGATCATCACCGACCTCGGCGGCAACGAGCTCTACACCTGGGCCTTCACGGCCTACCTCGTGACGTCGACGATCAGCGGGCCGCTGTACGGCAAGCTGTCCGACCTGTTCGGCCGGCGCCCGATCTTCCTGTTCGGCATCGGCATCTTCATGGTCGGCTCGTTGCTCGCCGGGCTATCGCAGGAGATGTGGCAGCTCATCGGCGCGCGGGGGATCCAGGGTCTCGGCGCCGGCGCGCTGTTCCCGATCGCGCTGGCGGTCATCGGCGACCTGTTCTCCCCGTCCGAGCGCGGCAAGTACCAAGGGCTGTTCGGCGCGGTCTTCGGGCTCTCGGTCCTGATCGGTCCCGCGATCGGCGGCCTGCTGACGGACACGGTCGGCTGGCCGTTCGTGTTCTTCGTCAACCTGCCGATCGGCGCCGTCGTCTTCGCGGTCGTCTGGCGCAACCTGCCCGCCTATCACCTGGGCGGCGATCGTCCGAGCATCGACTACCGCGGCGCCGCGCTGTTCACCGCGGCGCTCGTGCCGATCCTGATCGGGCTGACGAACAAGCAGTCGGCCGACTGGACCGACCCGGCGGTCGGTGGGCTGATCGTGATCGGCGCGGTCATCGGGCTCGTGTTCCTCGTCGCGGAATCGCGTGCGCGCGAGCCGATCGTGCCGCTCGAGCTGTTCCGGATCCGGTCGTTCACGATCTCGGTGGCGGCCTTCTTCCTCGCGTCCTTCGGGTTCCTGGCCGCGGTCGTGTTCCTGCCGCGCTGGTTCCAGGTCGTGAACGGTTCGTCGGCGACCGAATCGGGCTACCAGATCCTGCCGCTGCTCGGTGGGCTGATCATCAGCGCGACGGCTGCGGGGCAGCTGGTCGCGCGGTCGGGTCGATACCGGCTGCTGATGGTCGGTGCACTGCTGACGATGGCCGCGGGCCTGTGGCTCCTGACCAACCTGCGCGCCGACACGCCGATCCCGCTGGTGTGGCTGTGGATGCTCGTCGCCGGCATCGGCGTCGGCCCGACCTTCGCGGTCTTCACGCTGATCGTCCAGAACAGCGTGCCCGTCGAGCGGCTCGGGACGGCGACCAGCAACCTGACGTTCTTCCAGTCGGTGGGCGGCACGATCGGGTTGGCGATCACCGGCACGATCTTCGGGACGACGCTCGCCCAGGAGGCGCCGCGCCAGCTGGCGTCGGCGGATCTGCCCCCGGAGCTTGCGGCGGCCGCGACATCGGGAGCGTTCCGACCAGATGCCGCGACCGCGGTGGGCGACCTCGGGGCGGCGATCCTGGCCCAGGTCCCGGAGGCGTTCCGGGCCCAGGTGGAGCCGTTCGTCCCGGTCATCGTCGAGGCCATCCATCAGGCCGTCTCGATCGCGACCGCGAGCACGTTCATCCTGGGCGTGGCCGCATCGCTCCTCGCCGCGCTGCTCGTCGTGGGGCTCAAGGAGGTCCCGATGCGGGCTGAGTGGCCGGCCACCGAGGCTGACCACGGGGAGCGGGTCGCGACGGATCGGGCACTGGCCGAACCCGGCGCGTAAGGTCGCATCACTCGGCCCGGTGGTCCGCGATCCGCGGGTCACCGGGCCTCCGCGCGTCCGGGATCCCCATGGGGCTGGCCTCGGCCGCCGCCGTGGAACGCCGCGCGTTACGACCCGGCGAAGGAGCGGCAGCGAATGGCTCCCGTACCCGCGGTTTGTCACCCGGGAGGTCCGAACGGCGACAGAAAACCCTGATTCCGGGGCCGCGCGGACCGGTCAGCCCGAGTTCGTAACGCGCGACGTTCCACCCGAGCCCGAGAACCTCCTCAGGTGCGTGACCGGACGGCTTCGTCCGTCGTTTCCTGAATGGCCCCGACTGGCTCGGGCCCGGTCGTCGCGACAGCATCGCTGGGCGCTACGGGCTCGACCAGCCATGTATCGGCCGCCAGCGACTCGGATAACACGAGCCGGGCGGCGAGACTCGACCCGACGCCGGCGTGATCCTGGAGGAGCGCGAGGAGCTCGCCGAACCGGTCGGGCCCATCCGGCCTGGCGCGCAGGACCTCCGAGAGCCGGATCGCCGCGACGCTCTCGCCGTGCAGCGCGGCGGCGTGACGGCCGCTCGGGTCGTAGAGGTAGGCACGCCCGCCGGTCATCCCGGCGCCGAAGTTCGCACCGATCGGGCCGACAACGACGACGACGCCGCCCGTCATGTACTCGCAGCCGTGTGCACCGATCCCCTCGACCACGGCGCAGGCCCCGCTGTTCCGGACCGCGAAGCGCATCCCCGCCCGTCCGACGAGATGGAGCCGCCCACCGGTCGCGCCATACAGCACGGTATTCCCGGCGATCGCCTCACCGGCCGCGGCCACCGGCAGCTCCGGTTCGGGTCGCACGACCACCCGCCCGCCCGACAGGCCCTTGGCGACGTAGTCGTTGGCCTGGCCGACAAGCGTGAGATCGATCGATGGCGAGGCGAAGGCGCCGAACGACTGTCCGGCCGACCCACGGACCTCGAGGCGGACCGGCCCATGGAGCTCTCCGCGCTCGGTCGCCCCGGTCAATCCGGCACCGAATGACCGGTCGGCGGTGGACAGGCGCAGCCCGCTCGCCGCGACAGGGCCCTGGTCGCGGAACGCCGCGGCGATGCGAACCTCCAACGGTGAGGCCGGGGCATGGCGGACCGTGCGGGCCGGCATGGCCGGATCAGCGCGGCGTGCCCCATCCGCCGGCCAGCGTCCTGCGGCGACGACACCCGCGAGCTCGGGGGCTGCGGCCCGCGTCGGTCGCAGGGCTCGGCGGCTCTCGCCGACCACCTCCCCCACCGTCCGGGCGCCGACGGCGGCCAACTCCTGCCGGAGATCCTCGGCCAGGGCGAGGAAGAGCGTCTCGACCATCTCGGGCGTGCCACGGAATTTGGCGCGAAGATCCTCACGCTGGGTCGCGATGCCGGTCGGGCATGTATCGAGATGGCACTGGCGAGCCATGTCGCAGCCGATCGCGACGAGCGCCGACGTCCCGAACGCGAACTCCTCCGCTCCGAGGAGCGCGGCGACGAGCAGGTCGCGACCCGTCTGCAGACCGCCATCGGTCCGTAGCGCCACGCGGTCGCGGAGGTCGTTCCGCAGCAGCACCTGGTGGACCTCGGCCAGCCCGAATTCCCATGGCGCGCCGACGTGTTTGATCGACGACAGCGGCGACGCCCCGGTCCCGCCGGCGTGTCCGGAGAGGTGGATATACGAGGCGCCGGCCTTGGCGACGCCCGCCGCGATGGTCCCGACCCCGCGGGACGCCACGAGCTTCACGCCGATCCGAGCAGCCGGATTGATGGCGCGCAGGTCGGCGATGAGCTGGGCAAGGTCCTCGATCGAGTAGATGTCGTGGTGCGGCGGCGGGCTGATGTAGCTCTGCCCCGCCTGGCCGCGACGCAGGGCGGCGATGTACGCCGTCGCCTTGCGACCCGGCAGCTGGCCGCCCTCACCCGGCTTCGACCCCTGGGCGATCTTGATCTCGAGCTGGTCGGCTCGGGCGAGATACGTGGCGGTGACGCCGAACCGTGCCGACGCGACCTGCTTGATCCGGGCGTCGCGTCGACGGCCGTCGGGACCCGCGGCGTACCACGCCGGATCCTCACCACCCTCCCCGGTGTTGGCGGCACCACCGGCGCGCTGGATGCCGATCGTCAGCGCCTGGTGGGCTTCGGGGGACAGCGCGCCGACGCTCATCGCCGAGACGACGAAGCGCCGCGCGATCGACCGCGCACTCTCGACCACCTCGAGCGCCACTGGCGCCCCCAGCCGCCGAACCCGGAGCTCGTCGCGCGGCGTGGACGGTGCGGTCGCCGGCCGCGCCAGCGCCGATCGATATCGCTCGAGCGCCGCGTCGACCTCCGCCACCGTCCCGTCATGGGATGGCGTCGCGCCCGAGAGGACCTGGATCTCGCTGGCGACGCGCGGCGCGAACAGGTGGGCCTCACCGTCGGCCCGGAACCGCGCGAAACCCGGGTCCGGGAGTCGAGGTTCGCGGCCAGCCACCGGCACCGGCAGCGCTATGGCCATGTCGCGTCGACGGACGATACGAGCACCGAGCTCGTCGAGTGTCGTTCGACCCGGCCAGGCGGCGGCGACCGGGAGGCAGCGGGCGACGACGTCGGGTGCCAGATCGACGGTGTCGATCAGCGCTCCGCCGATGTAACTGGCCAGCGAGCTGATGCCCATCCGTGCGAGCGTCTTGCGCAGCCCGGCCGCGAAGGCATCGACGAGATTCTCGATCGCCTGGGCCCTCGACAGGTCCTCGGCGCCACGCGTGCCGGCCAGCTCGGCGGCGAGCTCGAGCGCGAGCCGCGGATGGACCGCGGTCGCGCCGACGGCCAGGACCATGGCCATCGCGTGGACGTCGAGGACGTCGGCAGCATCGATCACGAGGTCCGTGCGGCCGCGAAGACCGGCCTCGGTGAGGGCGGTATGGACGGCGCCCACAGCAAGGACCGACGGGACGGGCAGCCGGTCCACGGACATGGACGCATCGCTGATCAGCGCCATCTCGATCCCGGACTCGCTGGCAGCGACGGCCTCGCAGGCGAGCGTTTCAAGTCGGGCGGGGAGTCCCGCCGCGCCAGCGGCCGCCGACCACGTCGCATCGAGCACGCGCACGCGTCGACCACTGGCGAGCGCGACCTCGAGGAGCCCGTCGAGGTCGGCGACGATCGGGCGCTTGAGGCGGAGCGTCCGTGGACCGCGCGGCGGCCCGCCGAGGAGCGCCGGCCGGCGGCCGAGCTCGACTCGGAGGTCCATGACGACCCGCTCCCGCTCGGGATCGATGGCCGGGTTCGTCACCTGGGCGAACGCCTGCCGGAGGTGGTCAGCCACGGGCCGATCGAGGCGGCCG
>Ga0307415_100001122_pt1 | contig 12503 bp, 6 predicted proteins | sample DK1Cmetagenome_FD_204524 | JGI IMG/M metagenome (GOLD analysis project Ga0307415, IMG submission 204524) | Maize rhizosphere microbial communities from greenhouse at UC Davis, California, United States - DK15-C-2 | ecosystem: Host-associated > Plants > Roots > Rhizosphere > Soil | place: USA...
GCGCCCGAAGTCGACGTCGCCGACCTTCGTCTCCGTGCCGAGATTGCCGAGGCTGTGAATCCACGGCCCCATCAGGAGCTTCGTGCCGTTTCGCGCCGCCTCGGTCTTTCCCTTTGTCCGGATGCCATTGAAATTGACCGGCGCACCCTGGTTGTACAAATCGAACCAGGCGTCCACGAGATACGCGGGGACAGCGATCCGATCGTACTTGTCTTCGATACTGACTTCCCTCCACCAGTCGTCGTAGGCGGGATGCTTCAGCCATTCGCGGTAATGCACCGGGTCCCATCCCATCGTGTTCGCGCCTTCGATGACCGGCAGGTGCCAGTACTGTTCTCTCAGCATGCCAGTCTGGCTCGCGGTGAACCCAGGCGTGAACATGTTCACGTATTGCACCTGCCGCGTGCGCGTGCTGTGCGCGAGGCCTCCCCAGAGCTGGTTGAGTCCGAGCGCGAATGCTCCTCCGGTGTAGGTCCACTGCTTGTACTGATCCGAGTACGCGACCCGCGGGAACACGCACACGAGGTGCGGCGGCGTCTCCGTCGCGGCCAGGAGCTGCACGATGCCCAGGTATGAGCTGCCGACCATCCCGACCTTGCCGTCGGACCACGGCTGCTTCGCTATCCACTCGATCGTGTCGTAGCCGTCCTTCGCCTCATTGCGGGCAGGGAACCAGTCCCCTCCGGAGTCGTAGCGGCCGCGCGTGTCCTGAACGACGACTGCGTATCCGCGCATCGCGAAATACAACCCGTCGTAGACGTTGCTCTCCGCGTTGTTGTCGTACGGCGTACGCAGCAGCACCGTGGAGTAGCGGGCGCCTTCGCCGCCGACAGGCAGGTACAGATCCGCGGACAGCGTCACGCCGTCGCGCATGCCGACCTTCACGTCGACGTCCTGATGGACGGCAAAGGTCGGCTTCGACAGCTGACTCTTCCACTCCTGGGCAACGGCGACGCCGGCGCCGGCCGCAAGAACAATAGCGATCGTGAGCGCGGCGGCTGCTCTGATCTTCAACATGGCTCTCCCCATCACGAAGCGCCTACGCGGCTAGGGCTGCGTGGACGTCGTGCGGCGCGGGACGATCGGAAGAAGGATGTAGGACGCCCGATCCGGATCGTGGTAGATGGTCTGCCTGGCTGCGACCATCTCGGTGTCGGTAAACAGCGGCGTCCCGGTGTTGTGGTTTCGATCGTACTGGGGGAAGTTGCTGCTCGAGACTTCGATACGGATCCGGTGGCCCTTCTTGAACACGTTGCTCGTGTTCAGCAGGTCCACGGTGAAGTCGTATACCTTGCCGGGCTCCAGCAATTCGGGCTTGTCGGGTCCGTTCCGATAGCGGGCGCGCAGGATCCCATCGGCAACGTTGATGGCTCTGCTCTCGGGGCCCGGGAACACATCCGTCAGCTTGACAGTGAAGTCCGTGTCCTTTCCCGACGTCGACGCAAAGAGCTTCGCCACGACAGGACCGGTCACCTCGACGTCTTGCGTGAGCACTGGCGTCGTGTAGACCAGCACGTCCGGCCGGATCTCGGTCGTGCGATTGTCGCGCGGGCCCATTGGAATCGGAACGGTCGGCTCGCTGCAGCACGTGTGACCGCCGAGCGTCGGCACCGGATACCGGGGATCGTACGTGAAGGTGTCGGACGGTTGGTTGGTCGGAGCCGTCGTGCCGAGCACGCCGTCGCCGGTGACGCTGTTCGCCTTGCCTCCGCTGCCCAGGTAGTACTTCGTGTATTCCGTTCGCGCGAGCGGCCACTCCTGCTCGTCGCGCCAAACATTGGCCCCCATGACGTAGATCTTGACCGGGGCTTCGCGGTCCATGCCGTTCTGGATACCTTTCAACCAGAAGTCGAACCAGCGCAACTGTGTTTCCGTGAGCGGAAACAGGCTCGAAGGTCCGAAGTCGATGTCGCCCACCTTGGTCGCGGTGCCGAGCGCTCCGAGGTTGTGCGTCCACGGTCCCATCAGCAGCCGTGTTCCCTTCCGCGCCGCTTCGGTCTTCCCCTTCGTGCGGATGCCGTTGAAGTTGACGGGCGCGCCCTGGTTGTACAGGTCGAACCAGGCGTCGGCGAGATACGCGGGAACCGCGATCCGATCGTACTTATCTTCGATGCTGACTTCCCGCCACCAGTCGTCGTAAGCAGGATGCCGCAGCCATTCCTTCCAGTTCTCCGTGTGACGACCCATGTCGTCGCCGCTGTTCATAATCGGCAGAGTCCAGTAGTCCTCCTTCGAAGTGCCAATCGCGACGGTCGGCGTCCCGGGCGTGAACAGATCCGAGTACTGGTTCTGCGCGGTCCTCGTGCTCATCAACACGCCCATCCACCACTGGTTCAGCCCCAGCGCGAACGCGCCGCCCGTATACGTCCACTGCTTGTACTGATCCGAATAGGCGACTCGAGGAAAAATCGCCGTGAGGTGGGGCGGCGTCTGCGTGGCAGCGAGCAGCTGCACGATGCCGAGGTACGAGCTCCCGAGCATGCCCACCTTTCCATCCGACCACGGCTGCTTGGCGATCCATTCGATCGTGTCGTATCCGTCCTTCGCGTCCGACCGGGCAGGCACGAACACGCCTTCGGAGTCGTAACGCCCTCGAGTGTCCTGCACCGCCACCACATATCCGCGCATCGCGTAGTAGAAGGCGTCCTTCACGTTTCCCACGGCGTTGTTGTCGTAGGGCGTTCGCATCAGAATCGTCGGGAACTTGGTCGTGCCCATGTCCGGACCCGACGGCATGTACAGGTCGGTCGAAAGCTTGACGCCGTCGCGCATCGCCACTTGCACGTCCACGTCCTGCTTGACGCCGTGGATCGGCTTGGACAGTTGCGCCATCCACTCCTGGCCCGAGGCTGGCGCCGGTAACACCGCTGCCGCGATGACGAACACCGCCGCGATCTTTGGCTTCACGCGGAAACTAATTTTCATGATTCCTCCTGCTCCACGGACGCGAACCGCCCGGGAGTCGGCGCTACTTCGCCTGAAACACGGTGTGTTCGATCGCCGCCGCTTCCACTAGAGTTCTGGACAGAAACGAAGGGTGGTAGTCGCCTCGGATCCACAGGTCCACCTGGTCGCGGTAGTTGGGGCTGTCGACGCGCTCGCTGTTGCCCGGCGGCATCATCGCAATCGAGTTGTCGATGTTCGACAGATCGACGATCTGCTCGTAGATGTCGGCGTTCACCGGGTTGATGGTCCAGCCGCGCTTGCCGTCCTGCGGGAAGGGACCGAGATTGAGCCGTTTCCCCTGGACCGGATCGTTCGACAGGGGCGTGCGGTGATTGATCCACACGACGTTGATCTTCTTCCACTGCCACTGTGACTGGTCGGGGCCCAGCTGTCCCTTGAGTTCGGCGACCGACTCCTCGAAGCTCTTGCGGATAATCGTGTCGCGCGTTTCCTTCGCCGGCGTTGTGACGTCGTCGAACCACGCCGACTGCGTCTTGACGATCTCCTCCATTCCGATCCCGGTGAAGAACCGCTGGAACAGCTCGTCGCCGACTTCGTCTTTGAACGTATTGCGGATCAGCACCGTCACGAAGCGGTCGTAGATCGACGCGCCAGTGCTCTCGGCATCGAACCGGTGATCCCACGCCTTCACGGTCGCCAGCGCCTGCCTCGCCCCATCCGAGAGCGAGATCCGCTGCAGGACGGGCACCGCCGTGGGCAGCAGGTGCCGCGGCGGGGCGGCCAGCACGTCGGAATGCATCCGCTTGAAGTCGTCGATGGAGAACTTCTCCTTCCCCTTCATGTGATCACGGATCAACTCTGCGCGGTACGGGGAGGACCGGCTGCCGATGTAGTAGGGGTACTCCTCGTCGTCGATGATCTTGTTGTTGGCCGAGTCGATATAGCCTCGCGTCGGGTTGTACAGGAACGGGTTGTGCTCGTAGGGCACGACAGATGTCCAATCGTATTCGCCCGTCCAGCCGGGGACGGAATAATTCCCTCCCCCGCTCGCCCGGATCGGGATGGCGCCCGCCGAAACGACCCCGATGTTCCCGGAAGTATCGGCGTAGTGATAATTGATCCCGCCGATTGTGTAATGCCGCAGCGATTCCCTGAACGCCGCGAAGGTCGACGCGCGGTTGATGCCAAGGTGCGGTTCGATTTCGTTGGCGACGATGTCGTGGCCGATCCACTTGAGCGTGACCACGCGACCCGTGTCACCGGTGAACTCGGAGAACACGGGCCCGTGAATGGTGGACCGGATCTCGAGTGTGCTCGGCTGGTCGTCCTTGACCCTGATCGTCTCGGTCGTGGCGGTCATGTCCAGCCATTTGCCTTTGTGCGCGTATTTCAGCGGATTCGCCGGGTCGACCTTCTCGATGAAGACGTCCACGTCGTCGATGGCGTCGCGAGTGACCGCCCAGCCGATACTTCGGTTGTGACCAAGGAAGATCCCGGGCGTACCGGGAATGCTCACACCGGTGACGTCGTAGTCGCCGCCGGTCAACTGAATTTCGTAGTAACCCGATGGTACCGTCATGACCAGGTGTGAGTTGCTCGCGAGCAACGGCTTGCCCGTCACGCTCTTCGACCCATTCACCGCCCAGCCGTTGCTTCCCACGTTGAGGTTCAGCGCGTACTTGCCCTCGACTTCCTGTCGGCGTGCCGTTGTCGGCGTCGGCACGGGCGGCGTCGAGGGCAGCTTCAACTCGCCTTTGCCGATGATGGTCGGAGCGCCCTTTATATAGAAGGGGAAGACCTCACGCGCCTTGCTCTCGCCCACCTTGTCGATCACCTGCGCGAGCGCGGCGTCGGCCCGCCACCCGCTGGTGAGCGCCCACGAGAACCACTTCCAGCAGATCACGCTGTCGAGCGGCGTCCATGGCTCGGGGGTATAGCCAGCGACTCGGAACTCCTCGGGAAGTTTGTCGCGGTGCTGCTCGATGTAGGCATTCACGCCGCGTGTGTACGCGTCGATGGCTTCGCGTGTCGCAGCCGTCGCCCTATCAAGGCCGGCCTGGCCGATCCGAGTCAGTCCGACCGTCCGCATCAGGCGGTCCTCCGGCAGGAGCGCCTTTCCAAACACCTCGGCCAGCCGGCCGGACGCCTGGCGCCGATTGAAATCCATGTTGAACAGGCGATCGCTTGCCGTCATGTAGCCCTGCACGAAGAACAGATCGGCGTTGCTCCGCGCAAAGACGTGCGAGATGCCCCACTTGTCCCGATACACCTCCACGGGCAAGGCCACGCCGGTTGTGACCACCGCGGTGGGTCGCCCATCGCCGTCTCGAGTCTTGCCGGAAACCGCTTCTTTGTCGGTGGCCTGGCAGGCCATCGACATCAACAGGGCGCCGAGGCACAGGGTCTTGGTGGTCTTCGATCGCATGGGGTCTCCTCACGGCAACGCTGGCGTTCGTCGAACGGTCACATGCGGTGTCGCATGACGGCCGGCTACCACACGATGGGATGTCCGTCGGCGCGCGGGTCGGATCCGCCGCCCAGCGCTCCGCTCTCGGGATCGATGTACACACCCTGGACGACGCCTCCCGTTGACGGCGACGACAGTCTGTGACCGAGCGACTGGAGCTGCGCACCGACACTCTCCGGGAAGCCGGGCTCCAGGAACGTGATTCCTTCGTTCGGAGCCAGCGGAACGCGCCCGCCCGTGCGGTTCAACAGCATCCGCGGAGAGGCAATCGCCTGCTGAACGTCCATGCCGTACGCCAGCACGCGGGTGATCGATTGGCCGACCGTCTGTGGGATGGTGTAGCCACCGGCCGCACCGATCGCCATCAGCAGCTTGTCGCCGCGCATCACGAGCGTGGGGCTCATCACGCCCTTCGCGCGCTGGCCGCCCGCGAGGGCGTTGACATGACCGGGCTCCAGCACGAACCCGAACCGGTGGCCGTTGTTCAGGAGCAGTCCCGTGTCGCCGGCGACAACGCCGCTGCCCCACCCGCTGACGAGCGACATCGTGAAGGCGACGGCATTTCCCCACCGGTCTGCTGCGGCGAGGCTGGTCGTTCCGATGGTCAGCAGCGGCTCGCCGGGGAATCGCGATACCTGCGTCAGGCGGATCTTCCGGCGCTGTTCATCCGCATACGCCTTGCTGATCAACCGGCTCACCGGGATCTCCATTTCCTTACCGGTGTTGTAGCGGTCGTCATCGATGAACGCGAGCTTGTACGCTTCCAGCCACCGATGGACGAACTCCGCGCTGTACGGCTGCATCCCCCTCAAGTCGAAGCCGTCCATGATGTTCAGCGCCTGCAGCATCGTCATGCCGCACGATCCCGGGGGCATGGTGTACAGCTCGTGGCCCTGGAACGTGGTGCTGATCGGCGTGCGCCACCGTACCTTGAACCCGGCAAGATCCTGCTTGGTCAGGTGGCCGCCGTTCTTCTGAAGAAAGGCGACAATCTCATCGCCGATCGATCCGCGGTAGAGCGCGTCGGGACCGTCCATCGCGATGCGCCGGAACGTGCGGGCCAGATCGGGCTGTTTCAGGATCCAGCCGACCTGCGGCGGCTTGCCGTTCGGCAGGAAGATGCGCGCGGTGGTCGGAAACTTCACCAGCTTGTCGAAGCTGCGCGCGATCGAATTGGCATCGAACGCCGTGATCGGATACCCACCCTCGGCGAGCTCGATGGCCGGTTCGAATACATCGCCAAGACTCATCGTGCCGTGCGCCGCGAGCGCTTCGGCCCAGCCAGCCAAAGTGCCCGGCACGATGGGCGCTTTGTATCCTTCGTCGAAGTCGAGCTCCGTCATCGTGCGCGGGCTCGACGCGGCGGGACTGACGCCCTGCATGTCGAGTGCGAGAATGTTGTTGTCGGCCTTGCGGATCATCATGAAACCGCCGAAGCCGGCGATCCCCGACATCATCGGCTCCACGACATTGAGCGCGGCGGCGGCAGCCACGATTGCGTCAACCGCATTGCCGCCTTTCATGAGCATCCGCGCGCCCGCGAGCGACGCGAGTTGATCCGCGGCCGCGACGACGCCATTGCGGCCGAGAATCATGCGGTGCGCGCGACCTTCAGCCCAGTGCGGCCATTCCTTCCCGATTGGCGCCGGCCGAACCTCGAGCAACTGCGGGTCGACGGCGGCGTTCACCGTGGACCCGCCTAGCCGCGCCATTGCGCCACCGAAGCCCACGGTCCTCACGAACTCCCGTCTCCTCACATCAGCCTCGCTTCCGAAATGGCCTCAGGACCGGGTGCCGGCAGCATCATTGATTGATCGCGAGATGGTCGAATCGTAAAAACTCGCAGATTCAAGCCTCTCAGATCCAAATTGTCAAGTTTTTTCTCAGACATGCGTGTTAGCCGTCGGTTCTGGCGGCGAAAGCTTGACTTTATGGTCTACGGACCGTATATACCGTGAATATTTCTCCTTCTTCGCCGATCTCAAACGTAGTAAGCGCAAATCTTCACCGTTGAGTGTCGAGCTCGGTGTCCCGATTCGTCTGAGGAGGACCTATGGACTTGAACCGAAAGGGCCTGGCGGTCGCCGCACTGGGTGCGCTCATGGCTGCGGGCGTGGTATTCCGGCCTGACCAGTCGATTTCCGCCCAAAGCCTCTCGGAAGCCGAGGTCTATCGCGAGATTGGCTACGTTCCGCTGAAGGACGGGGTGAAAATCGGCTACACCGTGTACCGCCCGAAGAAAGAAGGCCGGTATCCTGTCCTGCTTCAGTACGACCCGTACGCGAGCGGCGGCCTACCTTGGAGCGAACCGATTCAGGACTATCTGGAGCACGGATACGCGGTCGTCGGCGCCAACGTCCGCGGTGCCGGATGCTCGGGCGGTGAGTTCAGCCTGTTCGGCCCGCATGAGGGAGTGGACGGCGCCGAGGTGGTCGAGTACCTCGGCGTGCAGCCCTGGAGCACGGGGGCCGTCGGCATGGTCGGGAACTCGTACCCCGGTCACACGCAGATCCTCACGGGGGCTCAGCGTCCGCTACATTTGAAGGCGCTGGCCGCGGGAGGCCTCACGACCAGCATCTATCGCGAAGCCTTTCGTCCGGGCGGCATCATGAACGTCAGCTTCGCGTCGCGGTGGTCCTTCCTCCTGCAGCCGGCGAGCTCGCGTCAGGCCGCTGACGCGAGAATCCGGATGGGTGACAGGGAGTGCGAGGCGGTTCGTGCGAAGCAGCGGCCGAACCGCACGTTCTACGACACTCGCGACCATCCGCTCCATGACGAGTTCTGGAACGTCCGTTCGCTCGACACGCACGTGGAGCGCGTCAACGTTCCGATGATGATCGTGCAGGGCTGGCAGGATCACCAGACGGCGGTCGGCGGGCCCGGGCTGTTCGAGAAGCTCAAAGGCCCGAAGAAGATGATTCTGCAGACCGGCGGACATGGCGTGTATCGCCGCTCGTCGATTCGAGCCGAGGCGATTAGATGGCTGGATCGCTGGCTCAAGGGCGAACAGAACGGCATCGACAAGGAACCTCCCGTCACGATCTGGTTCGAGGTCCGCGACACGCCTGGTCCTCCCAAGGCCGGGTGGGTGGCGAACTATTCTGATTGGCCGGTCCCCGAAACGCAGTGGCAGGAACTGTATCTCACCGCGTCGGGCAAGTTGAGCGCGCAGAAGCCGTCGACCCCGGACGACACCGCGGACCGCGTTTACACCTTCCCCTCGGCAACGGAGCTCGTCGGCAACAACATGCAATTCGCCAACGCGCCTGACGCATCCGGTGCGCTCACGTACCGGAGCCTGCCAATGGAGGATGACCTCGGACTACTCGGAGCGCCCCAGATCTCGTTTCAAGTCACGAGCGAGCAGAAGGACACCGATTTCATGGTGGCAATGCACGACATCTCACCGGCCGGCGACACACTGTATCTGCAGCGCGGTTTCCTCCGGGCGTCCATGCGTGCGCTCGACGCGGCGCGGTCAACGCCGCATCGTCTGTTCTACGCGTTCACGAACCCTCAACAGGTCGTGCCGGGCCAGCGTTACGAGATCAAGATTGGCCTGCCGCCGCTCGGTCACGTGTTCCGCCGCGGTCATGTGATCGAACTGGTCATCATGTCACCGGGCGCAACCCCGACGCCGGATTGGGGCCTCATGCCCGTCGACCTGCCGGGCCGCAACACCGTGCATCATTCCGCCGAGCATGCGGCGACGCTCAGGCTGCCGATCATTCCGGGTCTCAAGGCGCAGGCGCCACCACCCCCGTGCGGATCGACGGAGTTCCAGCCGTGCCGCCCCGCTCCGACCCCGCCCACGACGACCGCCCGTTAGGGATATGAAAGACGGCTTGGAATGCACGCTCATCACCTCTCGAGAACGACGCGCTGCACGATCCTGCTGATCGTCGCGAGCGCGCTCATCACCGTCGAGGCGCGCAGTCCCGGCGGCAACTGGCCACAGTTCCGGGGACCGGGAGGATCGGGAGTGGTCGAGCGATCCGGGCTGCCGCTCCAGTGGTCTGACAGGGACAACATTGCCTGGGCGAAAGAGATTCCCGGCCGCGGGTGGTCGTCGCCCATCATCTGGAACGATCGCCTGTACGTCACGACGGCGGTGAGCGGCGGTACGTTCAGACCGCCGCAGACAGGCATCTTCGGCAACGACGAAGTGGACAGGCTGATGAAGAGCGAGGGTCTGTCCCGCGAGCAGGCGACCAAGAGGGTGCTGGCGCGCGACATCGAACCGCCGAATGAAACCGCAGGTGTCCGCTACCTCCTGCTTGCGCTCGACGTCGCGACCGGCCGCGTGGTCTGGGAACGCGAAGCGCACAAGGGTCCGCCGTTCCGCGGGCGCCATCGCAAGAACACGTATGCGTCGGAAACCCCAGTGACCGATGGCGAACGGATCTACGCTTCGTTTGGCGGGAATGTCGGTCTGTTCTGCTACGAGAAGAGTGGAAAGCTCCTCTGGTCGAAGCAGTGGCCGCCCCAGCCGATGTTCCAGGACTTCGGCACGGCGTCCTCGCCGGTCGTCCATCGCGGCCGCGTCTACGTCCTCCACGATAACGAAGGTGCGTCGTTCCTGGCGGCATTCGAAGCGAAGACCGGCCGTGAAGCGTGGACGGTCAAGCGGACGCATGGGGACGGCGGAAAGTCAGGATGGGCGACACCGTTCGTCTGGGAGAATGACTTACGAACGGAAATCGTGACGGTCGGACGTCGCCACGTCGTGAGCTACAGCCTCGAGGGGCGTGAGCTCTGGCGGCTCGCGGGATTCACGCAGGCGACGCCGTCTCCAGTGTCGGACTCGGGCCTGCTTTACGTGGGCAGCGGCTCGCAGGGCGAGACGAACCGACCGATGTTTGCCGTGAGACCTGGTGCGAGCGGCGACATCTCGTTGCGAGCCGACCAGGCAAGCAGTGCATATGTCGTGTGGTTCCATCCGCGCGCATCGGCGTATACGTCATCACCCCTGGTGTACCGCGGCCGCATGTACGTCGTGAACGACAACGGCATCCTGACGGTGCTCGACGCCAGCAGCGGCAAGGAGATCTACAAGGCGCGCATCGGCGGCGGTGGGAATACGTTCTCGAGCTCGCCATGGGCGTACGATGGGAAGGTTTTCTTCCTCAGTGAGGACGGCGACACGTTCGTGCTCGCCGCTGGCGATGAATACAAAGAGCTCGCGAAGAATCCACTGGCCGAGATGAGCCTGGCGACACCGGCTATCGGTGCCGACAGCGTCTTTATCCGGACGGCCACGAGGCTCTATCGAATCAGGCAGCGACCCGCCTCTACGCCGAGGGCGTCGCCACGATGATTCCCTCCTACGTACAAGGCACGTCGACCACGTCTTTGCTCGGCGAGACGATCGGCGCATCCCTCGATCGGGCCACGCGGCGCGTCGGTGAGCGGGAGGCGCTTGTCTCCTGCCATCAGGGTATCCGATACACCTACTTGGAGCTGCGAGAGGAGGTCGACCGGGTCGCACGCGGCCTGCTCGCCCTGGGGGTCGCACGTGGCGATCGCGTCGGGATCTGGAGCCCGAACTGCGCGGAATGGATGATCACGCAGTACGCGACAGCCCGAGCCGGCGCGATTCTGGTGAACATCAATCCGGCCTACCGCCTGCGGGAACTCCAATACGCCTTGAATCAATCACGCGTATCGGTGCTGGTGGCGGCGCGGGGCTGGCGGTCGGCGGACTACACCTCTATGGTCAGCCAGGCTCGTGTCGCAGGTGCGCCATACCTGGAGCATGTGGTGTACGTCGGCAAGGAGGACCAAGCCGGGGAAATTGGCTGGAACGAGCTTCGCGCGCGCGGTGACGATGTGCCACCCAGCGTCCTCGGTGAACGTGAGCGGGGGCTGCAGTTCGACGACCCTGTGAACATCCAGTACACGTCGGGAACCACCGGGGCACCGAAGGGAGCCACGCTGTCTCACCATAACATCCTGAACAACGGCTTCTTCGTCGGCGAGCTTCTTCGTTACACCGAGCAGGACCGGGTATGCGTGGCCGTGCCCTTCTATCATTGCTTCGGGTGTGTCATGGGCAACCTCGCGGCACTGACACACGGCGCCGCCGTAGTGATCCCGGACGAAGCCTTCGACCCAGAAGCGACGCTGCGCGCGATTGAGGCGAACCGGTGCACATCCCTGTACGGCGTACCAACGATGTTCATCGCGATGCTCGATCAAGCGAGCCGAGGCTCCTACAACCTCGAATCGCTGCGCACGGGAATCATGGCCGGTGCGCCATGTCCCGTCGAGGTGATGCGTAGGGTGATCGACCGGATGCACATGCAAGAGGTCACGATCTGCTACGGAATGACCGAAACCTCGCCGGTGTCGTTTCAGTCGAGCCCGGATGACCCGGTTGACATTCGCGTGTCCACGGTCGGTGCCGTCCACCCTCACATCGAGTGCAAGATCGTCGACGCCGCGACGGGTGAGGTGGTCGAGCGGGGCGTCGCCGGCGAGCTGTGTACTCGCGGGTATTCGGTCATGCTCGGCTACTGGGATGACCCCGGGTCCACGAGCGCGGCCATCGACAGCGCCCGATGGATGCACACGGGTGACCTCGCCGTCATGCGTGACGATGGTTACGTGGCAATCGTCGGCCGGCTCAAGGACGTGATCATCCGCGGCGGCGAGAACATCTACCCGCGTGAGATCGAGGAGTTCCTGTACGGTCACCCGAAGATTGCTGACGTGCAGATCATTGGCGTGCCCGACTCGAAATATGGCGAGGAAGTCTGCGCGTGGATCCGGTTGTGCGACGGCCACACGGCGGACGAAGACGACATTCGCGCGTATTGCCGCGGACAGATCGCGTCATACAAGATTCCGCGATACATCCGGTTCACCGACTCGTTTCCCACGACGGTCACCGGCAAGATTCAAAAGTTCAGGATGCGCGAGGTCTCCACGAGCGAGCTAGGTCTGGCGCACACGCGGGAAGCCGAGGCGGGATAGCGTCCGCCCTGTTGCCGTCCGGCCGATTCAGCACCCGCGGCATCGATTCCTGTGCGCTTCGTGTGGACGCTGGGCAGGACTGGTCGCCGGAACACTGGAACTTCGTGTCGGGCATCGCGGGTAAGTTGCCCGCGTGGCGAGCACCATCCGCCGG
>Ga0307415_100001124_pt1 | contig 12486 bp, 9 predicted proteins | sample DK1Cmetagenome_FD_204524 | JGI IMG/M metagenome (GOLD analysis project Ga0307415, IMG submission 204524) | Maize rhizosphere microbial communities from greenhouse at UC Davis, California, United States - DK15-C-2 | ecosystem: Host-associated > Plants > Roots > Rhizosphere > Soil | place: USA...
AAGCTGCTGCTGGATGCCTTCGAGGCAGCGCGCGCGGCCATCCCATGCTCGCAGTGGCTGGAGGTTCGCTACGAGGACGTCCTCGCGGACCCGCGTGGACAGATCGCCGCCATGCTGGAGTTCCTCGGACTGCCATGGACAAGCAACTTCGAAGCTGGGTTCTCCCACTACGTCTTCGAGACCGGGCGTCGGGAGGCGTTTCGCCGCGACCTCGACGCCGACAACCTCGCCCTGCTCGAGCAGAGCCTCGCCGGCCACCTGAAGGCCTACCGATATGCAACGGCGATCCAGCCCGACGAAGAAGCCAGAGCCTCAAACTCGGCGGTTTCCGGTGACCGTGATGTCGTTGCCGGCGCGAGGACGGCCGCTGGAGGCGGCCGCCCGCAGGGCCGGCCTTGAGTTCGTAGAGAAACTCCTCACCACGAACCTCACCAGCGCGGACACGACGGAGCGGATGCTGGCATGCTTCGCGTCCTGCTCCGCCGCATCGCTGGTCGAGCGGCCCCTGCCGAACGGTCTCTCGACCCAGCGTGGCTCAGGGCGACGAGGTCTCAGCCAGGAATCCCAGGCACAGATCCAGGCACTCGTCGCAGATCCGAGCGTCCTCGCCGAACTTGCCGCCCGGCGTCGCCGGCAGCCCGCCGGCAACCAGGAGCACTCCCTGCCGCCTGTCCTTGCCGCAGAAGCTGCACCGGGCCTCCGACCCCCGCTCCTCCAGCCGTAGTGGACCCTCCGCCCAGCCCTCGCCCGGCGCGCTGGCGGACAGGCGGGTCGCCTGGGCTACGCACCGGTCACAGATGAACACCCCCGGCCCGGCGATCAGCCGGTCGCACTCCTCGTGCGAGCGGCCACAGAACAAGCACGGCCCCGGCGGCCCGCGCATTGCTTGTCCGCGCCGGCGCCAGCGCCGCCGGGTTGGCTCGGTGGCCTCGCCGATGATCTGGTGGACCCGCTGGTGGCTCAGACGCAGGGCCTCGGCGATTTCCCGCAGCGACCCTCCGGCCGCATGCAGCCGGCGGATGGCGTGGTGATAGTCCACCTTGGCCCGCTCGGCGGCATGCTGGGACGCCAGCAGGAACTCGCGTGCGGCCTTGGCCTCGCGCATCAGCTCCGAATCAAGCCCCATCTGTCTAGTTTCGCTAGACAGCGCATGGCTCGGGAAGGTCAGCAGCGTCGGAGCGGAACGCTGGCATGCTGCTCCTGCACCCGCGTCCCGCTCCCCGCTGCGCTGGTCGAGCTGGCTACCCGTCCTGGTTCCTCGTTGTCCTGGTCGTGGTCGCCGTCGCCCACCGCAGGCTCGGCCCCAACTCCTCGGCCACAACCTCCACGGTCGATCAAGGCGCTGCCATCCTCAGCGGTCCAGCTCCGCTGCTGCAGCCGGCCCACGACCACTCGGCTGCCTCCGCTCATGACGAATCCCACCTCATCAGGACCGCCTGAAGTTACCCGAATCGGTCAGCGCTCAGAGTGCTACAGCGGTCACAGTAGGTGATCTGCTGACAATCTGCTGACAAACGGCGCTGAGCGGCGGATCTATGGATGCGTTGTGCCTGGTGGGCGCGACAGGGTTTGAACCTGTGACCTCTTCCGTGTCAGGGAGATCCGGCTAATTCCTTGACCTCGGCGGACCGTCGCATTGGGCCTATTACCAGGGACTCTGTGATCTCCCTAAGCTCAGTAGCCTCTCTGATTTCTCCTCTTTCGCGGCCGTAGCGCGGCCGCAGCCGAGCCCTCGCATCCCCACAGCTCAGCCGCCATCTCACTTCGCAACCACTCTCCGTAGCCATGCTGTCCGCCTACTTCCTCACGTAACACGGCCCGCAATCCTCTTCCCACTACAACAGCCACAACGAACCGCTTCCCAGCCTCATTGCTACACGCTATCCCGTGCTACACTCACCGCAATTCCAAGCCATCTACACATCCGCATCTGCGATGCACGGCTGCCGCCTGGCGGCGGCGGAAGGGTCGGGCCGGGTGGCGTTGCCGGTGAAGGCGTTGAAGGCGGGCCAGGAGAGCTACTGGCTGGACCAGATCGCCCGCAACCGCGAAGAGTACTTCTCCGGCCGCGGTGAGTCACCGGGCCGGTTCGTGGGCAGCGCCGCCGCCACGGCCGGCCTGGACGGGATCGCCAGCCCCGAGCAGGTGCAAGCAATGTTCCAGGGCGTCGATCCTGCCACGGGGGAGATGCGGTGCGCGCCGCTTCCCCGTGCCGATCCGCGCTCCAAGCTGCCGGCCGGGCCGCTGCTGGAGGCCCTCAAGACCCACGCGGCCGAGCCAGGCGTCGAGGACTTGGAGGCGCTGGCCGGGTCCAAGGCGCTCCAGGGCGACGTGCGGTCGGTCCAGGCCGCGTGCCGGCTGGGCGGCTCCCGGCGGGTGAAGGTCGAGACGATTGAGCGCCTGTGCCGCAAGGTCCTCGGCGCCGATCCGCGCTCACTGTACGGGGAGGGGTTCGACAAGGCGTGGCAGCACCGGGGCAAGCGGGTCAACGAGCGGGTCCAGGCCTTCGACCACTGCTTCTCCTCCCCCAAGAGCGTGTCGCTGCTGGCCGCCGCCGCCAGCCCAAGGGTCCGGCGGCTGCTGGCCGACGGACGGGCCGAGGCCCTCCAGGTTGCCATCGGCTACCTCGAGCGCCACGGACTCGGGGTCAGGCGCGACCACAACGGCACCGACCGCTACCAGGCGGCCGGGGGGCTGGTGGCGGTGGCCTTCGAGCACCGCATGAGCCGCGCAGGCGACCCCAACAGCCACACCCACGTCCTGGTCCAGAACGCCGCCCAAGGCCCGGACGGCCGCTGGACAGCCCTGGACAGCGACCGGCTGTACGCCCAGCTGATGGCGGCCGACCACCTGTACCTAGCCGCCGAACGGGCCGCCCTCACCCAACGCCTGGGGGTCCGCTGGGGACCAGTGGACGAGCGCTCAGGGGCGGCCGAGATCCAAGGGTTGGACGACCGGACACTGATCGAGCGGTTCTCCAAACGCTCGGAGCAGATCGACCAGTGGCTGGACACCCATGGCCTGTCTGGCATCAAGGCGTCCAGCGCCGCGGCGGTGGCGACCAGGGCGCCCAAGGATTACAGCGGGTCCGAGGCGAGCGTCTACCAGCGGTGGACACAAGAGCTGGCGGAGCAGGGGGTGGGTGAGCGGCAGCTGGCCGAAGTCTGCTCTGGTGGACGGGGCCGTCTAGCGACCCGGACAGAGCTGGACGCCGCGTTGGACGCGCTGGCCGGTCCGGACGGGCTGACCGGACAGGTGTCCAGCTTCACCCGGACGGACGTGGTGGACGCCCTGGCCAAGCGCCTCCCGGTCGCCCCCTCGGCTGCTAAGGCGCTCACCCAGGCGGAGGAGGCTGCCGACCGGTTCCTGGCCGAGCGGGCGGTGCGGGTCGGCCGCGACCGCCGGTTGGGTGTCGACTGCTACTCGACGCCGGAACTGCTGGCCCTGGAGCGGCAACTCGTGGACGGCGCCATCCAGCGGGTCGAGCAGGGTTGCGCGATGGTACGTCCCGAGGTCGTTCGTCAGGTCCTGGACCGCCACGCCACGGCCGGGGAGGACCAGGCGGCGATGGTCCATGACCTCACCCAGGGTGGGGATGGGGTGGCGGTGGTGGTGGGACGGGCCGGGTCGGGCAAGACCTGGGCGTTGGGGCTGGCCCGGGAGGCGTTTGAGCTGGACGGCCACCGGGTCCTGGGCTGCGCCCCGACCGGCATCGCCACTGTCGGACTGGCCGATGAAGGCTTCACCCAGGCCAGCACCGTGGAGCGGCTCCTGCTCGATCTCGGCCGCGGCCGGGTGGAGCTGGACGGCCGGTCGGTGCTGGTGGTGGACGAGGCGGCTATGGTCGGCACGCGCAAGCTCGCCCTGCTGCTGAGGCATGCGGAGCGGGCGGGCGCCAAGGTGGTGCTGGTCGGAGATGACCGCCAGTTCGCCTCCATCCAGGCTGGCGGCGGGTTCCGCGCCCTCCGGCTGCGATTGGGCGCCAGCGAGCTGACCGTCAACCGCCGGCAGGTTGAGGCATGGGAGCAGCGCGCCATCGACGACGTGCGCGCCGGCCACCTGGAACAGGCCATCGCTGCCTATGCCGAGCATGACCGCATCCGCGCCTTCGAGGCCCGCGACGACCGCGACCGGGCCCTGGTGGGCGACTGGTGGCAGGCACATGCGGCTGGGGAGCAGCCGGTGATCTACAGCCACCGACGCGCCCAGGTCGACCAGCTCAACGCGGTGTGCCAGCGGCTGCGGGCCGAGCATGGCGAGCTCGGCGCTGAGCGGCTGGCCGTCGGCGACCGCTCGTTCGCGGTCGGGGATGTGGTGGTGCTGGGCGCCAACGCCCGCGATCGTTTGGGCGTGGTCAACGGCACCACCGCCGTCATCCTGGAGTTGGATATGCGCGGCCGCGCCATGACCGTCCGCACCCTGGAGGATGAGCCGCCCAAGACGGTGCGGTTACCCGGCTGGTACCTGGACGCGGCCGTGCGGCCGGGCCAGTCACGCCGGGTCGACCTGGCCTACGCCCGCACCGACATGCGCTCGCAGGGGCGGACGGAGCGGCGGGCACTGTTGGCCCTGGACGGGACCGAGGACATGCAAGGCGGCTATGTCCAGCTCACCAGAAGCAAGCACCGCACCGACCTATACCTGACCATCGGGCCCGAACCCCTCGGTCCCGACGACGAACACCCCCACCCGGGCAGGGAGACGCGGACACCAGAGGAGCTACTGGCCCGGGCTCTAACCCGTGACGGCAGCAAGACCCTGGCCACCGACACCCCCGACCTGCCAGACGTGCGCAGGCTGTCCACCCGGGAGCTGCGGGCCGAACGGGACCGGCTCGCCCAACTCCGCGCCGAGTGTCCGCCGGACCGCTCCCGAGAGCTGCGGCTGGCCACCCAGCGCGCGGCCGACGCGGAGCAGGCCCGCCAGCAGGCCCGCACCGACCACCAGGCCGCCGAGCAGACAGCAGCGCTGGCGGGCAGCTGGCGGCACCGGCGGGAGCTGGCCGCAGCCAGGGATCGGCTGGTACTGGCCAACCACGCGCTGCGCACGACGACCGGGCAGGCCGACCAGGCAGCCGAGCGGCTAGGGCTGCTGCGCCGCGCCCAGCAGCGCCACCACGGCTGGATGGAAGCCCACGATGAAGAGCTGCGCGTCCGCGAGCGGGCGGTGGCTCGGGAGGATGCCTGGCGGCGCCGGGTCGACCAGCGCGCGGTTGCCCTGGACCCGCCGGGCTGGCTGCTGACCGAACTCGGCCCCGTCCCTAGCGACCCCCAGGAGCGCACAGCATGGCGTGTGGCCGCCGCGGAACTGGACGGCTACCGGCGCGCCTACGGCCTCGACCACCTCGGGCCGGCGAAGCATGGCGGGGGGAGGATAGCCCGAGAAGGGGCGGTCCGCTCCGGCGACCGCCCTGCTCGCCGGCGAGCGGGGTGATGGGACCGGCCAGCGGCGGCAACGCGCCGGCCGTGGTGGGCGCACCCATCGTCGGGGCGACCTCGCGCGCCGACCGACGGTGGCGGCCGCCCAGCAGCGCCGGGTCGATCCAGAGGGGCTGTTGGGCGGCGAACCCCGCCGGCAGGCCCCCGGCCGACGCCGTGACTGGCAGGCCGCCCAGGCCGCGCTCGAGCGGCTGGGAGAGTGGGGCCGCCACCGCGACCAGACGCATCCCGACCGCGCTGACCACAACCGGCCCGGCCGCCTCGACCGCACCGTTGGCCGCCAGGAACGCGATGGCCGCTAGCTGGCAGAAGGGAGCAGCAGATGCGCCAGCACCCCGACCCCGACGACCACGAGGACAACGACGGCCTGGAGGAGCTGGGCACATCGGTTTACCAGGGCGGCGGCCTGTCGGTTCGTGCCCTGACCGCCGAGGAGCTCCAGCGATTCCTGGACGCCCACCACGGCCAGTCCACCCGGTTGGGCAGCGGCTGGGCCGCCCTCGACCCAGCTGGGCACTCTGTCGGGAATCGCCGGACCGCTCCGGCGCCGATGCTGCCGGTGGCGCCAGCCGAGCCGGTCGCCGGCAGCCTGGGTAGCCCGGGCCGCTCGGCCCTCGCGCAGTACCGGCGGCGCCGGGCCGAGGAGCTGGCCGCCTGGACCCGCACCCTGGCCTGGCGGGCGCCACTGGTCGCTGCCGTCGGCCTCACCGCCGCCCTGCTCGCCGCTCGGGCCGGCCTGGCCAGGGCCGTCCTGGTCGCCCTGCTCGGCATGGCCGTGGCCGCGTTGGCCGGCTGGCGGCTGCGGTTCCGCCCCTCCGAACAGGTCCGCGCCTGGCAGCGCGGCGCCCACGGGGAGCGGCGCACCGCCCGGCTCCTGGACCGGCTGACGCGTGACGGTTACGTGGTCTTGCACGACCTGGCCGTGCCCGGTTCGCCCGCCAACCTGGATCATCTGGTGATCGGCCCAAGCGGCGTGTTTGTCATCGATAGCAAGCAGTGGACCGGCAGCATCCACCAGGGCATCGACGGGCTGGTCTGGCACAACTCCTACCGGCTTGACCGCACCCTCGACATCGTGCGCTGGGAGGCCGAGACGGTCGGCCAGCTGCTCGGTACCCGTGCGGTCGCCCTGCTGTGCGTCCACGGTGCCCATGTCCAAGGCGGCGGCCTGCACGCCCAGGGCGTGGCGGTCGTGCCTGCCCATCTGCTCCGCGGCGCGCTTGGCGATGACCGCGTGCTCTCAGATGCCGATGTGAGGGTGCTCGCTACCACCGCCTGCACCAGGCTGCGCCCGGCCGCCTGAACTACCGTGGGTCGTCAGGCCATGCGCTGGACTGTAGCTGGTGGTGGATGCCATAAACTCAACCGGCTTCCCCTCGCTATGACGAGCCCTTGCCCAAGCCAGCCTCTCGGGCTCGGATCACCGCTTGGGCGCGGTCGGCGACCTGCAGCTTGGCGAAGATGTTGCTGACATGGTTGCGGACCGTCTTGGGGCTAAGCCCCAGGCGACGGGCGATCGCGGCGTTAAGTTCCCCCCGGGCCAACAATTCAAGCACCTCCCGCTCCCGCTCGGTGAGTTCGGGGAACGCCTCGGCCGGGGCGGGTGGCGGTCCGGAGAAGTAGGCGAGTACCCGATTGGCAACAGCAGGGCCGAACACGGCCTCGCCCCTGGCCACCGCCTGAATGCTCTGCACGATCTCGACCTGGCCCGCGCCCTTGAGCAGATAGCCGCGGGCGCCAGCCCGCATGGCCGCAAAGACCGAGTCGTCGTCGGAGAACATGGTCAACACCAGCACGGCCGTGTGGGGGCTGGCAGCGACGATCCGCCGGGTCGCGTGGATGCCGTTCAACCCGGGCATGTGCAGGTCCATGACGACCACGTCAGGAACGGCGGAGACGGCCACGGCAACTGCTTCCTCGCCGCTGGCCGCCTCACCGACCACCTCGAAGCCGTCACGGGAGGCGAGCAGCCCACGCAGGCCGTCCCGAAACAGCGGGTGGTCATCGGCGACCAGGACGCGGATCGGTTCCACGGTCAGCCCCCGCTCACCGGCAGGCTGGCGGTCACGACCGTGCCACCGCCGGCGGCCGGCTCCACCCACAGCGTCCCCCCAAGCTCGACCGCCCGCTCCCGCATTGAGGTGAGCCCCACGCCGGCATGCCAGCCGGGCCGCAGCCCCATGCCGTCGTCGCGGACCTGAATCTGGAGTGTGGCGTTGTAGCGCAGCCACACCCGGCAGTGTTTGGCATGGGCGTGGCGGGTGGCGTTGGTCACGGCCTCCAAGACAATGCGGTAGGCGGCGACCTCCACCGCGGCCGGGAGCACGCTGAGGTCGCCGTCGGCCTCCACCGAGATCACCATCGTGTTGTTGCCCTGGCCGAGGGTGGCGGCCTGGGTCTGCAGGGCCGCCACCAGGCCGAGATCGTCCAACGCCGGCGGGCGCAGGCCATAGACCAGGCGGCGGATGCCGGCGATGGCGCCCTGGGTCTCGTCGCGTAGCCGCTCCAGCAGCGCCCGGGTCTGGGCCGCCGACGCCTGCCCGTCCAGCAGGTTGCCGGCCGTCTCCAGGCCCAGGACGATCCCGGCCAGGGTGGGCCCGAGCCCGTCGTGCAGGTCGCGGCGCAGGCGGCGGCGCTCCTCCTCCCGGGCGGCCACCAGGTGGGCCCGTGACTGCTGCAGCTCGGCGGTCAGCCGAATGGCATGCACCGCCACCCCGGCCTGGGCGGCCAGCTCGGCCAGCACCCGGCGGTCAGCAACCGAGAACCCCTCGCCGGGCGTGCGCGGGCCCAGCACCAGCTCACCGACCGGCTGGCCCTGGTAGACCAGTGGCAGGCACAGCGGCTCGCCGAGCAGGCGGCCATGGTCGACGGTCGACCCCGCCGTGTCCTGGCCGGTGTCGACCCGGACGCCGACATAGGGCAGCCGCAGGCTCTCGGCCACCGTCTCCACCAGCGAAGGCAGCACCGCCTCGGGCTCCATGGTGGCCTCCAGACGCCGGCCCAGCCGGCTCAGCGCCGCCTGCGGATCGTGCCGGTCGCCATACAGCAGCCGGTCCGCCCGCCCCTGCAGCCAGGACCGCAGCGGCGCGAACAGCACCGCCACTAGGGCGGTTGCCGCCACCGACACCCCGGCGGTGGCGCGGCCTTGCAGCAGCAGGCGGGCCGCGGCCACCACCCCGAGGTAGGTCCCGCCCAGCACGGCGGTCAGGAGCGTGTAGACCAGGGTCCGGTTGATGAGCAGGTCGATGTCGAACAGGCGGTGCCGCAGGATGGCGATCCCCATGGCAACCGGGATGCAGGTGATCGCCCCAAGCAACAGGACCTCGGCCAGCGGTGTGGTCACCGGCACCCAGCCCAGCCCGAAGGCCAGCAACACCACCGCCATCGCGTAGGCCAACCACTTGAGCTGCTGCCGCTCCTGCTGGGTCCCGCGACGGAAGCGCACCAGCACCGAGGCAACCGAGCAGGCAGCCGCCACCGCAAACACCCCAAGGCCGATGACCTGGACCAGCCCAAGGGCCGGGGCGGCATGGGGGATGCCAAGGGGGTTGGCGGCGACCGGGTGGTTCAGCAGCGGGCCGGGCATGAGCGCAATGGCCAGCACCCGGGCGACCAGCGAGCTGGCCGCCGCCCAGGCGACCAGGCGCCAGCGGGGCGAGGGCAGCCGGCCATCGGGAAACAGCAGCAATCCGAAGGTCAGGATCGGCGTCGCCCCGGTCAGCCACACCCACGAGGAGACCCAGCCCATGGCCCGGCCCGCGGGTAGCGCGCCCGGCTCGGCGACCAGGGCGTATTGGGCGTAGCCGTACGCGAACAGCGCCAGCCCGGCGCCAAGGCCGCCACCCAGATAGATCCAGGCGACCGCGTTGCGAGGCTGGTGGCTGGCGACCAAGGCACCGACCAGCGAGAAGCCAATGGCCAGCGGAATGAGAGTCAATGATTCGTCGACCAGGCTGGGCGGCGCCCCATTGGCGGCCGCCAACACCAGCCCGAGCCCGACCACGGTCACCGCGAGCCCAGCCAGGGCCCACGCGATCCGGCCGGCGGTCTGCGTGGTCATCGTCGACATGCTCTCGCCCTCAACGCCGGCTGGAAAGAGCCGGGGGGGACGGGGGCTTGGCCACGCCCCGCCCTCCGGCTCACAGCGGTCAGCGGATCAGATACAGCGTGATCGGCACTTCGTTGGTCGTGGTAGCGGTGATCTTCACCTGGCCATGCGCCGTCTGGTAGGCCCCCGTGCCGCCGGTAACCGCCAGGAAGAACGTCCCCGGCCCCGCCGGCGTGCTCGTGACCAGCCCGTGAGCGGTGACCTGCCCCGCGGGCAGCGACATGTCCACCTGACAGAGGTCGGTCGCCGAAGCCTTCGTCACGCGGACGAACTGGCAAAGGTTGCCAGCCTCACCGAACTTCTTGCCGTCTCGGAACAAGTTGAGCGCGACGACCTCCTGGTCACCTTGGCTGAACCCCTCCTTGCCAAGGTCGACGCTGGTTTCCTGGACACCCTTGGCCACGAGCCTGATGACCTGCACACGCTGGTCTGCCGAGCCCCCGCCCGACGAGGAGGCGAACGCCACCGTGATACTGCCAATGGCCAGCACCAGCGCCGCCGCTGCGGCCAGGCCGAACTTCCTTCGCATCATGGTTCCCTTCTTGCGCCGCCTGGGCGCTTCCTTGGATGCTCGCCGCCCGATCGGCGGCCACCACGACGGTGCGCGCAGGCCAGTCCCGCTGTCATGGGCCCCTGTCCCGATCGAGCCGGGAAGCTTGGCCGCACAAGCGGGACCAGGGGCCGCGTGGCCACCACCAGGGCATCTGCCCGATCGGCTCACCCATCAGCACTCACGCGAGCACCACCTGCGTCGCGGCGGGGAGCAACGACCGCTCACGGTCCCGACCCGATTGCGCCACACCCTGCGTAAGGTCAACGAACTCGCCGGGCCAGGTAGTCTGCTCCCGCAGCGTCCAGTGCAAGGAAGGCGGGAGGCGGGCAGTGGACCAGCTCGGCCGGAACGCGCTCGGCGAGTCCCTGGAGCCTGGCAGGACCAATGACTGCTACCTCGGCCTGCTGCTCCCACCGCCCCCCGCTGGCGAGCTCGAGGCCGGCACCATCCTGGTCGTCACCCCGGCCGCGCTGCTGCACCCTCGGGTTCCCCAGCCCGACGGAAGCCTGGTGTATGAGCTGCTCACCGGCCACCCCGAACGAGAGTCCGGTGAGCTGGTATTCCTGGCCGACCTGACCGGTGAGCTGCGCGCCTGGCCCCAAGACACCTGGGTCAAGGTCGGCGTCGACCCCAACCAGGTCGCCCAGGCGGTCCTCGACTGCTGGCAGGACGGCGAGGTGACCGGGCTACAGATCGACGACCTCAACTTCGAAGAGGCCCGCTCACTCACCCGGCCCGCAATGACCTATGTCCGCGGCCAGCTCCGCGGACGCCTGACCGTCCGACTCACCCGCGTCCACCGGCACTGGCTACATCCCACCAGCGGCCGCCAACCCGACGACCGGTTCCCCTAGCCCACCGCCCCGCCGGACAGACACCGGACGCGGCCGTCTGTCCGCGGTGTCCGGAACCGGACGGCCTGCCGGACGGCCACAGCGCAAGCGTTCGGCAGTCTGCGCCAGAGCCGCTGACGTTCCCGCACGAGCCACCGGTGACCGTGGCGGCCGGACGCCAACCATGCTCACTGAGACGGCCTGTGGCCTGTGGTAGCAGCGGTCCCGGGCCGATTCGGCTACGCGGTCCATGAGTTGCTGTGTCCGCGGCTGCGGAAGGGAGTACCCGTGTCCACGCTGGTGGCCGGCGTGCGATATGCGCCCGGACACCCCCGTCCAGGCCGCAGACGGCCACAGACAGCGGCATGGCCCTTGACGCCGGCCTGCCACGTGTGCCGGACACCAGCTGTCCGGACGACGGTCGTTCCGGAAGCAGCGGACGGTCAATCCGCCGCTCGTTCCGGCTCGTTACAACTTCCTCTACTCTCCTCAAGGCCGGCCCTGAGGGCGGCCTGCGGCGGCCCTCCGGCCCGGCGGCCACACGCCGGTCACCGGGGAACCGGCCTCACCGTACGGTTGAGCCAGTACCACCGCCTCAGGGTTGAGATGCCAGGACCACGCGGGCATGCTTTGGTGACCATGCCGACACCGCGACAGCGGTCAGGCAAGCGGAGGTAGCCGGTGGAAGAAGGAACCGAGCGGCCAGAGGACCATGCCGATCTCTACTGGGTGACCGACGAACCGGTGTACCTCCAGACCGGCGACGACGAGAAACCGGCCATCGTCGCGGAACCCATGCCTGACCTGCTTGCCCCGCGCGCCTGCTCGTTCTGTAAGAAGGTCGCCGAGCATCTCTTCGGCGAGCAGTACCCAAAGACGGACAACATCGGCGCCATAATCGATGGCGTCTGGATCTGCGATGCCTGCGTCGCGCGGTTCGCGGGCTTCCTCGCCCAAGAGCAATCGGGCACTCCGTCGTAGCCGGCGCCGCCTTGGAGAGACGGCGCCTATGTGCCCGGCCTGCGTCGAGGTCGCTCATGGGTCGTGCGCGGGGTGGGGCTCATGCATCGAGCGGCCTTCCATAGCCGGTCGCCTCGACACAGGCCGGGCACCAGTCCATGCCAATGCCCGAGGCCCAGTCCCGGTCGAACACGTACAGGCCGGCGGCGTTGATCCCGCAGGCGACTTCTCTGGTGTCGGCGTCAATGGCGTGCACGCGTCCGGCGGGGACGAACTCGGGTCGGCGGCGCCGAGGCATCGAGCGTGATGGCACGAACGCCGGTCGGCGGCGGCGAGGGATCGAGCGTGATGGCAGCTCCTGCCGCTGCTCGGCGGCTTGCTTGTAGGGCATGAACGCCGCCCTCCCTTCAGTTTCGGTAAGAGACTTTCGCGTCCCTCCCTGTGTGAGACCTCGACATGATCGAGGACCGCGGGCTCCTCACGCCGATCATGGCGAAGCCTGGAACCCCGGCAAGCACCTGGCCACCTCCCGACGGGTTCATCGCCCACTGGCTCTGGTGCAGTATCACCGGAGGCGGTCGTGACCTGCACGAC
>Ga0307415_100001125_pt1 | contig 12483 bp, 11 predicted proteins | sample DK1Cmetagenome_FD_204524 | JGI IMG/M metagenome (GOLD analysis project Ga0307415, IMG submission 204524) | Maize rhizosphere microbial communities from greenhouse at UC Davis, California, United States - DK15-C-2 | ecosystem: Host-associated > Plants > Roots > Rhizosphere > Soil | place: USA...
GACGGCCGCGCCCTTGCCCGCAGCATCGCGCTGACGCTCGGTCAGGAAGATGATCGGGATCATGCGGAACGTCGATCCATTGCCGATGCCCGCCGCGGCGAACAGCAGCAGGAACGACACCAGGAATCCCGCGAAGCTTCCGCCCTGCCCGCCTTTCGGCAGGAAGGCGAGCACGCACATCACGCCCGCCGCCATCGCGATGAACGTCCAGAACGTGACGCGCGCGCCGCCGATCCTGTCGGCGAGCCAGCCGCCGAACGGGCGGATCACCGCGCCCACGAGCGGTCCGAGCCATGCGTACTGCAGCGCGTCGACGCCGGGGAACTGGCTCTTGATCAGCAGCGGAAAGCCGGCCGAGTAGCCGATGAAGCTGCCGAACGTGCCGAGGTAGAGCCAGCACATGATCCAGTTGTGCGCACGCTTGAAGATCACCGCCTGGTCGCCGAATGTCGCCTTCGCCCCCGCGAGGTCGTGCATGCCGAACCAGGCGGCGATCGCCGACACGGCGATGAACGGCACCCAGACGAAGCCGGCGTTCTGCAGCCACAGCGACGTCGACTGGCCGGCCTTGACGATCGTCTGCGGATCGCCGGCGATCGTCCCGAGCACCCCGGCGGTGATGACCAGCGGCACGACGACCTGCACCAGCGACACGCCGAGGTTGCCGAGGCCGGCATTGAGTCCCAGCGCGGTGCCTTTCTGCGATTTCGGGAAGAAGAAGCTGATGTTGGCCATCGAGGACGCGAAGTTGCCGCCGCCGAGCCCGCACAGCAGCGCGAGCAGCACGAACACCTCGTAAGGCGTTTCCGGGCTCTGCACGGCGAAGCCCATGCCGATCGCGGGCAGCAGCAGCGACGCGGTCGAGATGGCGGTCCAGCGGCGGCCGCCGAAGATCGGCACCGCGAACGAATAGAAGATGCGCAGCGTCGCGCCGCACAACCCGGGAAGCGCCGTCAGCCAGAACAGTTGATTGGTCGTGAAGCGGAAGCCGACCGCGGGCAGGTTGACGACGACGACCGACCACACCATCCAGACGGCGAACGCGAGCGTCAACGCGGGAATCGACAGCCACAGGTTGCGCTGCGCGAGCGACTGGCCGCTCCTGCGCCAGAACGCCTGGTCCTCGGGGTTCCACTGCTCGATCACATGGGATGCCATCGCGGCTCCTTGGCGAATCACGACTTGCGGGCGAGGGTCATCGCATTGCGGCCGAACACCTCGGTCGCGCGCACCTCGGTGAAGTACATCCAGATCAGCGATACCCAGACGACGCCGTACATCAGCATGAAGGCCGACGAGCGGATGCCGGTGAAGTCGACGAGCGCGCCGAACATGATCGGCAGCACGAATCCGCCGAGCCCCCCGGCGAGCCCGACGATGCCGCTGACCGCGCCGATGTTCGTCGGGTACTCGTCGCTGATGTACTTGAACACGCTCGCCTTGCCGAATGCCCAGGCGACGCCGAGGATCGCCATCAGCGCGGTGAACGCGTACACATTGAGGCCGACGTGGAACGTCGTCCGGCCGCTCACCGTCTGCACGGTGAACTCGGTCTGCGGGTACGAGAGCAGGAACAGGCAGATCCAGCTGACCCACATCACCCACCAGGTCACGCTGTGGGCGCCGAAGCGATCCGAGAGCCAACCGCCCAGCGCGCGCAGCACGCCGCCGGGCAGCGAGAAGCAGGCGGCGAGCAGCGCCGCGATGCGGATGTCGAGGCCGTACTCGCCCACGTAGTACTGCACCATCCACAGCGACAGCGCGACGTAGCCGCCGAACACGATGCTGTAGTACTGGCAGTACTTGATCACCTTCGGGTCGCGCAGCAGGCGAACCTGCGCCGCGAAGCCGGCGCGGTGCGCGACGACGTGCGCCGGATCGTGCGCGCTCATCGCCCAGAACAGGATCACCGTCCCCAGCATCACCGCGGCGTACACCTGCGGGACCATCGTCCAGCCGAACGCGACGACGAGCGCCGGCGCGACGAACTTGTTCACGGCCGCGCCCGAGTTGCCCGCGCCGTAGACGCCCATCGCGAAGCCCTGCTGCCTGCGCGGGAACCAGCGCGCGACGTACGGCGTGCCGACCGAGAACGAGCCGCCGGCAAGGCCGACGAACAGGCCGATGACCAGGAACTGCCAGTACTCGGTCGCGTAGCCCATCAGCCAGATCGCCGGCACGGTGGCGACCATCAGCAGCGCCATGACGACGCGGCCGCCGTAGCGGTCGGTCCAGATGCCGAGCGGCACGCGCACGAGCGATCCGGTCAGCACCGGCGTCGCGGTCAGGAGGCCGAACTGTGTGGCCGACAGGCCGAGCGCCTGCTTGATCGGGATCCCGATGACGCCGAACATCATCCAGACCATGAAGCAGACGGTGAACGCGAGCGTGCTCGCGATCAGGACCAGGATCGGCTGTCGTGTGCGCGAACCCGAATGCGCGCGTGCGTGCGCGGCGGTGGTCGCGAGGGTCATCGATGGGCTCCTTGCCATGCAGGCACTGTGCCCATCGCGGCGTCACCGCGGTATCCGCCGTTGCGGCAGGATCCGGACGGCGCAAGAACGAGGCGGAACCGGCGACGCCTCGTTCTTTGGAACTAGTCAGCGCGGTCCACCGCAACCCGTGAACGCCGGATCAGACGATGCCGCGCTCGCTCGCGTAGACGGCCGCCTGCACGCGCGAGGTCATGTCGAGCTTGCGCAGGATGTTCTGCACGTGGATCTTCACGGTCGTCTCGGCGATGTCGAGCGCGCGCGCGATCTCCTTGTTGCTCGCGCCCTGCGCGATGTGCCGCAGCGTGTCGCGTTCCCGCGGCGACAGCGTGCCGAGCCGGTCGACCCTGGTGTCGGCGGCCTCCGGCGCCCTGCTCGCCGCCTTGAACGCCGTCACGAGCTTGCCGGCGAGCTCGGGACTGATGACGGGCTCGCCGCGCATGCAGCGCTCGATCGCCTGCTGCAGCGCCTCGCCGTCGATCGTCTTCAGCACGTAGCCGTGCGCGCCGTTGCGCAACGCCTCGGCGAGGTCGTTCTCGTCCTCGCTGACCGTCAGCATCAGCACGCGGCTCGCGGGCGAGGCTTCGCGCAGGCTGGGCAGGGCGTCGACGCCGCGAACGCCGGGCAGGTGGTTGTCGAGGAGGATCACGTCCGGCCGGAGCTCGGCCGTGCGGCGCAACGCCTCGCCCGCGTCAGCCGCCTCGCCCACCACCTGCAGCGCCGGATACAGCGCCAGCAACGCGTGGAGTCCGCGGCGGAACAGCGTGTGATCGTCAACGATGAGCAGGCGTATCGGCATGGGCCGCCTCCGTCCCGGTTGTGCGCGCACGCGGCACGACGAGCACGACGGCCGTGCCCTTGCCTTGCGCCGAGTCGACGCGCAGGCGCGCGCCGATCCGGGCCGCGCGCTCGCGCATGATGCGAAGGCCGACGTGGCTCTCGCCGCTGGGGCGCGCGGCGTCGAAGCCGCAGCCGTCGTCGCGCACCTCGAACGTCCAGTCGGGCGCCTGGCGCACGCGGACGCCGACCGAGGTCGCATGCGCGTGCTTGCGCACGTTCGACAGCGCCTCCTGAACGATGTGCAGGACCTGCACCTGGACGTCCGGCGGCAGCGGCACGCCGTGTCCCTCGATGCCGAGCTCGACCGGGAGCCCGGTCTGGTGCTCGAACTTCGCGAGCGTCGTGCGCAGCGCCGGCTCGATGTCCTCGGCCGACGTGCGCGTGCGGAAATGCACGAGCAGCTCGCGCACGTCGCCGTAGCTTTCGCGCACGCCGGCGTCGATCTCGCCCAGCGTGCGATCGGTCGCGTCCGGGTCGCCCCGGCGCAGCGCGTCGCGCAGCAGGCCGACCTGCATCTTGAGGAACGCGAGCGACTGGGCGATCGAGTCGTGCAGCTCCTGCGCCAGCAGCGAGCGTTCCGACGCGACCGCGGCCTCCTTCTCGGCGGCGGCGGCGCGCAGGCTCTCGATGCCCCCGGCGAGATGGCTCGCGAGCGTCTCGACGAGCGAGCGCTCCTCCTCCTGCAGCTCGACGTCGCCGCGGTACAGGAGGTCGATCTCGCCGCGCAGCCGGTGGTGCAGCACGACCGGGACGACGACGACGTTGGCGAAGCCCGCCTTGGCGCAGTGGCCGAGGCCGACGTCCGCATTGCGGATCGGCACGACGCGCGCATGCCCCCCCGCCGCCGGCTGGCCGCAGTGACACGCGCCCGATGCGAGGCATTGCTCGTCGGTCACCATCGCGTCCGGCAAGCCGTCGTGCGCGAGCAGAAGATGATGCTCGTTGTCCTCGTCCGACCAGCGCACGGCGACGGCGTCCGCGGCGGCGATGCGTCGCATCTTCGCCGCGAATCCGCGGGCGAGGTCGTCGAGCGTCTCGGCCTGCGCCACGAAGGCGCTCATCTCGTAGAGCGCGGCGAGGCGCTCGCGCTTGACCTCGAGCCGCGCGGTCTTCTCCTCGACCTTGTGCTCGAGGTCGCCGTAGAGCGTCTCCAGCCGCTCGGCCATCGCGTTGAATCCGGCCGACAGCTCGCCGAACTCGTCATTGCCCGCGAGCTGCACGCGCGTGCGGAAGTCGCCGCCGCGGATCGCGGCGATGCCCTGTCCAAGCCGTCGCAGCGGATCGAGCACCATCAGGTGCGTCGTGTACAGCATCAGGACCGCCCCGCCGATCGCCAGCGCGACCATCGTCAGCTGGAACACCCGCAGCACTTCCGTCCAGTGCGAGAGCCGCGCCTCGATCTCGGCGACGAATGCGTCGATGCGCGTCACCAGACTTGCGACCTCGACGGTGGTCGGCGCTGCCAGGTCGCCCGCGAGCCAGCGCGCGCGGAGGTCGCTCCAGTCGCTTTCGACGTCGTCGAGCGCGCGTCTGGCGCGCTCGCTCCACGGCACGAACAGCGGCCGCGACGGATCACCCTCACGCAACAGCGCGATCGTGCCGTCCATCGCAGCGGCGTACGCGGGCAGCGCGCGCGTCTCGCCGCTCGCCGCCTCGAGCGCGAGCCGGTAGGACATCATCCGCATGCGGCCCGCCTCGTTGACCGCGGCGGCGCCGCCTTCGAGCTTCCACGTCACCCACAGCGTCAGCGCGATCGACGCCAGCGCGACGAGCAGGAACGCGAGCCCCGTCGCGATCAGCTTGAACGCCAACGTGCGCCTCGCCCGCATGCCGCGACTCTAGGCAGATTCGGCGACGAGCCGGTTGACCGCAGTCAACTAGCGCGCCCGGGGACAGGTCCTTACGTACGGAGGGCGCCGCGTATAATCGGCAATCTCGAGAACGACGCTTCGATGCCGCCGCCACCGACCCCGCCGCCCGAGGAGCCCGCTCGCTCGTCCGCCGTCACGCCGGCGGCAACCGGGCCGGCACGCGAAAGGCTCGGCGTGCAAGCCCAGGTCGCCGTCCTCGCGGCCTTTCCCTTCGTCGTCTCGTTCATCGCCTGGCTCTGGAGCGGGCGCGAATGGGATGTCGTCGTGACCGCGCTCGCTTGCGGCCTGCCGGCCGCGCTGGCCGCGTGCGCGCTGTTGCTGCGCCAGCATCGGCAAGGCAGCCGCACGACCGCCTCGCTCGCAGGCATGGAAGCGCGCGTGGCCGGCATCGTCGAGTCGGCAATGGACCCGATCGTGTCGATCGACGAGCACCAGCGCATCGTCCTGTTCAACGCCGCCGCCGAGCGCGTGTTCCGCTGGCCGCGTGGCGCCGTGCTCGGCCAGCCGGTCGACATGCTGCTGCCGCCGCGATTCCGCGAGCAGCATGCGCGACATGTCGCGCGCTTCGCGGACACCGGCGTCACGTCGCGGCAGATGGGCGGCAGCAACGTGCTCGCGGCGCTGCGCTCGACCGGCGAGGAGTTCCCGATCGAGGCGTCGATCTCGCAGCACGTCGAGGGCGGTCGAAAGGTGCTGACGGTGATCCTGCGCGACATCACCGAGCGCAACCGGGCCGCCCACCTGCTCGCCTACAGCGAAGCGCGGCTGCGCGGCATCCTCGATTCGGCGATGGACGCCGTCATCACCGTCGACGAGTCGCAGAAGATCGTCCTGTTCAACGCCGCCGCCGAGAAGATGTTCGCCTGCACCGCCGAGCAGGCGCTCGGCGCGCCGCTCGCGTGGCTCATCCCCGAGCGGTTTCGCGCGAGCCACGGCGAGCACGTCCGCGCGTTCGGCGAGACGGGCGTCTCGTCGCGGCGCATGGGCGGCGCCCGGATCGTCACCGGCCTTCGCAGCACCGGCGAGGAGTTTCCGATCGACGCCTCGATCTCGCAGCTGTCGGATGCCGGCGGCAAGTTCTACACCGTCATCCTGCGCGACGTCACCGATCGCGTCCGCGCGCACGAGGCGCTGGCGCGGTCCAAGGACGAGCTGCGCGAGCTCGCCGCGGCGGCCGGCAAGGCGCGCGAGCAGGAACAGAGCCGCATCGCGCGCGAGCTGCACGACGAACTCGCGCAGTCGATGTCGATGCTCAAGATGGACGTCATGCTGATTCGCGCGGCGACGCAGGCCGACGACGGCGACACGCTGTCGCGGCTGGCCAAGATGGAGCGGCAGATCGACGCGACGATCAAGGCGATGCGGCGCATCGCGTCGGACCTGCGCCCGCTGTCGCTCGACGACCTCGGCGTGTTCCCGGCGATCGAATCGCTCGTGCACGATTTCCAGCAGCGCACCGGCATCGCGTGCGAGCTCGCGATCGCCAATCCGGCGCGCGAGCTCGGCAACGAGCAGGCGACGGCGGTGTTCCGAATCGTGCAGGAATCGCTGACCAACGTCGGCAAGCACGCGCGCGCGTCGCGCGTCGAAGTGTCGCTGCTCGAGGAGGACGACGCGCTGACGGTGACGGTGCGCGACGACGGCGCGGGCTTCGACGCGTCGGCCAGGCCGGCCGGGTTCGGCCTCCTCGGCGTGCGCGAACGCGCCTACCTCCTCGGCGGAACCAGCACGGTCACGAGCGCGCCCGGCCGGGGCACCGAGGTCGAAGTGACGCTGCCGCTGCGCGCGGCGGTCGGCGCATGATCCGCGTACTGCTCGCCGACGATCACACGATCGTCCGCGAAGGGCTGAAGCAGCTGTTGCGAGCGACCGGCGAGTTCGACGTCGCCGGCGAGGCGGGCGACGCGTTCGAAACGCTGCAGAAGGTCCGCGAGCTCGACGCCGACGTGCTGTTGCTCGACATCTCGATGCCGGGTCGCAGCGGCCTCGAGCTGATCCGCCAGATCAAGGGCGAGCGCCCCCGGCTCAAGGTGCTGGTGCTCAGCATGCACCACGAGCACCAGTACGCCGTGCGAGCGATCCGCGCCGGCGCGTCCGGCTACCTGACGAAGGACAGCGCGCCGACACAGCTCGCGACGGCGCTGCGCAAGGTCGCCTCGGGCGGCGCCTTCATCACGGCCGAAGTGGCCGAGCAGCTGGCGCTGGGCGCGATGCCGCAGGGGGACGCGGCGCCGCACACGACGCTGTCGGACCGCGAGTTCCAGGTGCTGCGGATGATCGTCGACGGCCGCAGCGTCACCGACATCGCGCAGGAGCTCAGCCTGTCGGTCAAGACGGTGAGCAGCCACAAGGCGCGCATGATGCACAAGCTCGGCGTCGGCAACCCGAGCGAGCTGTTCCGCTACGCGATGGACCACGGACTCGGCAGCGGCTCGGCGGCCGGCGCGCAGCGTTCGGACGATTCCTAGGCACTGAGACGGACGACTCCGGTGCGCGTCTTCGGAGCGCACCGAGCGGCCGATTCGGCGGGCGCCGAGCCGCGCATTCAGCGCACCGCCAATGGGCGTTTCCGGCAGGGACGGCGATCATGCCGTCCATGGAAGCCGCCTCCAACACCACGGTCTACATCGTCGAGGACTCGCCGCCGCTGCGCGAGCGCCTGCGCGACCTGTTGTCGCTCGCCCGCGACGTCGCCGTCGTCGGCGAAGCGGGCTCGCCCGCCGAAGCGATCGACGGCATCCGGCACGCCGCGCCGCATTGCGTCGTGCTCGACTACCAGCTCGACGGCGGCACCGGCGTCGACGTGCTGAACGCGGTCTCCGGCGGGCTGCCCGGCACGGTGTTCATCATGCTGACCAACCACATCGACGCGTACACGCGGCGCATCTGCGAGGCCGCGGGCGCCCGCTACTTCCTGGACAAGTCCACCGAATTCATGCGTGTCGGCGCGATCCTCGCGCAGATGCGTGCCGAAGGCGCCGCGGCGAACCGCGGCGCCGTACCGCGCTAGAGGAGACCGACATGCACGCAGCCGTTGCCCCTTCCCCCGCCGTCGCTCGGTCCCCCGCCGTCGCTCGGTCCCCCGCCGTCGCTCGGTCCCCCGCCGTCGCTCGGTCCCCCGCCGTCGCCCCGTCCCCCGCCGTCGCTCGCCCCGTCCGGTTCCAGACGCCGCGCGCCAAGGCCGAAGTGAGCCGGATGCCGACGCTGTGCTCCACCTGCAGCCTGCGCGCCGTCTGCGTGCCCTGCGGCATCCGCGACGAGGACATGCCGGGACTCGACGAGCTCATCTACACGCGCAAGCGCATCCGCCGCGGCGAGCACCTGATCCGCGCCGGCGAGCCGTTCCACGCGCTGTATGCATTCCGCTCGGGCTTCTTCAAGAGCTACGTCAGCACGCGCGACGGCAAGGTCCACGTCACCGGCTTCCCGATGGCGGGCGACCTCACCGGCATGGACGGCATCGGGACCGACCATCACACGCAGAGCGTCGTCGCGCTCGAGGACGGCGAGGTTTGCGTCGTGCCGTACGCGCACCTGCAGGAAGTCGCCGCACGGATCCCGGCGCTGCAGCACCAGTTCCATCGCATGATGAGCCGCGAGATCGTGCGCGAGCAGGACCTGATGACGCTGCTCGGCAGCATGCGCGCCGAAGCGAAGGTCGCGGAGTTCCTGCTGCAGATGTCGGCGCGCTTCGCCGCGCGCGGCTATTCGGCGTCGGAGTTCAACCTCCGCATGACGCGCGAGGAGATCGGCAGCTATCTCGGCCTCAAGCTCGAGACGGTCAGCCGCATCATCAGCAAGCTGCAGGACGAGGGTGTCATCAAGGCGAACCTGCGCTACATCGCGATCGTCGATTCCGAGGCGCTGCTCACGATGACGGCGGAGCCGTGAACCTCAAGCGCAACGACGCCCTCGTGCGGTTGTCGCACTGGCGACGCGGGATCGACCGCCTGCCGCGGACGTCGCGCGCACGGCGCGAGCGCGACCGCTGGTCGGCCGCCTTTGGCCGCGACGCCGCGATGCGCATGGCGCCGGGCAACGAACGCATCGCCGTCGTGCGTGCCGGCCGGTTCTTGCCGCACGCGCCGCGCGGACGCGTGTTCGACGAGCCCGGGCGCCTCTAGGGCCGCGCAGAGGCCGCGGCTGTCGAAGTCGCGCGTCGGCATCGCGCCGACGGCAAACCTCGCCCGACGGGGATTGCGGCCAGCGCCTGCGCGGCCGATCATCGGCGCTTCCCCCTCCGGCGCACGACGCGATGATCACCAGGCTCGAAGGACCGCTGCGGCGCGAGATCTCGATCGAGGGCCGGCCCTATGTGCTGACGATCAGTCCGTCCGGGATGCTGCTGGCCGAGAAGGGCCGCCGCAAGGGCTTCACGATGGACTGGACGGCGTTCGTCAGCGGCGAGGTCGCGCTGGCGAGCGCGCTGAACGCGTCGCTCGCCGCTGCGCCGCGACCGCGCATTGCGGCGCCGGCCGACTCCGCGCCGCACGACGGCGCGAAGGAAAGCGCCGTCGCCCGGCCGCGCGCAGCAAGGCCGGCCGTGTCCGTGCGCAACGACCGCGCGAAGCCCGCCTCCACGCAACGGCGGACGCGGGGCCGGGCCCGTTGACGAAACCGGAGGTACTCGCGCCGGCCGACGCAATGCGTCGCCGCGCGGTCAGTTCGCCGTCACCGCCTGCTTGCGCGAATCGCGCACGAGCGGCGTGCCCGCCGCGTCGTGTGCGGCGAGGTAGGCGAACGTGAGCGCCGGCCCGAGCGTAATGCCCCCGCTCGGGTAGCGGCCGCCCATGATGCTCGCCATGTCCGCACCGCAGGCCCACAGCCCCGCTATCGCGCGCCCGCCGCCGTCCAGCACGCGGGCCGACGCGTCGGTACGCAAACCGGCGAACGTGCCGAGGCTTCCCGGCACGACGCGCACTGCGTAATACGGACCGCGCCCGATCGGCGCGACGCACGGGTTCGGCCGCTGCGCTGGATCGCCGCCGGCGCGGTTGTACGGTGTGTCGCCGCGTCCGAACGCGGGATCGCGACCGTGACGCGCGTGCTCGTTGTACGCAGCGACCGTGGCCGCGAGCGCCGGCGCGTCGATCCCGCAGGCGAGCGCGAGCGCCTCGATCGTCGTCGCGCGCGCGACGTACCCGGAACGAACGAACGGCGCGACCGGCATCGGCGACGGCCTGACGGCGCCAAGGCCGTAGCGGCGGATGAATTGCCGGTCGCACACGAGCCAGGCTTCCGCCGTGCGACCGCGCGGCGTGCGCTCGAACAGCGCCTGCATGAAGTCGTAGTACGAGTCGGCCTCGTTGACGAAACGCTCGCCCGAGCGCAAGACGGCGATGACGCCCGGCTTCGCGCGCTCGATCAGGTGCGGATAGTGGCCGAAGCTGCCGTCGCGCCGCGGCACGAGCGACACCGGCGCCCACGCGGCCGCGGCGGCCAGATCGTCCGCCACGATGCCGCCTGCACGTTCGCCGAGGCGCAGCCCGTCGCCGGTGTTGCACGCCGGCGCCGCGGACCAGTGGTCGGCGCCGGTCGGCGTCGGCGGGAACAACGCGCGCTGGCGATCCGCATCGTGCGGAAAGCCGCCGCATGCGAGCACGACCCCGCGACGCGCGCGCATCACGCGGCGCCCGTCGGGCAGGTCGACGACGACACCGGCCACGCGGCCGCGCTCGACGACGATCTCGCCCACGCGCGCGTCGACAACGAGCCGCACGCCGCGATCGAAGGCCGATTTGCCGAGGCGCGCCGCCAGCGCGTTGCCGTTGACGAGGCGCATCGCGCGTCGATGCGAGGCCAGGTCCTTCACGTGCAGCATCACGCGGCGCGCCGCATAGGCGAACGATCGCGGCGAGCGCATCGCATCGAGGAAGTGACGCAGCTCCGCGCCCGAGGCGATGCCCATGCCCCACAGCGAGAGGAGGTCGAGCGGCGGTCGCAGCGTCGCGAGGTGGTCGCCGAGCTCGCGCGCATCGAACGGCGCTGCGCAGACCGAGCGGCCGCCCGGCGCGGCGCCCGGCGTGCGTCCATGGAAGTCGGGCATCGCGTTGCCGTCGATGAACTGCAACGCCGTGCGGTCGCGGAAGAATTCCACCATGCGCGGACCGTGCTCGAGGAACGCGTCGATGCGGGTCGCGTCGAAGTGCTCGCCGAGCTCGTGGCGCAGGTAGGTACGCGGGGCGTCGACGTCTTCGCGAATTCCCGCCGCCACGGCCAGCGGATTGCGCGGTATCCACATCCAGCCGCCGGACCACGCCGTCGTGCCGCCCCACACCGGCGCCTTTTCCAGCACGACGACCGACAGGCCGAGCTCGGCCGCGACCACCGCGCTCGCGAGCCCGCCGGCGCCCGAGCCGACGACGACGAGGTCGAAGGTCTGCGCCTCGCTCACGGCGGTGGCTCGAGCAGGAAATCGACGATCAGCGTCATCACCGCCGAGAACATGTCGACGCCGGTCTGCGTCTCGCATCCGGCCTGCCGGGCTGCAGCGATCAACGGCGTCACCGCGGGCGCGGTGACGACGTCGCCGACGAACGACGAAGGAGCGAGCCTTGCGACGTCGAGCGGCAGCGGATCGGTGTCGCGCATGCCCATCGGCGTCGCATTGGCGACGAGCGAGTAGCGCGAGGGATCGGTCGAGCCCGGTCGCACGCGGCCGGGAAAGCGTTCGGCGAGGCGCGTGACGAGCGCGTCGCGCCGTGGCGCATCCGCGTCGTGAACGGCGAGCGACGCAGCGCCCGCTTCGAGCAGCGCGAGCGCGATCGCCGAGCCTGCGCCGCCGGCGCCGACGAGCAGCGCGTCTTTCCCGCGCGGATCGCGTTCCGCGGCACGCATGGCCGCGACGAACGCTTCGCCGTCGAGCGCATCGCCGTGCCAGCCGCCGTCGCGGCGCCGCCGCAACGTGTTCACCGCACCGAGGAACCGCGCGCGCGGCGTGGCCGTCCTGCAATGGCGGTACGCCGCGAACTTGTGCGGAACGGTCGCGATGATGCCGTCGAGGTTGCGAACGAGGGCCGCGGCGCGGATGAACGCATCGACGTCGGCCGCGACGACGTGGACCGGAACAACGATGGCATCGCAACCGCGCCTCGCGAGCTCGGCCGTGACACCGGCCGGCGACTTCACCTGCGCGATCGGGTCGCCGATGATCGGCACCAGGCGCGTCGCGCCCGACAACGCGATGGCGATGCTCATCGCGGCACGCGGCCGCGCGTGCCGGCGGCGCGCAGGAAGGAGAAGTCCGCCCCCTCGTCGGCCTGCGTGACGGACTCGAGGAC
>Ga0307415_100001126_pt1 | contig 12479 bp, 9 predicted proteins | sample DK1Cmetagenome_FD_204524 | JGI IMG/M metagenome (GOLD analysis project Ga0307415, IMG submission 204524) | Maize rhizosphere microbial communities from greenhouse at UC Davis, California, United States - DK15-C-2 | ecosystem: Host-associated > Plants > Roots > Rhizosphere > Soil | place: USA...
GTTCCGTACGTTCGTGGCCGCCGCCGCGGCCTCGGCGCCCTCGAGCGCGAGCGGGTCGGACGGGTCGGCCCCGGCGATGGCGGCGAGGAGGAGCGCCGCGTCGGCCACCGTGCGCGCGAGCGGCCCGTGCGTGTCGAGGTAGGGCCACGTCGGGATCACGCCGGTGCGTGGCACGAGTCCGAAGGTCGGCTTCATTCCGACGACCCCGGTGAACTGCGCCGGGATGCGGTTGGAGCCGCCGTCGTCGGTGCCGAGCGCCGCGAAGGCCATCCCGTCCGCGACGGCGACCGCCGATCCCGCACTCGACCCCCCGGGCGTGCGCGTGCCGGTGGGGTCGTGCGGGTTGCGCACCTGTCCGGTGTGGCTGCTGGTGCCGTTGCCGCGGTAGGCGAAGTCGTCGGCCGCCGTCTTCCCGAGGACGATCGCGCCGGCCGCGCGGAGGCGGGCCACCTCGAGCGCGTCGCGCCTAACGGGATCGGGGAAGAGACGCGCCCACTCGGCGTTCGAGCCGGTAGTCGGGAGCCCCGCCATGTCATAGATCGACTTGGCGAAGACGGGGACGCCGTCGAGCGGCCCGCGCACCCGGCCGGCGCGCCGCCGCGCGTCAGCGGTGCGGGCGTCGGCAACGGCGGTGTCGGCGAGCGCGTCGATGGCGCGCCACGCGCGTCCCTCGGCGCGGCAGCGGTCGAGCGCGCGGGCGGTGACTTCGGCGGCGGTCCACGCGCCACGCCGCCGCCCCGCCTGGTAGTCGGCGATGGTGCCGTCGAGCGGATCGTGCCCGGCGGGGGCCCACCGCGGGAGCGGGAGCGCGACGAGGGCGGCGAGCTGGGCGAGGGCTTCGCGTCGAGTCGGGGACATGGGGTAGACGGGGACGGAGTGGACGACGCCCTCGGGGCGGAGGTGCTACAGGGTCAGGGGTGAACGGTTGGGCTACGCGGGCGTGCCGACCGCCGTTAGCTCCCCGCGCAGCCGCACGTCGCGCGACGACGTCCCGACGAGCACCCGGCGCGCGCCCGCCGCGACACGCCACGCGCGCCGCTGGACGCACCAGTACGACAGGTCGCGTGGCGACACGTGGAGCGTCACCTCCCGGCTCTCGCCCGGCGCGAGCTCGAGGCGTGTGAACGCGACGAGCTGCTGCGGCGCAAGCTGGACCGGCGGATCGCCCGGTGCGCTCACGTAGAGCTGTGGCACCTCGGCGCCGGCGACGGCGCCGGCGTTGCGCACGCGGAAGCGCACGTCGTGACCTCCGTCGCGGGCGTGCACCGCGAGGTCCCCGTACTCGAACGTCGTGTAGGAGAGTCCGTGCCCGAACGGGAAGAGCGGCACGATCCCTTGCGCGTCGTACCAGCGGTACCCGACCAGCACCCCTTCCGAGTACCACTGCGCGCCGTCCACGCCCGGCCACCGCTCCGGGAGCGCCGTCGGCGAGTCCGCCTCACGGGCCGGGAATGTCACCGGCAGCTTCCCGCCTGGATTCGCTCGCCCCAACAGCAGGTCCGCAGTCGCGTGCCCGCCCTCCTGACCCGGGTACCACAGTTGCAGGATCGCGTTCACGCGGTCCACCCACGGCATCAGCACCGGATCGCCGGTGTTCAGCACGACGATGGTGCGCGGGTTGGCCTCCGCCACGGCAGCAACGAGGGTGTCCTGACCGAGCGGCAGGGCGAGCGACCCTCGATCGGTGCCCTCGGTGCCCTCGTTGTGGGCGAAGACGATTGCCGCGCGCGCGGTCCGCGCGGCCTCTGCGGCGGCGTGGAAGGCTGTACGGCGCATCTCCGGCGTCACCCAGGCGAGACGCAGCTGGTAGGGGCGCGTGACCTCGGGGCGTGCGCCCGCGTAGGGCTGCGGCAGCCCCGCCCGCACCTCGATGACATGGGGTCCGGCGGCCAGGTGCACGCGTCCGGTCGCGTTGGTCATCCCGTCCGCCGTCGCGATCAGGCTCAGGGTGCGGCTGACGAGGACCGTCGTCGACGCGACCTCGTTCCCGTCGATGCTCACGATGGCGGTGCCGCCAGGGTTGAACACGAAGGGCCCCTCGCCCCAGTCGGTCTGCACCTTGAGGTCGTACTCGCCGTCTGACGGTACCGTAAGCGTGCCCCGCCACGTCGCGCGCGTGCCCGGGGGGAGCGCGCCGTCGCCGACGAAGTTCACCTGCGGGTCGACCCGCGATGTACCGGTCGCGTCGTCCGTGCGCATCAGTCCCGGCCTTCCTTCCGGAGTCCGGAGCGCGGACGCCGGCACCGGCACGCCGTCGAGATCGAGCCCGGGCGAGTAGCTCACGACGGCATCGGGGCCGGCGATCCGCCGCAGCGCGTCGAGCGGCGACGTCCTTCGTTCGGGGAAGCCCCCGACTCGCGAGCTGCCGCCGCCGCCCACGACGAGATGACTCGCGCCCGGCCCCACGACGACGAGCGCCCGCAGGTCCTGGTCCCGCAGCGGCAGCGCGCCGTCGTTCTTCAACAGGACCGCCCCATCAGTCGCGACGTCGCGCGCCACCCTCGCGCCGTCGTGCGGATCGAGCGGATGGCGCCGACGCCCCGCGGCGCGCCCGCCCTCCTGCCGGGCGTTTGCCAGTAGGCCGAAGCGGCCGATGGTGCGGAGGATCCGCCGCACCCGCTCGTCGACCGTGGCCTCGGCGACCCGCCCGGCCCGGACCGCGTCGGCCAGCGTGGCGTAGTGGTCGCTCATGAACTCGATCTCGAGTCCTGCCTCGAGGGCCGGGACCGCCGAGTGGTTCGCGCCCCAATCGGAGACGACGAAGCCGTCGAACCCCCACTCGCGGCGCAGAATCGCGTCGAGCAGCGTCGGGTGCTCGCAGGCCTGCACGCCGTTGACCTTGTTGTACGCGGCCATGACGCTGCCCACCCCAGCCCGCACGCACGCCTCGAACGCGGGCAGCTCCAGCTCGCGGAGCGCGCGCTCCCCGACGTTCGCGTCGATCGTCAGGCGGTCGTTCTCCTGGTTGTTCGCCGCGAAGTGCTTGGCGGTCGCGATCACGCCCTGCGCCTGGATGGCCTCCACGAGCGCCACGCCGAGCGCCGAGGTGAGGGCGGGGTCCTCGCCGAGGGTCTCGAAGTTGCGCCCCGCCTGCGGCACGCGCACGAGGTTGAGCATCGGCGCGAGCAGGACGTCCTGCCCCATGGTGCGCGCCTCGCGCCCGAGCGCCGCGCCGTAGTGCCGCGCGTGCTCGGGGCTGAAGGTCGCCGCGAGCGACACGGGCGCGGGGAGCGCGGTGGTCGGCGGCACGAGGCGCACGCCGGCGGGACCATCGGCGAACCGAAGCGGCGGGATGCCGAGACGCGGCACCCCGGGCAGGTACCCGACCTCGCCGACCGGGTCCGCCGGCGCCGGCCCCATCACGCCGGGCATGCCGCCGCGAAGGAGCGAGAGCTTCTCCTCCAGCGTCATCGCGGCGATGAGCCGCTCGACAGCCGCGGGTGAACCGGGACCTTCGCCGCTCACGCTAGACACCCCAGCTAAGGAATTCCGTGCGAGGTCACAACCCGGAGCGGGGCGCGCGTCCGTAGTCGCGCACCTTGTCGCGCCTAATGGTGTGATGGTGGATCGGGGCGCGGAAGACGCTCCCGGTCCGGCACGCGAGTTCGACCCACGCGAAACCCGCCCGACCGGGCGGCGTCCCAGGCCGCTCGCGCCACCGTGGTCCCGGACACCCCCGGGCGCCAGAATGCCCTGGCGCAGGCGACGCGTTCCTCGCGCTGCTCGCCGAGCTCCCGCGCGAAACGAACGCTCCAGGGACAGCAGGATTGAGAGGTCTCGCGGTCTACCCGTTTCGCGATCCCGCTCGGGACGGGGCTCAGAACTCTAAGACTCACAAGAGATTGGCGCGTGGCTGCTCTGGCGCCCCGCTCGGCGTCTTCTGCATCCGACCAGCGAATGGATCGACCCCTCACGTCGCGGTAGCGTTGCCACCCACGAAGCCGGGCAGAGGGGGCCCATGAAGACCGTCGATCACTCCATCCCGGTGGAGAGGCGCTAGGGGGCGCCAGAGCTCCGTTGCCGGACCCGTCGAGGGCGATGTCGAGGATCGCGGATCGGCTCCGACTCAGGGGTGAAGATCGAAGACGGATTATTCACCCCGATTCGGAGTACCCGACATGTCCACTGCCCTCGCCCTTGAGCCCACCGGAACCCGCCGCCTCGGCCGCAGCGTCGTCGCCATCGCCGCCGCCGTCGTCGCCAACGCCGGGCTGTCGCTCGCGACCGACCAGCTGTTTCACGTCCTCGGGGTCTATCCGCCGTGGGGACAGCCCATGCACGAGCCGGGGCTGAACGCGCTGGCGCTCGCGTATCGGATCGGCTACGGCGTCATCGCCGGCGTCGTCGTCGCCCACCTCGCCCCGCGTGCGCCGATGCGGCACGCCGCGACCCTCGGGGTCATCGGACTCGCGCTCGCTACGCTCGGTGCCGTCCTCGCCATCACGCAGGACGACCTCGGCCCGGACTGGTACCCGGTCGCGCTCGCCCTAGTGTCGTTTCCCACCGTCTGGTTGGGCGCCGCGTGGCACGGGCGCCGTCGGCGCGCATGAGCGCGTCCGCAGCCGGCTTCTCACCTGCGACTCATCATCCACAACCGCGAGGATTCACATCATGCCCGCGATCAAGTCCTGCCTCTGGTTCCACGCCGACGCCGTCTCGTTCGTCGTGCCCTGCGAGTCGCAGGCCGACGTCGACCGCTACTCGGATGCGCTCGTCCGCGGCGGCGAGGAAGGGCAGTGCGGCTGGCTCGAGGACTGCTTCGGCGTCTCGTGGCAGGTCGTGCCGAACGAGCTCGGCGCGCTGCTCGGCGACCCCGATCCGGCGAAGGCCGGTCGGGTGATGCAGGCGATGCTCGGCATGAAGAAGCTCAACGTCTCGGCGTTCCGCCGCGCGACGGCGCGGCGGCGCGCACGCCGTGACGCGCGAGGAGCTGATCGAGGCCATCACGCACCTCACGTTCTCCGCGGGCCGGCCGAACGCCGTCTCCGCCGTCGCCGTGGCAAAGGAAGTGCTCAAGCAGGACTGACGATTTCCGAGAGCGACCGGAGGAGATTTCTTCATGAGCGATGACTTCGACGGGACCGACGAGCTCGACCGGGCCGCGCCGCCCGAGCTGACGGCCGACGAGGAGGCGCTGCTGAACGAGATGCCGACGCTGACCGACGTCGGGCAATCGCGTCGCACCTTTCTCGGGCAGACGATCGCGGGCGGCCTCGGAATGTTCGCCCTCGACCTGCTGGCGCTCGAGCGCTCGCTGGCCGCGCTGGCTCCGTCGCCCGAGGCGGTGTACGCTGCGAGCGCCGCGGAGAACGTCGTGCGAGTCGCGTTCAACGTGAATGGCGTCACGCGGACCCTGGACCTCGACTCGCGCGTCGTGCTGCTCGACGCGCTGCGCGAGCGACTTCGGTTGACCGGATCGAAGAAGGGGTGCGACCAGGGGCAGTGCGGCGCCTGCACCGTGCTCGTCGACGGGCGGCGCGTCCTGTCCTGCTTGACGCTCGCCGCCACCCTCGACGGTCGGGAGGTCACGACGATCGAGGGACTGGCGAACGGAGACCAGCTCCACCCGATGCAGGCGGCGTTCATCAAGTACGACGCCTTCCAGTGCGGGTACTGCACGCCGGGACAGATCTGCTCGGCCGTCGGCATGCTCGAGGAGGCGCGCCGCGGCGACGTGAGTCACGTCACGGAGGACGTGGCCGTGACGACGACCCAACTCACGGACGACCAGGTACGCGAACGGATGAGCGGTAACATCTGCCGCTGCGGCGCGTACCCGGGGATCGTCGCCGCGATCCAGGAGGTCCACTCGGGCAGACAGACGGCGCAGACGTGGCGCTTCGTCGACGAGCAACAGTTGGCCCGCGTGAGGACGGAGGACGCCAATGAGGCCGTTTAGGTACGTTCGCGCGAGCGACCCGAACGCCGCGGCCCGCGCCGTCGCGGCGAACCCGCAGGCGAAGTTCCTGGCCGGCGGGACGAACCTCCTCGACCTGATGAAGGAGGACGTCGAGCGCCCCACCGAGCTGGTGGACCTGACGCGCCTCCGTCTGGCCGACATCCGCGCGACGAGCGCAGGCGGCGTGTCGATCGGCGCGCTCGCGACGAACACCTCGACCGCCAATCATCCCATCATCCGCCGCGACTTCCCGCTCCTCACGCAGGCCATCGTCGCGGGCGCCTCCGGGCAGATCCGGAACATGGCGACGAACGGCGGGAACCTCCTGCAGCGCACGCGCTGCCAGTACTTCTACGACACCGCGATGCCGTGCAACAAGCGCGAGCCCGGCTCCGGCTGCGGCGCCCGCGAGGGGCTCAACCGGATTCACGCCATCTTCGGCTGGAGCGAGCACTGCGTCGCCACCTATCCCGGGGACATGGCGAACGCGCTCTACGCGCTCGATGCCGTCGTGCGGGTGAGGGGGGCGGGCGGGCGCGAGCGCACGATCCCCATCGGCGACTTCCACCGCCTGCCGGACGACACGCCGCAGCGAGATACCAACCTCCAGCACGGCGAGCTCATCGTGGCCATCGAGCTGCCCAAGTCCAATTTCGCGAAGAACTCCTATTACCTGAAAGTTCGCGACCGCGCCTCGTACGCCTTCGCCCTCGTCGCGGTAGCCGCCGCCCTCGAACTCGACGGCGGCACGATCAGGCAGGCACGCGTCGTCCTCGGGGGCGTGGCCCACAAGCCGTGGCGCAGTCGGGAGGCGGAAGCTGCGCTCTCCGGACGACCCGCGTCGGACGAGAGCTTCCGACGGGCCGCCGAGGTGGCGCTCGCGGACGCGAAGCCGCTCGCGCACAACGCTTACAAGGTGGAGCTGGGAAGGCGGGCCGTCGTCCGGGCGCTGATGCGGGCGAGCAAGCTGGCGTGACCGGCGGGAGCGCGCTGCGCGGAGGGGATTGATGCCGAGATACATCGGAAAGCCGACGAACCGCGTCGACGGCGTGGCGAAGGTGACGGGCAAGGCGAAGTACGCCGCGGAGTTCGAGGTGCCGAACCTCGCCTACGGCTTCATCGTGACGGGCACGATCGCGAAGGGGAGGATCACGGCGATCGACACGCGGGCGGCCGAGGCCGCCCCGGGCGTGGTCCGCGTCCTCACGCACCTGAATGCGCCGCGGCTCGGACCGAAGCTTTCCACGGAGGTGTCGCCGCCGCGCGGCAACGCGGAGGAGCGCGACAAGTCGTTCCGGGCGCTGCAGTCCGACCGGATCGCCTTCAACGGTCAGCCCGTGGCCCTCGTCGTGGCCGAGACGTACGAGCAGGCGCGGTACGCGGCGCGCCTCGTCGAGGTCGCCTACGACGCGGAGTCGCACGCCACCGACACGGAGGCGGTGCGCGGGCGCGCGCGGGTGCCCGCGCAGGGCCGGCCCCCGAGGCCGCGCGGCAATCCCGAGGAGGCGATGCGGACCGCGCCAGTGAAGGTGGAGGCTGAGTACCGCATCCCCATCGAGCACCACAACCCGATGGAGCCGCACGCGGCCCTCGCCGTCTGGCAGGGTGACCGGCTCACGATCTTCGACAAGACGCAAGGCGTCTACGACGTGCGCGCGCACCTCGCCTCGAGCTTCAGCGTTCCCGAGGAGAACGTGACCGTCGTCGCGCCGTTCGTCGGCGGCGCCTTCGGCTCGTCGCTGCGGCCGAACTACTATCCGGCGCTAACGGCGATGGCGGCCCGCGAGCTCCGGCGGCCGGTCAAGGTCGTGTACACGCGGACGCAGATGTTCACCGGCCACGGCTACCGGCCGTACACGATCCAGCGGGTCGCGCTCGGCGCGGACCGGTCGGGGAAGCTGTCCGCGATGATCCACGAGGCGGTGCACAACACGTCCAGCTTCGAGGAGTTTTCGGACGGCACCACGAACTTTCCGCGCCAGGTCTACGCCTGCCCGAACCTCCACGCGCGGCTGCGGATCGTCCCGACCGACCTGAACACCCCGACGTGGATGCGCGCGCCGGGCGCGGTGAGCGGCATGTTCGCGCTGGAGTGCGCGCTGGACGAGTTGGCCTACTCGCTCCAGGTCGACCCGCTAGAGCTGCGCCTCGTCAACTACGCCGAGGTGGATCCCGACAGCGGGAAGCCGTTCTCGAGCAAGGCGCTGCGCGAGTGCTACCGGCTCGGGGCGGAGAAGTTCGGGTGGAAGGACCGCTCGTTCCAGCCGCGGTCGATGCGCGACGGGCGACTGCTGGTCGGCTGGGGGATGGCGACCGGCGTGTGGGGCGCCTGGCAGAACCCCGCGAGTGCCAAGGTGACGCTCCGCGCCGACGGCACCGCGCAGGTCGCGAGCGCCGCCACCGATATCGGCCCCGGCACCTACACGGTGGTGACGATGATCGCAGCCGAGTTCCTCGGGCTCGAGATGGAGCGGGTGCAGTTCGAGCTCGGCGAATCGCGGTTCCCCTTCGCGCCATCGCAGGGGGGCTCAACGATGACGGCGAGCGTCGGCACGGCCGTGCGCGGCGCGGCCCTCGCCATCGGCGCGCGGCTGCTGACACTCGCCAACCAGGCAGCGGACTCGCCCCTGCGCGGCGCCACCGCCGACGACGTGGAGATGCTCGACGGCCGCCTGCGGCGGAAGAACGAGCCGTCACGCTTCGTCGCCATCGCGGACGTGATGCGGCGCAACGGCCTCACCGAGATCACCCAGACCTTCGACTCGAGTCCGTCACCGGTGCGCCAGCGGTACGCAACGCTGGCGCACGGCGCGCAGTTCGTCGAGGTGAAGGTGGATCCGGAGCTGGGGTCGGTCCGCGTCACGCGCGCCATCGAGGTCACGGCGTGCGGCAAGATCATCAACCCCAAGGCGTCGCACAGCCAGGAGATCGGCGGCGTGGTGTGGGGCATCGGCATGGCGCTGCAGGAGGCGACGGAGATCGACCACCGCTACGGGCGGATCATGAACCCGAACCTCCAGCACTACCACGTCCCCGTCAACGCGGACGTGCACATGATCGAGACGCTGTTCGTCGAGGAGGACGACACGATCGTCAACCCGCTCGGCGTCAAGGGCATGGGCGAGCTCGGGATGGTCGGCATCCCGGCGGCCATCGCCAATGCCGTCTTCCACGCCACGGGCCGGCGCATCCGCGAGCTGCCGATCACGCCGGACAAGCTGCTGTAAGCGAGCGACCGGGGACGAAGACCGCCGGGGTCATTCGTTCACGAGGTGCGCGGGCTGACGCGCCGCCAGTCGTCGACCCGTGAGCCCGCCCGGTCAGCCGTACGGCTGACCGGGCGGTCGTCGTGGTTGTGCCAGGCGACGACCCGCGTCGAGCGGCGCCGTGCCATCGAGCCGATTCGCCATTGGGAAGCAGAGCTTACCAGCGTGAGCAACGCCGTCAAGTAGATCGGCGGTCGACGGCGCGCTTGATTGCACCGCCATGGCGAAGCGTTCGACGGGCCGAACGCGATGACCGCGGTGCCCGTCGCCAGGGACGTGCTCCAGCATGACTGACGCGCGACCGACAACGAACAGCACGAGATCCGGAGGAGAGACGATGCAGCAGCGCAATCTCGGAAGCAGCGGTCTCAGCGTCTCGGCCCTGGGCCTGGGCTGCATGGGGATGAGCCAGGCCTACGGCACGGCGGAGGAGCGCGACGAGCGCGAGTCAATCGCCACCATCCACCGCGCCATCGAGCTCGGGTGCACGTTCCTCGACACGGCCGAGGCGTACGGGCCATATGCGAACGAGGAGCTGCTGGCCCGCGCGCTCAAGGAGCTCAAGGGCGGGCGCGACCGCGTCGTCATCGCGACCAAGTTCGGCTTCAAGTTCGACACGAACGGCGTCATCGCCGGCATGGACAGCAGGCCGGAGCACGTCCTCGAGGCCGTCGAGGGCTCGCTGCGCCGCCTCGCCACCGACCGCATCGACCTCCTCTACCAGCACCGCGTCGACCCCGCCGTGCCGATCGAGGACGTCGTCGGCACGATGGCGGACCTCGTGCGCGAGGGGAAGGTCCGCTACCTCGGCCTCTCCGAGGCCGGCGAGCAAACGATCCGACGCGCGCACGCCGTGCACCCGATCTCGGCGCTCCAGAGCGAGTATTCGCTGTGGGAGCGCAACCTCGAGGCGCGCATCATCCCGCTGCTGCGCGAGCTCGGCATCGGCCTCGTCCCGTTCGCGCCCCTCGGCCGCGGCTTCCTCACCGGGGTCGTGAAGCGCGCCGAGGAGTACCCGGAGGGCGACTTCCGCCGCGGCGACCCGCGCTACCAGGGCGACAACTTCGACGCCAACGTGCGGGCCGCGTCGGCCGTGCGCGAACTGGCCGTGCGGAAGGGGGTAACGCCGGGACAGATCGCGCTCGCGTGGCTGCTGCACAAGGGCCCGGACGTCGTGCCGATCCCGGGGACCAAACGACGGAAGTACCTCGAGGAGAACGTCGCCGCGGCCGACGCGCGGCTCACGCGTGCCGAGATGGTGGCGCTCGACGCGGCGCTCGCGCCGGAGAGGGTGGCGGGGCCGCGCTACAACGAGGAGCGGATGGCGCAGGTGGACCGGTGACGTCCGTGGCCTCGACCTCGCGGCGCCCGCGCGTGATCTGCCACATGATGGCGTCGGTCGACGGACGCATCGTGACGGGCGGCTGGTCGCTCTCGCCCGAGGGGCGGCGGCAGTACGAGCTCGTGCACGCGCGCTACGAGCCCGACGGGTGGATCTGCGGGCGTGTGACGATGGAGCCGTTCGCGAAGCGCGTGCGCTCCGAGGCCGAGGTCGCGCGGGAGCACGTGGGTGGCGCGCCGCGCGAGGACTTCCGCGCCCCCGGTGATTACGACTCCTTCGCCATCGCGATCGACCCGAGCGGGCGGCTCGCCTGGGAGTCGAACGACATCGACGGGGACCACGTGGTCGCGATCCTGTCGGACCGCGTGTCCGACGAGTATCTCGCCTTCCTACGCGCGCGCCGCGTGTCGTACCTCCTCGCCGGGGCGCGCGACGTGGACCTGTCGCTCGCGCTCGACAAGATCGGCGCGCGCTTCGGCGTCCGCACGCTGCTGCTCGAGGGTGGCGGGCGGATCAACGGCGGGATGTTGCGTGCGGGGCTGATCGACGAGGTGAGCCTGCTCGTGGCGCCGGTCGCGGACGGGCGCATCGGCTCGCCGGCGCTCTTCGACATCGACGGCGACGACGTCGCCCCGCGCCGGCTCGCGCTCGAGGCCGTCGAGCGGCGCGCTGACGACGTCCTCTGGCTCCGCTACCGCGTGCAGGCGGGGGTCGAGCCGCGATAGCCGCGCACCAGGGGCGCGGGCACCCGAATCGAGGACCCGCGCGCGCCACACCGCTCACCCGCCGCCGCGACCGTTATCGGCATCGTGCGCGGCGCACCCTCACTGACTTCGACCTCCCGAGCGTTCATGCGCGCGAGAACGGTGACCCATCCAGCATGGCTGCTGCTCGTCCTGGCGGGCCTGGCTCAGCCCGCCCGCGCGCAGGACGACGGCACGAGGCCCCGCACCGAGGTCGCGGGGCTCCTCACCGTCACGACCAAGGGGATCTCGACGATTCCCAGCTTCACGTTGGGGAAGCCCGCCGTGATCGCCGACGTCTCGATCGCCAGGAGGGGGCTCAGCTTCGAGCCGCAGTTCCGGTTCGGGCTCGACGGCAAGCCCTGGTCCTTCCTGTTCTGGGGGCGGTACCGGCTGCACGAGGGGGAGAGGCTCCACGTCGAGGTCGGCGCGCACCCCGCGCTGAATTTCAGGGCGACACAGGTCTCGATCCGCGGGGCTCCGAGGGAAGTGATCGTGGCGAGGCGCTACCTGGCCGGCGAGCTCAGCCCCAGCTATTCGCTTTCGAGGAGCGTCAACGTCGGCACCTACTACCTGTACTCGTACGGCGTCGAGGAGGACGTGACGAAGCACACGCACTTCCTCGCGCTGCGAGCCAATCTCACGACCGTCGGGCTGCCTGCGCAGTATGTCGCTCGGTTCACGCCTCAGGTGTACTACCTGAGGACGGATGACCGAGATGGAACGTACCTCAACGCGGGTTTGACCCTGTCGAGGAGGAATCTCCCCGTCTCGGTCTCGACCACCGTCAACAGAACCATTCGGACCAGCGTCGCGGGCGATGACGTTCTCTGGAACGTGAATCTGCACTACGCCATCAGGTAACGCGTTAGGCGACGCGCTCGGCCTACCGGCGGGCTTCGACGTCGATGGTAGGCAGACCGGTGCACGCGCTGGAGCACCCCGAGTCGCTAGTCGCCCTCGACGCCGTGGGGGCCGCCGGGGAGCCAAGCGCCGGCAGTGGCGGGAGGTCGGCGAACTCCGGCCCTATCGTGAGGGAAGGGGCGGCCGCAGCCTTGGGAGACCCTGGAGCGGTGCGCCGTTATCCATCGCCCCGTCGAGCGTCTCCAAGGCGTAGGCGCGGCAGGGCTGACGGCCCGCGTCTCGTCTCCGTCTCGCCTCCGCGACCGCACCGCCCCCACCGTTTGATGATGACCCGCACCCCCCGACACCTCCGCGCCGCCGCCCTC
>Ga0307415_100001127_pt1 | contig 12475 bp, 12 predicted proteins | sample DK1Cmetagenome_FD_204524 | JGI IMG/M metagenome (GOLD analysis project Ga0307415, IMG submission 204524) | Maize rhizosphere microbial communities from greenhouse at UC Davis, California, United States - DK15-C-2 | ecosystem: Host-associated > Plants > Roots > Rhizosphere > Soil | place: USA...
CCGAGCTCGGGCGGCGGCTGCTGGAGCGGCTGGCCACCGACCTCGTCGAGATCGCCCAGGTCGACAGCCCGGCCCGCCAGGACGGGCGCAACATGATCACGGTGTTCTCGCCCCGCAAGACCCAGGGCGGCGCCAGGGGCGCCCCACCGGCACCCGGGAGGGCCGCCGCCCGCACCACCTGAACCCCAGGAGACCCCGTGCCCAAGATGAAGAGCCACCGGGGCGCCACCCGGCGCTTCCGGGTGACCAAGACCGGCAAGCTGGTCCGCCGGCAGACCAGGCTGAACCACATGCTCGAGAAGAAGACCCCCGGCCACAAGCGCCGCCTGGGCCGCGAGGTCGAGGTCGCCGCCGGCGACCGGCGCAGCGTGCGCCGGATGCTCGGCCTCTGAGGGGTCGCTCCGGGAGCCAACAACGACGGAAAGAGAACTCCGATGGCAAGAGTCAAGCGGGCCGTCCACGGCGCCAAGGCCAAGCGCACCACCATGGAGCTGGCCAAGGGCTACCGCGGCAGCCGGGGACGCCACTACCGCGCCGCCAACGAGCAGGTCATGCACGCCCTGCGCTACGCCTACCGCGACCGCAGGGCGCGCAAGGGCGACTTCCGGGCGCTGTGGATCGCCCGGATCAACGCCGCCGCCCGGGCCGAGGGCATGACCTACAACCGCTTCATCTCCGGCCTGCGCCAGGCCGGCATCCAGGTCGACCGCAAGGTCCTGGCCGACATCGCGGTCACCGACCCTCGCGCCTTCGCCAGCCTGGTCTCGAGCGCTCGCGAGGGCCTGAGCGGCGCCGGCGGCTCCACCGGCTCCACCGGCAAGGCCTGACGGGCGCCCCTGGCGGCCAGCCGGTGGACGTGATCACCAGCCTCAGCAACCCCGCGGTGCGGGCGGCGCGCAAGCTCGCCCGCCCCTCGTCGCGGGCCCGGGCGGACGGCCGCTTCCTGCTGGAGGGGCCCGAGGGCATCCGCGCCGCCCTGCAGGCCGGCCACCGCCCCGACAGCCTGCTGGCCACCGAGCGGGCCGCCTCCCGCCACGCCGGCCTGGTCAACCTGGCCCGCCAGCGCGGCACCCAGGTCACCCTGGTGGCCGAGCCGGTGCTGGCCGCCCTGGCCGCCACCACCACCCCCCAGGGCCTGGTGGCGGTGCTGCCGAGCGTGCTGCGGCCGCTGGAGGCCCTGCCGCCCTCGCCCCGGCTGGTCTGCGTGCTGGCCGAGGTCCGCGACCCCGGCAACGCCGGCACCGTGCTGCGGGCGGCCGACGCCTTCGGCGCCGACGCCCTCGTCACCACCCGCGGGTCGGTCGACCCGGAGAGCCCCAAGGCGGCCCGGGCCGCCGCCGGCAGCCTGTTCCACCTCCCGGTGGTGGCCGGCGCCCCCTGGCCGGCCCTGCGGGCCGCCCTGCGCGAGCGGGGCCTGCGCCTGGTCGGCGCCGACCCGCATGCCGCCGCCACCGTCGACCAGGCGCCCCTGGCCGACCCGGTCGCCCTGGTGGTCGGCAACGAGGCCCACGGCCTCCCGGCCGAGGTCGCCGCCGACCTCGACCTGGCCGTCCGGATCCCCCTGGCCGGCCGGGCCGAGAGCCTGAACCTGGCCGCGGCCGCGGCCGTCCTGCTCTACGAGACGGCCCGCCGGCACGCGACGGCGCATCAGGAGGAGGCGGGCGTTGGCCGATAGCGAGAGCTACCTGGAGGCGCTGCCCGACGGGGTGGTGGTGGTCGACGCCGAGGGCCGCATCACCTACGCCAACCCGGCCGCCGAGCGCCTGGCCCGGGCCGGCCGCGACGAGCTGGCCGGGCGGCCCCTGGACGACGCCGTGCCCCTGCGCGACAGCGCCGGCAATCCCTGGTGGACCTGCACCGAGCGGCTGCGCCGCCTCCCCGGGGTGCGGCGGGTCCCGGTGCGCGAGCTGCACCTGGTCGCCGAGGGCGAGCCGGTCCCGGTCGACCTCACCGCCAGCTTCACCCGCGACGGCGGCGGCCGGGTCGTCCAGGCGGTGTGCGTGCTGCGCGACGCCTCGGTCCGCCACCGCGGCGACAGCCAGCGGGGCGAGCTCATCTCCACCCTCGCCCACGAGCTGCGCTCCCCCCTGACCAGCGTCAAGGGCTTCACCTCGACCCTGCTGCACCGCTGGGAGCGGTTCACCGACGACCAGAAGCGGGAGATGCTGGCCACCGTCAACATGGACGCCGACCGGGTGACCCGGCTGATCCGGGAGCTGCTCGACGTCTCCCGCATCGACGCCGGCCGTCTCGAGCTGCGCCGCAGGGAGTTCGACCTGGCCGCCATGGCCGAGGGCATCGTCGCCCGCTTCGACCTCCAGCACGACGGCCACACCTTCGATATCACGTTCCCGGACGACTTCCCGGCCGTCTATGCTGACCCCGACAAGATCGAGCAGGTGCTGACCAACCTGGTGGAGAACGCGGTGAAGTACTCCGACGGCGGCGAGATCTCGGTGACCGGCCAGATGACCGACACCGAGGTCGAGGTCGCCGTGCGCGACCCGGGCGTCGGCATCCCCGCCGACCAGCTCCCGCTGATGTTCACCAAGTTCTACCGGCGGGCCGGCCACGCCGCCCCCGGCGGCACCGGGCTCGGCCTGTTCATCGCCCGCGGCCTGGTCGAGGCCCACGGCGGCCGCATCTGGGCCGACTCGGCCCCCAGCCAGGGCACCACCCTGCGATTTCGCCTGCCCCGCGGGGGCCTGGAGCTGGCCGGCATCACCTAGCCCGGCACCCGGCCCGAGCGGGGCGACCGCAGAGCGGACGGCCAGCCTTCCCGGATGCGCACCCCAAGGAGCTCGACCATGCCAACCCCAGACCTCGACGTCCTCGTCGCCGCCGGGCGCGAGGCGATCGCCGCCGCCCCCGACCTGGACGCCCTCCGCGAGGCCGAGCAGGCCCACCTGGCCAAGCGCTCGGCCCTGGGGGAGGTGCAGCGCTCCCTGGGCGGCCTCGACGAGCAGGCCCGCCGCGACCTGGGCCGCCGCGTCAACCAGGCCAGGACCACCCTCCAGGCCGAGCTGGCCGCCCGCCGGGCCGAGCTGGAGACCGAGCGGGACAAGGCCCTGCTGGAGGCGGAGCGGGTCGACGTCACCCTGCCCGGCCGGGTGCCGCCCCGCGGGGCCGTCCACCCGGTGATCCGGACCACCGACGAGGTCGTCGACATCTTCATCGGCCTCGGCTACCGGCTCGTCGAGGGCCCCGAGGTCGAGACCGACTGGTACAACTTCCAGGCCCTCAACATCCCGCCCGACCACCCGGCCCGGTCCATGCAGGACACCCTCTACGTCGAGTCCGGCGGCGGGCGCGAGGCGGGCGAGCTGGTCCTGCGCACCCACACCTCGCCGGTGCAGATCCGGACCATGCGGGCCGGACCACCACCGGTGTACGTCGTCTACACCGGACGCTGCTATCGGGCCGACACCCCCGACGCCACCCACGTCCCGGTGTTCAACCAGGTCGAGATCCTGGCCGTCGACCGCGGCCTGACCATGGGCGACCTGAAGGGGACCCTGCTCGCCTACGCTCGCGCCTACTTCGGCGAGGAGCGGGAGATCCGCCTGCGCCCCTCCTACTTCCCGTTCGTCGAGCCGGGGGCCGAGGTCGACGTCTCCTGCTTCATCTGCGGCGGCAGCGGCTGCCGCACCTGCCGCGGCGAGGGCTGGATCGAGCTGCTGGGCGCCGGCATGGTCCACCCCAACGTGCTCCGAGCCGGCGGCTACGACCCCGACGAGGTCTCCGGCTTCGCCGCCGGGTCCGGCGTCGAGCGGCCGTTCATGCTCCGCTCCGGCCTGGCCGACATGCGCACCCTGACCGACAACGACGTCCGCTGGCTGACCAGCGTCTAGAGAGGAGGAGAGGCGATGCGCGTTCCGCTCTCCTGGCTGGCCACCCACGTCGACGTCGACGTCCCGGCGGCCACCCTGGCCGAGAAGCTGACCTTCGCCGGCATCGAGATCGAGACCATCCACCGGGTCGGGGACGACCTGGCCGGCATCCTCACCGCCAGGGTGCTGGAGGTGACCCCCCATCCCGACGCCGACCGGCTGGTGCTGGTCCGCATCGACGCCGGCGGCGAGGAGCGCTCGGTGGTCTGCGGGGCCCGCAACTTCGCCCCCGGCGACGTCGTCCCCTGGGCCGCCCCCGGGGCCAAGCTGCCCGGCGGGGTCGAGATCGGCCGCCGCAAGGTCCGCGGGGCCGTCTCCGACGGCATGCTGGCCTCCGCCCGCGAGCTGGGCGTGTTCGACGACCACTCCGGGATCCTGGTGCTGCCGCCCGACACCCCGGTCGGGGACGACGTGGTCGAGGCCGTCGACCTGCGCGACAGCGTGCTGGAGATCAAGACCGCCCCCAACCGGGGCGACATCCTGTCCATGCGCGGCATCGCCCGCGAGGCCGCCCTGCTGCTCGGCAGGGAGCTCAAGCCGCTCGACCTCGGCGTGCCCGAGACCGGCCCGCCGGCCGACGGCCTGGCCTCGGTGGCGGTGACCGACGCCGAGGGCTGCCCGCTGTACGCCGCCCGGGTCATCCAGGGGCTGGACGCCACCCGCCCGGCCCCGCTGTGGATGGCCCGGCGGCTGTACCTGTACGGCCAGCGGCCGCTCGGGGCGGTCGTCGACGTCACCAACTACCTGCTGCTCGACCAGGGCCAGCCGCTGCACGCCTTCGACCTGGACCGGGTGCCGGGCCGGCGGATCGTGGTCCGCAGGGCGGCCGAGGGCGAGACCCTCCGCACCCTGGACGGCCGCGACCGGCGGCTCACCCCCGAGGACACCGTGATCACCTCCGGCGAGCAGGTCCTGGCCCTGGCCGGGATCATGGGCGGCGAGGACAGCGAGGTCCGCGTCGACACCGGCAACGTGCTGCTGGAGTCGGCCCACTTCCCGCCGGCGGTCGTGCGCCGGACCATGCGCCGCCTCGGCATGAGCACCGAGGGCGGCCAGCGCTGGGCCCGCGGGGTCGACCCGGCCGGGGCCGAGCCGGTCTGCGACCAGGCGGCCCGGCTGATGGCCACCCTGGCCGGCGGCACCGTGGCCGCCGGGCGGCTGCGGGCCGGCCCGGGCGTGCCCGAGCGCGAGGCCATCCGGCTCGACTGGGCCCGCTCCTCCCAGCGCCTGGGCGCCCCCGTCGACCCCGAGTTCGCCGCCGGGCACCTGCGCAGCGTCGGCTGCCGGACCGAGGTGACCGACCGGCGCACGGTCCGCGCCGTCCCACCCAGCTGGCGCTTCGACCTGGAGCTCTGGGCCGACCTGGAGGAGGAGGTGGCCCGGCGCTGGGGCTACGACCAGCTTCCGGCCACCCTGCCCCCGGCCACCGGCGGCCGGCTCACCGACGCCCAGCGGCTGCGCCGCCAGGCCCGGGAGGTCCTGGCCGGCATGGGCGTCACCGAGGTCCAGACCTACCCGTTCCTCTCCCAGGCCGCCCTGGACCGGCTGGGGCTGCCCGCCGCCGACCCCCGCCGCCGCACCCTGCGCCTGGCCAACCCGCTCTCGGAGGAGGCCCCCGAGCTGCGCACCACCCTGCTGCCCGGCCTGGCCGAGGTGGCCCGGCGCAACCTGGCCCGCGGCCTGGACGGCGTGGCCGTCTACGAGCTGGGGGCGGTGTTCCTCCCTGACCCCACCCAGGAGCTGCCGGCCGAGCCGCTCACCCTGGGGATCCTGCTGGCCGGGCAGGCGCCGGCCGGGCGCCACGACGATCCGCGGCGGCCGTTCGACTTCGCCGACGCCAAGGGCGTGGTCGAGGGGCTGGTCGCCGCCCTCGGGATCCCCGGCGAGCGGGTCGGCTACCGGGCCGAGGAGCCGCTGCCGTACCACCCCGGCCGCTGTGCCGCCGTGCGGCTGGAGGACCTGCCGGTGGGGCTGCTGGGCCAGCTCCACCCGCGGGTGGCGGCCGCCTGCGAGCTGCCCGGGGCCGCCTTCGCGGTCGAGCTGGAGCTGGAGCCGCTGCTGGCCGCGGTGCCCAAGATGCGCCCGGCGGCCACGCCGTCGCCCTACCCGGAGCTCTCCTTCGACGTGGCCTTCCTGGTCCCGCCGGGGGTGGCGGCCGCCGACGTGGAGGGGACCCTGCGCGAGGCCTGCGGGGAGCTGCTGGCCCGCCTCACCCTGTTCGACGCCTACCAGGGGCCGCCGCTGCCGCCCGGCCACCGCAACCTCGCCTACCGGGTCGCCCTGCAGGCCCCCGACCGCACCCTCACCGACGCCGACGGCGCCGCCGCCCGCGACCGCATGGCCGCCCTGGCCGCCGAGCGCCTGCGGGCGGTCCTCCGCACCGCCGGGTAGGGTAGAGCGGAGAGTCGTCGTTTCGCTACGGCTGCGGGCTGTGGGACCTGAGAGGCGGGCGCGGTGGTCGACTACACGGTGGCGGGCGTCGAGGGCGGGCTGTGCGCGCCCCGGGGGTTCCGGGCCTCGGCGGTCGACGCCGGGCTGACCTCGGGGCCCGGGCCCGACCTGGGGCTGGTGGTCAGCCAGCAGACCTCGATGGCGGCCGGGCGCTTCACCACCCACCCGTTCGCCTCGGCCCCGGTCCGCTGGTCGCGGGCCCAGCTGCGCGGCGGCGTCGCCCGGGCGGTGCTGGTCCACGCGGGCAGCGCCAACGCCGCCACCGGCCCCGAGGGCGACGGCGACTCGGCCGCCCTGGCCGCCCGCTGCGCCGCCGCCATCGGCTGCCCGCCCGGCGAGGTGCTGCTCCTGGGCACGGGCGCGGTCGGGGTCCGCCTGGCCGTGGCCGACGCCGCCGAGGCCGCCGACAAGGCCGCCGCCGCCCTCGGCCGCCGCGGCTCGGGTGAGGTCGCCAAGGCCATGACCGCCTCCGGCGGGGTCGCCCGCGAGCACGCCGTGGCCGTCGCCTGGTCCGAGGGCGAGGTGCGCATCGGCGGCGCCGCCAAGGCCTCGGTGCCGTTCTCTCCCGCCTTCGACCATTCCCGATCCACCGGGCCCGAGACCGCCACCACCCTGGTCATGCTGACCACCGACGCCACCGTGGAGGCGGGGGCGCTCGACGGGCTGCTCGGCCGGGCGGTGGCCCGCTCCTTCGAGCGGGTCATGGTCGACCAGGCCCCGGGCATGGCCGACGCGGCCGTCCTGCTGGCCAACGCCACCGCCGCCGCCCCCACCCTGCGGGCCGGCTCGGACGGGGCCGCCGCCTTCGAGTCCGCCCTCACCCAGCTGTGCGAGACCCTGGCCGAGGCCCTGGCCCTCCGTGTGCCGGGTGCTCGCAAGCTGGTGGTGGTGACCGTCCACGGCGCCGCCGACCACACCGACGCCCTGGCCGCGGCCCGGGCCGTGGCCGGCTCGGTGGTCCTGCGGGCCGCCCTGGCCGCCGGCCTGCCCGCCTGGCCGGCGGTGCTGGACGCCCTCGCCACCGCCGGGGTGGCCCTGGTGCCGGGCCGGGTCGGGATCAGCTTCGGCCCGGTCACGGTGGTGGCCGACGGCCGCTCGGCCGCCCACGACGAGCGGGCCGCGGCCTCGGTGGCCGCCAAGGCCCAGGTCGACCTGGCCGTCGACCTCGGCATCGGCCCGGCCGCGGCCACCGTGACCACCACCGACCTGCCGCCGGAGGCCCTCCGTCGTCACGGCGAGTTAGACTAGTCGCTCCGGCCGTGCCCGCCCCGGCCAGTTCGGCAACCCAGAAAGGCTTCACATGCCGTCCAATCGCGTGCTCGTGGTCGAGGACGACCCGAGCGTGCGCGGGCTGCTCCAGACGATCCTGGAGGACGAGGCCCTTGAGGTCATCCTCGCCGCCGACGGCGAGGAGGGCCTGGAGCTGGCCCGCACCGTCGACCCCGACGTGGTGCTGCTCGACGTGATGATGCCCGGGCTCGGTGGGCCCGACGTCATCCGCAGCCTGCGCCGGCCCGACGGCTCCCTGCCGTTCGCGGTCCTGGTGGTGACCGGGGCGGCCGAGGTCATCGCGCCGCTCCGCAGCGAGCTGGGCCCCGAGGCCGTGCTCGAGAAGCCCTTCGACATCACCACCCTGGCCACCCGGGTCAAGACCCTGGCCAGCGGGAACGCCACAGGGGAGCGCCCATGAGCAAACGAGACTTCCTGTCGATCGACGACGTCGACCCCGGCGAGCTGGTCGCCCTGCTGGACGGGGCCGACCGCCACAAGGCCGACCGGCGCCCCCGCGACACCCTGGGCGGCCGCTCGGTCGCCCTCGTCTTCGAGAAGCCCTCCACCCGGACCCGGGTCTCCTTCGAGGTCGCCGTGCACGAGCTCGGCGGCTACCCCCTGCCCCTGGCCGGGGCCGAGCTCCAGCTCGGCCGGGGCGAGACCCTGGAGGACACCGCGGCCGTCCTGTCCCGCTACGTGCACGCCATCGTGCTGCGCACCTTCGCCCAGGAGAGCCTGGAGCGGCTGGCCCGGGGCGGGTCCATCCCGGTGGTCAACGCCCTCTCCGACTACTCCCACCCCTGCCAGGCCCTGGCCGACCTCCAGACCATCCGCGAGCGCAAGGGCCGCCTCGCCGGCATCCGCCTGGCCTACCTGGGCGACGGCAACAACGTCGCCCACAGCCTGCTGTTCGCCGGGTCCAAGATGGGCATGCACGTGGCCGTGGCCACCCCGCTCGGCTACGAGCCCATCCCCCAGGTCGTCCGGCGGGCCACCGAGATCGCCGCCGAGACCGGCGGCAGCGTCGAGCTGACCCACGACCCGGCCACCGCCGCCAAGGACGCCGACGTGCTCTACACCGACGTCTGGGCGTCGATGGGCAAGGAGATGGAGCACGGCGAGCGGGCCCTGATCTTCAAGCCCTACCAGCTGTCCACCGACACGGTGATGGCCGTCGCCCCGGACGCCATGGTGCTGCACTGCCTGCCCGCCCACCGGGGCGAGGAGATCGCCGCTGAGGTCATGGACGGCCCCAACTCGGCCGTGTTCGACCAGGCCGAGAACCGCCTCCACACCCAGAAGGCGCTGCTGTCGTGGCTGCTCACCGGCTCCGCCGACCCGAGCTGAACCCGGAGGGGTCCGGGGAACCCCGAAGGGGCGTCCCGGTGCAGCAAGGGTGACCGGGCCGCCGGACGAGGACGGCCGCCGGGGTTGGCGCTGGGCGGTGGCCGCCGGCCTGGCCGCGGTCGCCGCCTCCACCCTGGCCACGGCCATGGCCGCCGCCGTGGCCGGCCGCCAGTCCGACCTCGCCCTGCAGGCGGTCGAGCTGGCCCTGCGGGTCGGGCTGCTGCTGGGCGCCCCCTGCGTGGGCGCGGTCCTGGCCGCGGTGATCGTCCCGGCGCGGGGGGCCCGCCTGGCCGTGGTCGCCGTCGGCCTGGGGGTGCCGCTGGGGCCGCTGCTGATCCTGCGCCTGGACCGGGTGCGCGACTTCGGCCTGGCCTCCTCCCTGCTCACCGTGGGGGTGATGGTCGCCTGGGGGGTGGTCGGGGCCGCCCTGGCCGCCGGCTGGTGGGCCCGCCCGGCCCGCCGGGTCGAGCGCACCGACCTGCCGCTGGCCCCCGAGGACCCCGCCGCCTGAGGAGGAGCTGCGCCCATGCCCTGGGGGAACGAGGAGCTGGCCCGGCTGTTCGCGGAGATGGCCGAGTTGCTGGTGCTCACCGGCGAGACCGGGTTCCGGGTCCGCGCCTACGACCGCGGCGCCCGGGCCCTCTCCGGCTACGGCGCCGACCTGTCCACCCTGTCCGAGCGCGAGCTGGCCGCCATCCCCGGGGTCGGCAAGGCGATCGCCGCCAAGGTCCGCGAGTACCTGGACACCGGCCGGGTGGCCAAGCTGGAGGAGCTGCGGGCCGAGGTCCCGCCCGGCCTGCGGGCCCTGGTCCGGGTGCCCGGCCTCGGCCCGGCCAAGGCCCGGCTGGTCCACGAGCGGCTCGGGGTGTCCTCGCCCGAGGAGCTGGCCGAGGCGGTCGCCGCCGGCAAGGTGGCCGGCCTGCCCGGGATGGGCGCCCGCACCGAGGCCAACCTGCGCCGCGCCCTGGAGCGGATGGCCCGGCGCGTGGACGGCATCCCCCTGGCCATGGCCCTGCCCCTGGCCGAGGCCCTCCGCGACCGCCTCGCCGGGGTCGCCGGGGTCGAGCGGGTCGAGGTCGCCGGGTCGCTGCGGCGCATGAAGGCCGCCGTCCACGACATCGACCTGCTGGCCGCGGCCGACGACCCGGCCGCGGTGGCCCGCGCCTTCACCGAGCTTCCCCAGGCGGCCGAGGTCGTGGCCGCCGGCGACACCAAGGCCTCCATCCGGACCCGGGACGGCCTCCAGGTCGACCTCCGCACCGTCCGCCCCGAGGTCTGGGGGGCGGCCCTCCAGTACTTCACCGGGTCGGCGGCCCACAACGTCCGCATCCGCGAGCTGGCCGTCAAGGCCGGCCTCAAGCTCAGCGAGTACGGCCTCTTCGAGCGGGGCGGCGAGCTGGTCGTGGCCGAGGACGAGGAGGTCGTCTACGACCGCCTGGGCATGGCCTGGGTGCCGCCGGTGCTGCGCGAGGACCGGGGCGAGGTCGACGCCGCCCGCCGCGGCCAGCTGCCGGCGCTGGTCGCCCTGGAGGACGTGGGCGGCGACTTCCACTGCCACACCGACCTGTCGCCCGACGGCACCGCCCCCCTGGAGACGATGGTGGAGGCGGCCCGGGCCCGCGGCTACCGGTTCCTGGCCATCACCGACCACGGCGAGCGGCTGGGGCTGGGCGGGGCCAGCCGCGACCAGCTGCTGGCCCAGCGCCAGGGCATCCGCGCCCTCGAGGCCCGCCTGGGCGACATCGCCCTGCTGCACGGGGCCGAGCTGAACATCGGCGGCGACGGGTCGCTCGACTACGACGACCGGTTCCTGGACGGCTTCGACGTGCTCGTGGCCAGCGTCCACGACCGCCTCGACCAGCCCCGCGAGCAGCTGACGGCCCGGCTGGTGGCGGCCTGCGAGCACCCCGCGGTCAACGTCATCGGCCACCCCACCGGCCGCCGCATCGGCAGCCGGGCCGCCGGCGACGTCGACCTGGAGGCGCTGTACCAGGCGGCCGCCCGCACCGGCACCGCCCTGGAGGTCAACGGCTCCCCGCACCGCCTCGACCTCGGCGACGAGCAGGTCCGCCTGGCGCACCGCTACGGGGTCATGCTGGCCTTCGGGGCCGACAGCCACGGCCCCGGCCACCTGGCCAACATGCGCTTCGCCGTGGCCACCGCCGGCCGCGGCTGGACCACCCCCGACCGGGTCGTCAACACCCTCCCCATGGACGAGCTGCGCCGCTTCCTGGCCAAGGGCCGCCGGGGCCGATGAGCCGGGAACCGGACCCGCCCACGCCCGAGCCTCACCCGCCCGGCGCCCTGGAGCCGCTGCCGGCCGGGTTCTACCTGCGGCCGCTGCTGGAGGTGACCGCCGACCTGCTGGGGCGGCTGCTGGTCCACCGGGCCCCGGACGGGGTCAGCGCCGTGCGGCTGGTCGAGACCGAGGCCTACGACGGGCCCGGGCTCGACCCGGCCAGCCACGCCCACCGCGGCCCCACCCCCCGCAACGCGGTCATGTTCGGCCCGCCCGGCCACCTCTACCTCTACTTCACCTACGGCATGCACTGGTGCGCCAACGTCGTCTGCGGCCCCGAGGGGATCGCCCAGGCGGTGCTGCTCCGGGCCGGCGAGCCGGTCTGCGGGGTCGAGCGCATGCGGGCCCGGCGCCCGGCCAGCCGCCCCCGCGACCTGGCCCGCGGCCCGGCCCGCCTCTGCCAGGCCCTCGGCCTGGCCGGCTGGGCCAACGGCGCCCCCCTGGACTCGGGGCCGGTGCAGCTCTGCGCGGGCTGGCCGGTCCCGGCCGACCAGGTCGGCTGGACCGGCCGGGTCGGGGTCATCGCCGCCGCCGACCGGCCCTGGCGGGCCCTTCATGTTGGCAGCCCGTATGTGTCCCCGGGCCGCCCCCGTGTGCCCGGCGGCACGTCCGGTCGGTGACCTGCGGCACTGCGCCGGCCCCATCCCACCTGCCATACCGCTGCCATGGGGAGGAATGGGAGGTACGGCTCTGGGCCGGGCCATGAGCAACCTCGACGCCGCCGAGGCCAACCTGCTTCGGGTCGCCCCCGACTACTACCTGGCCGGGCAGATGCCCAGCCTGCTCAGCCACGTCCAGCGCCACCTCGAGCCCGACGACACCCGCCGCCGTGAGCTGGAGCGCATCGCCGCCCGCTTCGGCCCCGACCAGGCCGCGAGCGCCAACACCGACATGGCCGCCATCACCGCCCAGAAGCGCAACGCCATCGTCAGCAGCGTCCGCGCCGCCAGCAAGGCCGCCCTGCGCGAGCAGCTGCGGGTGCGCAGCTTCCGCAACGTCCTGGTGGTCACCTCGCTGGTGATGACCCTGCTGGCGGTGGGCGTGGCCGTCCTCGGCATGGTCAACCCCTCGGCCGTCCCGCTCTGCTTCCAGCCCGAGAAGTCCGGCCAGACGGTGGTCGTCTGCCCGACCCAGCAGTCCGCCCTGGTGGAGACCACAGGGGAGGCGGGCCCGGCCGACCCCGACGTCGACGACGTCGTCAAGCACACCGCCGGCC
>Ga0307415_100001130_pt1 | contig 12469 bp, 10 predicted proteins | sample DK1Cmetagenome_FD_204524 | JGI IMG/M metagenome (GOLD analysis project Ga0307415, IMG submission 204524) | Maize rhizosphere microbial communities from greenhouse at UC Davis, California, United States - DK15-C-2 | ecosystem: Host-associated > Plants > Roots > Rhizosphere > Soil | place: USA...
AGGAGCGTTCGCGTCTCCTGTACGTAGGTGTATCGCATGAAGTCTCCGGCGGGGGGACGGCCCGCACCGGTGAGCTCGTAGCCGAACCTCCTCATCCGCTCGGCGAGGACCGTCTCGCAGAGCGCCCGCCTCCCAGGGTGCGAGCGCCTCGCGCCATTGTCCGACCCGCTCGGTCGTCGTCGTCGCGCGCGTGCTCGCATGCCAGCTTGCCCGGCACGACCACAGGAGCTAGCCGCTCGGGCTCAGCCATCGCGGGATGGTAGTCCTCCCCGAGAGCGGCACAAAGGGCTGCGAGGTCCGGCTCGGGATCGGCGACGAGCCGCTCGTATTGAACGCGCGTGACGGTGCCCGGCCATCGGCGGATGGCCTCGTCCGTGTAATCGATCGATTGCGCCCACGCCGAGACGGAATCGTGGTCGGGCGGTTCCACCACGGCATCCGCTTGAGGGAGGCGACGCAGTCACGCGGGTCGCGCACGATGTGGATGATCTGCGCCCCCGGGAAGACACGCATGAGCACGTCGATGTGGCGGAAGTATCCTGGCCGCTTCTCGCCCCAACGCGGGCGCGCAAAACGCTCGGCATAGGCGAGCAGGACGGTGCCGATCGCCGATCCAAGCGTGGGCGGCCCATCGGCGATCCGACTGACGATCGCCTTGCGGTCGAGGCCGAGATTGTCAAACAGGTGGCCGCGTCCGGTGATGAACTTCCCGAGAGCCAGCCTGTTGGGCCGCTCCTCGAGGTCCCCGAACCGAAGCCGCTGTCGATATGCCGGAAGGAGGAACCGTGTTCTGGCGCGATCGCGATGCGCGGATGGCTGTGAAGCATGACCTGTAACAGGGTCGTCCCTGAACGTGGACATCCCACCACGAAGATCGGGCGGTCGTCCTTCGCACAGGCCACCCCGGCAGCCTAGCTTCGGAAACGAAAATGCCCCGTCTCCAGGGCCTTTCTTGGTGGGCGCACCTGGGATCTCGGGCACGTCGACGGCACCGATCGAACCGTTTACTCAGGGCCAGAGCACAGAAAGTGCAACCGCCAACAGAACTGCATAAGTGCCGGCGCTGGTCGCGCCAGTGGTAGCTGCTTTCTGAGCACTGTCGCCGTATCCCCACCTAACGCGGGACGGCCGCAGCTTGTTGGCCTGGGCCGCTGACGGCACACCTTTCAAAAGGCTTACAACGTGACGCCCTCGGCTGCCGATGTAACAGTCAGGGCCGGGGTGGGCGAAGAGCGCGAATCCTTTGGGGAGCCGCCGCTTTAGGGGTCGCCGCTCCGGCCCACATCACCTGGGGCCGAGTGGAGGAAGATTTCGGGCCGAGGGGCCCTTACTTCTGATATCGATGAGGCCGTGCGTCCGTTACAGAGGGAGGGGCCGGACGCCTCCCAGCGACGCTAGGGGAAACGTCGCGAAGGAACCCCCGGGACACGGGCTTGTCCGGCCCCGGGGCACCGTAGCGCCCTCCGTCCTAGATAGCCAACGGCCAGCCGAGTTCGTAACGGCGCTGGTCGTTGTCGAGGGCGAGGTCAGTCTCCGAGCTCGAACACGTCCTCGATCCCGTCCTCCTCGTCCCAGCGCTCTCCGGTTCGCACGAAGCCCAGCTTCTGAACGATTGCGAGCGACGGCGAGTTGTCCGGGGCCACCGAGGCGATGAAGTGGTGAAACCCTTCGCCGCGCGCCCACTCAATCAGCGCGCGCACCGCCTCGGTCGCGTAGCCGCGCCCTCGGTACTCAGGCAGGATGCCGTAGCCGATCTCGAGCGCGTCCTCTCGATTCTTCGCATTAACCCCAGGCTCGCCGTGGAACCCTACGTTTCCGATCATGGGCCGGTCACGCGTGCGGAGAACGATGACACGCGCGAGCCAGCGCTGAACGGCTGGATCGCGCCGGATCTGCTCGAGCCGGCGGACGAGAAAGCGCTTCACCTGCCGGTCGGGCGGACCGTGCGGCAGTGCGATGCCTAGGAGCTGCGCCGCCTCTTCGTAGCGATCCTCGAGAAGCGCTTCGATGAAGGGTGGTGGCATCGAGAGCAGCTCGAGCCTTGGCGTTCGGATGGGTTCTACGTCCATTGTCGCCACCGCAAGCTCGTGAGTGAGTCTCATCTCGAACGCGCCCTGGCGACAGGTGTTTCGCAGGGGACGCTCTAGGCCACGCCGGCTGAGGCCGCGAGTGCGAAGGCCGCGTAACTTCGCAAGCTTTACGACTGCTGCAACTTGCCGACTTCGAACGTCGTTTCCTCTGGGGGTCCGGCGAAGCCGCCCTCGACGTCTCCCAATCCGGGTGTCAGCGTCTCGTCACGGAAACGCTCCCAGCTTTCTCGCGAATCATGAATCGCGACGACGATCCATCCATCATCGGTCTGGCCTCCGATATGGAGCATTTGGCCAGCCGGAAGGTCGGCGCCGCCGTTCGGGTGCACCTTCGCGAGCGATGCCTCGTACTGCTCGCGTGTTCCTCCGGGGAATCGGTGAACAACTCCGTACGCCATTGGGTCGCTCCTCTCCGCACTGCGGGTCGCGTTTGCGGTAGTTCTACGCTTCTCGCGCCCAGCGGACAAGGGCCTCGGCGCATCGCTCGAGGCTCCGTCGCCGGCTGAAGAGCTCGGCTAGCGCCGCCGCTGCCAGTCGATCGCGGATGCTCCAGCGCCTTCCTTGCCAATCCGTGCGCGACGCTATTGCCCTCGGCTCGAGCGACGATTAGGTCGGCTAGCAGAGCGGAGCGCTTGCAGAAGGGCGGCGGCGGGCTAGCCTGATCAGGGAACTTCGAGCCCTCTGGCGAGGTCGAAGAGGTATGCGAATCAGCTGCTCCTTGGTCGTCTTAGTGTCCGCCCTCTTCCTCGCCGCCTGCGGAGCAGGCGAGCCGCCGAGCAGCGCTGCGGACGCGCCTTCGCCCACCGTATCCGGCCCGGATCCCAACCAGCTCTACGAGGTCAACACAACCGTGCTCGAGGATCGGATGCACGGACCAATGCTCTGTCTGGCCGGGCTCCTCGAGTCGCTTCCTCTTCAGTGCGGGAACGTGCCCATCGCCAACTGGGACTGGGAGGCGGTGTCCGGCGAGGAGCGCCTCAGCGGAACCATCTGGGGCAGCTACCGCGTCGTCGGCAGCTACGACGGGTCGACGTTCACGCTAACCGCCGTTGGCCCGTACGAGGAGAACACGTCTGACCCCACAGACTCCGACTTCTCGAGTCCCTGCCCGGAGCCGTCGGGCGGATGGAGCGGCCTCGAGCAGGCGACGCAACAGGACGCGCGCCCAGCGGCTGTCTATGCCCGCTCGCAGCCGGACTATGTCACCTCATGGGTTACCCAGCTTGAGCCTGCCAAGGCTGAATTCGGCCCGGTCATCGTCAACGCCGTTTTCACCGGTGATCGCGAGCGGCATGAGGTCGAGATGCGGAAGGTGTGGGGCGGACCGCTCTGCGTCGTCGAGCGCGACGTTCCGACCGCAGACGAGCTCGCCCGTATCCGCAAGGAGGCCGAGGCGAGCGTGGACGAGCTGGGACTGCAGATGCTTTGGTCCGAGGGCCCCGACGTCGAGCCGGTCATTGAGATCGGCGTCGTTGTCGATGTCGGGGGGAATGGACAGGCGGCGCTGGATGACCGCTACGGCATCGGGGTCGTGCGCCTGACTCCGTCTCTCAAGCCCGCTTCGTAAGCACCTCGACACCGTTGGTCGCGGCGGGAGCGCTTGCGGAAGGGCGGCGGCGGGCTAGCGGCGTAGTTTGGCCGCCGCGAACCAGCCGACCAGGCCCCCGAGCAGCAACCCAACCTCCGGCGCAAATGGCACCCCAGCCGTCACACTGACGAGGATCCCAAGCGCCAAGCCAAGGGCCGCGCCCATGACGACCGACCCCATGCGTCTGCGATCTCTGGTCGTTCCCTCCGCCATCGGAGATCGATCCTTGCCTCCGCGGGCCCGCGGGTCAAGCCCCTCGCGGCAAGGGTCAGACGGCACAGGTACGCGCACAGCTAGTTAGGCGAGGTCTCGAACTCGACCGCCTCGACCCGTAGCGTTCCGACCTGCTCGGGCTCGTCCCGATCCCACGCCTGGACGACTGCCTCGGCCTCTTCGCGGCTCGTGAGAAGTTCGACGGCTTCCTCGGTTGAGGTCGCTCACGACGGCCCAGGAAGAGCATTCGCGCAGGCTAAACGCCGCCGAGGAGCTTGCGTGGCGAGCGCGTAGCCATTGTCTAGCGCCGTTGGCAGAGGCGAGGGCGGTTGGGGTCATGCATCGAGCCGCAGCACGACCTCGTCCGTCTCCTCGTTGCGCCCATGGGCGAACTCGCGCCCCTCGCCGACGATACGAAAACCGCACTTCGTCAACACACGGATCGACGCGGCGTTGTCGCTCGCAGCGCGAGCGTAAAGAGGGCGGGCCGCCTCCACCTGCAAGAACTCTTGTAGAGCACGCGTGGCGATGCCGCGGCCCCAATCTTCGCGGCCTATCCAATAGGTGACCTCGCGGTGCCCCTCCAAGTCGAAGCTCGCAATGTGACCCACGACCCGACCGTCGACCTCGACGACCCTGTTCGTCGTAGAGCCGTCGCTCCTCAGCCGCGCCCACCGTTGCTCGAAGGTGGTTCGATCATCGGGATCCGGCGAAATGAACCCAGCCATCCGGATCGCTTCGCGATCCGTCGAGTGCTCGAACAGCACGCTGAGATCACGATCTTCGATTTCGCGAAGGACAAGCTGTCCGGAGGCTTCCCGCACGGCCGTTTAAAGGCTAACAGCGGTCTGAGCGCCCTCCTTGCTCTGAACGCCGTGACGCTATCGCGCCGCAACTCGGGGGACATTCCCAACGCTGGGCCCAACCCAGTTCTAGCCGCCCGTGACCAGCGAACAAGCGCCTCGGCGCATCTCTCGAGGCTTCGCCGCCGGCCGAAGAGCTTCGTTCGAAAGCCTCGACTTTGGGCCGGTGAACTTGGCCACGATGAGCCCTACATTCCGAGGGTGGCGGCTCGGGTGTAGGTGAGCGCCAATCCCTCCTCTCCGAGTCAGAGCGGCGACCCGAGCCGCCCATCGTCAGCGCGACTCGGCGGCCGAGCGTCTGGCGGGAGCCGAGGAGCGGGTGAAACGAGAGTCTGCAGCTAAACACACTCGGAATGCTGCCTCGGCTCCCAGCGAACGGAATAGCAGGCGCTCATTCGGGTTCGGTTAAGCCCGGATTTGCGAGGTGTTAGGAGCCGAATCACTTCGCTGGACGATCGATGGTGTCGCCCGGCTGATGCGGGGTAAGGAGTAAGAGGCCGGAGGCGGGAGAGGAGCGGCGGGCTGCGGCCCCCGCCTGCTCACTTCCTCCGGCCTCTCCGCGACCCTTGCAGGTCAGAGCGGCTAGCGCAACGGAGGATGCATTGGCGCTCGGCGCGGCAGAACAGGGGAGCCCTTCTACGCGGCCCGCGCCCAGCGGACAAGAGCCTCGGCGCTCCGCTCGAGGCTCCGCCGCCGGCTGAGAGGCTCGGCCAGCGCTGAGGCTGCCAGTCGGTTCACGGGGATCGCGGTGCGGAAGGCGAACAACGCAACGCTCTCGGGGATGTCAACGTGGCTGCAGGGCCTCTGTGACCGGTAGGCCACATTGCGCTCCCACTCGGTGCACCTGCAGCGGCGTCCGCAGCCGTGGTCAGATTCGCCCCCTGTGACGCCTTGATCAAAGCCGGGGAGCCGTTGGATCTGGGCCACGTCGACGGGACCGAGCGGACAGTCGTGAGCGGCCCTGAGCACCGCCGCTGCAATCGGCGACCGAGATGCATAAGCGCCGGCAGCATTCGCAGCGATGGTAGAAGCCGCGATGTTTTGCGTTGCCCGGGAAATGCTTGCGGAAGGAGGCTGGGCTAGCCCCGTCACCTCGGGTGAAGCTCTCGCGTTGGCCGAAGTTCGAATCGCGAGCGTCCAGCCCCTCAGTGGTCCGCCTCACCGCCAATCCGGGAGGGACGTTTCACCGACTCCGACCGGCAGCGATTCGATCCCCGTACCGTCCGCCCGCATTACGAACAGACCCGGGGCGCAGAAGACGATGTGGCTCCCGTCCGGTGACCAGGCGGGCGTGTACGCGCGAGCCTGGGTCAGGCGCTTCACACCCGATCCGTCCGGGCGCATCACGTACACGTCCGTGTAGTTGTCGGGATGGTCTCGGTGCGAGGTGAACAGGATGGAGCGGCCATCGGGTGACCAGTCGACCTGCCAGCCCTCCCCCACGCTCGAGAGATCCACGAGATTCGAGCCATCGACGTCGACGATGTACATCACGTGATCACCGGTGAGGTTCGAGTTGAAGGCAATCCGTTTCCCCTCGGGCGACCACGAGGGGTACTCGCCGCCATCGGTGTCCGGCACGCGGTGCTGCCCGGATCCGTCGGGGTTCATGATCGAGATTCCGCTCAACGGAGGGTTCGGATCATGTCCGGGACTCGCATAGGCAATGGACGAGCCGTCCGGGGACCACGCGGGCGAGAGACCCGCGGTCAGCCGGCGCTGACCCGTGCCGTCGGCGTTCATGATCCAGATCTCCGACTCATCGCCTCGATCGGATCGATACGCGATCTGCGTGCCGTCGGGCGACCACGACGGGTCGAACTCGAATGCGGGGGAATGCGTGAGCCGGGTCAGGTCCGTGCCGTCCGCGTTGATCGTCCACACGTCTTCGTGGTTGTCGAAGACGATGCGGCCGGAGAGCGGCGCGAGGGCCAGGTCCTTGCCGGCTGGAGCGGAAAGAGTTGCGGTGGACGGCGCCGAGGGAGAACCGCTCGGTGCCGAGCCGCCCGAGCAGGCCACGAGAAGCATGAGCACTGCGGTCGCCGGGAGTCCTACACGTGTGTTCACGACTCCTTTTACCATCGGGCCGAGTAGCCGGTTCCCCGCTTGCGGAAGGACGGCGGCGGCGGGCTAGTCCAGTCGCTGTCCCTTGTGCGAAACCCGGATGTGCGAGCCGTCGTAGAAACCTTCGCGACGAGCCCTGTAGCAATCCTTATCCCCCTAACCCTCGTACTACCAGGCGCAGGTCCGGCCCCTTAACGGAGGAGGTATCGACATGAGACGATTGATCGTCGTCGGGCTCACGTCGCTCGGGATCTTGTTCGGGTCGACCGGCACGGCGCTGGCGACCCACTGCTATGTGGCAGACAAGCCAGATGGCGCTGGGATGAACGGTGCGTTCCAGAGGGAGGAGGGCGACCCGGTCGACACCTTCCGCTGGGATCTGCCCGACCCCGCCCACGAACGGGGAAGCCAGACCCATGGCATCCTCGAGCTCGAGGAGGAGTAGAGCAAACTCGCTGCGCGAAAGGGTGCGCTAGCCCCTCGGCCCGGACGACTTCAAGCGGCTCGCCGATTCGGCGGGCCGCTTCTCTTAGCTGATTTCGCGAGCCGTCGTGAAAATCTTCGTGACGAACCGTTTGTCCCGTAGCAAGATCACCGGGTCTCGCGCGGCCGGAGGTCGAGGGAGCATCGGCCCCACTTCGACTACGGGTGCTCGCCTTGCACTCACGCCTTCCGTCCGAGCAGCTGCGCAACGACCGCTCGGAGGAGCCTGCGCGGCGAGGGCCGGCCGTTGTCGAGCGCGGTTGGCAACTAGCACCAGCCGCTGCAGTCGACACGCTTCCATACCTGCCCTGGATAGCTGACCGCCACGCTCCACCCCGCGTCACTGAACTCGAGCGGATGGGCTAACGCATCCTCCTTCATGGCGGGCGTTATGACAGGCGAAAGCGAGAGCTCGTCACCTTCGATCTCATAGCGAAAGACGACACCAGCATCGGCATTGCCAATCCGAAAGCGGCCGCCGTCGAGGATCTCGTACATACCGTCGTCGACCTGCTGGAGATCCTCGGTGAGCGACCCGAAGGCGCCGCTATCGGTGAAGAAGTGAGAGTGGACGAAGCCTTCGGCGCCGTCACAGACGTCGTCCTTCTTCGCCAGCTGTTTCGGCGTCGAGTTCGGGAAATAGTCGCCAGCGACCGATGGGGCGATCGTTTCGAGCCCTTCCTCCGCGAGCGCCTTGGTGAGCTGGGGACACTCGTTCACGTGCTCCCAGCGGCCGACCAGCGCCTCCGTCTCGGCCGTTGTCGTAGGTGTTATCGCGTCTGTCGAAGCGACGGAGGTCTGTCCAGAGGGCTCTGCGGACTCCGATTCGCCGCCACCGCACCCCACCAGGAGGAGAGAGATGAGAAGGCTTGCGATGCTCGCCTGGATCACCAGCTAGTTCTAAGCCTTCCGCGCCCACGCGACAAGTGCCTCGCAGGGGCGCTCTAGCCCTGGCCGGCTCAAGAGTCCGAACGCGGCGTTCCGTTTTCGATCGTCGGCAAGGAGCGCAAGGGCTGCGAGACCGCCTCCGCCTCCCCGAGATCGACCCGCGCCTCGCGGCAGACGCGTCCGTGCCAGCGAACAGCCGCTCGCCCGAACAGCGCGGCTATGGACAATCTCACCGCAATCGACGGAGAGGGATCGCTCCGATGGTCGAGGCCAGGCTTGGTCAGATGCGCTCGCTATGGACAGCTGATCCACGCCGGCGAGCCGTGGGACCTTGGGCATGTCGACGGCACAGAACGGACGGTCTACTCAGGGTCCGAGCATCGACGCAACCGGGCGACGGAGACGCATAAGCGTCGGCGGGTATCGCGCCAGTGGTAGAGCACGTTGCCTGCGCTCTGCCCGCCGAGACTAGAGCGGGGCGCTTTTGGGGGCGCCCCGCTCGTCCACTTGTCCCGCGCCGCGTCTACTTGCCCAGCTGCCCGCGAATCGCACCCGCCGGGAACACGTCGCTGTGAATGTTCACGTAGTAGTTCGCCGGATCCTGCCGGATGGCCTTGATCAGCTGCTCGTCCACGTCTGAGATGCAGGCGCTCGCGCTGTCGGTGCCCGCGAAGGCACCGGAGAACAATCCGACCACCACCGGGCCGGCAACCACGGCGGAGCCAACATGGATGTGCGCTGCAGTCACGGTGCCGTCGATCCCCTCCCAGCTGAGATCGAAGCAGACCTGACCTAGACCCTGGTTGAGCGTGATGGACGCCGTCCCGGAGGCGTCGGCATCGCCCGGTCCCGGCACCTCTGCTGCCCCGGTAAGGACTGTCGAAAACGGGCGGCCCTCCCCGAATGCGGGAGCGGCCATGGCGAGCATGGCGACCATCCCGAGGGTGGCAGCGAAAAAGAGGACGCAACGTCGCATGGTGAACCTCCCTGTTCGCGCAACGACGATCGATTGGTGAGCCTACCCCCACTTTGGCCCGACGCAAAGCCAGGGCGTCACGCTTTCGGTGCGGGCTCGGGACCGGCTTCGGCCTTATCCGAGAGCCACTTGCCGCTGGCGGCCCGCCGACTGTCGCCAGTGGGCCGCCAGCGTACTACCTACCGTCGGCTAATCGCGTAGATCGCGCCCTGGTCGAGCGAGACGACAAACACGTCGCCGCCCGGCGCCGTCTCGATGTCCGTGACGACGCCGAAGTCCCTCCCGATCAGCAGGCTCTCGCTCTCGGAGAGGTCGTGGAAGGTCACGTTGTCGGCGACCCGATCCTGCAAGCGAGGGTCGTCGACTGCGATCGCGCGACGGTTGCCCGTCAGGTTGAAGCGGAAGAGCGGCCCGCCGAGCGGCTCCGGCACCGAGAAGCCGACGAAGAGGTCATTCTCGTACTGTGGTCCGAGGCCACGTCCACGCACGAAGCCGATCGCGGCCGGGGCAAGTACGTGCTTCCAGCTGAACTCCGGATCGCTGTAGTGCGAGCCGGGAAGCACGAACAGACGCGACAGTGCCTCGGCCTGCGTGTCCGCGATCCGCTCCGGCCCCCAACGGAACTGCTGCAGGTTGGGGAAGTCCTCGTGGTGAAGCGAGGTTGTCTCGATCGCCTTGTACTCCGCCACACGCACGGCCGGGCCGGCGAGCTGCACCCAGCCGCTGTTCTGGCCGGGCTGGACGCGGTTCAGCTCGTCGAAGGCGTCCTCACCGTTCTCCTGCGTCCAGAGCCCGCCCGATGCCGGGTCGAACGCCATCCCAAAGCTGTTCCGAAGGCCGTACGAGAAGATCTGCTGGACGTTCGCGCCGACCTCTCCGCCGACCGCGGCGCCCGCGGCGACGAACGGGTTGTCGGCTGGCGTCGAGCCGTCGTCGTTCAACCGCAGCACGACGCCTGAAAGGTGAGCGTCGTCCGGTTGCGGGCCGCCGAACTGATCGTCGGGGATGCCCGGCCCGAACGGGCCGTCGCGGAGGTTCTGCAGCTGCCCCCGCCGCCCCACGTCGCCGAAGAGCACGTACAGCTTCCGATCGGGCCCGAACGCAATCACGCCGCCGTCGTGGTTTCCACGCTCCGGCTGCGTGAAGGTGCCGAACGGCGTCGTGACGGTGGTGAAGTCCTGCTGGATCGCCCGCAGGCGAATCAGATTGCGTTCGAACGTGAGCGTGGAGCCGTTCCAGACGAAACGGTCGACGCGGTTACCGAGAAGAGGCGTCTCGCTGAGCACATCGGTGTCCGCGCCCGTCGAACTCTCAGTCCAAAAGAGGTATACACCCGGGTTCGACGGAAAGTCGGGATGGAGGGCGATTCCGAGAAGGCCCCGCTCCGACCCGAAGTTGACCGCAAGGTCGAGCACCGTCGACTGCACGACCCCATTCACGACCCGCTTCACTTTCCCGCTGTTCTTTTCGAGCACGACCAGGTCGTTGCGGCCGAGAAAGGCAATGCTCGTCGGAACCTCGAGCCCATCGACAACAGTGCGGAGCGCAAGGTTCGGAACGAGCAGCGTCGGTCCCGCTTGCGCCTGACCACTCGCTCGGTCAGGCGCCGCAGTCGCACCAAGTGCGGCGAGCACCGCGGCTAGGCCGAGGAGGACGAGCCAGCGACGCCCGCGGCTCCTTCGGAAACAAGAACCTGACATTCGAGTCACCCCCTCATTCGTTTACCGCTCGGCGAGCCTGCTCACCGACCGGCGTCGCGAAACACACTGAAAGTGGACGTAGCTTTCCCACCGGAGATACGTCCCGATCGCGACTGCGGATTCCCGGCGCCTGCGGCGAAGGCAGGCATGGCCTCACAGCCCGAGCGAGTACACCGCGCTTTTGCTTCGTCGAGAAACAGCTGACGTGCGTGCCTTGGTTAGCGCAGCCTCTAGGCGCGTTTGATCCTCGCCACCAGCCTCTGCGCGACCACAGCGAGCAGCTTGCGTGGCGAGCGCTGGCCGTTGTCGAGAACTGTCGGCATCTAAGGGCGGGTCGAGATTAAGCAGCGCGTCGAGTGCGTTCATCCTCCATCCAAACCGCCGAAACCGTTCCCGCAAAGAACCACGCTCGAGGTCTGCACCGACGTCTGCACCAGACGCTCATTCGTGGCAGCTCTGGCACGTCTGGCCCATGTGTTCAAGCCAAATCCTTATAGGCATGCGGGCCTAAATGGGCGCACCTGGGATCGAACCAGGGACCTCCCGCGTGTGAAGCGGGCGCTCTCCCGCTGAGCTATGCGCCCCAGGGAGGGTCAGTTTAGCCGCCAACCACGCTGGTACCATGGGCTTCGCCCGGCCGCGCTAAGTGGGGAGCTAGCGGTTCCCTGAACCCGCAATCCGCTCTAGCGGGGCCGAATCCCTTCCCAAGGGGGTTGTTGTTCGAAGTAGGGCTTGCGCACGCAAGCGTTGACGACCAGGTTCCGCGCATCGGGAGCCTACGAACCGCGTCAGATCCGGAAGGAAGCAGCGCTAAGTGGTCTCTCCCGGGTGCCGCGGATCAGCCTGGTCTGAGCGAGCGTCGCCGGCACCGCATCGAACGCGTCCTCGACGGAGGGTGCGCGGCCGGGCTTAAACTCACTTCACCGCGTGACCGCCCTCTACCGTAAATATCGCCCGCAGGACTTCGACGAGGTCGTGGGCCAGGAGGCGGTCGTTCGCACCCTCCGGAACGCGATCGAGCGCGATCAGATCCGCCAGGCCTACCTGCTCGCGGGGCCGCGCGGAACCGGCAAGACCTCCCTCGCGCGCATCCTGGCGAAATGCCTCAACTGCGAGCAGGGCCCAACCGCTTCGCCGGACAAGACGTGCAACTCGTGCCTCACGATCGCGGCCGGGACATCGCTCGACGTGATCGAGATGGACGCCGCGAGCCAGCGCGGGATCGACGACATCCGCGAGATCCGCGAGCACGTCATCCTCCAGCCGGTCGAGGGCCGCTACAAGGTCTACATCCTCGACGAGGCGCACCAGCTCACGGATGCCGCCTGGAACGCGCTCCTGAAGATGATCGAGGAGCCTCCGCCCCACCTCGTCTTCGTTTTCTGCACGACCGAGCTCCAGAAGGTCCTCGCCACCGTGCGCTCGCGCTGCCAGACCTTCCTCTTCGCGCGTCCGCGGCTGGCCGAGCTGACGAGGCTCCTGAGGAGAGTGGCCGACGGGGAGAAGATCGAGGCGCCCGACGCCGCGCTGTCCCTGGTCGCGCGGAGCGCACGCGGAAGCTTTCGCGACGCCGTCTCCACCCTCGACCAGCTTTCTGCCGCGAC
>Ga0307415_100001131_pt1 | contig 12469 bp, 12 predicted proteins | sample DK1Cmetagenome_FD_204524 | JGI IMG/M metagenome (GOLD analysis project Ga0307415, IMG submission 204524) | Maize rhizosphere microbial communities from greenhouse at UC Davis, California, United States - DK15-C-2 | ecosystem: Host-associated > Plants > Roots > Rhizosphere > Soil | place: USA...
CGGTGCCGGAGTTCATCACCGAGAAGAGGGCTCCCTGGATGAAGGGGACGGCGAGGACGAAGGTGAGGTAGGAGTCGGTGGGGAAGCCGGGCAGGTTGGTCGCGTCTTCGAGGCCGCCGGCGTTGACCGCGAGGAGGAACAGCGGGAAGACGAGGGCGGGGACGATCTGCGCCGGCTGGCGCAGGGTGCGCAGGACCGAGCGGCGGGCGAGCTGGCCGATCTGGGTGCGCAGGCTGCCGCTCATGCTGGCGCCGCAGCCTCCGCCTCGGTGGCGGCCTCCTCCTCGCCGGCGCCCTCGAGCGAGCGGCCGGTCTTGGCGAGGAAGACGTCGTCGAGCGAGGGGGCGTGGAGCTGCAGGTGCTCGATCGCGACGTCCTCGGCGTCGAGCGCCCGCACCACCTCGGCGAGCTGCGATTCGCCGCCTTCGAGCCGGACCGCGACGCCCCGCGGCGAGGCGCCGGCCTGCTTGCCGAAGCGCCCCAGCACCGCGGCCATCCGCTCGCGGTCCTCCGCCTGCCGGGGAACGGCTTCGACGGTCGGCCGGCCGATCTCGGCCTTCAGCTCCGCCGGCGTCCCCTCGGCGACGAGGTGGCCGTGGTCGATGATCCCGACCCGGTTGGCGAGCGCGTCGGCCTCCTCCAGGTACTGGGTGGTGAGGAAGACGGTGACGCCGTCCTCGGCGGCGAGCCGCGCCACCTCTTCCCAGAGGGCGGTGCGGCTCTGGATGTCGAGGCCGGTGGTCGGCTCGTCGAGGAAGAGGATGCGCGGGCGGTGGGCGAGCGCCAGCGCCAGGTCGAGGCGGCGCTTCATCCCGCCCGAGTAGCCGCCCACCTTGCGGTCGGCGGCGTAGGCGAGGCCGACCCGCTCCAGCAGCTCGCTGCCGCGGCTTTCGCGCTCGCGCTTGCCGAGGCCGTGCAGGGCGGTCTGCAGGCGCATGTGCTCGCGCCCGGTCAGCAGCGGATCGAGCGCCGCCTCCTGCAGGGCGGCGCCGATCGTCGCCCGCACCCGCGGCCCCTCCTTCACCACGTCGAAGCCGCCGACCCGCGCCGTGCCGGAGGTGGGAGGGAGGAGGGTGGTCAGCATCAGCACCGTCGTCGACTTGCCGGCGCCGTTGGGGCCGAGGAAGCCGTAGATCTCCCCCTGGCCGACCTCGAGGTCGATCCCGTCGACGGCGCGGGGGCCGTTCTTGAACTCGCGGACGAGCGATTCGACCTCGATGCCGCCGCTGCGTTGTGCCTCGGCCATCACTGCGCTTGAGGCTATCCAGTAGAACTCCCGTCCGATGAACGAGCGAACCCGCACCTACAGCTTCGCGATGACCGTGAACAGGCCGGTCGCGTGGTGGGGACGGATGCAGGTCGAGGGCCTGGAGGCGGTGCCCGAGCAGGGGCCGCTGCTGATCCTCGGCAACCACGACAGCCACTGGGACCCGGTGATGGTCGGGATCGCGGCGCTGAAGCGGCGCCAGATCCGCGCCCTCGCCAAATCGGAGCTCTGGGAGGTGCGGGGCCTCGGCCCGGTCCTCAACGGGATGGGGCAGATCCCGATCCAACGAGGCAAGGGAGACAAGGACGCGTTGGCGAAAGCGATCGAGACGCTGCGGGCGGGAGCCTGCATCGGCGTCTTCCCCGAGGGCACCCGCTCGCGCGGCAAGGTCCTGCGGGCGCGCAGCGGCGTCGGCCGGCTCGCCCTCGAGGTGCCCGAGGCCCACGTCACCCTGGTCGCGATCGAGGGCACCAGCGACCTCACCGGCTTCCCCCGCCGCCCCCGCATCCGCCTCCGCTTCTTCGACCCCGTCAGCGGTCAACCTCGCCCCGACGAGGACCCGCAACACCTCTCCGCCCGCCTCCTCTCCGAGATCCGCGAGCTCGTCCCCCCCTCGATCTCCTGGCGCAAGCGCGCCCAGCTCAGCGGCGTCAGCGAAGACTGAGCGCGCGGCTGACGCGGTCGAGGACGGCCGCGCGTTCGGCGTGGATCTGGTGCCAAGTGACGCGCAGGACGCGGTAGCCGGCGGCGGCGAGGAACTGGTCCCGGCGACGGTCGGCCTGGAACGCCTCCGGCGTCTCGTGCGTCTCCCGCCCATCCGTTTCGACGATCACCCGCTCGCGGTCCCAGAGGAAGTCGACGAGGAACCGCTCACCTTCGACGTGCAGCGGGACGTTGCAGCCGGGGCGGGTCAGCCCCATATCCAGTAGCTCGGGCAGCACCAGCGTCTCGAAGTCGCTGCGGAGATCCGGCACCTCGCCGTCCTTGGTCCGGTAAGAGGCCAACGCGAGCTCGAGCATCCGCAGCCCGCGCCGGCCCTTCGCGTTATGGATCGCCAAGTCGACTGCCTGGAGGTCGAGCTTCTTCCGGATCGCAGCTCGACCAACGGTCTTCCGCAAGGTCTTAAGCCCAACCATCCCCGCGAGGTCCACAAGGGTCCGAGCCACCGTCGTGCAGGCGACTCCATTGCGCACTTCGACCTCCTTCGGCTGCGGATACCGGCAACGACGGCAACGGATCCCATCGATCTTCCTCCCCGCCTCAACCGGGACGGTCACGTCGATCAGGACCGGCCATTTGTCCCAGAGCCCATGAAAAGCCGCCGCCGTCCCATGCGAGATCACCGCCCCCTCACCACAAGCCAACAGCGCCGCCCGCAAATGGGTGACCCGCGAGGCCGCTCGATGCCCAACTGCATAAACGCCCCGGTGGACTCTGCTGTACCTACCATCGTCTGCGTGGTGAGAAGCGTTTCGCGCCGAAACGCCAGCCTCCCGCAACTGCTCCAGGGAAACCACGCCTCCCTGTCTCGTTGCTAGATCCGCGACCCGTTTCCGGGTCCCCTTCTCGGTCTCATGGTTCTTTCTGGACGACATGCGTCCTTAAGGAACCACGCAACCGAATCTCTCCCCCCACGTCGGGTTCCGTGGTTCCTTATGGAGGAAATAGGTCCAAAAGGAACCACGGAACTGTGGGAGGTCTCAGGTTCGACCGACGAAGGTGCGGTTGCCGGCTCGGACGACGATTGCGCGGGTGCGGGAGAGGTCGAGGGCGGAGCTGAGGACGGCGTTGGAGTCGTCGCCCCAGCGGTAGCGGAAGGTTCCCGCCGAATAGGTGGCGCCGTTGGGACCGCGGAGGGTGACGCGGCAGAGGGTGCCGGAGGGGACGCCCTTCACGTACATGCGGATCTCGGTGCCGTAGGCGTGCGGCTCGAGGGTCGCGTAGATGCTGATGCCGTTGGGGAGGGAGGCGAACTTCACGTGCCGGGTCGGGTCTTCGCTGCCTCCTTGGAAGACGAAGATCGCGAGGACGGCCGCGGCGATCGCGGCGGCCGCGCCGCCGAGCGCGAGACCTCCGAAGGCGCGTCGGCGGCGCCGGACGACCCGCCGCTTCTCCTCCTCGATCGTCGCCGCGACCCGCCGCCCCAGCTCCGGCGGCGGCTGCGGGGCCGGGCCGAACCGGGCGGGGTCGGCGTGCGGGAGCATTCCCACCACGGGCTCCAGCGCGGCCAGCTCGGCCCGGCACTCCAGGCATCCCTCCAGGTGGGCTTCGAGACCGACGCGCTCCTCGCCCTCCAACTGCCCCAGCGCATGCGCCCCCAGCAGCTCGCGCCACTCCCGGCACTCGTTCCTAGTCTTCATAGCCCATCTCCTCGAGCACGACCCGTAGCGCCCGCAGCCCGTAGTAGACGCGGCTCTTCACGGTCCCCTCCGGCACGCCGAGCTCCTCCGCCACCTCGGCGTAGGGCCGCCCGCGGTAGTAGGTCTCGACCAGCACCCGGCGGTGGTCCTCGCCGATCCGCCGCATCGCCTCCTCCACCTGCCAGGCCAGCAGCGCCTCGTCCAGTGGCTCGACGCTCGGCTCGATCCCTCCCTCGGCGACCCGCGGCCGCGCCGCCCGCGCCCGGCCGAGGTCGATGACGACGTTGCGGAGGATCGCGAAGAGCCACGTCCGCAGCGACCCGATCTTCGGATCGAAGCGGTCGCCCGCGCGCCAGGCACGGAGGAAGGTCTCCTGCACCGCCTCCTCAGCGAGGCCGGAGTCCCCCAGCGAACGGACCGCGAAGCCGTACAGCTCACCGGCGTGGGCGGCGTAGGCCTCGCGGACGTCGCGTTCGCGGCTGAGCGCGCCCCGGGCCGAATTACCCAACTGGATCATCCGACCCGGCATACGCTCCCCGGCGGAGCCGGGTTCAAGTGCCCCTTAGAGAGGGCCTATTCGAGTTTCCCGATCTTGAAGATTTTCGTCCCGCAGTCCGGGCAGACGCCCTGGATCGCCGGACGACCGTTCTTCATCGTCACCTGCTTGGCGTCCTTGATCTCGACCTTCTTGCGCTCCTTGACGCAGTAACCCTCAGGCATGAAGGGGCCCTCCTTTCGTTGCCGCTGAACGGCAAATCTCGCGTTCCGCGCGAGGTGGATTGAGGCGAATGTAACGCAGGTTCATGACGCTCCCGGGAAACATTGTGCGAATTCACACGAAACGCCCATGTCGCCCGTCAACTACCCTCCTGCCGCAGTCGCAAGCCCTTCCCAAGCTTCAAGGAGATAACCGAATGCCCGAAGCAGTCATCGTCGACACCATCCGCACGCCGATCGGCCGTGCCTTCAAGGGGTCGCTGGCCCAGCTGCGCCCGGACGAGATGGGCGCCTACGTGGTCGACCAGCTGCTCGAGCGCAACCCCGAGGTCGACCCGGCCCTGATCGAAGACGTCTTCTGCGGCGTCGGCATGCCGCAGGGCCTGCAGGCCTTCAACCTCGCCCGGATCGTCTCGCTGCTCTCCGAGAAGCTGCCGCAGGAGGTCAACGGGGTCACCGTCTCCCGCTACTGCTCCTCCAGCCTCGACGCGATCCGCCATGCCGGCAACGCGATCAAGGCCGGCGAGGGCGACGCCTACCTCGCCGTCGGCGTCGAGTTCGTCAGCCGCTACAACGAGCGCACCGAGCCCGCCGGCGAGGCCGACCAGAACGAGAACCTCAAAGGCAACGACAGCCAGCCCAACGCCTACATCCAGATGGGCGAGACCGCCGTCAACGTCGCCAAGAAGTACGAGGTCAGCCGCGCCGACATGGACAAGTTCGCCCAGCGCTCGCAGGAACTGGCGGTGAAGTCGCAGGAAGACGGCTTCTTCGACCGCGAGATCGTCCCGGTAAAGCTGCCCGACGGCAGCGAGGTCACCAAGGACGACGGGCCCCGCGCCTCCTCGACCCTGGAGAAGCTCTCCGAACTGCCGGAGGCCTTCGGCGGCGGCGGCGTCACCGCCGGCAACTCCTGCCCGCTCAACGACGGCGCCGCCGCGGTGCTGCTGATGAGCGACACCAAGGCCAAGGAGCTCGGCCTCACCCCGCGCGCCCGCATCATCACCGCCGCCACCCACGGCAACGAGCCGGAGCTGATGGGCGTCGCCCCGATCGGCGCGATCAAGAAGGTCCTGGACCGCGCCGGGATGACGATCGGCGACGTCGACCGGGTCGAGCTGAACGAGGCCTTCGCCGCCCAGGTGATCCCGATCATGGCCGAATGCGGGATCGACGAAGACAAGCTCAACACCCACGGCGGCGCGATCGCCCTCGGCCACCCCTTCGGGATGACCGGCGCCCGGATCATGGGCACGCTGCTGAACGTGCTCGAGACCGACGACAAGCAGGTCGGCCTCGAGACCATGTGCGTCGCCGGGGGTCAGGGCAAGGCGATGCTGGTCGAAAGGCTGAACTAAGCAGCGATTGGCGAGTTGACCTCGCTATAGGCAGGTCAACTCGCCAATGACCGATTAGGGTCGGCTCATGGAGACGCTTCTCTATGAGGCCGAGGGCCGAATTGCTCGCATCACCCTGAACCGTCCGAAGCGGGGCAACGGCATTACTGCCCGGATGCCAATCGAGCTGGCCGAGTGCATCGAGCGGGCCAACCTCGACCCCGAGGTGCACGCGATCGCGCTGGCCGGCAACGGCAGCGGCTTCTGCGGCGGCTACGACCTGGTCGCCTCGGCCGAGGGGGACATGAGCGAGCTCGGCGGGGGAGCGCCCGCTGGCTCGCCCCTCGACCCGGCGACGATCGCCGCCAACCACGCGCCGAACACCAACTGGGACCCGGTCACCGACTACCAGTTCATGAGCCGCAACGTGCGCGGCTTCATGAGCCTCTTCCACTCCGAGAAGCCGGTCCTCTGCAAGGTCCAAGGCTACTGCGTCGCCGGCGGCACCGACATGGCGCTCTGCTCGGACCTGCTGGTGATCGCCGAGGACGCCAAGATCGGCTACCCGCCCGCCCGGGTCTGGGGCTCGCCGACGACGGCGATGTGGGCCAGCCGCCTCGGGCCGATGCGGGCCAAGCGCCTGCTTCTGACCGGCGACTCGCTGACCGGCGCCGAGGCGGCAGAGTGGGGGCTGGCGACCGAGGCGGCGCCGGCCGCGCAGCTCGACGAGCGCTTCGAGCGGCTGCTGGAGCGGGTGGCGCGGATGCCGGTCAACCAGCTGGTGATGATGAAGCTGCTCGTCAACCAGACGGTGCACGCCCAGGGCCTCGCCCAGGTGCAGACCCTCGGCACCTTTTTCGACGGCATCGCCCGCCACACCGAGGAGGGCCACGCCTTCGTCAAACGCGCCGCCGAGTCGGGCTTCCGCGAGGCGGTGCGGGAGCGCGACGAGCCCTTCGGCGACCACGGCCTCGAAGGGTTCGGGCTGAAGTAGGCTGCCGCGGCGATGAGCGACGCGCCGCACCCCAGCTCGGCGATCACCCCCGAGACCGTCCGCAACTTCCTCCCCGGCAGCTTCCCGGGCGATCTCGGGATCGAGCCGCTCGAGGTCGAGGACTCCCACGCCCGCGGGCGGATCGTCGTCGACAAACGCCACCTGCACCCCGGCGGGTTCGTTCACGGCGGCGTCTGGACCGCGCTCGGCGACACGGTTGCCGCCTGGTCCACCTTCCGCTGCATCCCGCCCGGCCACAACTTCACCACGATCGAGCTGAAGCTCAACGTCTTCGCCGCGGGGATCCTGGGAGACGAGATCGAGGCGCGGGCGGAGCCCCTGCACGTCGGCAAGAGCACGGTCGTGATCGAGGTGAGGATCGAGCGCCGCCGCGAGGGCGCCGAGCCGCGCCTGGCGGCGAACCTGATCGTCAGCCAGTTCGTGCTGCCGCCGAGCTAAGCCGCCACCGGACTCAACCGGCAGGCCTCGACGAAATGCCGGAAGAGCGCCGCCTCGTAGGGGCGGTGCACCAGCGTCTCGGCGTGCCACTGGACGCCGATCAGGAAGGGGTGGTCGGGATCCTCGATCGCCTCGATCGTCCCGTCCGGGGCGCGGGCGGTGACCTTCAGCCCCTCGCCCAGCCGCTCGATCGCCTGGTGGTGGAAGGAGTTGACGTCGAGCACGTCGGGCACCGGGACCTCCTCGTCCTCCAGCGCCGCCGCCAGCCGGCTCCCCGCCTCGACGTCGATGGTGTGGCTGGTCTGGTCGCCGGGCGCGGACTGCCGGTGGGCGAATTCAGGGGAGGCCTCCGGCAGGTGCTGGATCAGCGATCCCCCGCGGGCGACGTTGAGCGCCTGGGTGCCGCGGCAGATCGACAGGATCGGCATCTCGCGCGCGTCGGCGCGGCGCGCCATCGCCAGCTCGAAGCGGTCGAGGTCGGGCTCGGTCGGCCCCAGGTCCGGGTGCCGCCGCGCGCCGTAGGTGTCGGGATCGAGGTCGGGGCCGCCGGAGAGGCAGACCCCGTCGAGCCGGTCGAGCAGCGGTCCGATCGCCTCCTCGGGCAGCGGCGGGATCACCATCGGCACCGCGCCCGCCGCCTCCAGTGCCCGCAGGTAGGTCAGGCCCAGCACCATCTCGCGCACCTTCGGCTCGCTCTCGGGGGTCTGCTGAATCCGCTCGGCCTCTCGCACCTCCGAGGTCGAGACCCCGATCAGGGGCCGTCCATGTCGGGCGCCTCGCTTCATGCCTGCGAATTCTCCACCACCCAGGTGTCCTTGCAACCGCCGCCCTGCGAGCTGTTGACGACCATCTCCCCTGCGCCCTGCGCAAACCGCGTCAATCCACCCACCATTGCCGCCTGCCCACCCGCCCAGGTGACGACGAACGGCCGCAGGTCGATCCGCCGCGGCCGCAGGCTCTCGCCGCGGATCGTCGGGTGGGTGGAGATCTCAACCGGCTCCTGGGCGATGAAGCGCTCCGGCCGCCGCCGCACCACCCCGACCGCCCGCTTGCGCTCCGGCTCGCTCGCCCGCGGCATGATCGTCACCCCGTGGCCGCCGAAGCCGCCGCGCGGCTTGATCACCAGCTCGTCGAGCCGCTCCATCGCCTCCTTTCTAGCGTCCGCGTCGGAGAGGTCGTAGCTCGGGACCGAGCGCAGCAGCGGCTCCTCTCCCAGGTAGAAGTCGACCATCCGCTCGACGTAGGCATGGGTCAGCTTGTCGTCGGCGAGGCCGGTGCCGAAGGCGTTGACGCAGCGCAGGCGCCCGGAGCGCAGGGCCGGCACCAGCAGCTCGCCGAGCTCGGTGAGGCGGCCGTCCGGCTCGGTCAGGCGGTCGGTGTCGAGGCGGCGGTAGACGACGTCGACCTGCTGCCGTTCGCGGGAGATCCGGGCGAAGAGGCGGCCGCGGCTCGTCTCGAGCTGGTCGGGCGTGACGATCGGCAGCCCCAGCTCGCGTCCGATCCGCTCGTGCTCGTACCAGGCGCCGTTCTCGGGCCCGTCGGAGAGGACCACGGCACAGGGCTCGCCCTTGTCCGCCGGCGCCGCGGCGCGGATCGCCTCGCCGAGCTGGTCCAGGTAGCCGCCGAGCCCCGCCGGCCGCACCACTCCCTCCAGCTCGGGCGCGACGACCTCCCGCACCCCCAGCGAGTAGCGGGCGCCCGACGGCATCCGCAGGTTGTCCTCCAGCACCCGCAGCTCGCCGTTGCGGTCGCGAACCAGGTCGAGCCCGGCCACGGTGGCCGGCGGCACCTCCGGGTCGATCAGCCCGTGCATCGCGGGCGCGTAGCCGGTCGAGGTCTCGAGCAGCCGGCGCGGGACGACGCCGGCGTCGAAGATCCGCTGCGAGCCGTAGGCGTCGGCGACGAAGGCGTTGAGCGCCCGCGCCCGCTGCAGCAACCCTGCTTCCAGGCGCTCCCACTCGGCCGCGTCGAGCAGCCGGGGGACGGGATCGACCGCGATCGGTTCCCCCTCGCCGAAGGTGAGGCCGCTCTTCGCGACCTTCGCCTCGACCCGCTCCCGCAGCTCCCTCAGGTCCCGCCGCCCCAGCTCCTCCAGCAGCTCGGCGTAGAGCGGCCGCGGCTCCCCCTCGGGCGTGAAGGCCTCGTCGACGCAGTCGGGTTCGAGGGGGTAGCCGGGGGTGTTCACCTCCCGGCTTCTACCCGCTCCTCCGGTACTTCCAGCCGTTCGATCCAGGGCAGTTTCCACAAGACGGAGGCGAGCGTCAGCCCCACCGCCGCCGAGAAGAGGGCGAGGAACCATTCCGGCGCGCTCAGCAGCACCATCTCGAAGAAGTCGCGCAGGAACGGGATCGCGAGGATGCCGGCGAAGGCGGCGCCCAGCGCGGCGACCATCGCCAGCATGTTGCTCTGGATCGCGATGTGCTCGCGGCCGGGACCGCGCTCCAACAGGAGAATGAAGGCGAGGCCGAGCACGATCAGCGTCGTCGTCGCCGCGGTGCGGCCGGCCTCCAGGCTGGCCCCGGCGACGGTGTCGACGAGGAAGAAGGAGAGGATCGAGCCGATCGCCGTCGCCAGTCCCGCCGGCACCGCGAAGGCGGCCAGCGCCCGCAGCAGCCGGCCGCGGTAGAGCGGCCCGTCGGAGGGCAGCAGCGCCAGCACGAAGGAGGGGATGCCGATCGTCAGCAGAGCCGCGACCGTCAGGTGGCGGGGGAGGAAGGGGAAGGCGAGGCCGGGCACCGCGACGAGGAGGATCAGCGCCGCCGCGTAGACCGTCTTGGTCAGGTAGAGCCGGCCGAGGCGGTGGATGTTGCGGGCGATCCGCCGCCCCTCGCCGACCGCCTCCGGCAGCCGCGAGAACTCGTCCTTGAGCAGGACCACGTCGGCGACCCCTTTGGTCACCTGCGCCCCCGAGCCCATCGCCACCGCCATCCGCGCCCGCTTTAGCGCCGGCACGTCGTTGACCCCGTCGCCGATCATCGCCACGTAGCGCCCCGTCGCGACCAGCGCCCCGACCAGCGCTTTCTTCTGCTCGGGCTTGATCCGGCAGAAGATCGTGTTCTCCAGCGCCGCCTTCGCCAGCTCGTCGGGATTCTCCGGCAGGTCCGGCCCCTCGACCACCCCCGCGTCCTGCGGCACCCCGACGGCGAAGGCGACGGCGGTGACGGTGGCGGCGGCGTCGCCGGAGATCAGCTTCAGGTCGACTTCCTCTTCGCGCATGGTGGCGATCGTCTCCGCCGCATCGGGCCGCAGCGTCTCCTCCAGCACCACCAGCGCCAGCGGGGTCAGCCGCGGCGCCCCGTTCGCGGCGGGGTCGTCCGGCAGCGCCTCGCTCGTCTGGCCGAAGGCGACGACGCGGCGGCCGGCCGCGGTCTCCTCCTCGAGCTTGCCGGCGAGGCGCGGCGGCAGCGTCAGCGCCCCGGAGGCGGCGAGGACGTCCGGCGCCCCGAGCACGTAGGTCCGGTTCCCGGAGCCGCCGTCGAGGGAGAGGGCGCTCCACTTCCACTCGGAGGAGAAGGGGACTTCCGTCCGCACCGTTCCCGGCTTGCCGGGGAGCTCCTGGGCGATCGTCTCCAGGGTCTTGTTGCGGTCGCCGGCACTGGCCGCGAACCGCCCCAGCGCCGCCGCGCCCGATTTGGGATCGACCCCGTCGGCGTACTCGACCCCCGTCAGTCGCAGCTCGCCCGCGGTCAGCGTCCCCGTCTTGTCGACGCAGATCGTGTCGACCGAGGCGAGGCTCTCGCTGGCGCTCATCTGCTGGACCAGGGTGCCGCGCCTGGCCAGCCGCATCGCCGTCACCGCGAAGGTGACGCTCATCAACAGCACCAGGCCCTCTGGGATCAGGGTGATGAGACCTGCCGTCGCCGTCTGCGCCGCCTCCTCGAGCGGGACGTCGCGGATCTTCAGGCTGAGGATCAGCACCACCGCCAGCGGCAGCATCACGTAGGTGGAGGCGACGATCACCCGGTTGACCTCCTCCTGCAGCGGCGAGGGCGGGTGGCGGAAGGTCTTCGCCTCGCCGGCGATGCGGCCGGCGTAGCTCTCCTCGCGCACCGCGTCGACGACGTAGTGCCCGGAGCCGGAGACGCAGAAGGAGCCGGAGAGGACGCGGTCGCCCTCGCCCTTCCGGATCCCGTCGGACTCGCCGGTCAGAAGCGACTCGTCCATCGTCATCCCGCGCGAGGCGATCGCCTCGCCGTCGGCGACGAGCTGGTCGCCCGGCCCGACCTGGACCACGTCTCCCGGCACCACCTCGTTGGCGACCAGCTCGACCACCGCGCCGTCGCGCACGACCCGCGCGTGGGGCGCGACGAGGACGGCGATCTCGTCCAGCGTTTCCTTCGCCTTCTTCTCCTGGTAGATCCCGATGCTGGAGTTGACGACGGCGATCACCCCGAACAGCGCGTCCGCGTACAGCCCGAGGCCGATGTCGAGCACGAAGAAGCCGGCGATGATCGCGTTGAAGAGCGTGAAGACGTTGGCCGCGACGATGCTCGCCAGCGAGCGCGAGGAGCTCTCCGGCGGCGGCCCGAGCTTGCGCAGCCGCGTCGCCGCCTCCTTGCTGGAAAGCCCTTGATCCATCCTGGGTTGGCCGTTACCCATCAAGCTCCCTATTCAATAGGGTGCGAGAGCGATGGGCCTGAAGCTCGGACTAAACCTCGGCTACTGGGGGATCGGCCCCGCCGGCGAGGAGGCCGCGGAGGTCGTCCTCGCCGCCGAGAAGCTCGGCTACGAGTCGGTCTGGGCGGCCGAGTCCTACGGCTCCGACGTGGTCAGCGTGCTCGCCTGGCTGGCGGCGCGGACCGAGAAGATCAACCTCGGCGCGGCGATCATGCAGGTGCCGGCGCGACCGCCCGCGGCGGCGGCGATGGCCGGGGCGACGATCGACAAGCTCTCCGGCGGCCGCTTCCTCTTCGGCTTCGGCCCCTCCGGCCCGCAGGTCTCCGAGGGCTGGTACGGCGTCCCCTACGCGAAGCCCTGGGGCCGCACCCGCGAGTACATCGAAGTCGTGCGCGAGATCATCGCCCGCGAGGGGCCGGTCGACCACCAGGGCGAGCACTACACGCTGCCGCTACCCGGCGGCGAGGGCAAGCCGCTGAAGCTCAACTTCCACCCGCTGCGCAACGAGATCCCGGTCTTCGTCGGCGCGATCGGGCGCAAATCGGTGGAGATGGCGGCGGAGATCTGCGACGGCTGGATCCCGATCTTCTTCAGCGTCGACGCGTTCGAGCAGACCTGGGGCGAGCACCTGGAGGCGGGCTTCGCCAAGGGCGGCCGCCAGCGCTCCGACCTCGAGGTCAGCCCCTCGTTGCAGGTCGCGATCGACGGCGACCTGGAGG
>Ga0307415_100001132_pt1 | contig 12469 bp, 7 predicted proteins | sample DK1Cmetagenome_FD_204524 | JGI IMG/M metagenome (GOLD analysis project Ga0307415, IMG submission 204524) | Maize rhizosphere microbial communities from greenhouse at UC Davis, California, United States - DK15-C-2 | ecosystem: Host-associated > Plants > Roots > Rhizosphere > Soil | place: USA...
GGAGATACCCGTGACGGGAGCCCCGGAGCGACGGCGCAGAGCTACTGCGAACCCGAGAGCACCATCCGGGTGGTGGTGGACCCGTTCGCGACCAACGTCTACTACCCCGTGCCCGGTGCGACCGGACACGCCGTCGTTGCCGGCCCGGCCACGGGTCTTGTCGCCGTCGCGCCGTCCCAGGCACCCGGAGGCGGACCGGTTGTGGTTTCCGTCCGCGCGATCGACCGGTACGGCAACGTGGCGACCGGGGCCCGCGGCCCGGTGAGCGTCAGCGCCGGCGCAGCGGTACTGGCCAGCGGCACCCTGGCTGACGGGATGGCTCGCATCGAGGTGCCGACGTCGGCGTCCGGAGTGCTGCGGTTGCGGGTCCGGTGTGCCGGGCTGGGCCTGGCCACCGAGACCAACCCGGTGCTCACCGACGGCGATGCCGTTGCGCTGTTGTGGGGAGACACCCAGGGGCAGACGGGTGAGACCGTGGGGTCCGGGTCACTGGACGATTTCTTCACCTACGCCCGGGACGCGGCAGCGCTCGACTTCGTCGCCCACAGCGCCAACGACTTCCAGGTGGAAGACGCCTTCTACGCCGAGGTGCTGCGGGCCACCGACCGGTTCACCGAGGCCGGGCACTTCGTCGCCTTCGCAGGCTTCGAATGGTCGGGCAACACCCCGGTCGGCGGCGACCACAACGTGCTCTACGCCGACAACCAGCGGGCGCCGCTCCTGCGGTCGAGCCGGGCCCTGGTAGAACACAGCCCCGACGACGGGTCGGACCACCGCACCATCGCTGAGGTCTCGGAGACCCTGCGTCGCAACGGAATCCACGCCGTATGCGTCGCACACGTCGGCGGGCGGGTCGCAGACCTGGATCAGGTCGACCCATCGGTGACCCCCGTCCTGGAAATCGTCTCCGTGCACGGATGGTTCGAGTGGTTCGCTCTCGACGCCCTCCGCAAAGGCCTACGGGTCGGCCTCGTGGGGGCCAGCGACGACCACTCCGGGCGTCCCGGAGCCAGTTTCCCCAGCCTGCCGCTGTTCGGCGTCCGCAGCGGCCTGGCTGCCGTCCGCGGTGCCGACCTCACCCGGACCGCGATCCTGCAGGCGCTCCGACGGCGGCACTGTTACGCGACCACGGGCGAACGCATCATCCTCGATGTCCGCCACCGCACCCACACGATGGGTGACGCCTGGGAGCTGACGTCGGCACGGCCGCCGGACATCGACGTCGCGGTACGCGGCACCAGCGGGATCGAACGCATCGACGTGATGGACGCCTCCGGTGTCGTGGACACGTGGCAGTCCGGTCCGGGCGTCCGGGGAGGCCGGCTACGCGTGTCCTGGCGCGGCGCCCGGAGCCGTTACCGCAACCGGGTCCAGAACTGGGACGGCACCCTGCACGTCGTGGACGCACGCATCACCGCCGCCACCGAATGGGCCTTCGACCACCCCGACCACGGCATCACCCGGCGGCACGACGACTCGGTCTCCTGGCACAGTTCCACCAACGGGGACCACGACGGGTTGATCCTCTCCTTCGACCGGGTGCCGGAGGCGATCCGGCTGCAGGCCGGCGACGTCGATCTGACCGTGCCGGTGCGGTCATTGGGACCGGAGCCGGTCGAGTACCACGTCGACGGCGGTGTCGACCGCGCCGTCGAGGTGCGCTGGCTTCCGGACCGGCCCGCCCCCGCGGATGTCGACGTCACCCTCACCCCGACCCGTCACACCGTGGGCGAGAACGCCTGGCTGGTCAGGGTCACCCAGGACGACGGGCACCGGGCCTGGAGCAGCCCCATGTTCGTCACTATCCGGTGAACCGCGTCGCTCCAGGCGGCGGGAGCGGTCGGGGAGCGTTCGGGGACCGGCACCCGCCACGGTGGTTGCACCACGACCACCCTGGAGGAGTCACATGCGCAAGGCATACCTCGCCGCGCTGGCGGCCGGCGCGCTGATCGCCGCCGGCATCGCCGTACCGTCGACGGCTTCGGCGAACACCGAGAGCAGGCAGCACCGGCGCTGCGCCGCGGAGTTCCACGCGGCGGTGGTGGAGGACAACGAGGCCTACAACTCGCGCGACGCGGCGCGGTACGAGGCGATCCTCAACCCCCGGATGATCTTCTGGTACGACGGCAACGCCACGTACGGCCGGGACGCGATCATGGCGAACGCGCGCTCCGACTTCGCCATCCCCGGCTGGGTGTGGACGTACACGATCCTGTCGGAAACCGTGTACGGCTGCAGCTCCGGCATCGCGGTGGCGGAGGCCCACTCCATCAACGCCGGCGCCGGCACCGACATCCACTTCGCGTTCACGATGGGGCTCGTCCGCGAGCACGGCAAGTGGACCGTCGCCATCGACAACGTCCACCGGCTGCCCTCCTGAGTCAACGCACCAGCGCAGCGGCCCGCTGCCGGGTGACGACCACGGCGGGCGTCACCCGGCACAGGTCGCAGGATGGCGTACCGGGGCTGTCGAGGTGGGCGCGGACCAGCCCGGCCTGCGCGACGCCCAGGTCGGTGAAGATGGCCAGCGCCTCGTACCACGCCCCGCGCTCACCGGTGGCGTGCGCCAGCCCGTCCAGGGCCAGGGCCTCCTGCATCCGGAACCTCCCGCGCCGGGCGAGGTCCCGAGCCTTTCGGAACGGGTCCGCCGCGGGGAGGCCGAGCCGCAACGAGGTCTCGCCGAGGCCGAGCAGGACGGCGCGCTCCGCGGAGCTGCTCCCGGCCTGCCGGGCCAGCGCGAGTGCCCGGCGATGGTGGTCCATTGCCGCGTCGCCGTGTCCGAGACGGCCCTCGGTGAGCCCGAGGTTGTTCAACGCGAGGGCGGTGGTCCGCGGGTTGTCGTGGGTGATCGCGAGGGCCAGGCGCAGGTAGCCCGCGGCTTCGACGTCGCGGTGCAGCAGGTGCGCGAGCATCCCCATGCTGGTCAGCGCCGTGGCCCGCAGCCGGGGGTCGTCCGCCTCCGTCGCAAGCGCGCGCCGGAAGTGGTCCAACCCTTCCTCCAGCCGGCCGGTCCACATGGCGCAGGCACCGAGGTTGAACCGGATCAGCGTCGTACCGAGCGGATTGCCGTGCGCGGCCCGCAGCGCCTGCTCGTGGGTGGCCCGCCAGTCGGCGAAGTGGCCCCGGTGCTCGAAGTAGATCCGCAGCACGCAGGCCAGTTGCCAGTCGTCGGCCGCGGTGGCCAGCGACACGAGCGTGGCGCGTTCACTGTCCAGCCAGGACAGTGCCGCGTCCAGGCCGGCCAGGGGCGGCAGGTGCACGGCGGCGTAGGCCCGGGTCGGGTGGAACCGCCGGGCGTCCGCGCCGATCCGGTCGGTGGCGGCGGTCGCCGCGGCAAGGTAGTAGTCGCGCAGCCGGGCGAGCGGCTCGGGCCCTTCCGGGCCGGGAAGGCTGCGGGCGTACTCGCGCAGCAGGTCGTGGAAGGAGTACCGGCCGGGTGCCGGCTGGGCGAGCAGGTGGGTGTCGACCAGCGACTCCACCAGTTCCTCCGCCCGCCCCGGCGTCGTGCCGGCCAGTGCGGCGACGGAATACGCGTCGAAGTCCGCGCCGGGGTGCCGGCCCAGCAGGCGGAACAGCCGTTGCTGCTCCGGTTCCAGGCAGCCGTACGACAGCGCGAACGCCGGGCCGACCCCGCGGTCGTGCAGGGTCAGCTCGCCCAGCCGCCCGGTCTCGGTGCCGAGCCGGGCGGCCAGCGCCGCGACGGTCCACCGTGGACGGTGTACCAGCCGGGTGGCCGCGACCCGGATCGCCAGCGGCAGGTACCCGCACAGCCGGACGACGGAGGCGGCGGCCGACGGCTCGGCGGCAACCCGCGCGGTGCCGGCGACGGCGCCGAACAGGGCGAGCGCCTCGGCCGGCGGCAACACGTCGAGCGAGAGCACCGACGCGCCCTCGACCACCCCGAGTCGCCGCCGGCTGGTGACCAGCGCCAGGCAGCCGGGTGAACCGGGCAGCAACGGCCGGACCTGGGCCGCGCTCGCCGCGTTGTCCAGCACGACCAGGACCCTGCGGCCGGCCAGTTCGGCGCGCCAGCGGGCGGCACGTGCCGCCAGGCCGTCGGGGATCGTGTCGGGGGGCACCCGCAGCATCCGCAGCAGCAGCCCCAGCGCCGTCTCCGGGGCGACCGGCGGTGCGCCGGGCGTGTGGGCGTGCAGGTCGCAGAAGAGCTGCCCGTCCGGGTACCGATCGGCCAGCCGGTGCGCGGCGTGCACGGCCAGGGCGGTCTTGCCGACGCCGGCCATTCCGGCGATCGCCGTGATGAAGATCGCGCCGCCGGTGCGGCCGGTGCGGCCAGTGCCGGCGGTGCCGCCGGTGCCGCCGGTGCCGTGCAACCGGTCCAGGTCCGCGTCCCGGCCGTGGAAGTCGGGCAGGTCGTAGGGCAGCGTGCACAGCGGGCGCACCGCACCGACCGGCGCGGGAGCGACCGGCGGGTCGAGCGACGGGTCGGCGCGCAGCAGTCGCAGATGGGTCCGGACCAGCTCGGGACCCGGGTCGAGTCCCAACTCGGCAGCGAGCAGCGCCCGTGTGCGCGTGTAGACGGCGAGCGCGTCCGCACGGCGACCGCAGCGCTGCAGCGCCATCATCAGCCGCGCGTGCAACGTCTCCCGGAGCGGGTGCGCCTCGACCAGCGGGGTCAGCTCCGCGGCGATCTCCGCGCCCGGCTCACCGGCCGCCAGTCGCAGGTCCGCGAGGCGTTCCGCGACGGCGAGCCGGCGCTCGTCGAGGGCCGCGGCGGCAACCCGCACCGCTCGACTGTCCACTCCGGACAGTGCCGGGCCGCGCCACAGCGCCAGTGCCGCCCGTAGGCCGGCGACGGTGTCGGTGGCGACGTGCTCGGCGAAGCGGGCCGCGTCCAGCTCGGCCGGCGCCGGCACGATCCGGTACCCGGGGCCGTCGGTCTCGATCGGCGTGGCCAGCCGGTGCCGGAGGTTGGCGATCAGCTTGTGGACCTGGTGCTTCGCGGTGGGCGGCGGGACACCGTCCCAGAGCGCGTCGATCAGCGCGTCGAGCGGGACGACATGCCCCTCGGCGAGCAGGAGCGCAGCGAGTGCCTTCGTGGGTTGCGGCCCGCCGAGGGCGACGCGCTGCGCGCCGTTCCAGACCTGCAACGGGCCCAGGATCCGAAACTCCACAGGTCGACCGTACGCGGAGCTGTTCGTCGCACGCCGACATTCGCGGACATCGAATTCGAAGCGCCACGCAACCGACGGCGAATCGCAACCGATCCCGATGTAACCGAACCGGCGGTTGCCGAGTCCGCGACGACCGGATCAGCCGGTGACCTGTTCGATGGAGGCCAGGTTGGCACGGATGGCCGTGGTGGTGGTTTCCTCGTCGTCGGTTCGGTCGACGCCGATGTCGGTGAGGATGTTCAGGGCGTCCTGCCAGTGTTTGCGGGCCTGCCCGTGCTGGCCCCGGGCGTGGTGGGCGTGGGCGAGCCCGTCGTGGGCGCGGGCCTGATCGGCGGGTTGGCCCAACTCGTTCGCCAGGGCTAGGGCTTGATCGTGATGGGCAACGGCGGTATCCAGGTCGCCGGTGGCGCGCCGTAGTCGGCCGAGGCCCTGCAGTGCCTCGAACTCGAAGTTGCGGTCTCCGGTCTCCCGGGCCAGCTCGAGGAGCTGCTGATAGTGGTCCGTGGCCTGCTTGTGCCGGCCCTGCCGCCGGTGGATGCGGCCGAGGCCAGTCAGCGCGCTCATCTCGCCGAGGAGTTGGCCGGTGGCCCGGGCGATCCCCAATACCTGCTGGAGGTGGTCTGCGGCCTGCGCGTACCGGCCCTGCAGTCGATGGATCAGGCCGAGGCCGTTCAGCGCGTCCAGCTCGCCGTGGTGGTGGCCGGTGGCCCGGGCGATCCGCAGCGCCTGCCCGAAGTGGTCGGTGGCCCGTTCGTACCGGCCCTGCCGCCAGTGGATGTGACCGAGGCCGTTCAGCGCGTTCAGTTCGCCGATGTGGTGTCCGGCGGCTCCGGCGATCCACAACGCCCGCTGGTAGTGGTTGGTGGCCTGTTCGTACCGGCCCTGCAGCCGGTGGATGTGGCCGAGGCCGTTCAGCGCGTTCAGTTCGCCAATGTGGTGGCCGGTGGCCCGGGCGATCCGCAACGCCCGCCGGTAATGATCGGCGGCCTGCGCATGGCGATCCTGCAGTCGGTGGATGTGGCCGAGGTTGGTCAGTGCCTCCAGCTCGCCGGTGCGGTGGCCGGTGGCGCGGGCGGTGGTCAGTGCCCGGTGGTGGAGGGTTTCGGCGTCGTGGTAGTGGCCGCGGTTGCGTAGGTGCCGGTGCAGGATTGTCGACAGGTGCAGGACGTGGTCTGACCGGCTGTGCCGGGCGGCGGCGAGCAGGTTGGTCAGTTCGGTGTCCAGCCAGTCGAGCGCGGCTGCCGGGTCGGATAGGTCGGGGCCAGGGGTGTTGGCTGGTGGTACGTCGGGGCGGAGTTCGTGCTCGTAGGGGTAGGCGGCGTCCGCGGCGAGGGCGGCGGTGTGCCGGTAGTGGTCGAGCAGCCGGGTCAACGCCGCGCGGCTGGTGGACTCGGTCCGGCCGCCGGATGCGGCGTGGGCGCGGACGAGGTCGTGGAACCGGTGCCGGCCGGGCGTCGGTTCTTGCAGCAGGTGTGCGTCGAGGAGTTGGTCGAGTAGCCGGGTGGCGTGATCCGGGGTGGAGTCGAGCAAGGCAGCGGTGGCGTACGGGTCGATGTCGGGGCCGGGGTGCAGGCCGAGCAGTCGGTACGCGCGCTGTCGGTCGGGGGTCAGGTGCTGGTAGGACAGGTCGAGGGTGGCGATGACGCTGCGCTGCCCCGCCTCCAGCTCGCTGAGCCGGTGCTGCTGGTCGCGGAGCCGGTGGAGGAGGTGGAGCAGGGCCCAGGCGGGGTGGGAGCGTAGCCGGGCGGCGGCGATGCGGATCGCCAGTGGTAGCCGGCCGCACAGCTCGACAAGCTCGGTCACCAGGTCGGGTGGCTCGTCGCGGAGTCGGTTCTCGCCGGCGGTCTGGACGAACAGGTGGGCTGCGTCGGCGGGGGGCAGGGTGTCCAGGGACAGGGAGTGGGTGTGGTCGAGCCCGGCCAGCCGGTGCCGGCTGGTGATCAGCACCAGGCAGCCGGCACTGCCGGGCAGGAGCGGTGTCACCTGGGTTTCGGTGGCGGCGTCGTCGAGCAGGATCAGCATCTGCTGGTCGGTGAGCCGGCTGCGGTACAGCGCAGCCCGATCCTCGAGGCTGGCCGGGATCTGTGGCCCGGCAACGCCGAGGGTACGCAGCAGGTGGTCCAGCGCGTCGGCCGGCTCACGGGGTGCCATGCCCGGCGTGTGGCCGTGCAGATCGATGAACAGCTGCCCGTCGGGGTAGCGGTCGGCGATGTGGTGCGCCAGGTGGACGGCGAGGGCGGTCTTGCCGATTCCGGCCATCCCGTCGATCGCGCTGATCACCACGGTGGACGCGTCGTGAACCTGGTCCAGCACGGCCATCTCACGGGTACGGCCGGTGAACAGCTGTGGCGGCACCGGTAGCTGCCGCACCCGACTGGGGGTATGGGTGGTGGCGGCCGGCGACGGGGTCAGGGCGGGGTCGGCGGCCAGGATCTGCTGGTGCAGCCGCTGCAGGGCCGGGCCGGGTTGGACCCCGAGTTCCTGGTCGAGTAGCCGGTAGATGTGTTGGTAGGCGTCGAGGGCGTCGGCTTGGCGCCCGGCGCGGTAGAGGGCGAGCATGAGGTGCGCCCACAGCCGCTCGCGCAGCGGGTGCCGGGCGGTGAGCTCGGCCAGTTCGGCGGCGAGCACCGCTGGCTCATTCAACTCCTGCCGCGCCTGGATGCTGTCTTCCAGCACCACCATGCGCAGCTCCTCGAGCCGCTCGATGTCTGGCTGGAGCGCGGCCGGCACCGGCAGGTCTTCCAGTACCGGCCCGCGCCACCGGGCCAGCGCCTGCGCCAACCGCTCGGCGGCCAGCGCGTGACGCTGCTCAGCCAATGCCTGCCGGCCCTCGCCGGCCAGCTCCTCGAAGGCCGTAGCGTCCAGCTCCCCGGGCCCGGCCCGGAGCAGATACCCGCCGGACACCCGACTCAGCCGGGGCGGGTCGGCCGGCTCGTCGGCGTGCAGCAGCCGTCGCAGACCGCTGACATAGGACTGCAGGTTGGCCCGCGCCGAGGCCGGTGCCGCGTCGGGCCACAGCAGATCCAGCAGCGACTCGGCCGACATCGGCGTGTTGGCCCGCAGCAGCAGCACGGCCAACAGCAGCCGCTGCTTGCGCCTGGGCGGCGCCAGCAGCAGCCCCGCACCATCCCTGATCTCCAGGGTGCCCAGCACCCGAAACTCCATGACGCCCCGTCCTGGGGGTGACGCATCAGCCGCCAACGCGATCTACACATCAGTGTATGGCCGGCCGTGTAGGACGCCACGGCAGTGTTCGTCGCATACGACGCGTAGCCGAACGCGCCCGAGCCGCACCGGCAATCGCCCGAGGAACCCACACCGGAGGGATTGGCATGAGTCACACCACAGCACGTCGCGCGTCCGGGACCATACTTTCGCAACACCGCACGTCGATGGGCCTCGTCCGGTACCGATGGTGGGAGGACTCGATCACCATCGAACTGCTCCTCCTCGACGAGCCGACCACGATCCTGGCCGTGGTACCCGGCAACGAACGGCCCCGGCACCGCGAGCGGCGGTGAATCGGTGGATGGCAGGAACGAGGCGAATGTGCGCAAGTATCGCGTGCTCTCCTCGATCTACGACTGGTTTGCGCGTATCCCGCTCGTTGAAGGGCCGCGACAGCGGCAGTTCGAGCTCGCCGACATCCAACCGGGTGACCGTGTGCTGATCGTCGGCATCGGTACGGGGCGCGATCTCGTGCACACGCCGGTGGAAGCGAAGGTGACCGGCATCGATCTATCGGCGGACATGTTGCGCCGGGCGGGAATCAGGGCCGCGCATCGGGACTGTTCGCTCGGGCAGATGAATGCCGAGCAGTTGGGCTTCGACGACGAGTCGTTCGACGTGGTCGTCATGAACTGTGTCCTCAGCGTCGTGGCGGACCCGGCCAAGGCGCTCAGCGAGGCCGCCCGGGTCCTCGCACCGTCGGGCAGCATCTGGATCCTGGGAAAGTTCTACGAGTCCGCACCGGGCCCGGCTCGCCGTGCGCTGAGCTGGGTGCTCACCGCGATCGGTGGTGCGGAGCTCACCCGGTCGTTGACCAACGCGGTCGGCAATACCCGACTTCGCATCGCCCGGCACGAGCGAGACCGGCTCGTCGACATCATCGAACTCGTCCCCGCCTGACGTTTGTGCATCGGACCGGATCGATGTCGGTGAAGGCGCAGCCGGTGACCGTCAGCCGGTGCCACGGGAGAGGAGGACACGTTCATGGCCGTCAGTACCGTCGCCGCGTTCTGGGCGGTGTCGTTCCTGTTCCTGATCACCCCGGGTGCGAACTGGGCCTACGCGATCGCGGCCGGTCTGCGTCATCGCACCGTGCTACCCGCGGTCGGCGGGCTGCTGGCGGGGCACCTGCTGGCGGCCGCGGTGGTGGCGGCCGGAGTCGCTGCGCTGCTTGCCGGCTCCCCGCTGGTGATGACGATGCTGACGGCGGTGGGCGCGGCCTACCTGCTGTGGTTGGGCGTTGGCATGGTCGTGCGGCCGGCAACCCCGCAGGCCACAAGCGCGCAGTCGCCCCGCTCGAGGATTCGGCAGGCCGCGAAAGGCCTGGGGATCAGTGGCCTCAACCCGAAGGTGTTTCTGCTCTTCCTGGCCATGTTGCCCCAGTTCATCCGCCCCGCCGGCTGGCCGTCCACCGTGCAGGTCCTGGTGCTGAGCCTGGTACACCTGGCCACGTGCGCGGTGATCTACACAGCGGTCGGCGCCGGGGCTCGGCGGGTACTGCGGGCCCGCTCCGCAGCGGCGCGGGCGGTGACCCGCTGCTCCGGTGCCGCCATGGTCACAATCGGCGTGTTGCTGCTCGTGGAACAGGCAGTCAGGTAACGCACCGGCGACCACGTGCCACCCCGGGGCAGCACGGTACGTCGGCCGTGGAACTACGGCCGGCGCGCCGGGATGCGGCGACCGGCGACGAACAATGCGGCGGCGGTCACCGCTGCCGCCACCATTACCAGGCCGATCAGCCACCAGGTCCGGCCACGGCCGCGACCCGGGTCGGGCCGGTCGGCGGCTGGCGGTGCGGCGGTCTGCTGCGCACGAGCCACGACGGTGGCCTCGACGCGGGCGGCGTTCGGGGCCGGAACGGTCACGACGACCGTCCACCGGCCCGGGGTCAGCACGGCGCCGCTGGTGTAGAAGCCGCGCCCCTCGGCAGCCGGGTCGAGCTGGATCGGGCCGGCCGTCCGGCCGTCGTCACGGGTTGCGACGAGCACCAGGCGCAGGATCTTGTCGTCGACGGGGTGACCGTCGTCGTAGAGCACCCGGCAGGTGACGCCGGTCGCCCCGTCGCCGGCCACGTCGAGCTTGATCCGGTCACCGTGCGCGGCTGCCGGGGCGGCCGGGAGCAGGAGTACGATCCCGGCCGCCAGGGCGGCAACGAAGCTGCGTCGCATCTACAGAGTGCCGCCTCTCGGGACGGCCGTGGGGTCGCCGGGCAGCCGGCCGGTACCGGTCAGTGGCCGTCCGCCGTTGGCCGCGCGGCCCGCGGCGCTGGGTTGGCCGCCGAGCCTGACGATCATCGCGTCCGCGTCGCGGACGAGGGCGGCGCGCACCTCGGCCTCGGGCACGAGCGCGCTGTTTCCGGCGAGCACCTTGTACTCGGCCAGCAACCGCAACGCCCGCGCGTCATTGCCGTTCGCCTCCGCCTGCCGGATCGCGGTGAGTTTGTTCGACAGTTGGCGGTGCGCCTGCGCCGACAGGCGTCCGGTCGCCTTGAACCGGTCGTGCAGGTTCTGCATGTCCCGGAACGAGGTGGTGACGAAGAACCGGACGTTCGACGTGGTCTGGTTGCCGGCCCGGTCCGTCGCGGTGACGATCAACTCGTGCAGGCCCAGGCTCAGCTCGTACATGGCCTGCAGCGTGTTGTTCTGGTACGCCCGGCCGTCCAGCGTGCCGACCACCGACCGGATGCCCGACGTGGGATCGACCGCCTGGAACGTGATCCGCACGTCCTGGCTGTCGCCGTAGAGCTGGCCGTCGGCGATCCCGCCGATCAGCAACGTGGGTTTGGTCGCATCGATGGTGAGCACGGCCGACTTGACGGTCTCCACGTTGCCCGCCGCGTCGGTGGCCCGGTAGCGCAGCACGTGCTCGCCGTCGCCGGTGACGTCCACCGGTTGGGTGTACGGCGTGAAGGCGCCGCCGTCGAGCGCGTACTCCACCGCGACCACACCGGACGCCGGGTCCGCCGCCGTCAACGTGACCGGGACTGCGCCGGCGTGCCAGCCGTCGTCGTTCGGTGGCGCGAACGTCGCCGTGGTCACCGGCGCGGTCGCGTCCACCTTGACGGGTACGGCTTTCGCCGTCTCGACGTTGCCCGCCCCGTCGACCGACCGGAACCGGACCTCGTGGACGCCGTCACCGGTTACCAGCACAGGTTCGGTGTACGGGGTCCAGGACGTGGCGGCATCGAGTTGGTACTCGGTGCGGGCCACCCCGCTGCCGCCGTCGTTGTCCGCAGCGGTCAGCGTGACGGTCGCCGGCCCGGTGAACCAGCCGTTTGCCGCCGGTCCGGTCACCTCGGCCGCGGTCACCGGCGCGACCACGTCGGCCGAGCCGGGCGTGGTGAGCCGGAAGTAGTCGAACGACACCGGCTTGGACGCCTGCTGCGCGGCGCCGAGGCTGAACAGGCCGACCTTCGGGGCGGCGCCCACGGCGGCGTTCGTCAGCGGTTCGAACGGGGTCCAGTCGGTCCCGTTCTCCGAGTAGGACGCCGTGTACGTGGTGCCCGCCTTCACCAGCCGCAGGTGCCACACCGCTGACGTGAGGTTCGCGACCTGCGGTTGGGGATTCTGGATCGTGCCGCCGATCTCGCTGCGGTACTCGATCCGCCGCACGACCGGCTGGCCCGCGGTGTTGTCCACGATGAAGTCGAACTTCAGGTAGTTGTCGTCGTCGCCGTACACGAGCAGCCCGGCCTGCTGGTACTGCTCGGTGAACGCGCTGCCGTCCACCCTCGTCTGGATGGTCCAGTCGCCGGACGGCGCGGTCTGCAGGATGAAGTTCGTCGGGCCGGTGTTGTTCGTGCCGTAGATGTCGCCGTTCGGCACGTCGATCCGCAGCGATCCGCTGTCGAGCCGGTATGCCGCCGGGTCCTCGCGGGTGACCGCGTTCCACCGGCACTTGTCCAATGTGGACCCGGTGAACTCGTCCGACGGGTCGACCGGGCCGGCCGGCTCGTCGGGCGAGATCTGGAACCAGTCGAACGTCGCGTCGATGACCGGCGCGTCGGTGCCGCCCTGGAGCGCGAACAGGCCCACCTTCGCATCGGTGATGCCGGCCAGCGCGGCCGGTCGCCCGGCCGGGGTGAACGACTGCCCGTCCGCCGAGAACGC
>Ga0307415_100001135_pt1 | contig 12434 bp, 14 predicted proteins | sample DK1Cmetagenome_FD_204524 | JGI IMG/M metagenome (GOLD analysis project Ga0307415, IMG submission 204524) | Maize rhizosphere microbial communities from greenhouse at UC Davis, California, United States - DK15-C-2 | ecosystem: Host-associated > Plants > Roots > Rhizosphere > Soil | place: USA...
CCCGAACAAGGGTTTCTCGCTGATGTTCGAGCTTCGGCGGGGAAAGGCGCACATCCGCGAGCTGCTGATGCTTCCGGTCGCGGTTCCCCGATTCATCCGCATCCCCGGCAAGGAATCGCGTTACATCGCGCTCGAAACGCTCATCCGGCGGAAGACGGATTATCTGTTTCCCAAGTACGAGCTTCTGAAGGCGGGCGCCTTCCGAGTCATCCGCGACAGCGACATCGAAGTTGAGGAGGAAGCAGAAGACCTCGTTCGCTACTTCCGAACCGCCATCAAGCGCCGCCGCCGTGGCCGGGTCGTCCGGCTCGAGATCGAGCTCGACATGCCCGACAGCCTCGTGCGGTTCGTGAAGGAGGGCCTGGACGCCAAGAATGCCATGGTCACCGAAACCAAGGGCTTCCTCGGGATGACCGACCTCTCCGCGATCGTCGAGGAAGACCGGCCCGACCTCAAGTTCCCGCCGTTCGACCCGCGCTTCCCCGAGCGCATTCGCGAACACGGTGGCGACTGCTTTGCGGCGATCAAGGAGAAGGACATCCTGGTCCACCACCCCTACGAAAGCTTCGAGGTGGTGGTGGAGTTCGTCCGGCAGGCTGCCCTCGACCCGGACGTCGTGGCGATCAAGCAGACGCTGTATCGCGCGGGCAAGCAGTCGGCGATCATCAGGGCGCTGATCGACGCGGCGGAAGCGGGCAAGTCGGTGACCGCCGTCATCGAGCTGAAAGCCCGGTTCGATGAGGAGCAGAACCTCGCCTGGGCCAATGCGCTGGAGCGCGCCGGAGTGCAGGTGGTCTACGGCTTCATCGAGTGGAAGACCCACGCCAAGGTGTCGATGGTGGTCCGGCGAGAAGCCAAGGGCTATCGCACCTACTGCCACTTCGGCACCGGCAATTACCACCCGGTAACCGCCCGCATCTACACCGACCTCAGCTACTTCACCGCCGATCCGCGGATCGGGCGCGATGTCGCCAAGCTGTTCAACTACATCACTGGCTATCTCGAGCCGAAGAATCTGCGGCAACTGGTGATCTCGCCGCTCGGAATGCGCGCCGAGCTGATCAGGCTGATGGATGCGGAAATTGCGGCAGCAAAGGCGGGCAAGCCATCGGGGCTCTGGGCCAAGCTCAACTCGCTCGTCGATCCGATCATCATCGACAAGCTCTACGAAGCGAGCAGCGCGGGAGTACCGATCGACCTCATCGTCCGGGGCATCTGCTGCCTTCGCCCGGGCATCGCGGGAATGTCCGAGAACATTCGCGTCAAATCGATCGTCGGACGCTTCCTGGAACATGCGCGGCTGTGGTGCTTTGCCGATGGGCATGAACTGCCGCACCCCGCCGCCAAGGTTTACATGAGCTCCGCCGACTGGATGCCGCGCAACCTCGACCGGCGCATTGAATATATGCTCCCGATCGAAAACCCGACCGTTCACCTGCAGTTGCTCGACCAGGTGATGGTCGCGAACCTCATCGATAACCAGCAGAGCTGGAGGCTGGCGCCCGACGGAAGCTATGAACGGCTCCAGCCCAAGGCTGCCGACGCGTTCAACCTGCACCACTATTTCATGAGCAACCCATCGCTGTCGGGACGCGGACAGGCCCTGAAGAAGGGCCGCAAGGTTCCGAAGCTCAGCTTCAAGCGCGGTCGCTAAGGTCCCGCGCGTGCCGCACCGACAGCCGGTCGCAATCATCGATATCGGCTCGAACTCGGTCAGGCTGGTCGTTTACGCGGGCCGGCAGCGGGTGCCGTCGCCGATTTTCAACGAAAAGGTGATGGCAGGCCTCGGCGCCGGCCTAAGCGAGACGGGTGAGCTTCAGGCCGAAAGCCAGCGCCAAGCACTGGCGGCCCTGGAGCGCTACCGCCTGCTGCTGAATCACATGCGCGTAAGACAGGTGAAGGTGGTCGCGACGGCCGCCGTCCGCGACGCTCGCAACGGACCGGAGTTCGTCCGCGAGGTCGAACGGATAGGGCTTCCGTGCGAGATCCTCAGCGCCGACGAGGAAGCGCGCTATTCCGGCCTTGGGGTCGTATCCGCCTTTCCCGGCGCCGAGGGGATCGTCGGCGATCTCGGCGGTGGAAGCCTTGAACTCGTCGAGGTTGGCGGCGCCGAGGTCCATCGTCGGATTTCCCTTCCGCTGGGCGTGCTCCGAATCGAGCGCGGCAAGCCGGGCGCCAAGACATCAAGAGATGTGCTTCGCGCAGGCCTGAAGAAAAGCGGACTGGCAAAAGCGGGTCGCGGCTTGCCATTCTACATGGTCGGCGGGTCCTGGCGGGCGCTAGCCCAAATGCACATGGCGGTCACCGGCTTCCCGCTCCCAGCCACGCACCACTATCGAATGAAAACCAGTCAGGCCGCCGAGCTCAGAAGGCTTGCCGGGATCGATGGCGAGTGGATGGCGGCCATTCCGCCAGCGAGACAGGCGAGCGCTCCGGTCGCGGCGATGCTTCTGCAGCAGGTTGCCGAGGAACTGGAGCCCAGCGAACTGATCGTTTCGGCCTTCGGCCTTCGCGAGGGCCTGCTTTATTCGAGCCTCCGCGCCCCAGTGCGCAAGAAGGATCCGCTGGTCGAAGCGGCTCGGGACGCCGGCGGCGGCGAGCATCGCTTTGGACAGCACGGCGACCTCCTCCACCAGTGGATTGCACCTCTGTTCGACGACCGGCCCGGCATGGAGCGGCTTCGCCTTGCCTCGTGCCTGCTCGCGGACGTGGCATGGCAGGCAGCGCCGATGTTCCGCGCCGAGCGCGGCGTGGAGATGGCCCTTCACGGCGATTGGACCGGGGTCGACGCGGCCGGCAGGGTCAGCATGGCGCAGGCGCTCTCGTCGAACTTCGGGCGCGACAGTCTGCCTGACGAGCGGCTCCGCCAACTCGTAAAGTCCCAGCAATTGCAGCGCGCGCACTGCTGGGGCCTGGCCATGCGCCTCGGCCAGCGGATTAGCGGGGGCGTGGCATCGGTGCTCGACCGCACCAGCCTGGCTGTCGAGAACGGCGTGTTGCGGCTCCACGTGCCGCAAGCGGAGGAATCGCTGGCCGGAGACGCGGTTCGTCGAAGGCTCGACCGTCTGGCCGATGTGCTTGAGCTGAAAGCCAAGGTCGCGGCGGACCTATGAAAAGTGCCGGTGTGGCCTTCCGCAATGCCCCTCGCTAGGAGGCTCGCATGGGGGGATTGTCGTCCACCGAACAGGCCGCAGTAGAGCGCGCGCAGGCCGAGCCGATGCTCGATCAGGTGTTGTCCTGGTCGGCCGTCAACAGCGGTTCGCGCAACCTGCCGGGCCTTGCGGCGATGGCGGGACTGCTTGGCGATGCGTTCTCCGCGCTGCCTGGTGAGATGGAGTTGCTTGAGCCTGCCCGCGTCGAGGCTGTCGATCCGACCGGGAAGACGATCGAGCTTCTGCATGGCCGCAACCTGCGGCTGACCGTTCGGCCCGATGCACCGATCCAGCTGCTCTTCACCGGTCACATGGACACCGTCTTCGCCGTCGATCACCCGTTTCAGGAAACCCGTTGGCTCGACGATGCGGTGATCAATGGGCCCGGCACCGCCGACATGAAGGGCGGCCTTGCCGTCATGCTCGCCGCGCTGAAGGCGATCGAGGCGAGCGATGTCGCCGCCGGCGTCGGCTATGAGGTCGTCATCAATAGCGACGAGGAAGTCGGCTCGCTCGGCTCGGCGGCGCTGATCGCGGACTCGGCGCGCGGCAAACGGGCCGCTCTAACCTACGAACCCTCTGCTCTCCCCGACGGGACTCTCGCCGGTGCCCGCCCCGGCAGCGGCAATTTCGCGATCACGATCCATGGTCGCTCGGCTCACGCCGGCCGCAATCCGGACGACGGGCGCAATGCTCTTCTCGCCGCCGCCGACCTTGCCTTGAGGTTCGAGAAGATGCGGAAGGCCGGTCTCACCGTAAACCCGGCAAAGATTGACGGAGGCTCGCCCTCGAACGTCGTCCCCGACATCGCAATCCTTCGAGTCAATTTGCGGCCGGCCACCCCCGAGCTTGAGTCGGAAGCCAACGAGATGATCGCGCAAGCCGTCGCCGATGTGTCGGCTGCGCGGGAAGTCAGCATGCATCTGCATGGAGGCTTCGCTCGTCCGCCCAAGCCGATGACGCCCGACATGGAAGTCTTATTCGGCCTCGTGAAGCAAGCCGGCGCCGACCTTGGCCAGACCATCGGCTGGCAATCGACCGGCGGAGTCTGCGACGGAAACAATATCGCGGCCTGCGGCGTGCCCGTGGTCGACACGATGGGCGTGCGCGGGGGCAAGATCCACAGCATGGAGGAATTTCTGATTGTCGAAAGCCTGAAGGAGCGCGCGGCCTTGTCGGCGGTCACGATCCTGCGCCTGGCCGGAGGCGCTTCATGAGCTTCCGGATTCGCCCTGCCCATGCGGAAGATTTCGCGGCCATCTACGAAATGGCCAAGCTGACCGGAGGTGGCTTCACCAACCTTCCGCCCGACCGTGCAACCCTCGTCGCCAAGCTCGACCGTTCGGCGCGCAGCTTCGAGCGCGAGGACGACGCACAAGAAGGCGACATGTACATGTTCGTCCTCGAGGACCCGAAGGCGGGCCTCATCCGCGGCACATGCCAGGTGTTCGGCCAGGTCGGAGTGATTCAGCCCTTCTACTCCTATCACCTCAGCACGCTGACCCAGACCAGTCCGGAGCTCGGCAAGACTTTCCGCAACCAGCGCCTGTCGCTGACCACGGACCTCGAAGGCTCGTCGGAAGTCGGCGGGCTGTTTCTCCACCCCGCGTCACGCGCCGGCGGCCTCGGCTCGCTGCTCGCACGCAGCCGCTATCTGTTCATCAAGCAACACCGGGCAAGGTTCGGAAATCGCGTTCTGGCCGAGCTTCGCGGAGTCATGGACGAGGCCGGGAACGCGCCGTTCTGGGATGCGCTCGCCGGCAAGTTCTTCGGCATGACCTTTCCCGAGGCGGACGAGTTCAATGCCGTGCACGGGACGCAGTTCATTGCCGATCTGATGCCGCGTTCCCCGGTCTACGTTGCGCTCCTGACCGACGCCGCACGCGCGGTAATTGGACAGCCCCACCCGAGCGGAAAAGCGGCGCTTCGAATGCTGGAGGAAGAAGGGTTCCACTACGACCGCTACATCGACATTTTCGACGGCGGGCCGACGGTCACGGCACAGACGGATTCCATCCGCACGGTCCGCGAGTCGTCGTTGGAGACGGTCTGCGAGATCGGCGAGGGCGGGCGCACTAAGACGATCCTCGCCGCCGGCCGCCTGAAGGCGTTCCGCGCTTGCTTCGCCTCCACCAAGCGAGCGGCGAAGAAGGGCATCTGCATCGACGCCGAGGCCGCCGAGCTGCTCGAAGTGAAGGTCGGTGATCCGGTGCTCACGGTCTCACGCTGATGCCGCTTCAGGAAATCAATTTCGACGGGATCATCGGCCCTTCGCACAATTATGCGGGGCTCAGCTTCGGCAATGTCGCGTCAATGAAACATGGCGGAGAGATATCCCAGCCGCGAGCAGCCGCGCTTCAGGGCATCGACAAGATGCGGGCGAACCTGGCCCTTGGTCTGGAGCAGGGCATCTTCCTCCCGCACGCACGGCCGAACCGCGGCTGGCTGGCGGAGCTCGGCACGACAATCGAGCAGAGCGAGCCGGCGCTGGCTGCGAACGCCATGTCCGCATCCGCGATGTGGGCGGCCAATGCGGCGACCGTTTCACCCGCGCCGGATACGTCGGACGGAAAGTGCCACCTGACGGTCGCCAACCTCCGCACGATGGCGCATCGTAGCCACGAGTGGACCGGAACGCTGGCACAGCTGCGTCTCGCCTTCGCGGATGAAACCGCCTTCGAGGTTCACGCGCCCGTAGCTCCAACTTTCGGCGATGAGGGCGCGGCGAACCACATGCGGCTCGCCCCGGACCACGGCGAGCCGGGGGTCGAGCTGTTCGTCTACGGCGTGAGCGGCGGCCCCTTCCCGGCCCGCCAGCATATCGAAGCGTCGAAAGCGATTGCCCGCCTTCACGCGCTCGACCCGGAGCGGACGGTTTTTATCCAGCAGTCGGAGGAAGCGATCGCTGCTGGCGCCTTTCATAACGATGTGGTCGCCGTCGCGAACGAGCGCGTCCTGTTCGCCCATGAGCTGGCTTTCCAGGGCCGCGACAGCCTCATCGGGTCGTGCGAGCGGCTCGTGCCAGGCTTCGAGCTGGTCGAAGTGCCTGCAGCGGAGGTCCCGATTGAGGACGCGATCCGCTCCTACCTCTTCAACGCGCAGTTGGTGACTCCGCCGGATGGGCAAATGACGCTGGTCGTGCCGACCGAAGCGCGGGAGACGCCGTCCGTCTGGGGATGGTTGGAGCGCCATGTCGCCGGCAACGGGCCGATCCGCCGGGTCGAGGTGGTCGACGTCCGGCAGTCGATGGCGAACGGCGGCGGGCCGGCCTGCCTGAGGCTGCGAGTGGTCGCCGACCCGGCCACAATCGACCCGCGTTTCCTGGTCGATGATTCGAAGCTCGACGCCCTGGCCGAGGTGATTCGGACGCAATGGCCGATCGAAATCGACAATCGCGATCTGCAGTCGCAGGCGCTCATCCGCGACGTGGAGACTGCACGCACCGCCCTCCTCGCTTCCCTCGACCTTCAGGAACTCGCCTGAGCGGATTCCCGAAAAGGGACAAATTGATTTCCTAACGCACTCTTAACCCTGTTCTTTAGCGCGCGAACGGCTCAAAACTGCGGATCAGTCGTTCACGCGTTAACGAATGGCCATGCTGAAAAAAATCGGACGCCTCTTCACCATCAAGACACGCACCGAAGCGTGGCTGGTGACTTATGCGATCGCGGTCGGCGCAGTCGAACGCGGCCAGCATTACCTCGCGCAATATCCGGGATTTGGCGGCTGGCTTCTCGCTTTGGCGTGCACTGGCGTCGTGTTCATCGCCGGCGCCAAGCTGCTCGATTCCGTGAAACCGGCACCCGCCGTTGTGACCGTCGGTCCCTATGCCGCAGCGTCGCGGCGGCACCTCACTCGTAATCGACCCAGACCGCTCCTGACGCGTTCCGGTTCAGAATCACCGCTTTCACTTCACAAAGATTGACCCCGCTCCACACGACGGTGCCAATGCCCTGCAGCGTCGCCTGAATGTCGAACGCGCAGTCGGGGTCGGTGAATTTGATGGAACCGCGGGCACCCGGCGACGGAGCCGAGCCGAGGTCGTTCCATTCCTTGGTGCCATAGCGGCGGATCGTCAGACCCGTCATGTTCAGGCCAGTATTGTTGACGATCGAAAATCCATTCGCGCCCGCCAAGGCAGGTACGGGCACGAACACGACAGCACCGGCCATCAGGAGGGCGAACAGTTTCCGCATCGCCAACAATATATGACAGAAATTGCCCGCCGCTATGTGAAAACAGCGGCGGGGAACCTCAAGCGGCTTTGAGCTCGTGGTAGCTCGTGCGTGAGCTCCAGCCTACAACGGTTACCGCATTGCCCTGGCGATAGCCTTCCTGAAGCGGCAGAGCCGTTCCGCAGAAAGCGCACTCCGCCAGCAGGCGGCCCAGTAGCCAATGCGTCCGACCACAACCCGGACAGTGATTAGTCTCGTTCTCGCGATAGACGGCGTGATAGCCTCGTATCGCGGGATCGAACGGGTCGCGGCGGGAGTCGATCGAAGTCAGCATCGTCTTTCCTTCCAGCGTCTTTCGTCCCAGCCTTTGAAACGCCCAACGAGCGATGAGTCGTTAGGTTTCGGAGATAATCCGCGATTGCGGCGGAATTGTCGCCTTCAGAGCACAATCTGTGTCAGTCCGGGACGTCTTCGACCCGCTCGTGGAAGGAGCTGTGGATATTAACCGACTCTTAGGGGTCCTTGAGCATCGTGCGCACTGGGGGAGGGGCTGCCTTTGGGGAGGCGTGGACCATGGAGTCGAACGAGCGTTACTATCGTCGAAGGGCAATCGAAGAGCGGATGGCGGCCCAGCGTGCAATCACGGAACAGGCCCGCGCCTGGCATGCAAAGCTTGCCGCAGAATTCGCCGAACGGGCAGATTTGAGCGGTCCGAGCCTCGGAACCGTCGCGCTGACCACGATTGCGGCGAACGCCTAAGACCAGAAAGCACGGCGTCTCGTTCGACGCCGTTCACCGCCGGACAATTGCCCTGTGCTAATGTCCGCTCTCGACCATCTCGGACACTCGCGGTCGAGCGTCAGACCAGCGAATGGCTTCCGCGGCGTACTAGCTCGGCTCTTCAACTTCGAACTGGATCGGCTTGAAAGTGCCGCCATTGGAAGCATAGGCTGAACAGGCGGTCAGACCGATGATCAAGTCCATTTCCGCGCGAAACCGGATATGATCGCCTGCCCCACTCAGAGGTGGTCGTACTTGCAGTTTGCCGGATTGATCGACTGAGACATTCATGAAGATATTAAACGCACATGGGATCATGTCACGCTGAATGCCATACGGCGACAGAGCATCTGCGAGATTCCCAAGACAGCCTCGATGCACTGGCTGCTCCGGGTAGAAGTGGCGAAACGTAGCTTCGCTGCAGGGGGTCAGCAGGAAGTCGTGTCGGCCCACCGTATCATCCTCGATTGTGAGCATCGGCCGCGACCGGTTTGACCAGAGCCGGTTGCCTGTCGTGATCGCGATGCTTTCCTCGTAGTCGAATGTACGGCCGTTCGAGACGACCTCGGCAACGTCATCGGCATTGTAAGCGAGCATATCTGCGACTTGCATCCCGCACGGATCAATCACGCGCAGCACTTGCCCTTTGCGAAGCTTGAAGGCCGCGCCTGTCCTCGGTTCAATTTGCTCGATTGTCACGAAGATCGCGGATCCTGAAACGGACAGCGCCATTGCAAGTCAACTTCGCGCCCACTGTACTGCCTGGCACCGCTCAGCTCACCGAAACGCGCAAGCATTGGATTAGGCGAACCGGCGAGCGCGACGTCCCGCTCGATGATTTTTTCGCGCATGCGCTCATATCGCCCCTCGTCGCGTAGGCGTTCGAACTGGTCGTGCAAGTTGAACACCATCGTCGGTCGCGGCATGCTTCGTGCCGGCCGGGAGGCATTCGGATGAAGCCCGACGACGAAAAAGGCTGCGCCGCCGAAACTCAGGGAGAATTTGGGATCTTCGGGGTCCGCGCTGACTTCCGGGTCATAGGGCTGGCCCCGCCAGTCATCCTTGTCCGCGAACGACTGCAGGCGTTCCCACATGAGAAGTTCGAACTCGCTCTCGCTAAGCTCGGTAGGACCGTCAAAAACTACCGCCAGGCTACGCAGCCCTTTCGAATTGGCGCGATAGGCCCGCGCCCAATCCAAGAGCTCGGAATGAATCCGAACATCGTCCCAGGCGCTTGCGAGCGAATGAGCGACGATCACGCGGAGCTGCCCGCCTGCCAGGGCTGACTTTGCTCCAACACAGGGGAAGTCGCCATTGGCAACGGTCGCAAGGAACTCGGATTGTCGTTTGAGAGCAGTGGCTTCGTCGATTAGCATTATTAATTGGAACGGCGGAGCAACGCTTGGGTTCCGGCGGCTGTCTGATCTGCCGAGGGAACCTCAAGCGTATTGGACGCTTCGCAGTCCATGGCTCACGGACCAATCTCCGCCACCTACGTTTTGCCAATCGCAGCTTCGAGTCCGCAGACTCGCGCCCTTTCGGGCTATTTGCGGCGGCTCAGCCGTATAGTCGATGACGTGATCGTGGTGGATGGGTCGCCCTTAGAGGTTTTCGAAACCCACGCCCGATCATGGGCGTCGCCCATTCGCCATGTGCGACCTGCCTTGAAGACAACCAATGGGAAGGTGGCCGGCGTACTGACTGGCGTCCGCTCCGCGCGCCACGAGCGCATGATAATCGCCGATGACGACGTTCGGTATCGTCGCGCGAGCCTAGCGCGGATGGTTGAGCTGCTTGGTGCCTACGACGTGGTACGTCCGCAAAATTTCTTTCGGCCGATGCCGTGGCATGCACGCTGGGACACGGCGAGGAGCCTCCTCAACCGACTTGGCGACGGGGACTGGCCGGGGACTCTTGGCATTCGCCGTTCGATTCTCATCGATACGGGTGGATATTCCGGAGAGGTGCTTTTTGAGAACCTCGAGATGGTTCGGACAATTCAGGCTGCCGGAGGAAAGGAAAGCGTTCCGCTGGACCTTTTTGTCGAGCGCCGGCCGCCCGACTTAGGACACTTTCTCTCACAGCGTGTTCGTCAGGCTTACGACGAATGGGCGCGACCCGGCAGGCTCGCGGCGCAGATGGCCCTTTTGCCGCTCATACTCGTTTTGGGCTGGAACGCCCCGATGGCACTTGCCGTGGCCGCAGGTACGGGAGTGGCAGCTGCCGAGATCGGTCGGCGAAGGTCCGGCGGGCGCCACGTATTCCCGGCGAGCAGTGCATGTTGGGCACCTCTTTGGTTGACCGAGCGATCGATCACATCCTGGATCGCCTTCCTTGTGCGCATTTGCGCCGGAGGAGTCCGCTATAGGGAAACGCGATTGAAGCGCGCCGCGACTTCCCTGGAGGCACTCAAACGAGCGCGCGCACTTTGCGAGGACTTGGGCTCAATTAGCGGCAGACGTAGCTGCGCTAAGTGAAGCCAGATTGCTGGTATCAAATTTCCTCTTTGACCTGGGCGTGGTTCAGCAGGGCAACGAAAACGACGCCCCCAATCGAATTTCCGATAAGCGCGGGCAGAAGGAAGCCGAACGCGTATTGGGTCCATGACACGCCCCCCTGCATTGCCGAAAAAGCCGCTTCGCTCGATCCCGCAATCACGTGGCTGAACTCGCCGGCTGCGATCAGCCAGGTCACCGCGACTATGACCAATATCCTTGCCGACGCGGCCGCCGGCATCAGCCAGACCATCAACGCGATAAGCCAGCCGGCAACTACTCCTTTCATCAGGACCACTGCGAAACCCGGTTCCACTACCTTGTTGCCGAGTTCGGCCGACGCTCGAATCAATTCGGGTTGAAGCAAGTTTGGAATGGTCATCGCCGCCGCAAACAAAATGGTCCCGACAATGTTCGCGGTGAAGACGACTGCCCAATAGCGCGCGACATCCGTGAGACCGTGTGTCCGGTGGAGTACGGGCAACATGACCGTCAACGTGGTCTCGGTGAACAATTGCTGCCGGCCCATCGTCACGAAGATGAAGCCAAGCGTGTACCCAATGCTCCCGATCAAATGGCGCCAGGGCGTTTCCGGAAGCGACGCCAAAAGTATGCCCTGACCGAGCATGGACGTCCCCATTGTCAGACCCGCGGCAAGACCCGACCAGCCTACCGAAGAGGACGGCCGCTCCAATTCCTCCGTCCCTTCGAGCCTGATCGCTTCATGCACGACCTTGGCGGTGGTACTGGATCTCGCATCCGCCTCCTCGATCTCTCGGTCGGAGAGGGGCGATTTCTTCTTTTCCCGTTTTACCAACTGCTCTCGGTCGGACATCAGCGGAGCTCCTTGCCGGCCGTCCGGCGGCCACGGCTCTGCTTAAGTTTTAGCGCGCGTGGGGAATGTCTTGCCCGCGCGGCGATCGAGGGCTCTCGCGGTGAGCACGTCGGCGACCATCGCCCCGCCCACAAATGAAAGTGCACCAACGACGGCGCCCTTCCGGTTGGATTTCCCCAGGGCAAGGCCGAGTGCGCCGGCGTCCATCACGTCGCCAATCACTCTGTTCCAGACGTTGAACGAAACGGCCGGGCCGCGGAGCAACATGCCGCCGGCTGCAAGCTCACGCAGGCCGAATGCGAAGATCGTATTTTTCGCCGCATTGCCCCCAACTCCGAGCCAGCGCGCGAGCCGCCCCGGCGCCGCGACCTCGATCAGGCCAAGCGCGACGCTGAAATAACCCAGACCGAGGCCAATCCTCTTGGTCTTTACGAAACCTGTCTGCTTCTTCGGCCGATCGTCGGTCCTCATCACGGAACTCCTGCGCTCTCGTGAAAACCGCTGGAAAGGAGGAGCGTTCCACCAACTAGACGCCTAGGCCAGCGGAGAACGCCGTCGTAGACACCAACATTAGTTACTGAAATTTATGCGAAAATCAGAGGACCCCGTCGCTGCAAGGCACGTTTGACCGCTTCAACACAAGTCGGATCGAACGAGTGAACCTCGAACAGCGAGAAACCTGGCGCCTGCGTCCTGGATCTGAGACGGATCCGATCGGCGGCGCGCTTCGTCGCGCTCTCGCGGCGAAAACCGACAGGCTTCCGAATGAGCTCGCAAGGTTGCTCGACGAGCTTGCCAAAACGAGAAATCCAAGGAGGACTGCGTGGAACATAACAGGGGGCGACCGCTGATGCACCGTCGAAACCTGAAAACGATGCTGGTGCTTGCGGCAGTGCTGGCGATCTTCGGCTTTTCCTACGCGATCAATCTGACGCGGTTCTGAACCAGGACAGGGGTCTCAGCGTTCTGCGACGGTGGGACGGAACAAAGCCGTGTA
>Ga0307415_100001139_pt1 | contig 12416 bp, 12 predicted proteins | sample DK1Cmetagenome_FD_204524 | JGI IMG/M metagenome (GOLD analysis project Ga0307415, IMG submission 204524) | Maize rhizosphere microbial communities from greenhouse at UC Davis, California, United States - DK15-C-2 | ecosystem: Host-associated > Plants > Roots > Rhizosphere > Soil | place: USA...
GGCGGCCGCCTTGCCCACCCCGTCCACGACCCGCCCCACGTCCAGCGGCACGCCGATCACCCCGGTCGAGCAGACCAGCACCTGCTCGGCCCGGCACCCCAGCTCCGCCGCGGCCCGCTCCACGGTGGCCCGCACCGCCGCCTCCCCCGCCGGCCCGGTGCAGGCGTTGGCGTTGCCCGAGTTCAGGACGACCACCCGGGCGTCGGCCGACCCGGCCAGCCGGTCCCGCGACCAGACCACCGGCGCCGCCACGACCTGGTTGGTGGTGAACACCCCGGCCGCCACCGTGCCCGGGTCACCCACGACCAGGGCCAGGTCGGGCGCCCCGGACGGCTTGAGCCCGCAGGCCGCCCCGGCCGCCCCGAACCCGGCCGCGGCCGTCACCCCGAGCCGCCGGTCGACCCGACCCCCGCCGGACCGGCGCCCCCCGGTGCCCACCTGGGGCCCCTGCGCGCCCGCGGTGCTCGTCACGGCCCGGGGGGGACGAGGTCGAGGCCGGCCGTCTCCGGCAGGCCGAGGGCCAGGTTGGCGCACTGCACGGCCTGGCCGGCGGCGCCCTTGACGAGGTTGTCGATGGCCGCCACGGCCACCACCTTGCCGGCCCGGGGGTCGGCGGCCGCCGCCACCTGGGCCCGGTTGGTGGTCGCGACCGCCCGGGTGGCCGGCCAGCCGCCGGCCGGGTCGAGCAGGTCGACGAACGGCTCGCCGGCGTAGGCGGCCGTGTAGCAGGCGGCCAGCTCCTCGTCGCCCGCGGACGGGGCCAGGGTGGCGTAGCAGGTGGCCAGGATGCCCCGGGACGCCGGCACCAGGTGTGGGGTGAAGGTCACCGTCACCGGGGCCCCGGCGGCCAGGGCCAGCTCCTGCTCGATCTCCGGGGTGTGGCGGTGGCTGCCCACCTTGTAGGGCCCGACGTTCTCGTTGGCCTGGACGAACAGGTTGCCGTCGACCAGCGAGCGGCCGGCCCCCGACAGCCCCGACTTGGCGTCGACCACGATCCCGTCGGTGGCCACCAGCCCGGCCGCGACCAGCGGGGCCAGGGCCAGCAGGGCCGCGGTCGGGTAGCAGCCGGGGACGGCCACCCGGCTCGCCCCCCGGAGCTGGTCGCGGTGCAGCTCGGGCAGCCCGTAGGGCCAGGCGCCGAGCTGGTCGGGGAAGGGGTGCTCGGCTCCGTACCAGACGGGGTAGGCGCCCGGGTCGCGCAGCCGGAAGTCGGCCGAGAGGTCGACCACCACCGCGGCCGCGGCCAGGGCGCGGGCGGCGACCTCGGCCGAGCGGCCGTGGGGCAGGGCGCAGAAGATCACGTCCGCCCCCTTCTCCAGGCCCTCGTCGAGGGTGCAGAAGGCGAGCTCGCCGTAGGCGGCGCGCAGGCCCGGGTAGCGGGAGACGAGCGGCTGGCCGGCCGCCTGGTCCCCGGCCGCCCAGGCGACGTCCAGGTCGGGATGGCCGGCGAGCAGCCGCAGCAGCTCGGCCCCGGCGTAGCCGGAGGCGCCCAGCACGCCGGCGTTGCGAATCGAGGTCATGAGGATAGTTATGCAGACAATGCTGAGAATATGCAACAGTCGGCGGCAGCTCGCGTTCTCGCTGCGGCGCTGATGTTGCGGGCGCCGCATGAGTATGCAAGGCTCGACCCGGACAGATGCGCCAGGACCAGGCGGCGGCCCGGGCCGTCGCCTGATCGGCGTGCCGTCACCCGTACCTCCCCACCCAGTCGTTGAGGCCTGCTGTCATGACCAAGTCGCCGCCAGCCGCCCCGGCCACCGACGGCGCCCGCTCCCGGCGGGCCCCCTGGCCGCCCGACCCCTTCAGCTACGCCGACGGGCGCCTGTGCGTCGGCGGCCTGCCCCTGGACGAGGTGGTGGCGGCCACCGGCACGCCCGCCTACGTCTACGACCTGGACGCCGTGGCCGCCGCCTACCGGCGGGTGGCGGCCGCGTTCGAGCCGCTGGGCGGGCGGGTCCTGTACGCGGTCAAGGCCAACGCCAACCTGGCCGTGCTGGCCACCCTGGCCCGGCTCGGGGCCGGCTTCGACGTGGTCAGCGGGGGCGAGCTGCTGCGGGTGCTGCGGGCCGGCGGGGACCCGGCGGCGACGGTGTTCGCCAGCGTCGGCAAGACCGAGGAGGAGCTGGCCTTCGCCGTGGCCAACGGCGTCACCGTGCACGTGGAGTCGGCCGACGAGCTCGACGCCCTCCAGGCGGTGGCGGCCGGTCAGGAGCGGCCGGCGGCCTTCGCCGTCCGGGTCAACCCCGACGTCGAGGTCGACACCCACGTCAACATCCAGACCGGGCACGACGAGGCCAAGTTCGGCGTGCCCGTGGCCGTGGCCCACGAGCTGCTGGCCCGGGCGGCCCGGGGCGAGCTGGGTGGGCTGCGGCCGGTCGGGGTGCACGTCCACGTCGGCTCCCAGCTGCCCGACCCGGACGGGGTGGCCGCCGGGGCCCGGGTCGGCCTGGAGGTGCTGGAGGCCGGCCGGGCGGCCGGGCTGGAGCTCGACTGGCTGGACGTCGGCGGCGGGCTGCCGGTCGACTACGCCGGCGGGTCCGCCCCCGGCCCCGAGCTGTTCGCGGCCGCCCTGGAGCCGGTGGTGGCCGGCACGGGCGCGCGGCTGGCCGTCGAGCCCGGCCGGGTCCTGGTGGCCCGGGCCGGCGCCCTGGTGACCCAGGTCCTGTACCGCAAGCACCGCAGCGCCGGGCGCATGCTGGTGGTCGACACCGGCATGCACCACCTGCTGCGGCCCGCCCTCTACCAGGCCGCGCACCGGGTGCGGCCGCTGCGGGCGGCCCCGCTGGCCGGCCCCACCGAGGTCGTCGGCCCCATCTGCGAGTCCACCGACGTGCTGGCCACCGACGCCGACCTGCCCGACCTGGCCCCGGGCGACCTGGTCGCCTTCCTCGACACCGGCGCCTACGGCATGACCATGGCCAGCAACTACAACGGCCAGCCGCGCCCGGCCGAGATCGTGGTCGCCGGCGGCGTGGCCAGGGTCGTCCGCCGCCGCGAGACCTGGGAGGAGCTGCTGGTCGCCGAGACCGGGACCGGCGCGCCGGTCGCCGCGGTCCCGGGCCCGGCCGGCCCCCTCGGCTGGTAGCGGTCCGGTCGGACCGGTGGTCTACCATGGACCGGCACAGGTCTGGTGGTGGTGCGGGTATGGCCGATGTCCTCCTCGATGATGTCTCCCGAGTGTTCCCCGACGGCTCCGCGGCCGTCTCCCACCTGAGCCTGCACGTCCGCCAGGGCGAGCTGATGGTGATCGTCGGCCCCAGCGGCTGCGGCAAGAGCACCGTCCTGCGCCTGATCGCCGGCCTGGACCCGCTCTCCGGAGGCACCATCAGCATCGGCGGCCGGGTGGTCAACCACCTGACCCCGGGTGAGCGCAACGTGGCCATGGTGTTCGAGGCCGCCGCCCTCTACCCGCACCTGACCACCGCACAGAACCTCCGTTTCGGGCTCCACGTCCGCAAGCTCCCGGCCGACGAGATCGAGCAGCGGGTCGACGCCGAGACCCGGGTGCTGCGGCTGGGCAGGTTCCTGGACCGCAAGCCCAAGACGCTCTCGGCCGGGCAGCGCCAGCGGGTGGCCGTCGGCCGGGCCACCGTGCGGGTCCCGGACGTCTTCCTGCTCGACGAGCCGCTCACCCACATGGACGCCGGCGAGCGGATCCGGCTCCGCGCCGAGCTGTCCCAGCTCCAGCACGGGCTGGGCGTCACCGCCGTCTACGTCACCCACGACCAGTCCCAGGCCATGGCCGTCGGCGACCGGGTGGCGGTCATGCGGGCCGGCCGCATCGAGCAGATCGACGAGCCACGGACCCTCTACCTGCGGCCGGCCAACTCCTTCGTGGCCAGCTTCATGGGCGAGCCGGCCATGAACCTGCTCTCCGGCTACGTCGAGGAGGACGGCGGCCGCACCTACGTGGTGCTGGGCGGCCAGCGCCTCCCCTTCCCCGGCACCCCGTCGGGACTGATGCGCGGCCGGACCGGCCCGGTCACGGTCGGCATCCGGCCCGAGAACGTCACCGACGCCGGGACCGAGCCCGGCCTGCCGGTGCTGTTCTCGACCGCCGGCCGGATCGAGCGCCTCGGCCACCAGCTCCTGGTCAGCTGCCCGCTCGCCACCACCTCGGTGACCGTGGCCGACGTCCCCGGCGTCGACCGGGAGTCCCCCGGCCCGGCCCAGCTGGTGGCCCGCTTCCCCGGCGGCCACCCGGTCCGCCACGGCGACCGGGTCGAGCTGGCCGTCGACGTCAGCGAGCTGTCGCTGTTCGACCCGGCCACCGGCCAGGCCCTCTGGAACCCGGCGGCTTAGTCGACCGGCTCCGCCGGTCGAAGTCTATCGGTCGTCGGCCGAAGGCCGACTCCAAGCCGTGATCCGCTCGACCCACATCAGCATGGGCCGGCGCGGCCGCAGGGTGACGGCCGCCTCGACCTCGGCCGGGCGGGCCGGGAGCAGGCTGAGCCGGTAGCGCTGGGCCACCATGGCCACCACCAGCGGCAGCTGGAGGAGGGCGTAGCCCTCGCCGATGCAGCGCCGGGGGCCGCCCGAGAAGGGGAAGAAGGCCATGCGGTGGCGCCGGCGGGCCGCCTCGGGGGCGAACCGCTCCGGCTCGACGCCCTCCGGGTTGTCCCAGAACCCGGGGTGGCGGTGGGTCACGTATGGGCAGAGGGCGATGTTGGTTCCGGCCGGGATGCGGTAGCCGGCGATCTCGTCGTCGGCCACGGCCCGCCGTAGCACCAGGTAGATGGGCGGGTAGAGGCGCATCGCCTCCTGGGACACCATCGCGGTGTAGGCCAGCCGGGGCAGGTCGGCCAGGGCCGGCGGGTGGTCGCCGAGGACCTCGGCGACCTCGGCCCGGAGCCGCCGCCAGACCTCCGGGTGGGTCGAGAGCAGGTACCAGGTCCAGGTCAGGGCGGAGGCGATGGTGGCGTGGCCGGCGATGAAGAAGCTGATCGTCTCGTCGCGGACCTGCTTGTCGGTCAGGCCGGCCCCGGTCTCCTCGTCGACCACTTCGAGCAGCATGCTGACCAGGTCCTGGCCGCCGGGCGAGCGCCGCCGCTCGGCGATCAGCGGGTACAGGACCGAGTCGAGCAGGGCCAGGTTGCGCTCGAAGCGGCGGGTCGCGGGCAGCGGCAGCCGGGCGGTGTCGACCACCGAGGTCAGGGCCGAGTTGGCGAAGGCCAGGATCTCGCCCACGGCCGGGCCGACCCGGTCGATGTCGCGCCGCCAGTCGGTCTGGAACAGGGACGCGGCCAGGTTGGCCAGGCTGATCCGGACCATCTCGGCCTCGACCTCCAGCGGCCGGCCGCCGTCGGCGTGGGCCGTCCAGGAGTCGAGCACCTCGCCGGTCGCCTCCACGAACTGGCGGCCGTAGCCGTCCAGGGAGTGGCGCCGGAACGCCGGCTGGGCCATGCGCCGGGAGCGGACCCAGCCGGCCCCCTCCGCCCCGACCAGGCCGCCGCCCACGATCGCCTGGAGCCGGTCGCGCACGAACGGCGGCCGCGGGTAGTTGGCCGCGTTGTCCTGCAGCACCCACTTGACCGCGTCCGGGTGGGCGAGCAGGTAGAGGGTCAGGGGGCCGCGGAAGCGCACGGTGTCGCCGTAGCGCCGCCAGGCGTCGAGGAAGGCATGCACGTTGTCGCGGCGGATCTCGGGGATGCTGCCCAGCAGCAGGTTGCCCCGGGGCCCCGGCGGCACGCGGCCGTCCACCGTCGCGACCAGCTCGCCCTCCGTCCTGCTCGCTCCCCGATGATCGGCGCTCCCGGGAGGTGCGACCTGTTTACCACTTCCCTCCCGATCCGGGAACCGCCGTGAGGGTCGGGGCTTCGCGTTACGATGCCGCCATGCGCCTGGTGATCGCCCGCTGCAGCGTGGACTACGCCGGCCGGCTCTCCACCCATCTGCCGCCGGCGGTGCGATTGCTGATCGTCAAGGCCGACGGCTCCGTCCTGGTGCACACCGATGACGGTGGCTACAAGCCTCTGAACTGGATGTCCGCCCCATGCACGTTGGTGGAGGAGCCCGCTCTGGAGGTTCAGGACGGGGAGGAGCCAGAACAGGTCTGGCGGATCACCAACCGCAGCGGCGAGACCATGACCATCACCGTCAGCGAGGTCCTGCACGACTCGGCGCATCAGCTTGGGCCAGATCCTGGTCTGGTCAAGGACGGTGTGGAGAAGCAGCTTCAGGAGCTGCTCTCTGAACGTTGCCATGTGGTGCGTCCCGACCTTCAGTTGGTGAGGCGAGAGTATCCAACGGACATTGGGCCGGTTGACTTGCTCTGTCGCGACAACGCCGGGACGTTCGTCGCCGTGGAGATCAAGCGGCGAGCGGAGATCGACGGTGTCGAGCAACTTTCCCGCTATCTCGCGCGGCTCAGGCCAACGTTGGGCACCGTTGCAGGCGTCTTGGTCGCCTTGGAGTTCAAGCCGCAGGCGAGGGTACTCGCTGCTGAACGGAGCATCGAGTGCGTCCAGGTGGACTACGACGAGCTTCGAGGCGTCGAGTCTGACCTTCTCAGGCTCTTCTAAGCCTGGATCCACCGTGGCGTAGATTGACGCTGAGTGAACGGCCCTTGGGTGGAATCTGGGGTGGGGAGTGGTCGGCGTTGGCGAGTGACTGATCGGATGCGGCTGCGGCGGTGAGGAGGAGGCTTCAGGAGCGCACGTGCTGATGGGTCGGTCGAATGGTCGGACGGCGGCCGATGGCGGTGAACATCGGGGCGAAGAAGGTCGCCGGGCGGGTCGCCGTCGCCTCGAAGGCCCGCTCCCAGCGCCGGAGGTCCTCGGCGGTCGCCATGGCGGCCGCGACGATCGCCTCCCGGGCCGCCCATGCGGGCGACCGCAGCCTGGGCGACAGCTCTCGGATCACGTAGCGGCCGCGGAACTCGACCAGCTCCAGGCCCGCCCTGACCAGCCGCTCGGCCAGGCGTAGGCCGGCCGCGTTGTCGTCACCGCTGGCGGCGCGGAAGGCGAGATACCGCTCCTGCAGGTCGACCAGGTCGGGGTGTTCCGCCTCGGGGAGGACCCGGATGGCGGTGCCGTCGGTGTCGACCAGGTACAGGCAGCCGCTGGGGCGCAGCAGCGTGGCCAGGTGGGCGACGATGGCGTCCTCGGCGCCGCCGTTGTGGGCCAGCACGTGCCGGAGCATCACCACGTCCAGGGACCAGGCCTCCAGGCCGGTCTCCTCGGCCCGGCCCTGCCGGACGGCGACGTTGCCGAGACCGGCGGCGGCGACCAGGGCGGTGGCGGCGGTGACTGCTTGGGGATCGGCGTCGACCGCCGTGACCCGCCCGTCCGGCCCAACCGCGCCGGCGAGCGCCGACAGCATCGCGCCCGGCCCGCAGCCGACGTCGGCGACCCGCGCCCCCGGCACGATGCCGGCCGGTTCCCACAGGCCGGCCTCGGCCTGCCTGGCCGCCGCGGCCATCGCGCGGTACCGCTGGACCTCGGTCTGGTCGAGTTCCAGGGGTAGCGGCGGTCCGGGCTCACCAGACCGTCACCGTCGCCCCGGGCCGTGCGTCGGGTGGACACGTCTGTTGGCGGGACCGGTTCGATCGGCCTGTGGTTGCTGCTTGCCGAACTCCTCGGCTCCAACCGGTACTGGACCGCTGGGGGTCCCCGACCCAGACTCGGGCGGTGGTTGCTCGGCGCCTGGTCCAAGGTGCCGACCAGCCGGTGCTGGGTTGCGGATCCCGAAGCCGTTGACGGCGGCGCCTGCCATCAGCAGTCCGACGGCGACCAGCATCGCGAGGTGGAAGGCCTCCGTCGAGGCCTGCTGGGCGGCGGCGCGGACCTCGGGCGAGACGTCCGCCGACGGCTGGTTGAGGGGCGCCACGGCGTTGCGGAACGTGCGGGAGCCGGTATCGATGCCGGGCACCTGCTGGCCGATGGTGGCGTAGAAGCTGGCGGCCACGGCCACGAAGATCAAGGCGTTCACCAGCGGGGAGCCAACCCGGGAGATGGCGTTGTTGATCGCCGAGGCCACCCCCGAGTTCCGCGCTGGGACCGAGGTCATCAGGGGGGTCGTGAGTGGCGCCACCATGACGGACAGCCCGATCCCGAACACGACGAGCCCGGGGAGCAGGTCGGTGAAGTAGTCGGCCGGTGGCACGATCGACGCCGACCGGTCGCCGCCGAGCATCCAGCCCTGGCCGTCGGCTGGAATCCGCGCGAGCCACAGCAGGCCGAGCGCCATGATGGCCGGGCCGAGGCTCATGAACAGCCGTGGGCCGAACCGTGCCGCGAGCTTCCCGATTCGCGAAGAGAACAACACCAGGAACAGGGAACTCGGGACCAGTGCGATCCCGGCGGCCTGTTCGTTGTAGCCGAGGGTGCCGATCATGAAGATCCCAAGGAAGGTGAGCGTCACGTACAGCGCGCCGTAGATGACGAACGTCGAGATGTTGGTCACCGTGAAGTTCCTGGATCGGAAGAGCCTGGGCGGCACCAGCGGGTCGCTGCGCCGGGTCATCAGCAAGGGGAGCGCGATCGCCGCGACCGCGCCGACCGCCATGCTCACCATGGCGATCGGCTCGCTCCAGCCGTGCTGCTGGCCGCGGATCGTCCCGAAGGCGAGTCCGGCGACGGCGACGGCAACCACCAGCGAGCCCAGCCAGTCGAAGCGTCCGGTGGCCTGTTCGCCGCGGGATTCCGGCACGAACCCGACGGTGGCGAGGTAGGCGAGCAGCAGGAAGGGAAGGTTGATCAGGAACGCCATGCGCCAGGAGACGGTGTTCACCAGCAGGCCGCCGACGAACGGGCCGAGGATGGTCGTCGCGGCTGACGCGCCGGCCCAGAGGCCGAAGGCCCGACCCTGCTCCTCGCCCTGGAAGGTGGCGGTGATGATGGCGAGCGAGCCCGGGACCAGGATGGCGCCGGCGGCGCCCTGCAGGATCCGGCAAACGATCAGGAACTCCATCGACGGGGCGATCCCGCACAGGAGGGAGGTGGCGGCGAACCCCACGAGGCCGATCGCGAACATGCGCCGGCGGCCGAAGTAGTCGCTGAGCGCCCCGGCCAGAATGAGCAAATGCGCTCAGGGTGACGAAGTAGCCGTTGGCGACATAGGACTGCGCCTCGAGCGTCCCGAACAGGTCGGAGGACAATTCCCCGCCGATCCTCGGCAATGCAAGGTTCACCACCGAGGTGTCAAGGAAGACGATGCCTGACCCGAGGATGGCGGCCAGCAGCGTCCAGCGTTTCCGTGCTGGCGTGAGGGCGGCTGCCTCGGCGACTAGGGTTCCACCTGGAGCGCTCATGACACGCTCGTTTCTGGTGTGGCCAACAGCTCGAACCGGCTGCCGACCGAGTTCGGCCGGTAGGCCTGCGGCATCGCCTCGTACAGGGCGTGATGGGCCAGCCAGCTGGTGCAGTGGGCGGGCACGACCAGTTGTGGCCGTTCCTCGGTCAGCGCCGCCACCGTCTCCGCCAGCACCGGGCCGTCGCGCAAGTGCAGCCCTCCGGTCACCAGGTGGATCTGGTCGACGCCGGTGAGTCGTTTCGCCTGGCGGACGATGTCGACGATGCCGGCGTGGCCGCACCCGGTGATGACCACGAGTCCCCGGCCGCGGACGTGCGCCACCAGCGCCTGGTCTTCATGGACCAGCGGGTCGTGTCGCCACTGGCCATCCACCCATGCTTGGTGACCTGCCGGCAGGCCGGTCTCGGACGCCGTCGTGCGCGGCACCTCGCCGGTGACCAGCAGCACGCCGCCGAGCAGGAACGACGGTTGCCGGTCCTCGATCAGGCGAAGCCGGCGTCCTCGATGCCCGCCCGGCTTGGCGTCGGTAGGTCGACAAACCGGCCCGGCGAGGCAATCCGCCGACGCGACCAGAAGTCGGGATGGAGCAGGGCCGGCAACTTGCGCCCCCGATCCGCTTGATCAACCCGTGCAGCCCGGCCACATGGTCGAAGTGCCCATGGCTGAGCACGATCGCCCGGAACGTGCCGGGCGAGAGGCCCAGCCGGTCGAGGTTCTCGACCAGACCGAACGGGCTGACACCGGCGTCATACAGGACACGATGCATCCGCCCACCCTGGTACACATCGACTAGCGCCGAGTAGCCGTGCTCGGCGCGCAGGAAATCCAAGGTCGACCCGCCGACCGCCACGCCGCTGAGCGCGACCGGCAGTGGCCCGCTGGTACCAGACAGCCCCCAACGGCGCACCGGCGCCACGTCGGGCAGCAGCATGTCGGCGGTGTTGTCACCAGGGTGGTCACGTCGACCCGATCGACCGGCTCAAGATTAAGAAGCGTCACCGCCGACCCCTCCACAAGTTTCGGCGTGATTAGCGGCGGTCAGGGGCGAGCCTCGTAGACGAGGTTGAACGATGTTTCGGCCACCCGACGAAACGTACGGAATCCTGCCGCCTCCGCCACATCGGCGATGGCGGTTTCGCCGGCCTGGTTGCCCAGGGCGTTGTCGGCGCCTTCGGAGATGGCGTGCGGCACGCAGAGGAAGGTGGAGAACGAGTAGTAGATCCTGCCCACTGGGGTCAGGTTCTCTGCCACCGAACCGCCTGCGTAGGGTTCGACGATCAACCAGACGCCGTCCGCGGAGAGGGCCGCCCGGATGTGGCGGGCGGCACCCACCGGGTCCCCCATGTCGTGCAAGCAGTCGAACGTTGCCACCAGCCTGTAACGCTGCCGGGGAAGTCCTGCGCCCGGGCCACGGTGAAATCGCACCGGTCGGCCAGGTCCGCCTCCGCGGCCGCCTTACGGGCAAGCTCGATCGATTCCAGGGGTGGGTCGAACCCGGAGACGGACGAGGCCGGATAGGTGTCGGCCAGGATGCGGGTCGACGCTCCCAGCCCGCAGCCGACATCGGCGACAGGGATGCCCGCGACCAGGCGCTCCCGAAGACCGCCGACCGCCGGGATCCATGAGCTCACCAAGTTCGCGACATAGCCGGGCCGGTAGAATCGCTCGCAGCCGGTGAAGACGTCCGGGTGATGCTCGCCCCAGGCCACCCCGCCGCCAGTCCTGAACGCGTCCAGGATCATCGACTCGTCGGACAGGCACGCCACCGCAAGCTGGAACGCCCCCGGTAGCACCAGCCAGCCGGGTCGGCGAAGGCGAGCGCTTGGGCCTCGGTCATCGAGTACCGGCCGCTCTCGGCGTCGTACGAGATGTAGCCACCCGCCGCCTGACCGGGCAGCCATTCGCGAACATACCGCTCTGCGGTCGAGGTGTAGGCCGCCAGCTCGCTGGGCGTGAGCGGTCCGGCCTCAGCCAACGTCTGGTAGAGGCCCAGCTTGTCTCCGATGAGCACGTTGCCGGCCGAGATGGTCGCGCCGAGGTCGTTGACAAAGCGGCCGAGAAGCTCAGCGACCTGCTCCTCGTCGATCGTTGCCATGTCGGTTCCCATGTCATCCTCCAGGCGGTGCGGCGAGATGCGATGCCTGAAGCATGGGCCGCCGACCTTGCGGCAACGTGGATTGAACGTTGCCGCAAGGTTGGTCAGACCTTGGCGTGAGCTAGGCGAGGAGCTTGGTGTGGGCGTCCTGGACCGCCTGGCTCGGGTTGACGCCCAGTTCCTCGCGCAGCAGGACCCGGAGACGTTCATAGGCGGCAAGCGCCTCGGCCACGTTGCCGCTCGCCGCCAGCACTTGCATCAGCAGCAGATGGCCCGTCTCACGCAGCGGTGCGACGTCCAGCAGTTCCCGCGCTGCCCGCTCCGCTCCCGGGAGTTCCGCTCCACCCAGCTGAAGGCACGCCGACGCGTAGCATTCCAAGGCACGCGCGTGCATATCGGCGAGGTGACGGCGCCACGACTCGGCCCACGGCGCGTCGGCCTCTGGTAAGAACGGTCGGCGTGCCACAAACTGCGCGGTCAACGCGAGCGGCCACGCCCGCCGCCAATCCTGCTGGGCAACAGCGGACTCGGCCGCGTGCAGCGCGAAGGTGGCCATCTCGACGTCAACATGCGCCGGCTCGGGCAGGGTCACCGACAGCTCCCCACGTCCCCGGAGAACGTCCGGCCCGACCGCTGCGCGTACCTTCGAGATCAGGGCATTAAGCGCGGTGCCCGCTGTATCGGGCGGGCTGTCGGCCCACAAGACGTCAACGAGGCTGTCGCGTGGAACTCGCTGAGGCCGGAACAAGACCAGATAGCTGAACAGCAGCCGGCCCTGCCGGCCGGGAAACGCCTGGTCGACCCGCCGGCCGGACAACTCCACGGCAAATGTCCCGCACAACTGCACACGGGTGGATCCGGGTTCGTCCTGCACGTTGCACACCTCGACGGGTTGGCGCTAGACCTACTTGCCCCTGAAGAAGTCTCGGTAGGGCGTTGGTGCGTGTGTGCTGGCTGCGAGGTCGATGGCCGGCGTGGGGGTCATCCGGCAACCACGGTCATGCGCTGGAGGTTGTCGGCGAAGATCCCCAGCCCGACCCAGGTGCGGGCGCCGCCCAGCCGCCGCAGG
>Ga0307415_100001141_pt1 | contig 12409 bp, 10 predicted proteins | sample DK1Cmetagenome_FD_204524 | JGI IMG/M metagenome (GOLD analysis project Ga0307415, IMG submission 204524) | Maize rhizosphere microbial communities from greenhouse at UC Davis, California, United States - DK15-C-2 | ecosystem: Host-associated > Plants > Roots > Rhizosphere > Soil | place: USA...
GCCGGCACCGCCCGCGAGACGTTGGTCATGTCGGGGTCGAGGTCGACGAGTTGGATGAATTCGACGGACGGGTATTTGAGGATCTCGCGAAGTGCCAGGCCGTCGCCGCCGCCCAGCACGAGCACGCGTTTTGCATCGCCGGGAAATGCGGCGAATGCCGGGTGCACCAGTGCTTCATGGTAGCGATACTCGTCGAACGAATTGAACTGCAGATTGCCGTTCAAAAACAGCGCGTAACCAGTCTTACCCTTAGTGACGATGATGCGTTGATAGTGCGAACTCTTCGCGTAGATGATGTTGTCGAGAAATAGACCGTCCTCGGCGAGCGTGGTGAGCCTGTCAGCCTTGATAAATGCGATAAGGAGCAAAACGATGATGACGGCGCCTTTGACGCGGAACAGTGTGATATTCTTTTTGATCAGCGGCTCAAGCAGCCACGTCGCCCAGATGGCCACGCCCGCGTTCAGCATACCGAAAAGCAAGGAGGTGCGGTTGAGGCCGAGCTTCGGGACCAGGAAGATCGGAAAGAGGAGGCTCGCGACGAGCGCACCGACGTAATCGAATGCGAGTACGCGCGAGACGAGGTCTTTGAAATCGAGCTCGTCCTTCAGGATGCGCATCAAGAGCGGGATCTCGAGCCCGACCAATGTCCCGATCAGGAAAACCGAGCCGTAAAGAACGATGCTGAAATAGTTGACGTACGCGAAGCTCAAAAAAAGGAGCGGCGCCGAAAAACCGCCGATCACAGCGACGGCGAGTTCCACGTCGATGAACTTCTCCACGAGGTTCTTATCGATGAACCGCGACGCCCACGAGCCGACGCCCATCGCGAAAAGGTAGATCCCGATTATGAGCGAGAACTGCGTGACCGAATCGCCGAGCACGTAGCTCGAAAGCGTGCCGGCCAGGAGCTCATAGATGAGCCCGCACGTGGCGATGATGAGGACGTTGAGAAAAAGGAGTGGAGTACGTTTCATGAAAACGGAAAATGGACAATGGAAAGTGGAAAATGAAACAAACCGCGGATCATTTTCCGTTTTCCACTTTCCGTTTTACGCCGCGGAGCTACCCGTTGATCGCTGCCGCGATGATGATCGAGATGCCGATGATCAATGCGCCGATGATGATGGCGAGGGCGGAGTTCTGGTCTTCCTCGATCTCTTTTTTGACCGAGAAGGGTGAGACGAGCACCACGATCGCGAACGCGACCGCGAATACGACCAACCCGATCAGCACGAAGATCAGCGTCGTCACGAGTACCGGCAGAAGCTCGTCCATCTTGACGACAAGGCCCATCACAGGCGCGACAGACAACAACAAATTAAGCATCATTTTCCTCCGCGAAATCCCGTATAAATAAAGGGCACGCCTAGCCGCGAGCGGCTGCCCGAATTGGCCAACTCCCAACCGAACCATGACGCCGCGGTGTAGCCCACCAGCACGACGACGGCGAAGATCATGTATATCGTTTTGAACATACCGTTTGCTAGTCGTCCGAATCCGAATCCGAATCGTCGGAACTGCTTGACGTCGTGAACATGCTGTCCTTCCAGCGGCTTGATTCGAACGACCATTTTCGAATTAGCCCGAACAGCGGTACAAGCAGCAGCAGCACGAATGAGCAACAAAAATTGACGCCGCGGGCGACGCTCTGTTCGACCTTGACCGTGACCGGCATCGGCTGCTGCCAATTTTGCCAATTGCCCTCGATCCGCAGGGTGTATTTCCCGCCCGGCAAGCTCGACAGCGTCGCGTCCTGCTCCTGCCCGCCCTCGGACCACGATTCGCCGTCCTCGACGCCGCTGTAATACTCGATCGGGACGTTGACCGATTCGACCTCCTGACTTTGCTCGTTGATCAGGTCCACATCCAGGTCTGCGAACGAGTTGCTGACCGGTGCCCGTGCGGTGATCTTGACGTTGCGGTTTCCCTTCAGATCGAAAGGCTGGCTGAACGCGGTCTGCGTTCCCTGGGCGTTCGCGAGCGGCGAGAGTGTGATCTCCTGCGACAGCACCGTGCTCGGTATGCCTGCGACCACGAACATCACCGCCGCGACCAGCAACAAACCCACGAGCGGCAAAAGGCCCCAAGTGTAATAAAACTGACCGGTAAAAGGCTGATTCGGCGCGACGCCCCAGGGTTTCGGCAGATCGGCCACACCGAACGCTTTTTCGATTTCCGCGTTCGAGAGATATGTCCCGACCGACCAGTTGATCTCGTTCTGCGACTGCTCGAGCGAGAGCATCAGCGGAGCCGATACGTAGTCGGTCGCCCTGACGGTCTCGCCCTGCTCCACGCGCCAGTAGAATTCGCCTTTAACGTATTCGACCCGCGCCGGCGCGTCCTGGAAAACCTTGAAGGTGCGGCCGTTGTAACTCGCCGTCGCACCGGCCGCGATGTACTCGGTCCTGGTCACCTCTGCCGGGTTCACCGGCTCGACGAAGTTCCAATGGTTGTCCGAATGCACCAGCCAGCGGAAGCCGACCGACGGGTTGTAAAGCAAGTACTCGTGCCAATAATACGTCACGCCCTCCACCGTGACGCTGCGGACCACGGCGCCGATGATCTTGAATCGGGGTCCGCCATCGAACGCACCCTCGGCGCCGACCGGCAGCGCGAATTCCTGCGACGACGGCGACGGCGTGAGCGCGTGCAGGTAGGTCAGGTTTCCCTGATTGACGTCCAGCAGCGAGTTGCAATAAGGGCACGCGACGCGCTCGGTTTTGTCGGGGGCGACCAGCTCGAGCGGGCCGCCGCAATTCGGGCAGCCCATCGCCGCGGCGGAAACGCGTCGTGCCTCGCGTTCTGCGGGCCGCGCGTGTGCGACGCCGATGTCTTCCAGGGTTACCTGCTGGCCGACAAAGACCCACGGCGGCTGGATGCTGTAGTCGATCGTCGCGAAGGCGTTGTCGCGGCCCGCGAGGTCGGCGTACGGGCCCTGCTCGCCGGGAACGAGCTTGTACGGTATTTCGCCCTCGGCCGCGGTGTAAGTCGCGACACCCTTTTCCTGAACCATCAGCGGAGAAGCCGAAGGGATCTGCGGCACGGTCGTGCCCGGCGTGATCGAATCAAATGACGGAAGCGTTGTGCCTTCTGGCAGCGGCTGGTAGAACGTCAGGTAGAAACGTCCTTGGGCCTCGGCCAGCCAGCCGACCCAGCCGTTCGAGAATGTCGCGTACCACTCGTCCCAGGAACCGCCCATTTCATGGCGGAGCTGGGCCCGGCCCGTTAGCTCAAACCTGTTGCCCTTGAATTCGCCTCGCAGCCCGATCTTCAGCGGCGATTCGGACTCGACGATCTCGGCCACCTTACCCAGATCCGCCAGCCCGCGATCCGTCCGCGCCACCGCCGAACGGCAGAACGGGCAAACGACCACGATCGTCGAGCCCGCTTTGAACTCGATCGGTCCGGCACAGGACGGGCAGCTGGCCTGGAGCGTGCTCAAGCGTCACCCCCGGCCGAAAGGAGTTTTGGATCACGGATTTCGGACCGCGGATCTTCGTTGGAGCGCCCGGACTCGCCTCGTTCGAACGTCGTGACCTTTACCGAGGCGGCACGGAGCACTTCCGTGAGATTACCTTCCCAATCCCATTCCGGCCGGGTGCGGCAGCAGTAGAGGTTGAATGTCGCAATACCGTGCTCGGGGTAGGTGTGGCAGGCGAGGTGCGACTCGGTCAGGGCGAGGAGCCCGGTCAAGCCGCCCTCGCCGGGGAATTTGTGCCAGACGGCATCGATCGTCTTCAGTCCGAGGTCCGCGACGACGCGGCCGAACAATTCGCGGAGCAGCGCCTCGTCGCGAAGTGCGTCCGGGCGGCAGCCCGACGCCTCGATCAGCCATTCGGTCCCAACGGTCATCGGCTTAACACAAAACGAATATTCGCGGCCAAAAGTTTTTGGAATGATGCCGCGCCGTGCGCGATACTGAAATTACAACGAAATTCGGTGAAGTATGTCGACCACGACTATAGCTAAAATTTCCCTGTTTGTCATATGTATGTTCGCCGTCGCGGCGTGCAAACACGTATGGTCGGACGAGAAGGAAAGGCCGCTCTTCGACGCCGCGGTGTCGCCTTATTCGCCGCCGCGAGTGGTCGGCCGTATCGCCTCGGACGAGATCAGGGAAAGCAGCGGCCTCGCGGCGTCGAGGTGCCAGCCGGGCGTTTTCTGGACCCACAACGACTCCGGCGACGGGCCGTTCATCTTCGCCTTCGGGCAAGCGGGAGAAGCGCTCGGCACGTGGAGGGTCACCGGCGCCGACAACAAGGATTGGGAGGACATCGACGCCATAAAGGACGCCTCCGGCACGTGTTATTTATATATCGGCGAGATCGGCAACAACGAGGGTAAGCGCGAACACACCATCGTTTACCGGATCAAGGAGCCCGCCGCCGGCCAGAACTCCGCCACCTCGACCCGCAAGGATCCGCTCGCGACCGAACCGGCCGAGAGCGTCACCGTTCAGTACCCCGTCGCCCGGCCGAACGCCGAGACCCTGCTCGTCCACCCGGCTACCGGCGACATCTACATCCTCACCAAACGCACCGATGCGCCGTCATCGATATTTAAGATCGTGCCCTCGTTCGGCACCGAGCAGACAGCCGTGAAGGTCGGCGAGATCAAGGTGCCTTCCGTCCCGAACGGTCAACTGACCGGCGGCGACATCGCCCCCGACGGCCGCCGCGTCGTGCTCTGCGACTACGTTGCGGGGTATGAATTGACGCTGCCGGAGGGCGACGCGAATTTCGACGACGTCTGGGCACAGCAGCCCGTCAAATTCGACGTCGGGGAGCGAAAGGGAGGCGAAGCGATCGCCTACAGCCCCGACGGCCGGGCGATCTTCACCACGAGTGAGGGCAAAAATTCGCCGATTTTCGAGATGGACAGAAAGTAAGAGACTCACGGGTTAGACGCGACGTTTTTTCACAGGTGGAAAACTTTGTGCTATCGTCGAACACGAACCGCTAATGGCAGCCCAAAGACCCGCCCAACCGAAGAAAAGTGAATCGCCCCCGGCGAGTGAGCTCGCCGAACCGGCTTGGTCCGTGGTCTCTTTCGAAGGCCTCGAGGCCGGCGGGCTGACATACGCCGCCGCCCGCGAAAAGCTTGCGGACCTCGACGCAAAAAAAGTGACCGGCCTCTGCATCGTCACCGATCACGCCGCCGCCCGCCTCAGAAGCAACTGAGTACCGGTTACTTTACTAATAATTAGTAATTAAGTAACAGGGAATTCCAAAACCACCTTCCCGAAACTTTTGTTGGACCCAAGATATTCGTAGGCCTCGCGGACCTCGTCTGCCGGGAATACGCGATCGAGGTTGGGTTTCGCCCGCCCGTCGGCAAGCAGCGGCACGACTTCTTTATCGAACGCGCGCGTCGCTTCCGATTTCTCCTCGATCGTGCGTCCCCGCAAGACGGTCCCGATAATTCTTAATCTTTTGAAAAGCGCCACGCCCAGGCTGAATTCCGAGTTGCGGCCGCCGGTAAGCCCGACCAGCATGATCCGGCCTTTGGTCGCCGCGGCCGCCAGGTTCTCTGGGAAGTACGGCCCGCCGACGAGGTCGAGTATCACGTCGGCTCCGCGACCGCCGGTAGATCCCATGACCTCTCCGGCGAATTTCGGCTCGGTCGTCGCGATCGCGTGGTCGAGCCCGAATTGCTTACATCGTTGCAGTTTGTCGGCGGTCCGCGACGTCCCGATCACCGTCGCACCTTTCGCTTTTGCCATCTGCAGCGCCGCGAGCCCGACCCCGGACGCGACCGCGTGGACCAGCAGCGTTTCACCTCTTATGAGCCGAGCCTGTGTGAAAACCGCGTCGTGGGCGGTGATGAAGACTTCGGGGATCGCCGCGGCCTCGTTGAAACTCAGATTCTCGGGAATTTTTGCGAGGACTCGTTCGTCCGAGAGCAACAGTTCAGCCTGCGCCTCGCCGGCCGTGATCCCGAAAACTCGGTCGCCGAGCCGGAATTTCGCGGTCTCGCCGGTCTCGATCACTTCTCCCGCGAATTCGAGCCCGGGGATGTTCGGCGAGTAACCCGCCGGCGGCGGGTAACTGCCGCGAAGCTGCATCAGATCGGCCCGGTTGAGACCGGCCGCCCGGACCCTGATGAGCACTTCCGAGCCTCGCGGTTTCGGCGGGTCGGCCAACTCTCGGATCTCGAGATTTTCCGTTCCGCCGAATTCGGTAATGTAGACCGCTTTCATAGTTGTCTGGGAACGCGAAAGGGCGAACCTCGTCCGCCCTTAAGATCGCACAGCCTTCTTGCTCTCCTACTTTCGGAGTCGCGTCTGTACGTTGTTCGCCTTGAGTGAGTTGCCGGTCGCCCGCTGGAGGTCCGAGATCGCCTTGTTGAGCTCGGTCTGGGCCCGCAGCTCGCTGCTCCGCGCCACGGTAAGGGCGGTCTGGCGTTCCAGCACGCGGTATATGTCGGACTGCCCGGCGTCAAGCTTCCGCTGCTCCGATTCGTACTGCTTGGCACTGTTCTCACGGGCCACCGCGGCAGCCCTGAGGCGGGCCTCGGCTGTTCTAAGCGTCTGCAAGGCGTTACGGACGTCGACCTCGATCGTCTGCTCGATCTGTTCCCGCTGCGTTTCGAGCCTTTCCCCTTCGACCAGCGAGCGGCCAAGCTGGGCCCGGGCCGTTTTGTCCCCGAAAAGCGGCAGGTTGAACTGCACACCGACCCGGAAGGTAGGATATTTGATCCCCAAAACGTCGGTGAACGTCGACCCGGCACCGCCGATCGACTGCAGAAGGTTCTGCGTCGCCAGCAACTGCTGCTGCTGCTGGTCGAGGCACGCCGTGTCGCCGGTCGCGCACGGGCGGGAAAACGGGCTGCTGAAGTTCGGGTTCTGGCTGCCGCCGATGCCCGCCGAGCTGTAGCTGGCGACCAGGTCGATCTGCGGCTTCTTCAGCTCGCGGTACAGCCGCTGGTCGATCTGGTTGATGTCCTTTTGGGCCTGATTCACCTCCAGCTCGGGCCGGTTCTGCAGGGCCGCCGCGAGCGCGTCGGGCAGCGCCACCGCCGGCGCGTCGAGATCGACGGGGTCAACGGGTGTGACCGATTCGATCCAAATGCGGTCGGTGCGGTTCGGGGAGATCAGATTTTTTAGCAGGTTCTCGGCCACCGTGACGCCGTTCAGGGCCTCGTAGACTGCCTGTTCAAAGTTCGCCACCTGCGTTTCGGCCGCGACGATGTCGATCGGGGCGAGCTGTCCTTCCTCAACGAGTCGTTTGTTGTGTTCGAACTGGTCCTTGGCATCGCGGACGGAATCCCGCTGCACCTGCAAATTTCGCAAAGCGTAGGTCAGGTCCCAATAGGCCCGCTGCACGCCGGCGATGATCTCGATCGAACGCTGCCTAAACTGCGTGTCCGTAAGACTTAGGTTGCGCTTGGCGATCTCGATCGTGCGACGGTTCTGGTCGAAGCTGCGGCCGCGCAAAAGCGGCTGCGTCACACTAAACGTCAGGCTCGAGTTGTACTGCGGGCTCAGGATCGAGATCGGGTTGTCGCTCGTCAGTCTTTGATTGTTGACGGTCGCGTTAAGGATCGTCCCGAATTTGGGGATGTAGCCCTGAAATCCGCCGTTCCCGACAAAAGAGCCCTGAGTGGTCGTCCGGTTCGAACTAAAAATGCTGACGTTCGGGACCGTCGACCGCTCGTAATACGACTGCCCGGTGAACCGCGGCTCGTAAACGCCGCGGGCCGCCTGGAGGTCAAATTCTGCGATCCGCACGTTCTGCCGCGTGACCTCGATATCCTTGTTGTTGTCCAGAGCCAGGGCGATCGCCTCGCGCAGCGTCAGAGGCCGCTGGGCCGTCATGTCGACGCCGACGCGTCCGAGGTCGGGCATCGTGCGGTCGTCGGAGCGGTAGTTGGGGGCGATCGTCGGCACGCCCTGAAGCTTCTCGGGCGGCACCGGTTGAGCGTCCGGCACGACCGGGACTACGATCGGCGTTCCGGTCGGCGTAGGCGTCGGTGTTGGGTACTGCCCGAGCGCCCCACCCCCGAGAACAAAAATTCCAATTATTAACCCTAAATATGATCGCGAAAACATATATTTATAAATGTTCAGAGTCCAAGCTTTAGCTTGCTTCCGCCGCATCCCGCGGGCTTGAGGGCAAGCTGAAGCTTAAACTCTGAACTCTAATTCCGGGTAAACAACGCCGTCGTCGCTGTCGCGAACCGGCGCCGGATACCGCCGAACATCCACTCCGAAAACCGCCCGATGCGGCGGAAGATGTGGACCTCGGAAAGATCGTCGAATATCGAATAAAAAACCGGAACGGCCAAGAGCGTCAAAAGCAGACACAGCGTTTGCCCGCCGACCACCAGCACGCCGATCGAGCGGTTGGTGCCCGCCCCGGCTCCGGTGCCGAAAACGAGCGGCAGCATGCCGGCGACGAGGGCGATCGTCGTCATCAGGATCGGCCGCAGACGGTCCCTATTCGCTTGAATGATCGCGTCGTGGCGGTTCATCCCACGCGAGCGGAGGTTGTTCGTATGGTCGATCTGCAGGATGGCGTTCTTCTTCACGACGCCGAACAGCAGCAACAGACCGAGGCCCGAGAAAATGTTTACCGTCTGCCCGGTCAGCAAAAGGCTCAGAATCCCGAAAGGTATTGATAACGGGAGGGTTAGCAGAATCGTGACCGGGTGAACGAACGATTCGAACTGGGCCGCCAGCACGATGTACATGAAAATGAAGGACAAAGCGAAGGCCAGCAAAAAGTAGAATCCCGCCTTACCCATCTCCTTCGATTGGCCGACGTAGCCGGTCTTGTACTCGGCCGGCAGATTGAGCGTCTTGACGTACTGGTCGATCGCCGACGTGATGCTCGTCGCCGAGCCGCCGGGCCGCGTGTTTGCGAGCAGCGTCACCTGCCGCTGCCGGTTTACGCGGTCGACCGAACTCGGGCCGGTGCCCTCTGAAACTTTTACCAGGCGGTCCAGCGTCACCCAGCCGAGCTTGGTCGACGGGACGATCAGGCGCTTGAGGCCTTCGGTGCTGGATCGGAACTGGTTGATCGCCCGCACGCGCACCTCGTACTGGTCCGTTCCTTCGTTGAAGCTCGTCGCTTCCTGCCCGGCGACGAGCGTGTTCAACGCCTGCGAGACGTCGCCCACACGCACGCCCAGATCGGCCGCCGTGTCGCGGTCGACCTCGAGCCGCACTTCCGGTTTGCCGCTGATAAGGGTCGAGTCGACGTCGACGGCGTCGGGAATGGTCTTCATTTTTTCGAGGATCTTTCCTGAATATTCCTCGAGTTTCTTGAGGTCGGGCCCGGCCACCAGGAACTGCACGTTCGCGTTGCGGAAACCGCCGCCCGAAAACGCCGCCACCTGCTGCACCGCCGTCCGCAGCTCCTGCGGGAACTTTTCCTTATCGGCGATCAGGTCGCGGGCCTGGGCCATCATCTGCTCTTGCGATCTGTCGCGTTGGCCGATATCGGTCAGTTTCACGTAGATCGAGCCCGCGTTAACGACCTGCTGCTGCCCGCCGCCGATCGTCACGAGCGTGTCGGTGACGCCCGGCATCCGACGGATCTCCGTCGCGATCCGCTCCAGCGTCTGTGCCGTCGCTCCGAGGCTGTAACCCTCGGGCGCCCGAACCGAGACCTCGAACTGCGACTGGTCGTCGACCGGCAAAAAGTTTTTCCCGACGAACATGAAAAGCGGGATTATCGCCAAAAATACGAGAACGCACAGCGTGATGATCACCCACCGGTGCCCCATCGAGAACCGCAGCAGGAAGGTATAAACGGCGTCCACGTAGCGGAACCAGCTTGAATGTTTCGAGTCGTGGGCGGCCGGCTTGGGCCGCTCCTCGATCATCCCGTCGCCGGTGATCTCGAGCTCCGCTTCGCCGACCAGCTTTTCCTTCGGCCGCTTGATAAGCCGGGCCGCCAGCATCGGCGTCAGGGTGAACGAAACGATAAGACTTACGGCCACCGCGAACGACGCGGTGAGGCCGAACGAGGACATGAATTTGCCGACGATGCCCTGCATGAAGCCGATCGGCACGAACACCGCCATCAGCGAAAGCGAAGTCGCCAACACGGCCATACCGATCTCCCGAGTGCCCTCGATCGCGGCCTGGAACGGCTCCATCCCTTTTTCTTCGATGAAGCGGTAGATGTTCTCCAGCACCACGATCGCGTCGTCGATCACGATCCCGACCATCAGGGTCAGCGAAAGCATCGTGATCGAATTCAGCGTGTAGCCCATCGCGTACATCAGGGCAAACGTGGAAATGATCGACGTCGGGATCGCGAGTGCCGCGATAAACGTGGAACGGAAACTCCAGAGAAACAGGAAGACCACGATCGCCGCCAGGATCGACCCGACGATGAGGTGCTCCTCGATCGAGTGCAGCGAGTTTTCGATAAAGATCGAGTTATCGCCGATCACGCGGACCGTAAATCCGGGCGGCAGGCTGCCGGCTATGTTTTTCGCCGGGTCGCCGGTGATCTCGGCGAGACGGGCCTTGATCTCGTGGGCGACGGCCACCGTGTTCTGGCCGGACTGCTTCGAGACGATCATCGTGACGGCCGGTTTGCCGTTCAAAAGCGCCGTCGACCGCACCTCCTCGGCGCCGTCTTCGGTGTAGCCGAGATCCTTGACCTTGACCTGGTACTCGCCGCGGGTCGCGACCACTACCTCGTTGAACTCTTCCGGCTTGCGGACCTTGCCCAACGTGCGCACCGCCGTTTCGGTCTGTCCCTCGTCGAGGCGGCCGCTCGGAAATTCAATGTTCTGCAGCCGCAGCGCATTGGCGACCTCGGCCGGCGTCACGTTGTACGCGCGCATCTTGTCCGGGTCGACCCACACGTTTATCTGCCGGTCCTGACCGCCGATGATCGTGATCTGGCCGACGCCGTTGACCGATTCGATCCGCTCTTTTATGCGGTTCTTGGCGATCTCCGTGACGTCGCGGACCGACATGCCCGTAGGCCCGGAAACCGAGATGCGAAGCACCGGGGCCGCGTCCGTGTCGAGCTTCTGGACGGTCGGCTGTTCGGCGGTGTCGGGAAGGTTCGGGATCACGGTCTGGACGCGGTTCTCGACTTCCTGTGCCGCCACGTTCACGTCCTTCTCGAGGATGAACTGCACAAAGACCTGCGAGATGCCCTCGACCGACGTCGAGCGCAGCTCGTCGATCCCGCTTATCGTGTTGACGGCCTCCTCGACCTTGTCGGTGATCTCGGTCTCGACCTCTTCGGGCGACGCGCCCGGATTAAGGACCGTCACCGTGATCGTCGGGAAGTCGATCTTCGGGAAAAGGTCGACGCCCAACGAAAGGAACGAAAACATTCCGACAACGACCAACGACAAAATGAGCATCGTCGCGAAGACCGGACGCTTAACACATATCTCTGCTAACCACTGCATAAATGAATAAGTCCAAAGTCCAAGGTCCAAAGTCCAACATCACTTGAATTTGCTGCCCTTGAGATCCGATTGCTTCAAGTATTTAACCAACCCTGAGATCGTTCTGCTTGTCTCGGTCAACCTACTTTCGATTTCGGCAAACGAATTCTTACTGACGTATTCCTGGTCCAAGGCTACATACAGTTGAGCGCGAACCTCGCCGCACGAACCCTTCGCTATCATCAAGAACTGTATGAACTCTTTATCTCCATTCCGTTCAAAACCTTCTGCAATATTCGACAATATGGAGATCGAAGATCGTCGTATCTGGTTTGTAAGAGCGAAATCCTTCGCAAAATTCCCGTTCGAGCTTACTGAATAGATCAAACGCGTTATTTCGCGTGCCGCTTTCCAAGCATCAAGATCTTCGAATTTCTCAACCTTAGCCATATCCGAACCGAAAATTTGGACCTTGGACTTTGGATTTTGGACTACCCTACTGCCTCACCAGTGTGCCATCGACGAGTTGGTTGACGTTGCTCGTCGCGACGAGGTCGCCCTCGACGACGCCGGATTTGATCTGGATCATGTCGTTCTCGAGCAGGCCCACCTGCACGAACTGCTCGCGTGCCTGACCGTCCTTGATCACGAAGACGCTCGTCGTGTTCCCGACCGTCTTTAGCGCGGCGACCGGCACCATGACGGCCGGTTCGGGCTTGCTCTGGGTGATTCGGACGGTGGCGAACTGGCCCGGTTTCAAAAGCCCGTCCACGTTCTGGATCTCGGCCTCGACGGTCAGCGTTCGCTGCATGGCGTTGAGGCTGGGCGAGATCCGGACGATCGTTCCGGCGAAATTTCGGTCGGGGTACGCGGTCGTCTGCAGCGAGACGCCCTGCCCGGTCGCGACCTTCCCGATGCTCTGCTCCGGGATGTCGATCCGCATCCGAAGTGTCGACGTGCGGACGATCGTCGCGATCTTGGAATTCGGCGTATTCGGGGTCGTATATTCGCCGACATCGGCCACCTTGTCCGAGATGTATCC
>Ga0307415_100001142_pt1 | contig 12406 bp, 11 predicted proteins | sample DK1Cmetagenome_FD_204524 | JGI IMG/M metagenome (GOLD analysis project Ga0307415, IMG submission 204524) | Maize rhizosphere microbial communities from greenhouse at UC Davis, California, United States - DK15-C-2 | ecosystem: Host-associated > Plants > Roots > Rhizosphere > Soil | place: USA...
TCGAGCAGGAGCACGACCACGTCGGCCCGGACCCGCCGGGCCGTCTCGGCGGCGGCGATCTGGGGCAGGTCGCGCTCGTAGAACTCCAGCGGCTGGCCGCCGAGGGCCTCGGTCACACTCTCGATCGAGGCGGTGAGCCGGTCGAAGTCGGCCAGCGGCTGGGGCTCGTCGGGGGCCGACGGCTCGCCCCGCTCGGTCATCTCGGGACGACGGGGAGCGGTGAAGCGCAGCAGGCTGCGGGCGCGGCGGCCCCGGTGACGTCGGTCGGATGCGTCCTCGCCCGTTGACGGGGCTTCCTCGCCGCTGCCGGGGGGCGCGGACCCGGGCGGGCGCGCCGGGGTCCCAAAGAACGGCCCTGGCGGGGCGGCGGCCGCCTCCGCGGCCGCGAGCAGCGCCTCGGGCGCGTCCGGGGCGACGCCCAGAGGGCCGCTTCCCGGCCGGGTCCTGGTCTCGGCCGCCTCCGGCTCGCGCCCGCCGACCGCCCCAGGGGGCGCTCCCGGCGGGGTCGCGGGCTCGGCAGGGGGCTGCGCGGCCTGGGGCCGCGACTGAGCGGCCGGCTGCTGGCGGCGAGGCTGGTCGCTCTCCCCCGCCAGGCCGCCTCCGCTCGGGACCGGCGACGGCGGCGGCAGGGTGGGCCAGGCCGGCGTCGGCGGCAGCCCTCCGGTGCGCTGGCGGCGGCCCGGCCCGCGCTTGGGGTCGAGCGCCTGGCCGGTCGGTGGAGCGGCGGGGTCGCGGGGGGCGCTCGCCGGGGCGGCGGCCGTCTGGACAGCGGCTGGGTCGGCCTCGGCCGTGATGGCGGCTGGGTCGGGCTCGTCGTGGGCCTCGTCCCGTCGCGTGGCGGCGGCGGCGACATCTCGTGGGTCGTCGGGAACCGCCTGTGCGGCCGCGGCGACGGCCGCTGCGGCGGCGGCGGCCGAGCGCCGCACGGCGGGGGCGGGCTCCTCCTGGGCCGGCTCGGGCTGGTCCTCGGCGAGGTGGGGTCGCTGGGCCGCCGGGACCTCGGCGACTGGGTCGGGTCGCTGCGGGTCCTCTTGTGGGAGGGGTCGGGCGGCGGCTGCGGCCGACTCCGCGGGAGGAGGCGCCGCTTGGGCGTCGGATGGCTCGGACCGGCTGATGGGAGGAGCCGGCTCGTTCTCGTCGGGTGTTGCCTGGCCATCGGACGGCTCGGGGTCACGGGTCGCCGGAGCCGGTTCACCGCGCTGGGATGGGGCCGACGGGCCAGGAGGCTCGGGCACCGTGGCCGCGGCCGGTTCCCGCCGGTCTGGCGTCGCCACCGCCTCGGGCGGTTGCGGCGGTCGGGCGGACGAAGCTGGCTCGTCGCGGGTGGGCTGCGGCTTGTCGACCGGGACGGCTGGGGCACTGGTCGTGGCCGTCGGCTCCTCGCGCGCAGGCTGGATCTGGTCCTCGGGCGGGTGCGGCTTGTGGGCGGCGGGGGCTTCAGGTTCACGCCGGGGAGGTGGTGGCGGTGGCTCGGCAGCGCGGGGCGACTCCGGTGGGGATGGGCGCCGAGTGGGTCGTGCGGTGGGCCGGCTTGGGCGGACTGGCCGTTCGGGACGGGTTCCCGGATCCGGGCGCGCCGGGCGCAGGGGCGGCGTTGAAGCTCGCGGCGGAGCAGGGGCGCGTTCGGGCGTGGGTTGCGGTGCCGGAGGCGCCGGCGAGGGAGTCGGCCGGAGTGGGGCGGATCGCGAACCAGGCGCTTCCTCGGGACGTGCGCCAAGGTCGCCCGGGGCGGATCGGCTCTGGGCGGCTGGGCTCGGCCAGACCGGAGGGCCGGGTGGTGGCTGCTGGGGACCCTCGGGTGAGGGTGGGGCTGGCTCGAAGGCAGGGACCGATGCCGACCGGACGTCGGTCGCGGCGTCGGGCTCTGGGGTCTCGGCCTCGGGCTTGCGGCCTCCGCGGCGGCCGGTGAGCCGGCGGAACAGGGACGGCCGCTCGGAACCGGTGATTCCGGGCGAGGCGCCTGCCCCGGGAGTGGTCGGCCGACCCGGCCCGGAGCGCTGAGGAGCCGTTGGCGGGGCGGCGGCGCTTCCCGCGGCGGGACCGACGGCCAGGGGCGGCGCTGGCTGAGGACCGCGCTGGCCGGGGCCTGTCGGGGCGCCCGTGCCCCGGGGATCCGGGGCCAGGGCAGGTCGCGACGCTGGGCCCCCGGCGTCGCGCGGCTTCGCCTGATCGGGCGGGTGGGTGGACGTGCCCGGATCAGCCGCTGTGGGCGGGTCCTGGGTCGCGGGTCCTCGCGGGTCGCCGGCCGCCGCAGCGGCAGCGACAGACGGCCCCGCCGCGCGGGCAGGCGCCCTGGGGTCGGTGCCGCCGGGGTCGTGCTCGCCGCCGGGCGGGTCGGGCGGGATGGCGGTGGCCGGGCCGTAGCGGCGCCCGCGCCACCTCCAGGTCGATGCGTCGGTGCCGGGCGGGTGACCCTCGTCGGAAGGCCCGGTTCCCGCTGGGGTGCCTCCAGGGTCCACCGGGGCGGGTCCCGGCGGCGGCGAACTGGACGCGGCGACGCCCCGCTCCCGTCCCCCGGACGCGGCCGGTCGGGCGGTTTCCGGCGCTCTGGCGGCGGGTGGGACGGCCGGCTCGCCAGGGGCTGACGGCCCCACGCCTGAGGTTCGCTTCGCCGGACCCGCGGCGACCGGAGCCGGCTCCGCGACCGACGCCGATCCCTGACCCTCTGCGACAGTGGCACCCGGTTCCTTGGTCGCCGGGCGCCGCTCCCCCGTTCCCGTCTGCGCCGGAGCACCGCCCACCTGGTCGATGGCCGGGTCCCGCTCGTCGTTGGTCGAGGTGGCCGGCGTGGGGTCGGTGGTGACCAGGTGCCAGAGCTCGACGATCTCGAACGGGCGCCGGACGATGGAACAGTCGTGGCGGGAGGGGACAGCGGCGGGATCGTCGCTGGGGTCAAGGACCAGGACGAGACGGCCGTCGAAGCTGGATCGGACCAGGTCGATCGCCTGGGTGCGGCGGGGGGCGGGAAGGTCGACGACGACCGCGTCGACGGTCTCGGCGGGCAGTGCCGACCAGGCCTGGATGGTCAGGAGCTCGGTGACCCGGCCGGTGCCGTGGAGCAGCGCTCGAAGGGCGAGACCCAGCGAGGGGTCACGGCGCAGCAGCACGACATGGCGGGGCATCTGTCGGGTACCTACCTGGTGAAGACTTCGGTGATGCGCATAATGGCGGGCCCCAGGATCACGACGAACAACGCTGGGAAGATACAGAAGAGTACGGGGAACAGGACCTTGATGGGAACCTTCATCGCCCGTTCCTCGGCCAGCTGGCGGCGTTTGATCCGCATGTCCTTGGCCTGCACGCGGAGCACGTCGGCGACCGACACCCCGAAGACGTCCGCCTGGACCATCGCCAGCACAAAGGCGCGCAGCTCAGGGACGTTGGTGCGGTCGGCCAGGTTGCGCATGGCCTCGTTGCGGCTCCGGCCGAGCTGGACCTCCTGCAGGGTCCGGTAGAACTCGTCGGCCAGGGGTCCGGTGGTGTTCTTGGAGACGTGGGCCATGGCCGCGTCGAAGCCAAGGCCGGCCTCGACGCAGATGGTGAGCAGGTCGATCGAGTCGGGCAGCGCCGTCCGGACCTCGGTCTGGCGGCGCTCGACCGCGTTGGTCAGGATGATGTTCGGCAGCCAGTACCCGAAGAGGCTGATGAGGACGAACGCGAGGACGCGCAGCGGCCAGGCGAAGCTGAAGATTGCCAGGAACAGCAGGCCGAGGAGCGCCCCACCGGCCAGCCCGGCGACCTTGGCGACCAGGACCCGGTCGGCGTCCCAGCCGAACGGGCTGCCGGCCTGGATCAGCTTGCGCCGGATGGCGTCCCTCGCCCCGGCGGGGGTGAAGCGGCGGGTGAGGCCGAGGGCGGCGTTGTAGAAGGGCTTGAGCAGGCGATCCCGGGCCGGGCGGGCCAGCTCTCGGTTGCGCAGGTCGGCCGGGCGGAGCTCGACCGCCCGGATGGCCTGGATCGTCCGGTAGGCCTGGCGGCGCTCGGCCACGATCGACTGGATTGAGTAGGCGATCGCGAAGACGGCCAGGAAGACAGCGATGGCGCCGACGATGAGAAGTGAGGTCGACATATCGGTCTAAACCTTGATTTCCGTGATCTTCTTCAGCCAGAACACGCCGAAGAGCATCAGCACGGCCGACCCTCCCATCATCATCAGCCCGAGCGGCGTGCTGAAGAGCGGTTTGAGGAACACCGGGTTGAGGAGCAGCAGGGCCAGGAACAGGACGAGCGGGAGGACGGACAGGATGATGCTGGACAGCCGCCCCTCGGCGGACAGGGCCTTGATCTGCCGTTTCAGCGAGTAGCGGTCGCGGATGGTCTGGGACACCGTGCGCAACACCTCGGCCAGGTTCCCGCCGACCTGGCGCTGGAGCCTGATAGCCATCACCGTCCACTCGAAGTCGACGCTGCGGGTCCGCCTGGCCATGGCCTCGAAAGCCTCCTCGAGGGGCCGGCCCAGACGGGCCTCGGTCAGGACCCGATGGAACTCGCCGGCGATCGGGTCGCCGGCCTCCTGGACCACCGTGTCCACCGCCTGCTGGAGGCTGTGGCCGGCCTGAAGGGCGCCGGCGAGCAGCTGGAGGGTGCTCGGGAGCTGCTCCTCGAACTTGGCCTGGCGCCGCGAGGCCCTGACCGAGAGGTAGAGGAAGGGCCCGACCACGCCGAGCAGCACGACCACCACGGTCACGAGGAGGTTGCGAGTGATGGCCAGGACGAGCAGGGGCGGGATGAACGCCGACCCGAGCGAGATGAGCACGAACTCGGCCACCCGCATGTTGAGCCCGGCCGCCTCCAGCCGGTCGAGGAAGGTCTCCTCGAGGTTGCCCCGGCGGACCAGCGTCTCGGCCATGGCGGTGGCCCTGCCGGCCCATTCGCTGGAGCCGAACGCGGTCACCCGCGGCCGGTCGTCGGAGATCGCCTGGGTCAGCGAGTACGGAGAGAGCCGCTGGCGCAGCGCCCGGTAGGGCTTGGGGCCCCGCGACCCGACGCCGAACAGCAGCAGGCAGGCCAGCAGGACGGTGGTGAATCCCGCGATCGCGATCACGTACTTCCCTTGCGGGCTCTCCAGTCGCGAGAGCCCGGGAGCCGACGGCAGCCCCCCGGGAATTGCCCGGATGGTCGTAGGACTGGCACTCGAAGGGAGGAGGAAGCCCGGCTTGTCGAGGGTGCCCACCTCGCCGTTGGCTTTGACCTGGATCTGGAGGTCCACTCGCTTCCCCAGACCGGGCGGCAGGGCCAAGTCGACGACATACTGCGAGGCCAGCTCATCCGCGACCCCTTGGAACACCAGCTCCAGGCTCTCGGCAGAGGCCGATTGGGTCCTCCCTCCGGTGGCGGTGGCCAGTTCCTGCAGGGCCGCCTTGTCCTGCGGGAACCCCGCCTCCAGGGCGACGGCGGTGACCCTCGCCTTCCCCTTGGCCTGCTTGATGGCCTGCTGGAGGGTGGTACCGGTTCCCTCGTGCTTCCCATCCGACAGCACGACCAGGTTTGCCTGACCAGGCTCGGCGGCGAGCAGCTTGGAACCCTCGACCACAGCGTCGTACAGGGCGGTGCCGCCGTTGACTTCCGCTTGCAGGTTCTGGATCACCGATTGCACCTTGGCGCGATCGGTCGTCAGGTCCTGCTCGAGCTTGGTCCTGGTCCCGAACGACAGCACTCCCAGCCGGGTGCCTGGGGGCATCCCCGCCGCGAACCGGGCGGCCGCGGTCCGCGCCTTGGCGATGTTGTCGTTCTTGCGCATGCTGCCGCTCGTGTCGACGGCCAGGATCACCGCCAACTGCCCGCGCGTGCCGCCTTGCTGCACGCCAAACGGGGTGACGTCGGTGATCTCGACCTTCTTCCCGTTGATGCTGGCCGAGAACGCGTCCTGGCTGAGCTGGATGCTCGGATCCCAGGCCGACCCAGACATCCCGACGGTGACCCCGAGCTTCCCCTCGGTGGGGTCGCTCTCCTTGAAGTCGACCTTGAGCGGCTCGTTCTCCTGGCCGGCGGCGACCCCCGCCAGCGTGAACGACCCGAGCAGGACCCCGGCGAGCAGCAGGGCCCCGGCCCGAGCGGTTCGGCGGGTCATCGACGCATCGCCAGCGGCACTGTGCCGTTGTCGGAGGTGAACAGGTCGGCGTCGAAGTGGATGCCGTGGTCGCTGAGCCGCTCCAGGAACCGGGGACGGAGGCCGGTGGGCTGGATGATGCCGCGGAAGCGGCCGTTCTCGTCGATGCCGGCCCGGTAGTCGAAGGTGTAGATGTCCTGGAGGGTGATGACGTCGCCCTCCATGCCGACGATCTCGGTGATGTGGGTGAGGCGGCGGCTGCCGTCCTTGAGCCGCGACTGGTGGACGATCAGGTTGATGGCCGAGGAGATCTGCTCCCGGATCGCCCGCATCGGGATGTCGACCCCGGCCATCAGGACCATCGTCTCCAGCCGCGACAGCACGTCGCGGGGCGAGTTGGCGTGGACGGTGGTCAGCGAGCCGTCGTGGCCGGTGTTCATGGCCTGGAGCATGTCAAGGGCCTCGCCGCCCCTGACCTCGCCGACCACGATCCGGTCGGGGCGCATCCGCAGGGCGTTGCGGACCAGGTCGCGGATGGTGACCTCGCCGCGGCCCTCGATGTTGGGCGGGCGGTACTCCAGGCGCAGCCAGTGCGGCTGGCGCAGCTGGAGCTCGGCCGCGTCCTCGATGGTGACGATGCGCTCGTCGGCCGGCAGCCAGGAGGAGAGGACGTTCAGGGTGGTCGTCTTGCCGGCGCCGGCACCGCCGGCGACCAGGACGTTCAGCCGGCCGGAGACCGCCCTGGCCAGGAACTTGGCCGCCTTGGCGGACATGGTGCCGAAGGTGATCAGGTCGTCGGCCTGATAGGGGTCGGGCGCGAACTTCCGCACCGTCAGGTAGGGGCCGCCGTTGACGCAGAGCGGCGAGATCACGGCGTTGATCCGGGAGCCGTCGGGCAGCCGGGCGTCGACGTACGGGGAGCTCTCGTCAATCCGCCGGCCGACCAGGCCGACCATCTTGTCGATCACCCGGCGCAGGTGGGTCTCGTCGACGAAGCGGCCCTCGGCCGGGTAGATGCGGCCCTCGCGCTCCACATAGATCACGTCAGGCGCGTTGATCATGATCTCGGTGACGCTCGGGTCGCGCAGGAACGGCTCGATCGGCCCGAAGCCGAGCACGTCGTCGGCGATCTCGGAGACCAGCCGCCGACGCTCGTCCCTGGTGAGAGGCGTCTCCTCCTCCTCCAGGGCCCGCTGCAGCATCTCGCGGACCTTGTCGTGGAGCTGGTCGGAGGACATCTCGGAGTTGTATAGCCGGGGCCCGAGCGCCTCGACCAGCGCCCGGTGGACCTTCTGGCGCAGCTCGGCCAGGGGATCGGGTCTGGTCCGGTGCAGCTGTCGCTGGTCGGGCTCGCGAGGCGCAGACGGGGACAGCACCCCGGCCGTCCGGGCCCTGGCAAGCCGCTCGTGGAGCGAGGACATTGGCGGCTCCTAGGATCGGGCGAACAGCGACCGGCGCTGCTTCTTGGTCCGGCTTGGCGGCTGGCCCTCGGCGACCAGGGCGGCGACCCGGCGGATGGACTCGGCCACCGGCCCCTTGGGCTCCTCCAGCATGATCGGGCTGCCCTTGTTCACCGAGAGCGGGACCGACCGGGAGGACGGGATGGTGGCGTCGACCGACGAGCTGAGCAGCTTCTCCACGTCGGGCAGGCGCAGGCCGACCTTGGAGTCGGCCCGGTTGACGACCACCCGGATGCGGTTCTTGGGGAAGTGCAGCAGCTCCATGGTCTGGAGGGTCAGCTTGAGGTTCTTGATGCTGGGCACGTCAAGGGTGGCCAGCATGACCAGCCAGTCCGACTCGTCGAAGGCGCCGAGCACCGGCTCGGAGAACGCCGGCGGCGTGTCGATCACCACGTAGTCGAAGGCGGTGCGGAGCAGTTTGAGGATGCCCCCGATGGCACCGGGGTTGATCGTGTCGGCGACGGTCGGCTCGGTCGGCGCGACCAGCGTCCAGATCCCGGAGGGGTCATGGCGGGTCAGGAACGACTTCAGCGTGAGGGCGTCCTGCCCGGGGCTCTGGGCGGCGTCGTAGATGGTGTGCGAGGGGAACAGATGCAGCATGATGGCGACGTCGCCGAAGTGGAGGTCGAGGTCGACAAGGGCAACCTCGGCGCCGTTGCGGCTGAGGGCGACGGCCAGGTTGGTCGACAGGAACGTCTTGCCGCAGCCGCCCTTGGAGCTGAACACGGTGACGATCCGGCCGGGGCTGCGTCCCTCGCCCGGGTCCGTGGGGGCGCTGCCGTTGCCGAGGCGCCCGCGCAGGGTCCTGGCGATCTCGAGCGCCCGGCCCGCGGCAGCGCGCACGGCAGTCTCGTCGCTGGCCGAGGAGAGGACGCCCTTGATCCCGACATTGAGCGCCTGGCGGATCAGCTCGCCCGACTCCTGGCGCCGGATCAGCAGCACCGAGACGTCGGGCGTGCCCTGCTGGAGGGCACCGGCCAGGGCGAGTGCGTCCCGGTCGCTGAGACTCGGCCCGAAGATGGCGGCGAGCACGTCCCGGCCCTCGGCGGCCACGGCGGCCATGGCCTCGTCGGGGTCGTTGGCGCGCACCACCCGGTCAGTGAGGCCTGTGAGGGCGTTGACCAGCCAAGTGGCGTACCCGTCATGCGGTTCGACGATGAGGACGGCCACGGCTACTGCAGCTCGTCGGGGTAGACGTTGCTGTCGGTGATGCCCTGCTCACTTCTTGGCGCTGGATCTGCGTTCCGGGGCATCAGCGTCAGATAGATGTCACCGTTCTCGGCCGCGTGCACGACCCGCTCCACATACTTCTCCTTGATCGCCAGAGTGATCGCGGTCAGGTTCTGGGCCCCCTTGCCCTGGTTAACCCGGCCGCCGCCGCCCTGTGCGGTCCTGGTGGTGAGGGCAGTCGCTCCGACGGCAAGCACGCGGACGTTCTGCAGCAGGAACCGGGTCGAGTTGTTCCCGTCGGGGCGCGGAAGCGTGAGCACCATGCCAACGTTGTCGCCCGGGGTCACGAAGCCGGCCACCTGCCTGGTTATGTCCAGCCCAATCGACAGCGCCTGGTCGCCGTCGGGAATCGGGAGCAGGCCCCGGCCCTCGACGTCCGCGGCACCGACCCAACGCGTCGGGAGGAGCTGCTCCCCGCTCACGATGTCGACTGCGGCGAACCTCCCCTCGAGCTGCGTCGGGCTCCGGAAGGCACCGGTGACCGCACTCGCCCTAGGGATGCTCTTGGCCTCGATGAAGTTGCCGTTTTGGGCGTCCTCACCGCTCATACCGGCCTTGATGGTCTTCGTGGCCACGAGCACGATTACCGGCTTCTGGTCGGCTATAGCGCGACGGTCGGCACCGTTGACGTAGACGACCAGGGCCGCTGTCGCCACCAGACCGAGAACGACCGCAATGAGGATGGCCAGAACTCTGCTTTGCATACTCGCGCCTCGCTGCTAGCAGCCTCCCGGACCCCCGGGGACGGAGAGCTGCTCGATCCGCATGGTCGCCGTCGCCGTGCCAGTCTGCCACGACGGCGGATTGGGCATGAACGGGATGACCAAATCGAGTGGGTAGTCGAAGGTGACGGTCAGGGCGCCACCGACCACGTCGGTGGTGTCCAGCACACAGTTGTTAATGTCGCCGAGCCCGGCGTCCTGCTGCACGGCCTGCCAGAACGCGGTGCCGCCGCCGACGTCTGCCCAGTTGTCGATGCCGACGACCGCCATCCTGGCCCCTTCGCGTGCCGCGTTGGTGGCCTGGATGCGAGTGTTGAAGGCGGTCCCGAACTGGATGAAGCCGAACAGCAGGACGACGAGCAGGGGGAGGAGCAGCGCAAACTCGACCGCGGCGGCGCCGTCCTCTCCCTTGCCCCACATCACGTCATGGACCGGCCGGAGGCGAGCACACATCGGGTTCTGGGCCGCTGGCAACACAGGTCCCGACGTCGCCATAGGTTTCCTTGATCGCGTTGAAGAGCGCGTAGAAGCCTCCAACCAGCAACAACGCGATGGCGGCGACCATGAGCGCGTACTCGACCGCGGTCACCCCTTCCTCGCGCGTTCGTAACTCGCCGAAGCGGGCCCGCACGTAGGCGAGCATTGCAGGGATGTGCGTCAGCACGGGACCGGCCCCCTTAGGTTTCCCTACAGGTCAGTGCTTCTCTTCGCAAACAGTTGGAAGCCATGCCGGCGGGGGGCTCAAGGGCCTGCCCCGCCGGCATGACAAACCTTGCTACGTCGGGCAGGGCGCGGCGCCCGGCGTGTCGACACAACTGGCTGTGTCGCTGAACGCGGTCGACACGTTCTCGAACAGGAGGAAGAACCCAGCCACCATGAGCAAGGCGATGATCGCGACCATGAGCGCGTACTCGACGGCGGTGACGCCGTCCTCACGCGTCCGCAGGTCGGCAACCTTCGTGCGAACGTAGGTGAACGTTGTGCTCAGCAGGAGCATTCGTCTGCACCTCCCTTCCCCCCACAGGGGCCCCCGGCGGCGCGGCGGCCCGACGACTACTGTCCCGCTGGTTCAACGTTTGCTTGGCACCGGGAAACCCGGCAATTGCGGGCGTGCCTCGCTAACGCATTGCAGGGGAACCTAGTCGCCCAAGGGGGCACATGCCCATCGGCTCTGGTGCAGATCGGACGTGCGTACAATTGCCCACCCATCCGTGTCCACTCAACAGCCCACATCGTTGTATGCCTGGGCCGCGCACTCGGCGTTGTCGTTGAAGCGCTCCTGAACCGCGTTGTACAGGGCGGCCACCCCGCCCACCAGGAGCAGCACGATGATGGCGGCCATGAGGGCGTACTCGACCGAGGTGACCCCGCGCTCCGGCCAGCCAGATTCCCGCATCCTCAACCTCGACTACAGCGTGAGAGCCAGGCCGCCGGCGGACTGGGGGGCGGCCACGGTCAGGCGTCGTCTCGCCACCGGTAGCGGTGAGGACGGGTCGTCGGGGTCCTCGGGCTCGCCAGCCGTCTGGAGGCCGCCTCCGCCCTGCTCGAACCGGCCCGGGGCCGGAGGCGTGCCCGGCCGGGCCGAGATCACCAGCGGCTCGAGGGCGTCGACCAGCTTGCCGGGCAGGCGGCCGAGGCTGGCCTGCTGGCGCAGCACGGCCAGCGCGTCCTGCTCGGACATGGCCGGGCGGTGGGGCCGGGGCCGGGTGAGGGCGGCCCAGGTGTCGACCACACCCAGGACCTGGGCGCCGAAGGGCACCTGGCGGCCGCGGAGGCCGCGAGGGTAGCCGGAGCCGTCGAGGCGCTCGTGGTGGGCCCTGACGGCGGCGACGGGCAGGCCGACCCGGGCCAGTGGCTCGAGGATGTCGCCGGAGAGGTCGGCGTGCCCGTGCAGCAGCTCGACCGCGTCCGGCTGCAGCGGACCCGTCGGGGCCAGCAGGTCGGCCGGCAGGACCAGCATCCCGATGTCGAGGAACAGCCCGGCCAGCTCCATGCCCCTGACCCGCAGGGGCGGCCAGCCGAGGGCGTCGGTCAGGTCGCGGGTGATCGAGGCGACCCGGCGCGAGTGGCCCTCGCGGCCCGGCCCGGCGGCCTCGGCGCTCCCGATCATCGTGCCCAGGATCACCTGGAGCGAGTGCGACAGCGAGTCCCTGGCCTGGCGCAGGTGGTCGCGCTCCTCGGCCCGGCTCACCCTGGCCACCGCCGTCTCGGTGCGCAGCAGCGCCTCCTCGGCGGCCTCGGTGACGGTGCGGAGCTGGGCCAGCGGCGAGGCGGGCTCGGAACGGTCCGGGCCCCGGCCAGTACGGCGTCCCCGCATCGACGAGGTGACCCGGTCGACCAGGTCGTCGCCGTTGCAGGGGTAGGTGAGCAGGTCGGTGACGCCGAGAGCCAGGGCCGGGGTCACGTCGACCGAGGCGTCCCGGCTGGCCATGCCGAGCACCGGCACGGTGGTCGGGCCGTCACCCAGGCGGCCGAGCACCGGCGCCCAGCGCTCCACCTCGTCCAGGGGCACGACCACCAGGGCCGGCCACTGGGCGTCGACGCTGCGGAGGGCCTCGACATTCTCCTTGACCAGGGCGCAGGCAAGCCCGGCATGGGCCAGGGCATCCCGTGCCCAGGGCCCGATCCCTTCAGCGGCGTCGAGGACGAGCACGTGGGCCGGCACCGAAGCTCCAAGATCGGCTGCTGAAACTGAACAGCATTCAGCCCGATGCTACGGCCTGGGCTCCGGTGTCCCTATGCCCCGATCTGTTGACCCCTGCTACCTATTTCTGCGCAGATGCTCGGGAACGCGTCGATACCTGGACACGCTGGGTGGTAAGGACTACCGAGGGGGCTCGACCAGCCGGATCCGCATGGCCTCCCGCACCGCGTCCACCCGGTTGTTGACGTGGAGCTTGCGGTAGATGTTGCCGATGTGGGTGTTGACCGTCCGCTCGGAGATG
>Ga0307415_100001143_pt1 | contig 12403 bp, 13 predicted proteins | sample DK1Cmetagenome_FD_204524 | JGI IMG/M metagenome (GOLD analysis project Ga0307415, IMG submission 204524) | Maize rhizosphere microbial communities from greenhouse at UC Davis, California, United States - DK15-C-2 | ecosystem: Host-associated > Plants > Roots > Rhizosphere > Soil | place: USA...
CCTGGAAGTCGGCCACGGTGGCCCGGTCCTCGCCATGATGGTCGACCGGGGTGCGCAGCACCAGGGCCTCGGGGCCAGAAACGGCCAGCAGGGCCTTGCCGACCCGGCGCACCCACGGGGTGAGGCGGCCGTAGTCGAAGCGGATGCGCAGCTCCATCCGCATCGGCACCCGGCCCCGAACCCCCTCCAGCAACCGGACCACGTCCGGGTCGGCCAAGCGCGGGGCCATGAAATCGACCAGGCGAACCACGCCATCCTCGGTCTCGAACTCGGTCTCCAACACCAACGTGTCGCCCCGGTAGCGGCGCTGCACGCTCTTCACGCCGCCGGCCGGGGCGATCCGCCAGTGCCCGTTGCGTTCGTCGCCGAGCAGGGCGGCGAAACAGGCGCCGGAGTCGAAGCGGGGAAGGCACAGCCAGTCGATGGAGCCGTCCCGGCTGACCAACGCCGCGGTCTGGGTGTCGGCGATAACCGCATAGTCCTCGATCCGCGACGGCATCATCGGGTCCCTTCGATCGAGCCCATGCCACACGACGCACCAGGAAGTCCGCTCCGAGACCGTACCCAGCACCAAAGGACCGAAACGGCCCACCGGCGTTCCGGGATCGTCGGCGAGCAAGTCGAGACACTATCCTCGGGGATGCCACGCTGGTTAGAAACCGCAGCAATGCCTGGCGTTCGGCCGGCGGTCACGGCGTATCGGTCAACCCAGTTACAGGAGCAATGGCACGGTTTATCCCAGCTGCGCGATGCTGGCCTGCTCTCGGCCGACACCCGGGTCGATGAATGAACGACGCCACGCCAGGCGCTTCAGCCGCGAGCCTAAGTCCGCAGCTTCCAGCGACTTCCGTTTGAGATGTGACCGGCAGCATGTCGCAGAACCGGTCGTTTCGCGACAGCCCATCCTCTCCCATCACCAAGCCCCAAGGAGGCGGCGACCAGAGAGTGTGGCCTCTCAGATGCCTGAGCTGTACTAGCACGAGATTCGCATCACCGCGTTAGTCACCTCCGTGAAGAGAACACCGCCCAACCTGCTGTGCCTGGACCCTACTGCACCGGCCAGAGCGGACGATGGGCAGTCATATCCTAAACAGCGGCGATTAGACGGCGTCAGGGCCCTAGGATCGCGACACGGACACGCGGCGCGCTGGCAACCCAATCCCTGGCCGTTGGCCGACTGCGCGAAGAGTATCTCAGGAACTTGGCACTCCATGCCTTTGCCAGAGATGAGCCGGTCAATTTGTCTTGATTCTTGCCCGGAACTCATCAGCATTGTTGGCCAACCGGTGCCAATTGCTGCCAGTCGCTGCTACTTGATCCAGATGCTACGATCGGCATTGACCTGCACAAACGGCTGTTCCTGCTGGTCACCGGACGAGGAGAATAACCCCCGGAATTTTCCTTACCATGGATGCGCTCTACCGACTGAGCTAGGGGGGCAAGTTACTGTTCTGCAGTTAGACGTCAGTATTATAGCGGCAATGCTCATGAAGGAAGCTACGCTGATCGTGAACGCGTCGGCAGCCGGGACTGCCGTTGGGTACTGGAAGCGCCTGCCGTTTTGGTGGAGCCGCTGGAGCCGGCGGGCTGATCGTGGTGCGGCCTAGTACGGAACCGTAGTTCGTGATCTCGCGGCGTGGTAGTCCGGGTGTGGTGCGGCGCGAGCGCTACCACTTGTACGGCGACCGTACCAGCCTGCCCAACAGGCCCGGGGACAGCCGGGCAAACAGCCGTTCTGTGCGCAGCCCCACCGGGACGCGCAGCGGCAGGCTGCCACGGTCCAGCAGGCCGGCAATCTCGCTGGCGATCTGCTCGGCCGAGGGGGCGCGCCGCTGACGGTACCGGGCGAAGCGTTCGGCATACTGCTTGACCAGGGGGGCGTACTCAGGCAGCTCGAACTTCTGCTCGCGTTCGGCCATCTCGGTGCCGATCGTGCCGGGCTGGACGATCGTCACCTGCACGCCGAAGTGTCCAGCCTCGAACCGGACCGCCTCGCTGAGCATCTCCAGGGCGGCCTTGGAGGCCGAAAGCACCCCCTCCAGGGGCGGGGCGAACCGGCCGGCCGGCGAGGAAATGTTCAGGATCCGGCCGGTACCCCGTTCCCGCATGGTCGGCAGAACTGCCTGCATGATCCGCAGTGGTCCGAGGACGTTGGTTGCCAGCACCTGCTCGGCCAGGTCGGCTGGCACGGCTTCGACCGGCCCACTCACGGTCATGACGGCGTTGTTGATGACCACGTCGAGCCTGCCGGCCGTGGCCATCGCGTCGTTGATCGACGCCGGGTTGGTGAGGTCCAAGACGAGCCGTTCGGTGGCCGGGAGGTCGGCCATGTCGGCAAGCCGGCGGCCGGTGGCGACCACCTGGTGGTCTCGCCGGCTCAGCTCGTTGACCAGGGCGTGGCCCAGTCCACGGGTTGCGCCGGTCACCAGGATCCGAGACATCCGCTGCTCCCTATGTCGAGGCTGCGAAGCGGCCGGGCCGCTGCGAGGCGATATACCGTGGTCGCCCCGCTACGTCACCTGCATCAGCACAACCAGACCTGAGCCACCATCACCCTCGCCGACAGGCCGCGTCTCCAGCTTGCAGGCGAATGGCCTTGCGCTGTTCACCTACAAGTGAAGACTGCGCGACCCCGAAACTATCCAGCTCCCTACCACAAGAGCGATTCATTGCATCGCTGAGCGGTGGATCCAGGCTCGGTGCTACCCCGGAGAGCCCTGACGTGAGACGCTCCGAAGGAGGATGTCCCGAGTTCCGTGGAACTTGGGTGGCGGCCCGGGCGGGTGATCAAGGGGCGCCCTCCTTGGTCGGTGTGACAGCGGCGGTCGTCCCAGACAAGGCCGAGCTGGAGTTCCTCGTGTTCCGAGTGCCTCGCCGGAACAGGGTCAAGCCGGTGACTATGAACCAGATCGACCAAGTCGTGAAAAGCGTCCACTCCATCAACCCTCCAATACCGAGCTTGAACAGAGGGGAGCTGCGATTGAAGAACAGCTGCGTCAAGAGTATGAGCGCAACCACCAGCCACGCGGTAACGCGAGGATAGCTTGCGTGTCTGTCCCACCCTCGCTGCTTCCGAAGTCCTGAGGCGATCAGGAAGAGGGCAACGGTCAGTGCGGACATCGCGATGAAGAAGCCCAACACGAAGTGGGCGATGCCCGCGATCGTCACCGGGCCGTCAGGACTCGGCTCAGGGAATATCCCTGCGGCCGCGAAGCACAGTCCGAAGGTAACCAACAGGCCGGTGGCCAATCCCTTTCTTGGCAGGCGCGGCAGGAGCCGGCGGAAGCCAAGGGCGAAGATGACAGCCAACAAGCCGGTACTGATCAGCGAGGCGTTCATGATCCAGGCGTTAGGGCCGATACCTAGATCGCTGATCGGCTGTGCGGCGAACGAGTATCCCTCGCGCAGGAGCCCCGAGACCAGCGCCGCCGTCATCCAGAGAGGACCCACAGCAATGCCCGCTGCTACAGCCCAGGAACCCGCGGCGTCCCCTGAATGAGGAGACTGGCCGAGAGCGTTCGAAGTACCTCGCAACAGGGTGACCAACTCCTCTCTCTAGCAGAAGTGACGTCCCGACCGCCCGATGACACCCCGTTCATGCGATCGGCGGTGTCGTCGGCGCCGGCGGCGGCTCATCCAGGTGCCGGGGAAAGCGGTGAAGCCATGGTCACCGTCCTCCTTTCGCCGAAGACTTATCCCCGGCCGGCGGGTCAGCGGGCGCCCGCCGTTGCGTTGGGCGCCGAACCCGCCAGCGGACTGGTGTCGAGGTACCTGATCTCGTAGACGCGCTCGGTGAACTTCCAGCCGTCCGGGGTGCGCTGGTAGCGGTCGTGGTACACGGCGTAGTTCAGGTGCGAGTTGCCGTCGCGCAGGTGAACGAGCTCTGAGATGTAGGCGCGGCCGGACGCGGTGTCGCCGTCAAGCCGGATCATGCCCGGATGGATGGTCTGCACGAAGTAGTCCGCGAGGGCCTGCCGCCGCTCGCCCAGGGCGCGGATCTCCGCTCGGCTGCCGAGGTCGATGTTGGCGTCGGGGATCCGCAACGCGCCGTCGTGGGTGAACAGTGACGCGAGGCGGTCGTGGTCGTTCATCATCACCGCGTCGGTGAACTCGCCGCGCAGCGCCTCGATCTCGACGCGGTCAGCGATGGCCTGAAGGTCGCTCATCGGTTTCCCTACCTTTCAGCTCTGTGTTGCGGTGTCTGCACGGCGGGCGGTCCCCCCGAGGCGCTTTCCCGGGCCCTGCGGAGCGGCTGCGGCCGCGGGTTGCGGCTGAGCGCGGCGATTCATCGCCACCAGAGCACAGCAGGCGGATAACCGTGCTGCCGGTGAGCCTGGGGCGCCTGTGCCTGCAGCTCGCGTGCGCTCACCGCCGGGTGAATACGGCGTGGATGGTGAGGGTGTTGTGCATCGAGGCCATGAAGATCGAATTCCAGGTGAGGCCGAAGTGGGCCCGGTTGATGGGGACCTCGGCGTCGAGCCAGATCTCCCCGTCGCCCTGGACGGACGCCGTGGCGTCGAAGAACAGGGGCCGGGTCTGGTCGCGCACGGTCAGCGCGCCGGTCACTGCGGCACCCTGACCAGAGGGCCGGAGAGCCTCCGCGGTGAAGGTGATGTCCGGATAGTTGCCGCTGTCGAAGAAGTCAGCCGAGCGCAGGTGCGTGTCGCGCCGGGTGTTGTTGGTGTCGATGGACGCCGCGGCGACCGTAAGGGTGCCGCTGACCTTGCCGCCTGGGGAGACGGTGCCGGTCCCGCTGACCTGGCGGAAGACGCCGTTCACCGGAACCAGGCCCATGACCTTGCTCTTCAGCCGGATGCTGGACCTGCGCGGATCCAGAGCCCACTCCCCGGCCAGGGCCCTGTCCTGCAGCAGAGCCTGCAGCGCCGGTACGGGGAATTGTGCCGGCGGTGCCTGCATGATGGTCTCCTTGTCACACCGGACAGATCGCGGCTGCATGGCCTCTGTCCGCTGGATGGTGTGTTCGTCTCACCAGTACGACGACACAGCCCCGCGGAATGTGAGGCGACGCGCCGCCAGCCTCACAGTTCGGTGCGCTGTCTCGTCGAACTGGTAAGGGCAGATGCGACCACGGGAGGCGGCGGCACCATGACCACCCAATCCGGGCCAGAAGGGGGTCGGCCCGACCCGGGCCTGGGCGCGATCATGAGCAAGCGGCGTCAGCTACTCAATCTCGCCTACCGGCTGCTCGGCTCCCTGGCCGAGGCCGAGGACGCCGTCCAGGAGACCTACGCCCGCTGGTACGCCATGCCCCAACAGCAGCAGGAGGCCATCAAATCCCCCGGCGCCTGGCTGACCACGGTCGCCAGCCGCATCTGCCTGGACCTGCTCGGCTCGGCCCGGGCCCGGCGCGAGCGCTACGTCGGCGAATGGCTCCCCGAGCCGCTGCCCGAACCGACCGAGTGGGCCAGCGGACCGTCGGGCGGCACCACCGTCGACCCGGCCGACCGGGTCACCCTGGATGAGTCGGTCAACATGGCCTTCCTGGTCGTGCTCGAAGCGATGACCCCGGCCGAACGCGTGGCGTTCATCCTCCACGACGTCTTCCGCTACCCCTTCACCGAAGTGGCCGAGATCACCGGCCGGACGCCGGCGGCATGCCGCCAGCTGGCCTCCTCGGCCCGCCGCCGCCTCCGCGCCTCCCAGGCTCCTCCGGCCCCGACCGCCCGGCGGGCCGGTATCGTCAGGGACTTCAAGCAGGCATGGGAAGCGGGAGACATCGACGCCCTGATCGGCCTGCTCGACCCCGGCGCCACCGCGATCGCCGACGGCGGCGGCCGGGTCCGCGCCTGGCTGCGCCCGATCGAGGGTGGCGAGCAGGTCGCGCGCTTGCTCATCGATGTCGCCGGCAAGGCAGCCGACGCGACGCTCCTCGAGCGTACGGTCAACGGCCAGCCCGGTCTGGTCGCTCAGAAAGACGGCGTTACCATGGCGGTGATGGCGTTCGACGTCGCAGGCGACCGGATCAAGCACGTCTGGGTAGTAGGCAACCCCGACAAGCTCCGACCCTGGACGGCGGACTGACGTGCGTCCTCCTACCATCGGTCCGCTACCAGCTACCGGTGCCGCAGGCAACAGCATGCCCAACACCCAGACCGCCCGACGGCGCCGGCGACGCCGATGCCATCGCCGCGCACCGCCCTTTCGACGCTGACGCCTTCGCCCGGCGGGAGCCGTCTCGGCCGGCGCCGATGCGCGCCGACGCTGTGCTGGTGTCCGGCACCGGGCCGGGCATGCCGGTGACCCTCCCCGCTGCTGGTAGCCTGGCCGACCGGATCACCCGGGGTCGCCGCGATCACGCGCCAGCGCAAGACCCCAGCCCGCGCCAGCAGCGCCAACGGCGGCAGCGGCAGGCCGGCCAGCAGCGCCAGCCGGACCGGCGGGTTCTGCAGGTGCTTCTCGAACCACACCACCAGCCGGCGTTTGCGGTCAGCGGCCATGGGTGCTGGCCTCACGGAGGCTAGGCTCCGGTCCGGATCTGCGAAGGATGCAGAGCGACCACGATGCCGGCGCCCAGCGCAACGATCAGCCCCAGGAACTGGATGACGGCGCCGGTGAACCCGGCCGCCTCACCCGGATGGCTCAGCGGAGCGCTGGTTCCCCAGTTCAAGACGGTCGACATCGTGCCGAGGACCAGACTGAGGAGTGGTGCGAGCACCGCGACGGCCGCCGTCCAGCGCCACGGCCCCCAGGCGACCAGCGCCGCTGCCCCCACCAGGATGAACGGGCCCGGCGGGACCGTGGGGAACCCCTCGACCCCGGAGAAGTACTCGATCGTGATCCCGGCGGCCGCCACCACCATGCCGACCACGTTCACCTTGGCAGGCGTGGAAAGCAGCAAGAGCCTGCCCATCATCAATCTCTTCGTGTCCTGCGCAAGGACGACGCAGCCATCCCGTCTGTGACACTTCATTCGTCCAGCGGCACCGGCCGCTTGGACCTGCTAGACCCGCGGGCATGGTCGCAATCAGGGACGGTCCGACCTCAAGCCACCCCGAGCCCGGATCGGGTGGGCCAGGCGTTGGCCGCGGTCAGGGGATGGTGGCGGCCCCGTCCCTGGCGGCGAGCTGCCGGACGAGGCCCTGGAGCTTGTCGGGATTGGCCGTGAGGCCGAGGCGGACCAGCCCGCCGGTGCGGGCCCGCTGCAACCAGGACGCCCCGCGCTGGGCGATGGTGCCGCTGACCTGCAGCAGGTGGGCGGTAGCGAGACCGCGCAAGACGAGCTCATCACCCATGTTCCGGTCACCGATCGGCCGGAACGTACGAGACGATCAGCACGCCGGTGGTCGTCGTCGTGCTCTCGACCAGCCGAAGCGAGGTCCCTGGGTTCCCGTCGCGGAACAGCCGCTTGCCACCGCCGACCACCAGCGGATGGATCATCAGCGCGTACTCGTCCACCAGATCCTGCTCCATCAGCGTCTGGACCAGCTCGCCGCTGCCGACCACCCGCAGATCCTTGCCATCCTGGTCTTTCAGCTCACCAACGGCCTGCGCGACGTCGCTCTGGAGCAGGTGGGAGTTCTCCCATCCGAGCGGCTCGGTCAGCGTGGTCGACACCACGTACTTGGGGAGGCCGTTGATGATCGCGGCCAACGGGTCATCCGCCGGCTGCTTCGGCCAATGCCCCGCGAAGATCTCATAGGTCCGGCGACCCAGCAGCAGGCCCCCCGACGCGGCCAATCCGCCCATGGCGGCCCGGCCAAAGACGTCGTCGAAGTACCGCTGCTGCCAGCCTCCGGCCTCGAAGCCACCGCTGGGATCCTCGTCGGGGTACCCGGGAGACTGGATCACGCCGTCCAGCGTGATGAACTCGCTCACAATCAGCTTGCGCATCTGGTCCTCCTAAAAGCGCCAACGGGTGGCCCTGAACGAGGCTGCCTGCCCCTCACCCATCCCGGCGACACCGGGCAGACCAAACACCGTCCTGCGCGTCAGCTCGAACACCGCATACGGAGGCGGCCCCGCGGTCGGGGCATTCGGGCCCAGCACAGCGCCGTCACCGACCTCCAGTGGCCATTGCATCGTCGCGGCGAAGGCATCGGCCACCCACCGCACCTTGGCGTCGCCGGTGACCTTGACGGCCTCGCCTTCCACGATCACGTCGACGGCCGGCGGCGCCGTGCTGCTGGACGCAATCGCGCACCGTGAGTCAGCGGCGAGATTTCTTGCCTTCCGCGTTGTCTCGGCGGTGATGAAGTAGAAGGCACCATCTAGCCACAGGCCGAGGATCGGCCGAATGTGCGGCCGGCCGTCGGGCGACACTGTCGCCAACCAGTAGATCCGCTCCCGCTCCGGCGTCTCCAGTCGCTGCCTGCCCTCCGACCACGGCGTCGCCGACTGGCCGTCGACCAGCGGCTGCTCGACGACCGGCGTGTGCTCCACCATCTGATCTCCTCTGCAGGTTTCGAGTTAGACCATGATCTGGCCGCCGGCGACGTCCAGGGTGACCCCGGTGATCCAGGAGGCACAGTCCGAGGCCAGGAACAGCACGGCGCAGGCCACGTCCTCGGGCGTCCCCAGCCGTCCCAGCGGATACATGGCCGTCAGCTGCTCTCGGCGGTCCGCAGGGATCCTGGCCTGCAGCCGCTCGGTCAGGATCGTCCCCGGCGCCACACAGTTGACCCGCACGCCCTGGCCGGCCACCTCCTTGGCCACCTCCCGGGTGAGCCGCACCACCCCCGCCTTGGCCACCGCATACCCCGTCGGGGCGCCGATCCGATCCCCGCTGGCCAGCCGGGCCGCGGTCGAGGCCATGGTGACGATCGCCCCCCGGCCCCGCTCGACCATCCCCGGCAGAAAGCACCGCAGGGTGAGGAAGGTGGTGGTGAGGTTGCCGTGAATGGCCGCCTCCCACTGCTCGGGGGTGATCTGGGCGGTGGGCCCGGGGGGTGGACCGCCGCCCCCCACGAACGCCCCCAGCACCTCGGTCGGCCCGTAGGTGCGCTCGGTCTCCTCCCGCAGGCGCTCCAGCGCCCCAGGCTCCGCGATGTCGGCGGCGACTCCGGTCGCCTCGCCGCCGTCTCTGCGGATCTTGGTCACCGTCTCGTCCAGGGCGGCCGGGTCGCGGCCGTTGAGTACCACCTTGGCGCCGTTGGCGGCCAGCAGGCGGCAGGTGGCGGCGCCGATGCCGTGGGAGCTGCCGGTGACCACCGCCACCTTGTCGGCAAGGTCCGGATATCTCGGAATCCTCGGATCCATTGTCTTTCCCTCCCTCAAGCCTGTCTGCCATCACGGCTGCCGGCGTCACGGTCGCCACCAGCGCCACCGCGTCGGGCTGTTGGCCGCTTTAGTCGCCGAACCGGGCGGTGGAGGGGAACGACCTGGTCCATCCGCGCCTGGCTGCCTTCGGGCGACGGGTGGTGGCGGGAGGATCATGCTGGCTGCCAGCGCCGCTGGGCCTGGTAGCGGGGCCGCAGCAGCCGACGGTAGACCAGGTGGGCCGGGCGGGGGAGCTCGGCCAGGACCGCGGCGGTGTCCTGGTCGCTGGCCTCGTCCAGGACCCAGGTCAGGAACTCGGGCCGTTCCCGAGCCGAGCGCCGTCGCCGTTCGGTGAGCAGGAACCTGCGCCACTCGCCCCTGGACAGGTGCCGCTCCAGCAAGGGGAAGACTTGCCGCTCCTCATGATCGAGATGGTCCCCGAGGACCTCGCCGAGGTTCTGGGCAGCCGTGGTCACGCCGACGCCGCTGGCCAGGGCGGCGTCGACCGCCTGGATGGCGGCGGTCAGGCCGCGGTGCTCCTCGACCATAAGATCAAGCTGGTGGAGGTCCTCGGTCTCGGTCAGATGGCTTCGCAGCACCGGCCACAGGTCGTCGTCCTCGGCGGCGTGGTGCACCTCCAGGGTCTGGCGGAAGGTGGCCCAGCCCTTGGGCACGGCGCTCGGCCCCCCGTTCCCGCGTTCGAGCTGGGGGGCGAGGGCCTGGAGGCGGGCCGCGTCACGGCGCAGCCCGGCGTGGATGGCCCGCATGAAGCCGAGGTCGGCCGGGCCGTCGTCGTCGCGGGCCTGCGCGCGCTGTCGGCGCCGCCAAACGGTCAGGACCACCGCCCCGGCCGCGACCACCAGGAGCAGCAGCCGCGGTGGCCGTCTCCGTGCTGCCCTAGCCATCGGGGTCCCTTCTCCTAGATTCCTGCGCCTTTGTCGACCGCTGCAGCCCGCCGGCGGTCGAGGCGGAGGACGGCGCCCGCTCGTCGACGAGTCCGGAATTGTATCAAGCGATAATGATTACAACTGGGAACGGTTCCAGGCAGCTACATTCGGAGCCATGACCGACCAGCACCCGCCCGCCCCGCCCTCAGCGGCCCAACTGCGGGTCCCCGGCGTCGCCTTCCTGCTGTCCCAGCTGGGCTTTCACTCCACCCAGCTGTGGAAGGACCGCCTCGCCCCGCTTGGCGTCGACCCCCGCCACGTCGTGCTGCTGCGCCACGTCGCCGCGGCCCAGGGCCAGTCCCAGCAAGCACTGGGCAGGGCCATGCAGCTCCCTCCCAGTCGCATGGTGGCCCTGGTCGACGAGCTGGAACGAGCGGGGCTGGTGGAGCGGCGTCCCAGCCCCGCTGACCGCCGCGCCCATGCCCTGCATCTCACCGGTGACGGGCGGCGGCTGCTGGACCGACTGATGCAGGTGTCCGCCGAACACGAGGCGCAACTCTGCGCTGGTCTGACCCAAGCCGAGCGTCATCGGCTGATCGACCTGCTGAGCCGGATCGCCGCCGAACAGGGCCTGCCCACCGGCGTCCACCCAGGAGTTGCCGCCACCAACCCCGACGACAAACCCTGACCCGAGCAGGCCCGGGGCAAGGACCGCCCTGGTCTCACGTCGACCAGATCCGCATCGACGGCCCCGGACGACGACTCCGTCAAAGCCCACAGCACAGAACCATCGGCCAGCGGCATGCCATCCGATGCTTTGTCGAATGCGCCTTGATCATCCAGTCGATCCCTCTGGTCCGTCCGGAGCCGTGTGGACCGACGAGGCCTCCAACGTGAGCAGGCCAGATCTGTCTGGAGCCGACCAGATCTACGCGGAGCACCCCGCTACGGATCTGGCGGTTGCGGCGGCTCAGTCTGTCTAGACCGTCGCCGGGTTGGCCCTTGCCGGCGATTCCGTATCCTCCTGCCTGCTGCCCGCTAAGTACACCCACATCCGTCCTCACCGATATGTGGCTGCCTACGGCAACGCCCCAGCTGGCCTGCGGGCGTCCGCCAGATGCGCCCTCCATGCCCGGCCCGGCCCAGATCGGCGTCACCACCCACGAGCTACTGAGGCTGGGGGCATGACGTTCCGCAGCGACGCCACATCCACCGTGTCGAGGCCGGGCGCCTGCTGGAGTGGCCAGCCCACGACGGGCAGCAGCAGCTGCGGGCTCTCGGCCGGTGGCGCCGGCCGGCCGGATAGCTGCCGGTACACCAGGGTGGTCGAGGGCCGCCTGCTGGATATGTTGTGGCCGCTTGGTCCGCTGGTGGCCTGGCTACTCCGACGGCAGTGTCGTCCCGACCTGCGTCGCCTTCACTTCCTGCTGCAGGCACCAACCACCAGCGGACCAACCAGTGAGGGGACAGTGACCGAGCCTCTCAGTGATGGAGCTGCCGACGATCCGCCTGGAAATGGGCCTTCAGGATCTGGGACGGCCCCAACCTGACGCCGAACTGCGCAGCCGAGCCCGATTCCTGCGAAATCACCTAGGTGAAAGTTCGCGGCCGGCCGACCTGGCTCCGGCCGCCCAGGGGGCAGCGTGGACGCCGGCCCGCGCCGCCGGGCCAGGGTCAAGGGCCGCCGCAGGCGGTCTCCCGCAGGGACGCCACGCGCCCTTGACGCGGCCCGGGAGCGGCGTGGGATCGGCCGGGTGGCCGCGACAACGGCCGCTCCGCGGCCGGGTGCAGGGGCCCGGCCGCGGCGTCGGCACCGCCGGCGAGGCCGTTCCCCCCCACCGCAGCGGTCCGCCAGGGTGATCGGTACCTGCCCGGTCGTGACGGAGCCGCGGGCTGTGCCGGAACGCCTTGTGGACCGCGGCCAGAACCCAGCAGGCAGTCCCCGGCCCCCGTTTCGCGCGCTCTAGAGACGATGGTCTGGGATGGCAAGATGGCGGCATGCCTGACCCTGTCCCTCCGGTCGACCTGGCCAGCCTCGCCGCGGGCGGGAACCATCCGGGGGCGCGGTGGCGGCTGGACGGGGAGGACCTGCAGGCCAACCTGGTCCGGCTCGGCCGGGGTGATCGCATCCAGCCGCACCGCAACGACGAGGTCGAGGTGCTGGTGGTGGTCGTCTCCGGCCGGGGCGAGCTGACCCTTGACGGCCAGGTCCACCAGCTCGCCCCGATGACCCTCGTCCACCTGCCCAAGGGGACGGTCAGAGCAATCGCGGCCGTCGATGGGCCGCTGGTGGACCTGTC
>Ga0307415_100001145_pt1 | contig 12395 bp, 10 predicted proteins | sample DK1Cmetagenome_FD_204524 | JGI IMG/M metagenome (GOLD analysis project Ga0307415, IMG submission 204524) | Maize rhizosphere microbial communities from greenhouse at UC Davis, California, United States - DK15-C-2 | ecosystem: Host-associated > Plants > Roots > Rhizosphere > Soil | place: USA...
CGACAACTCCTTCGCCGCTCTGGGGCTGGTCCAGGCCCGCAGTGTGGGCCGGTTGCGCACTGAGGCTCGGTTTCCGAGCCTGGTATTGCCTCGTACCGGCCGAAGCGCTGTAGCCATGACTATCCAGTATGCCCCCGAGGCAGCCCCCACCCATAACGTGTTCGATCTGAGCGACGATCAAACCACCGGGCCCCTGTCACTCGGCTTCCAGTTCGAGTTCTTCGGCGTCCGCTACTGCTGGTTCGACCTGTCCACCGAGGGCGTCGTTAAGTTCGGCGTGGAGTCACGGACCTTGTGGCCAGGTTCTCGTCCCGGGCGCCGTTTCATTCCTATGAATGGCGACCTCGATAACTTTCTCGCACTTGGCTGGGCTCAGAGCCGCCCCATTCACCGGGTACGAGTCGCCTATGAGCTTCGCGGACCCGAGGGCCGCCGCCGCCTGGTCCTGTCAATGACGGGGGTGCCACCACGCGCCGGCCGCCCGGCAGTCGTGGTCGGTCAACTGGTCCTCCGTGAGCGGACCGGAATGATCGACGTCCACACCGCTCGATACGCTCCAGGAGAATCAAGGATCGACGAGCGCGCCGTCCGATTTACCACCACATCGTGTTAGGCATGGTGTCGCTTGACACTCTGGCCGACTGAAAGATACTGGAGAAATGCGCATGCCCACGTCTCGTCGCTGGCTGGTGCTGTGCGTCTTGGGAGCCCCACTCGCCAGCGATCTTCAGGGACAATCTGCGCAGACTTTTTCCCTCCAGGTGTCGGGGCTCGTCAACGGTGTTCTCAAGGACGTGTTTGTCGGATTGCAGAACGGGATAGGCGGTGAAGCCCAGGTCCGCTATACGCCAGGGGCGTTGTCGGTGGGAGCTGGGTTTGAGTTCACGATCCACGAGCTGGAAGAGCGGACTGAGAGCGCCCAGTTTTACGGCGGTTTCGTCGAGCCACGGTATCGGATCCACGCGGGGAGCAACGTGGTAGCGCCCTACATCTCCGCTCGCTTTGCCGTGCTCAAGGTTGGCTTTTCCGGAGAAGAGCTCTCCTTGTCTTCGACCTTCCTGGAGCTGAATGGCGGTGGCGGCATCCTGGTCCGGCTGGGCCCGAGGGTCAATCTGGACCTAGGAGCTACTCTCGGGTATAACCACTTGGGGAAGGGAATATTAATCAGGCAGGTCGGCGGCACTCGCGTGACGGTACCGGTCACCTCACGCTCTGGCTCGAATCTCGTGACTCACCTGGGACTGGCGATCGGACTCCGCGACTGACTGGAAACAGCTACAGCTTGGGGGTTCCTACAATACGGCAGCCGGAGGCCCCCCAATTACTCCCCCTTCTCGCGATGACAGTGCGGAAGACGGGCCGGCTCGTCAATCGTCCCCCAAACGCATCTTTCCAGACGAGCTGGAACGAGAACTCCATGGAAGGCGAGTCCCCGGCGAGGTGTCGTTCTCCATTGATCCGCTCCCCCACAACCGCAGCCCACTCGTCGGTACTCAAAATGCGCTTCAACCGGCTCAGCTTGTCATGATCTGATTCGCTCTCCGGGCGATACAACTCTTCCAGGCGCGCTACGTCTCGCGAGCGTATTGCTTCATAACACTGCTCGACCGCCGTCAAGAGCCAGGCCTCACGCCGGCTGCGCTCGGCATTGTTGAAGACAGGAACAGTGGATTGAACCGCCGGTTCTTCTTCGTCGGCAGGCTCGAACTCGGGTTCATACCCCTGACCTGCAAGTGACTGGGGTAGGTCCACCCCTGGCAGAGCTGACCCCGAATCATTCGTGTTCGACGTTGACTCCGCAGCAGCGGGAGGAGCCGCGTTGCCGTCGTGAGCAGAGCCGCTCACCGCGACGGTGTTTCCCCCCGGCTGTAGCGGGCTCGCAGCCGTACTGGAAAGCGACGCAGGGTCAGGGGACCTGGGCGAGGCACGCCTCACAATGACCGCAGCGCTGTCCCGCCACTTGCCGCTGGTTGCGATCACGGTGGCGCGCCCGGGACCAACTGCGCGCACCCACCCGGTCGCCGAGTCTACCCGAGCAACGCCGTGGTCCGTGGACAACCAGCTCACCCGGGAGCCGGACAGGGTTTGTCCGGTGTTGTCCCGGACTTCAGCCAGCATCTGCCGTGAGACACCTGGAACGAGTGGCTGCCGTGGCCGGCGGATGATCCTTACAGAAGCCGAGGACCCTCTCTGAATGGCAGGGACAGGTTGCCCAGACGCTGGCACGAATGCGTCAGCAGCCTGAGGCCGGGCGCCGGAGGATGTAATAATACGATTTCCCAGCCCCCCATAGAGCCAGATCACGGGCAATGAAAGAACGATGGCCAGAGCGGTGAAGAGCCAGCGCTGACCAGAGCGCCGGGTTCGGCGGCGCCGAATCGGACGGTCCATCTCCACCGGGGCCGGAGTAGGGGGTTGGGCGGCCTTCGGTTTGGGCAAAGATTGGGGGACGCGTTTGGGCGGGCGCGCTGCCTCCTCGACGTCGATTCTGACCGAAGCGCTCGCCTCGTTACATGTGGCTTGGAGCACCACAGGCCCCTGGCCCAATGTTGCGACCCATCCACTCGCAGTGACCACTGCGACCCCCACATCACTTGTGCTCCATTGCACTGTGTGTCCCAGCAGGACACCACCCCGGTAATCAACCGGCGTCGCGGTCAGCACAAACGAGTCGCCGGCTTTGACAGACTTCGGCGGGGCGGAGAGCTGGATGGCGGCCACCCGCATTCGAGGCTGCGCATCGGCGTCCTCTGCGGGAGGAGCGACTTGCACCTGGAGTGCGGCCAGAACGCCTTCGCATGTAGCGGTCAGCCGGGCTGAGCCGGGTGCAACTGCGGTGGCCACGCCCTGCCGGCTATCGATTCGGAGAACCTCCGGTGTGTCGGTGGCCCATTCAACCGGGCGCCCCGGAAGCAGCACCCCGCGTTCTCCCCGCAGCATGGCGACCAGTGTGAAACTGTCACCGGTTTCGAGCGCATCTGGCGGGGGAAGTATGGAGATTGTGCGCACCAGTCCTGTCGGCGCCGCGGTCCGCCGCGATGACAGCGGCTGTCCGGGGGTGGTCCGCGAGGGGACGGACACGCGAGAGGTCTCAGAGTCTGGCGTGGCCAGGCGGCAGAGCTCTGCGAGAAGCGGATCATCTTCCGCGAGCGGCGTGGCGGCAGCTGCGGTCCTGGCTTGTGCGATGCTGGGCCAGCGAGCGGCAGGATCCTTTTCGAGCATGCGGAGGACCACAGCCTCCAGCTCCGGGGGGCAGTCCTGAGACCGGCTCCGAACCGGCTCTGGCGGTTGTTCCAGGTGAGCTTGCATGACCGTGAGCGTGGATCCGGTGAACGGAGCAACACCGGTGATCATCTCGTAGGCCACAGCACCGAGCGCATACTGGTCGGACGCGCCGGAGACCTCGTCCCCGGTACACTGTTCCGGACTCATGTATGCCGGCGTCCCGATCAGAGCCCCCGGATGGGTTTCACTCGGTAGCTCGGCGACCTTCGCAATACCGAAATCGGTGACGACGGCGTTGCCGTCTTCGTCGATGAGGATGTTCGCCGGCTTGATGTCGCGATGAACTACCCCGGAGCGGTGCGCGTAGCTGAGGGCCGATGCTACCTGAAAGAGTACCGAACGAACGATCGGAATCGGCAGGCGGCCCGCTTTCTGGATTACCTGTTCCAGCGATCGGCCGCGGATGTGCCGCATCACAAAGAAGTGCAGCCCCTGAGCTTGCCGCACCGAATGCACCGACACGATGTTCGGATGATTCAGATTCGCGATGGTAATGGCTTCCCGCCGAAACCGCTCAGCCATGCCCTCATCCATCAGGAGGCCGGGTGACATGACCTTGATGGCTACCTTGCGGTCGAGAGAGACCTCGTGGGCCAGGAAGACCGCGGCCATGGCGCCCCGGCCCAGCTCGCGGCCGATCTCGAACTCACCCTGAGTGGCTCGTCGCAGTCGCTGAACCACCTCGGCCCAGGCTGAACCTGCCTCGGACCCCGACGAGGTGTCAGGGTCATAGGACGCAGAAGATCCAGCTGGAGTGCCGCATGTGGAACAGAACCCGTCCCCCTCCGCCAGAGTCTTCCCACATGTCTTGCAGGAGTAGACCCCCGCGCCGCAACGGGAGCAAAACGGATTTCCTGCTTCGAGGTCGCTGCCGCAAGCGGAACAGGTGAGAACGGTTGCCATCGAGGCCTTGCAGAGGGTCGAGGTACTTGTGACTAAATCTGCGGGCGGGTAGATGGGTACGCAATATTGGACGATGCTGAGCGGGACCGGTTCACACTCCTTGTAGCGCAAGGTCTTCAGGGCTTCAGCACCGTCCACTCAACCTCGTTCAGCATATTGCCCACTGCCTCGGCGGAGCCGCTGCTGTACGCGAAGCATCCCTGCCCGCCACTTGCAGTTACACCCTCCAGCCGTCCGACCGTCTGCCGAATCCAGCTGTCCTCCGTGAACGAGCGCCGCAAGCAGAATCGCACCCGGTAGGGCTTTTCCAAGGTTAAAGGTCTGAGCTGGCCCGCTTTCACCCGCCTCACAGCACGGCGGGCGGCCTGGCGCAGCAAACGCTGGACGGTGGCGGGGGAAAGCACGGCGGCAGCGGAGCGGGAGAAGGCCGTCTTAACGGTAACTGTTTCCAGGGGACCGACCATGTCCCGGGTCTCCGCCACCAGTGCGTCATCCCCGCTCGCCAGCGCCATCGGCACTCCCATCTCGCCACCGATAAAGGCGGCAATGCCAGCCTCATTCAGGACCTTGCCATTCACGGTAAAGGAGTCGAAGGCAAAGTTGTGTGAAATGACGCCCGGGCTTCCCGCATTGGCGTGCGCTCCGACGATCATGATCGCATCCACCATCGGGTTTAGGCCGGTGGACATGACAATTGGCTTGGGGTAGCCACGGATCAGAATGGCGTCGGGGTCGAGCCGGTCCACCAGTACGTTACGGAACAGCGTTCCGCCGTGCCCCTCGTTCACGATGAACTGGGTCGCCCCGGCAGCCCTGGCTCCCGAGATGAGGGCGTTCACCTCATCGGTGAGCTCCTGACGAAACCGCTCGTGCTGAGGAGTTCCACCCCGGCTGACCGGACGCATCTCGGTCGCGTTGCGCACCGCACCTGCCAGGCCCTCCATGTCGGCGATGATGTAGACACTGAAGCCGTTGTGTTGCATGTCCAGCTCCAGCTTCTCGCGCGCCAACCGGTACTCTGTTACCCCGAAGTAGGCGGCAGGGGGCGTAGTATCCCGCGGAGTGGTGTCCTGCTGCGCCTGCGCCGCTGCCCGCATGGCGACCAGTTGAAGCAGCGCGAAGACCGGAAGCAGCCCCTTCATCGGATCACCGTTTCTTCTATGGCATCGAGCAGCCAGCCCATCCGGCGCGCGCTGTCCGTCACATACCGGAAGGAACGGCTCCCTGTCTTCTCAAGCTTGAACTCAGGCAGTGCCGCGATCTCCCGTACCACGCTGTCCGGGTACGTCTGTCGCAAGGCGAACTCGACCCGATAGGGCCGCTCCATGGTGAAAGGCTTGAAGTCGCCCCGGCGCTCCCGTCGCACCGCTTCCGCGGCGCCGGCCTGCAACATCCGTCGCACCTTGGCGGGACTGTAGGTGATGGCCGCGCTCCTGCCCACCGCTCGTTTTGTCACGATGGCAACGAATCCGTCGGCGAGAATCTTCCGGGTTTCCTCGATCAGAACGTCATCTCCGCTGACCAGGGACACGGAGACACCGAGTTCACCGGCGATCAGCGCATTGATTCCGACCTCGTTGAGCACGTTGCCGTTCACGGTGAAGGTATCGAAGGCGAAGTTGTGCGCCAGCACGCCCGGGCTCCCGGCATTGGCGTGCGCTCCCGTGAACATCAGGGTGCCAAAGCTGCTGTCGATGCCGGTCACCATTACCAGCGGCTTGGGGAAGCCACGCACCAGGATAGCGGAGCTGTCGAGCTCCCAGGGGAGGACGTTCGCGAACAGGTTGCCGCCGTGGCCCTCATTGACGACGAAGCTTCTGGCCCCTGCGGCACGCGCGCCCCTGATCGTGGCGTTCACTTCCTGGGTGAGTAGCAGGCGGAAGCGATCCCAGTAGTCGGGGCCAGTCAGCTCCTTGTAGCGCTCGCCCTCGTTCCCGGCGATGACCTCCCGGATGTCCACCGCGCTCCCCATGCCTTCCATGTCGGGCACGATGAAGACGCGGAAGCCGGCTTCGTGGGGGATCTGCTTGTCGCGAAACGGTGCGGACGAGGGAGGCGGAGTCTGGGCCTGAAGCGCGAAGGCTAGGCAAAGGAGCAGGGGAACGAGGAAGAAGCGCATGTGAGTCTCAGCCTAAAGGAGTTCGGGCCCATAGTGCTAGCTGAGCGGCGGCCACGGCTCACCACGTGTAGCCTCGGTGTTCTCCGTCTCCGTGGTGAACAGTTGTAGTTATGTAGTACTTTCGGTCGTGCGGAACTCAGAAAGTACCCGTTCCGTCGCCGCTACAGCCCGGTCGACATCATCCTCAGTCGTGCGCCAGCTGGAGACGGACACGCGCATGCACCGTCGGCCTTTCCATGTCGTACCCGTAAAGAAGGCTTCGCCCGTGGCATTGATAGCGGCCATCACCTCATCCGTTCGACGGTTGTGGTCCTCCTCGGTCATACCCGGGCGTGGATCGTGGAAGCGCACCAGACCCTGATTGATCTGCGGGACGCACACGATGGCCGCCCCCTGCAACGCACCTATACGGGTGACGATCTCGTGCGCATGTCGGCAGCAGCGGGCGACGAGATCGCAGATCCCGGCACGTCCGAGCTCCCGCAATGCCGCATAGGTGGCGAAACCCCGAGCTCGACGAGAATGGTCCGGCGTCCAGTCCAGCTGGTCCCGCACATCGTCCGCGTGGATCAGGTAGCTCGCGTGATGCTCCATGGCGGCGCGGTGATGCTCCGGGTGCGCGACGAACGCATATCCACAGTCATAAGGAACGTTGAGCCACTTGTGTCCGTCCGTGGCCCAGGAATCCGCGAGTTCGGCGCCGGCCAGTAAGTGGCGCAGGGCGGGTACGGCGTTGCACCAGAGGCCCATCGCGCCGTCGACGTGCACCCAGGCTCCGGCCTTCTGGGCGAGCGGTATGAGCTCGGAAAAGGGATCGAACACACCGCAGTTCACATCGCCGGCTTGGAGCACTACGATGGTGGGCTGTCCTGCATCGCGTGAGAGGGCAGCGGCGAGAGCTTCGGTCTCCAGCTGCCCCGACGCCGCGCTTGGCAGCATCACAATGTTGGCGGTCCCAATGCCGAGGAGCTTGGCGGCGCGGGTCGTGGTGCCGTGCACTTCGGTCGACGTGAGCACGCGAACCTTCGGTGCGCCGCTCAGTCCATCCCGATTGACATCCCAGCCGGCCCGCGAGAGCACTGCGTGGCGTGCCGCGGCAAGACACGTGACATGGGCCATCTGGCAGCCGGTCACGAGGGAATACGATGCAGATGCCGGCAAGCCGAGCACGTCCTTGAGCCAGGTGCCGCAGACTTCCTCGACCACCGCGGCTGCTGGGCTGCAGGCGTACAGTCCGGCGTTCTGGTCCCAAGTGGCGGTTAGCCAGTCAGCCCCCAAGGCGGCGGGGAGACCCGCACCTATGACCCAGCCGTAGAAGCGGCCGCCGGCACTGCCCAGCAGGCCCCCTTGCGTGTCGCGTGCGAGTTCCTCCACCACGGTGACTGGATCCACGCCTTCGGCAGGCAGCGACCGCCCGAGGCGGCGTCGGAGCTCCGCCAGAGGAGTAGTTGCAGCTACGGGAGCAGCATCGAGCGACTGCAGGTAAGAGAGCGCCAACTCCAAGGTGCGCTCGAGCACAACGTGCTGTCGATCGCCCACGCTACATCACTACCTGGAAGGTGCCCTGGACCGGGTGCCAGTCGTTGGAGCTCGAAGCGAAGCCGACGATGGTTTTCTCGCGAAAGTTGAGGACGGTGGTCAAGGTATAGCCGGATTCCGCCAGATACGAGACGGCATAGATGTCATCCGCCACCCTGACAGCAGCGTAGTCAGGCCTCTCCTTGGCGCCAGCAGCTTGTCCTCCTGAACTCTTCCGTGTGCCGGGGTCGTGCCATTCGACAGTGCCGTCCTCGTGAAATACATGCTCATGGGTACTGCCCTTCGTGGGACCCGCTGTCCACGTCATCCGGATCGTTTTGCCACGTACCGCCGCAGCACGTTCGACATCTGTCATCGGTCCAATTCCTCAGCAGCATTCAAGCAACCGTGATCCTGCGATAGCGTGCGTTGACCAGCTCGTACACACCGTAGGCGATCAATCCGAGCGAAACCACAGCGAACGGCCACCGTCCCAGGTTTGCCAGCATGTTCAGCGACTCGCGGATGCCGCCCACCTCTGTGGCGTCATGCCGCTGGGCGGCGCGGGCTAAAAAGAAGCCGATGAGGCAGAAGATTATGCCTCGTGCGGCGATGCCGAAGCGGCTTACCCCCACCACCCAGGGTCGCATCTCCCCGGATACTGCGCCGAGCTCGAGCTGCCGGCCGAGCTTGCTGGCATACGAGCGGTACAACTGGTACACGCCATAACCAGCCACGAATGCGGCTCCCGCATAAATCAGCAGCTCTCCCGCGGGCATGCGAAAGGCAGACGCGGTGAGCTCACGGGCCTGATCGTTGCTTCCGGCGCTCCGCTGGCCCAAGGCCGCACGGAAAGCGGCCACTCCGAGACCACCGTGAAACAGTCCGCGGATAGCGAAGCTCGCGCGAAGAGCGAGCCCCTTCAAGTTGTTCCCTCTGCGGTCGGGATCTACGATGGCCTCGACGACTCTCCACAGGGCGTAGCCTAGAAGCCCCGCGGCGATCACCAGCAACACGATCCGCCCGAACGTGATGTCGTGTACGATCCTCAGGGCTCCCTCGGTATCCGTGGTTCTGCCGCCGGGGCCAAAGGCCGCCTGGGCAGCCAGAATTCCAATGGTGATGTAGAGCAGCGCCTTGGCTGCGTAGCCCACCCGTGCGAGCCGCTCGACCCAGGGGGCCACCTCCCGCATTTCAACTGGAGTGCTCATCGCACGTCCGCGTTCACCCGCAGCGTGCCTCTGGCGTCAGCGTCCACAAGGAACGTCTCCTCGGAACTCATTCGGATCAGCAACCATCTTAGGGCCTGATGCCTGACGTACGGATGGAGAAAACCGCCGCATTCCGGGCAGTGTCAAGGTACCCAGATCGATGTCGTGCCGGGGCCTGCATCCAATCCGGCTGATCGGGGGGGCACAATGCAGAGTTCTCTCAGTCGGGACTCTGCAGGCAAGGCCGAGGGAAGGTGGTTGTTACGGCGGTTCGGCCGGGCTTCAGCCCCGTATTCGATAGACGGTCAGACGATTCCCCTGATTTTCAGGTATGACGAGCCATCCCCGCTTCGAGTCCACAACGAGATCTGCCGGTGCCTTGAGTCTTTTGACAAGGATCACCGGGGCGGCCCCGGTCGCTCGGGAAACCAGGAAGAGGTTGCCTCCATCGTTGTCGGTCACATAGAAACCGGCTTCGCCCGCGCTCGCGATTCCATCAGGTGCCCCGAGATTCCGCGCCACCTCGCGCCACGCGCCGTGCCCATCGGTGACCGAGAGGACCCCGCTATGAAAGCCCACGGTATACAGAGTGTCAGCACGGCCGCGGTAAAGTCCATTTACGCTGGACTGCGCGGTGGCCGTATCGCTGCCCGGAAGCACGAACGGGCGCCTTCCAGTTTCGAGCACGAAGACGGCTCCGGCAGAGCTGGAGTCTCCCGTATCACTGACGTACAGGGTGCCGTCGGATCCGATAGCCAAATCGTTCAGGAAGTTCAGGCGCCCGGGAAAGGATGCTGCCTCGTAGATGACACGGACGCGCCCCCGGTTCACCTGGTACACTCCCTTACGGTCTGCGACCCAGAGCGTCCTCCCTACGAACACGAGCCCGGTGGGATCGTCGAGCCCGCCAGCGTACAGCTCTTTGTTCATGTTCTCAGGCGTGACCCGATAGACTGCCCCGTCACCCTCCACCCCGAACTTTCCGAAAGAACTGACGTACCAAGCTCCATCTGGTCCAATTGCAACACTCTCAGGGGTTGGTATCGAGTCGACCGTTCGAATCGGTCGTACAAACGACTCGGGTGAGGGTGACTGCGCCAGCATCAGGTGGGGGACTGCGGAAATGAACGCCAGGATGGTGAGCCGCATGTTCAGAGCCTCATCAGAGGTACTTCCCCCGTACGCCTTGCGGCTTGGGCGAGTTCCAGCCCTGAAAGACCAAACACCGACACCCTCGCCCGTAGGCGGGAGTGCCGGTGAGAGGGACGGGTGTTCCCAGAACGCCGAGGCGCCCGGGAAAGCTCAGGTAGAGAGTACGGTCCCGTAGCGGGTGAAGTCGTCGAGGATGCGGCCGGTGCCCCGAACCACGGAGGTCAGCGGGTCCTCGTCGACGCGGACCGGTAAACCGGTCTCATCCATAAGACGCTGATCGAGTCCTCGGATCAGCGATCCGCCTCCAGTAAGCATAATGCCGTGCTCCAGAACGTCGCTCGCCAGCTCTGGCGGCGTCATTTCCAGAGCCCGGCGCACGGCGTTCACGATGTGCGAGACCGGCTCCTGGATCGCGTCGCGAACACCCGCGGAGTCTATCCGAATCGTTTTCGGGAGGCCGGACACGAGGTCGCGGCCTTTGACGTCCATCTCCCCCTCGCGCTCCAGCTGCGTAGCAGAGCCGAGGCCGATCTTGATCCGCTCGGCGGTAGGCTCTCCGATGAGGAGGCTGTAGGTCTTGCGCATGAAATGGACGATAGCCTGGTCCAGTTCGTCGCCTCCGGTGCGGATCGAGGCGTCGCAGACGATGCCCGACAGCGCGATAACGGCGATGTTCGTGGTGCCGCCTCCGATGTCGATCACCATGCTTCCCACCGGTGTTTCAACCGGCAGGCCGACGCCGATCGCGGCAGCCATAGGCTCGGATACCATATAAAGGCGCTTGACACCGGCTGACTGGGCGGAGTCACGGACGGCACGGCGCTCGACTTCGGTGATTCCAGAGGGTACGCAGACGATGACGGTTGGCTTGACCCGCAGAAACGTTCGGTCGATGACCAGGCGCAGAAAGTGACGCAGCATCTTCTCGGCGACATGGAAATCGGCAATGACGCCGTCCTTCATCGGGCGGACCGCGGTGATGCCTTCAGGCGTGCGGCCAAGCATCCGTTTGGCTTCGAGACCGATACCCAGAATGTTCCCGGACATGTCTACCGCAGCCACAGAGGGCTCGTTCAGGACCACACCCTCGCCTTTGACGAAGATGAGGGTGTTGGCGGTTCCAAGATCGACGGCCAGCTCGCTGGCCGGGCGCCAGGTCTTTCTCTTGGCCAGCTGGCCACGACGGGCGATCGCATTGTTGATAAAGGCTTCGGCCACTGCCGCGGAGTTGGTGCCGATCGCTACAGTCACTGTGCTGATGTCCCTTCTGCTGATGGCACCAGGAGCCGGTAAGAAGGTGTCGGATAGCCTTGCAGATGTCCGTTACGATTGCGTTTCACCGGACGTACCGGGTTGATGCCGGCCCGGCAGGTTTTCGCGCGAGCGATCCGATTGTCAGAGTGAGAGACGCGCTCTCGAGTCAAGCCGAGCCGCGCTCGTGCCTTAGGACAGTGCAAGATGTGATCCACTTCCCCGTGGGCGGGGGTTACGCCATCACTGCGAGGGACCCGAGCACTGGCTCGCCCAAAAGACGGTCGCCTTCGATCCGCACTCGCGTCCGCGCCTCCCCATGGTCCAGTCCCTTGGAGAACAGCTTCCATGCGGTCTCCTGATCGAGCCTGACCACTGCGTCAGGCTCGCTGCCGGAACCATTGAACAACTCCCAGCCTGTAGCGCCGCGCACGAGGGTCCATACTCCGCCGGCGTCCCCGACAATTTCGAATCGAACGCTCCGCCCGGGCGAAGCTTCGACCTGCCGGTAGGAGAACGGCAGGGCGCGAACGAACACATCGAGGGTGGGATGCAGCCACTCCCGGCCAGTGAGGGCCGGTGCGCCCACCGCCTCACGAATCTGTTGCTGGTGGAGCCACCGTTCCGTGTACTCCCGGCCGATATCGAACCAGTTGGGTGACACGTCCTCTCCCGCCCACGCGACCGGGAAGAGTGCTGGAGTATGGGGATCGAGTGAGCGAAAGAAAGCATGAACCTGGCCAGCGGTGAAGTCGAGCAGGTCAAGGAGCACCTGAGGACTGAGCCTGCGGCTGGCAGTGACCCACTCCGCGTTCAGACGATTGAGGTAGCGGACCAGGTCGCCATAGCTGGAGATCGGCGTGTCCGGTGTGGACGGCAGGCCGTCTCTTCCAAATGAGAGCCGCCGGATGCCGCTGTCGAGCAGGTGCGCGACAATATCCTTGACCGACCAAAGA
>Ga0307415_100001146_pt1 | contig 12390 bp, 13 predicted proteins | sample DK1Cmetagenome_FD_204524 | JGI IMG/M metagenome (GOLD analysis project Ga0307415, IMG submission 204524) | Maize rhizosphere microbial communities from greenhouse at UC Davis, California, United States - DK15-C-2 | ecosystem: Host-associated > Plants > Roots > Rhizosphere > Soil | place: USA...
AACCGCAGACCGTCCGGGACCGTGCCGCTCACCAGCGACCACCGGACGGGGCCGGTGCCCTGGCCGCAGCATGCCTCGATGAACCCTGCGTACTGCTCTCCGACTCTGGCGTTGGGGAGCGGCGACTGGGTGATGATCCGGAACAGCGACTGGGTGGTGACGGTGAGCAGCGCCGAACGGGTGACGCCGTTGTAGGTCGCCGAGATGGTGGCCGTGCCGGCAGCGGACGGGCTGATCGTCACCTCGAACGCCCCGGTCGAGCTGCTCGCAGGCACCGTCACGGTCGCGGGAACCGTCGCGATGGACGTGTTGCTGCTGGCCAGCGAGACGGTCGCCCCGCCGGTCGGTGTCAGGGCGGTGAACGTCAAGGTGGCCGAGGTCCGCACCGTTCCGGTCTGGACGGTGGCAGGGCTCAGGGTGATGGAGTCCAGCGCGCCCCCCGGCTGCGGCGACGGCGGGGCGGTGACGGTCATGGTCGCCGTCCGGGTGATCCCGTTGTAGGTCGCGGAGATCACCGACGTGGTGGTCGAGCTGACGGCGCTGGTCGCCACCGAGGAGGTCGTCGCCGAGGTGCCCCCGGCGGGGACGGTCAGGGTGGCAGGGACGGTCACGGCACCGATGTTGCTGCTGGTCAGTGACACCACCGCCCCGCCGGCCGGGGCGGGGGCGGTGAGGGTCACCGTCGCCGAGGCCGTGGCGCCCCCCTGCACGGTTGCCGGACTGAGGCTGAGCGCGCTCAGGGCCGACGCGGTCACTGTGCACCCCGACAGCCGGACGTTGACCGGCGCCGCCGAGCCGTCGTTCACGTCCACGGTGCAGTCCGCCGGAGGCGTGTAGCCCGACCGGTCGATCTTGAAGTCTCCGGAGCTGCTGCTGGTGGCCATCTGCACGCCGTCCACCGTGATCGGACGGCTGGCGGTGGCGGTGCCTTCGATCCGCAGCCTGTCTCCACTGACCTCCGCGCGGGAAATGGTGACGGCTGCCTGGGCTGTCCCCGCCCAGACGACCGACAGGACCGCCGCCAGGGCAACCAACACCAACCCCACCCGACTCCGACGACCAGTCATGTCTGCCTCCTAACGACTCGGCCCACTAGGTCGTCACGGTCGCGAAGGCCGAGCCTCCGAAGTTGCTGCGGACCTCGATGCGGTTGGGCCTGGTGATGAACCCCTTGGAGCCGGAGTACTTCCCGCCGCCGTTGTTGTTGAGCTGGAACAGGGCGGCGCCCGACTCCGAGTACACGGTCAGGATCGCGTTGGAGTTCGTGCTGGTCGCCTCCACCTCGAGCAGGCACCCGGGTGGCCGGGGCTGGCAGCGCGCCCGCTGGATCCTCACCGTGTCGGCGGTGGCCGGCGCGCCGGGGTTGACCGTGAGCGTGGTCGAGCGCTTGCTGCCGAACCACGTCGCGGTGATCGTCACCGACGTCTGCGCCGTGACCGAGCTCGTCGTCACGGCGAAGGTGCTGCTGGATGCGCCCTTGCTGACCACGACCTCGGAGGGGACCGACGCGACGGCCGGGTCGCTGCTGCTCAGCTGGACGCCGGCGCCGTCGTTCATGGGCCCGGTGAACGTCACCGTGCCGGTCACCCCACTTCCGCCCGTCGTGCTCGTCGGGCTGACCGAGACCGACGACAGCGTCGGCCCGGCCGGGGGCGCCGGGTTGACCGAGAGGTTGGCCGTGCGGGGGGTGTTCCCGACCCACGCCGTGATCTGCACGATGATCGGCGCCGCCGCGGGGTTGGAGGTGATGGTGAAGGTGGTCTCCAGCTGGCCCGCGGGCACGACGACGCTCTGCGGCACCTGGGCGGCCTCGGGGTGGTCGCTGAACAGCAACACCGTCGTCGGCGCGGGGTCGGGGAAGGCCAGCGAGACCGTCCCGGTCGCCGACGCGCCGTTGTTGACCTGGCTGGGTGCGATGGTCAGGAAGTTGATGATGCCCTCGGCCTGGGAGGGGGCGGGCGCAGCGAGGAGCATCGCCAGGGCTGCCATGGTGGCGAGCACGGCGAGACGGCGCATCGATGCCTCCTTTCAGGGGCCGAACCCCGGGCGACCCGGTCAATCGAGCTGGACGCTGAACGCCTGGAGTGCTGGGACGAGGTCGTCGACCGGGGTCACCTAGCACAGGGGAGGAGCGGGGCACTTTGCGCGCCCCGGTCCCGGTCCTCAACCCACGGTCACGGTCGTCCGCATCCAGGGATGGATGAGGCATTCATAGCGGTGGACGCCCGGCGGCAGCGGTGCGGTCGTGACCGTGGCCCCGGGCCGCACCAGCGTCGCCCCAAAGGCCCCGCCGGGGAACCCGGCGCACTCGGGCACCGGGGTCAGCCCCAGCAGGTCGTTGAGGGCTTGGATGCAGCCGCCACCGAAGCTGGCGACCTCGGTGAAGGTGTGGTCCTCGCCGCCGCGGTTGTGGGCCGCCAGCGTGCCGCCGGCGTCGAGGCGGAGCTGGGCGGGGGCAAATCGCCAGGCGGGGGCGCGGCCCTGGGCGAGGAGCTGGGCGATGAACTCCGAGAACGTCGTGCCACCGTCCTTCACGCAGGTGCCCGGGCCGATGGCGGCGTTGAAGGTCGCCGGGTCGCAGTCGTCGAGCACCTGGACCTGCCTGGTCGTGCTGGCCGCCGAGGCGCCGACCATGGGCACCAGGACCAGCAGCGCGACCAGCCCGGCCACCGTGGCGAGCCGTCGCTTGAGGTGAATTCCTGGGGAGTCCATCGTGTCTCCCTTCTCCGAACGGTGAGTGGCGGGAGCCGCCAGCCGGACGGGAGGCAGCACCGCAACCCAGGACAGCGGGCACGAGAGAGTGCAGTCAGTCAACCATCGGACTGGTCGCCCGATTCCCCGATCGGCGTGGCAGACCCCGTTATGCAGATGCCGCTCGGCTTCACCTGTCACCGCCCCAGGCCAGCGCAGCCCAAGCCCGCTCTGTGCAACTCCTCGGCCTCGCCATCAGCCACTGACCGGCAACCGCCACCACGACCGCCGGGGCGGCCACCTGACCAGAGCTCCCGCTCGATCGCATGCTGAAGCCAGCGCAGATACTCCTGCACAAAGGTCGCGCCAGCGGCGCTCACGACCGGTTGCACCTTGACCAGGCAGTCACAGCCGCCCGGGGCGCGCCAGTCGCCGGCGTGGCCCAAGCGGGCATGGCGGTCGGCGGCGGCGGCATCGATGGCTCGCAGGATGAGGACCCGTGGCTCGGCCGGAGGCTGGCTCACCAGTTGCCCCTGAGGATGGTCATGGTGGCGGCAGCCGCTGGGCCTGGGTCAAGGAGCCGCGATGGCCGTCGCAGGCCTCGACCCGGTATCCCCGCCCGTTACCGGCCACGTACAGGCCCCGCCAGGCGGGCCGCGCCGGGCAGTGTGTCGGCTGGCCGTGGGTGCCAGCGACGCTGACGAAGCGAAAGCACCGGCCTTCTGCCGGGTGGAAGGCCTCGGCGTAATGGGACACGGTCATGGGGGCTGGGCCGCTGTCTGTCTGGCTTGGGCGACCGCTGCGGCGACGTCGGGGCCGGCGGCCTGGACCGCGACCGGGGCCTGGACGCTGCCGCAGGCATAGCAGGGCTTCCAGCGCTCCCCGCCGGGGGCGCTCAACCGCCAGGCCTCACACGCCCCGGCCGGCGTGGGCTGGCCGCAGCGGGCCTGCACAATCCCGGTTGCGGTGACCACGGCCCACGGCGTGGCCGCCCACGCCCCGGCGTCCCGGCTGCCGTGTTCGAGGTGGGCTGGGGGAGCGGGGGCTGTGGACGCTGGCGACGCCGGGTCCTGCCAGCGCTGCTGCCCCATCCCCGGCCCCCACCTCATCCGAACACACGTTCTGTGAGGATAACAGGAGCAGCTCGGTCCGGCTCAAGCGCTCAGCACGCCATGGAGGCAGAATCTGGGCCTTCTTGTTCTCGCGGCGGCGATTGCGCTCGTCCTTCTCGCAGCCGCCGCCTGTGAGCGGGCTTCGAACACGCCCCGCCCGGCTGCGGCGAGCACGCTTCCGCCCGCCGTGTCGGCGTCGATGGCGAGGCTTCTGCCTTCGGTCCCGGCCGACTGCCCCGTCACCTTCTTCGCCTCGGCGAGTCCACCGGGCCAAACCGACTTCACCCCGATGTGGTACGGGAGTGAGGAGACGCCCCTCTGGGCGGGGCTGAGCCGGGCCGAGATGGGCAAGTGGTTCGCGGGCCAGCCGCAGAAGGTGGGTTGGTGGCAGCCGCGCGGGCGGCTTGAGATCGCCGGCCGCAGCCTCGACGGGACCGCGAGAAGGTTCTCGCTGCAAGACCACCAGGTGTATGGGCCGGGGTTCAACCCGAGCATCGTGCGGGTGCCGAGGGCGGGTTGCTGGGAGATCGTCGGGCGGGCCGGCGGTGCCGAGCTACGGTTCGTCGTCTACGCATTCCCCTCGGAGTTTGCTCTGCCGCTTGAGTCCGGGAGGACGATCGCCGAGCAGGTGCGCGTCTCCGACTTCGTCGTCCGGGCGGTCGCCGGCGAGCCTCTGGTCTCCGATGCGGGCTTTGTCCTCCACCCTCTCAAGGTGGAGACATGGGTTCGAATCCCGTTGGGACTACATAGCCAAACATACAGGTCATGGGTCCAATCTGGCTCTTCGCCATGAAGGGTGGTGGGGCGCACTCCCGACGGTGACGTAGGAGGCCAGAGAGGCCTGGGACCTCGCATATCTTGCGGATGTCTGACGTCTGCAAGAAGGAGGCCCCAGGTGGGTCACAGGGTAGTGCGTCTGGCTCCAGGCTGCTGGACCTGGACGGCTTGGAGGTCGTCTCGGCCGAGCTGGTGGGTGGCGAGTGGCAGCTTGGCGTCCAGACGACGGCGGCGATGGTCGGCTGTGCGGGCTGCGGGATGCGGGCCACCCCCCACGGCCGCCGTGTGGTGCGGGTGCGTGACCTGCCGGTCGGTGGCCGGCCGGTGGTGTTGTGCTGGCGCAAGCGGATCTGGCGCTGTCGTGAGCCGGCCTGCGGGGTGCGGACCTGGACCGAGCGGGTACCCGCGATCCGTCCTCGGGCGGTGCTGACCGAACGGGCCCGCGCTGAGGCGTGCCGGCGGGTCGGCAAGGACGCCCATGCTGTCGCCGCAGTGGCACGTGACCTCGGGGTCGGGTGGGCGACGGTGATGCGGGCGGTGGGTGATCACGGCCGGCCGCTGGTGGAGGACCTCACGCGGCTGGAGGGGGTCGCGGCGCTCGGGCTGGACGAGACCAGCTTCCTGAAAGCCACCTGGGTCGCACCCACTCGGTATGTGACCGGCCTGGTGGACCTGGAGGGTGGCCGGCTGCTGGATCTGGTGGCCGACCGTACCAAGGCCGCGGTGGACGGCTGGCTTCATGCCCGGCCGCGTGACTGGCTGGCCGGGGTCGCCACGGTCGCGATCGACCCCTGGCGGGGCTACGCCAGCGCGCTGGTTGCCCCGCTTGGGCACGCCAGGGTGGTCGTCGATCACTTCCACGCCATCCGGCTGGCCAACGCGGTGGTTGATCAGGTCCGCCGCCGGCGCGTGCAGCAGGCCACCCTCGGGCATCGGGGCCGTAAGCGCGATCCGCTGTACCGGATCCGCGAGCTGCTGCTGACCGCCGCCGAGCAGCTCACCAGCCGGGGACGGGCGCGGCTGCGAGCTGGGCTGGCCGCCGGTGACCCGGCTGGTGAGGTGGCCGCGGCCTGGCAGGGCAGGGAGCTGCTGCGCGCGGTCTACGCCGCCAGTGACCTGGCCGACGCCCGGGCCGCGCTGGAGCGCTTCTACCGCTGGGCAGACGGCGTCGGGGTGGCAGAGCTATCCCGGCTTGCCTGCACCGTCAGGGCCTGGGAGGCCGAGATCTTAGCTTTCCACTCGACCGAGGGCTGTTCCAACGGGCCGACCGAGGCCGTCAACCTGCTCATCAAGAAGGTCAAGCGCGTCGGGCACGGCTTCCGCAACTTCGCCAACTACCGGCTGCGGCTGCTGCTCCACTGCGGGGTGGCATGGCAAATTCACCGGACCGCGAGACTGCGAGGCCGCTCACCACGGTTCGTGGCATAGAGCCACCAAAGTCGTACGCTTCGGCAATGAGCGTCTTCGTCGGCCGCGTGGAGGAGCTCGGTGTGCTCGGCCAGATCGCGGGCGCGGCCGCACGCGGCCGGGTTGCCGCCGCAATCGTCCTCGGCGACCCTGGGAGCGGGAAGAGCCGGCTGCTGGCCGAGGCGGCCGCGCGGGCGCGGCTGCCGAATCGATTCAGCGTGGTCGGCTATGAGCCAGAGTCCGAGGTGCCGCTCGCGTCGGTCTCCGACCTGCTGCGTGCACTTGCCGACGCGACGCCGCAAGCGCGCCGGCTCGGGGCGCTCGTGTTCGGCCGCGCCGACGAGGAAGCCTCGCCGCTCGAGCCGCTGCGCGTTTTCGAGGCCGCGCACCGTGCCCTCCGGGTGGTCGAGCCGGCGCTCGTGCTCGTGGATGACCTGCAGTGGCTCGACGAGCTCTCGCTCGCGCTCTGTCACTACCTCGTACGGGCGGCCGAGGCGAGCCGGCAGCCGCTCGCGCTGATCGCGGTGGCGCGCCCGTCGCCGAACGCGACGTCGTTCATAGGGTCGCTTGCACAGGTCCTGCCGGCCGAGCGCATGCGGCAGCTCGAGCTCGGGCCGTTGGCCGGCGAGGAGGCGCTCGAACTCGCGAAGGCACTTGCGCCGACTGCCGGCGAGGACGCGGCCCGCGTGCTCGCCGAGAAGTCCGGCGGCTCGCCGTTCTGGCTCGAGGCCCTCGTCCGAAGTGGTGGAGCCGAGGTCGACGCGGGTCGCCTCGTCACCGCGCGCCTCCGCGGTGCGGGCGCCGATGCCGCCGCGCTGCTCGCGCTCCTCGCGATCGCCGCGCGCCCGGTGGCGCTCGCCGATGCGGCCGCGCTCAGCGAATGGGGGGCGGAACGGGGCGAGCAGGCGGCGCGGGAGCTCCTGGCACGGGGCACCATCGTCGAATCGGGGGGCACGCTCCGGCTGGCGCACGATCTGATTCGTGCCGCAGCGGTCCGTGAGATTCCGGACGATCGACGTCGCGACATCCATCGGCGCCTGGGCGACTGGCTGGCTCGGATTGCCGGGAGCGACGTCCGGTTTCTCCGCGAGGCGGTCGGTCACCGGCACGCGGGCGGTGTGCCGTCCCTCGACCTCGCGAATCGGCTCGTGCAGTCGGCGCAGCGAACGCTGCTCGGAACGGACGGCCTTCGCCTCCTCGCCGCCATCGCAGACGAGGCCGATCCCTTGGACGCCGAGGTGCTCGCCTTGCACGAGGGGATCGCGTCGCTCGCGACTGAGCTCGCCGAGCACGAAGAGGCGCTCGAGCGCTGGTCGCTCGTCGCCGAGCGCGCCGAGCTGCCGCTGCGACGAGCTTCGGCGCTGCTGGCCGCCTCGCGGGCGGCGTACGGCCTCGCGCGGGCGGCGGAAGCGCGGGAATTCCTCGAGCAGAGTCGGCGGATCGAGGGGGGCGACGACGTTCTTCGGCTCGAGCAAGACACCCATGACGCCGCGATCCTGCTCTGGCTGGAGCAACGCACGGCGGAGGGGCGGGCGCTCGCGCGCGAGGCCGTGACCGCGGCGACGCGTCTCGCCGACCGATCCGGAGGCGTGGAGGCGCTGAACGCGCGCACGCGTCGCGCGTACATCGACGTGCTTCGGCTGGCGTACGAGGCGGCGGTCATGGAGGGCGACCCGGCGGCGGTGCTTCGCGCCGCGGAGGCACGCGAAGCTGCCGCTCGACAGGTCGACCTCGAGTCGTACCTGACGGCGTCGCTGGCGCTCTGCCTCGCGCTGCGCCAGAACGGCCGCATCCACGAGGCGATCGCGCGAGGCCGTCGCGGCTGGATCGAGGCCCAAAGGCAGGTCCTACCACGTCTGGTGGTTGACGCCGGTTATTGGCAGTCGCGATCGCTCGCACTTCACGGCGATCTGGTCGAGGCGGAGCTCATTGTTCGGAAGGCGGCCGAAGTCGCGGCCCGCGTGGGCGACGTGCCGCGCGCGCGTCACCGCATCCTCCGGCAGGAGTTTGCAATCGCGCTGGAGCGCGGTCGACCGCATGACGCGCTTCGGCGTCTCGAAACAACGGACGAGCCGAACGAGCATCAGCGGATCATGCTCCACGGTGACCTCGCGCTCTGGCACGCGCGGTTGGACGGGCCGGCGGCCGCAGCGACGGTGCTGGAGGAGATCTCGAAGGGACAGGCGTGCGCGGACGCGGTCGGCTGTAAGCGATGCGCCGCGGAACTGCTGCTGTTCTCCGCCGAGGCGCTCGCCCGGATCGGTCAGGAGAAGCAGGCACGCGAGGCGCTCACCCGCTGGGACGCTCTGGGTGTGCGCGAGGTGCTCGACGACCTTCTCCGCCTGCATGCAGGCGCGCTCGCCGACATCGACGCGCCGGCCCGCCTCGCCGCCTTGGAGGCGGCGCTCGCGGTGGCGGAAGGCTCTGCCTTCGGCCTCGCGGAGCTATGGATCCGGCTCGACCTGGGGCGCGAGCTCGCGGCGGCGGGTGACGTCGACCGAGCCGTCGCCGAGCTGGAGGCGGTTGCCGCCCTCGCCTCCGACCGAGGCGCGGCGACGGTGCTCGAGCTAGCGGAGCAGGCGCTCCGTGCGCTCGGGGTCAGGACGTGGCACCGCGGCGCGGCGGCAAAGGGGCTGACCGTGCGCGAGCGGGAGATCGTGCTCCTGATCGCCGGAGGGGCGAGCAATCCCGAGATCGCACAGCAGCTCTTCCTGTCGCGCAAGACGGTCGAGCGGCATGTCTCGAACGTGCTGAAGAAGGTCGGCGCGCGCAACCGCACCGAGCTCGCCGCGCGGCTGGCGGAACTCCAAGTCGAGGGAGCTCACCGATGATCGGGAGAGAGCGCCGGGCCTAGCGTCCTCGTCACTGATCCGCACACCAGAGGAGCGGAAGGTGGCGATGGTGGTCGTGCTGCTTCCCGTCTCGGACGACGAGCCGAGCCTCCAACCGAGCACGCTGGACGAGCTCGCCCGGCTGGGCGTCACAAGCATCGCCTTCCTCCGCGACTCGTCGCTCGCGGCTCTCGTGCTGGAAGGTTGGGCATTCGACCCACGCGATGCGCATCAGGCGGCGTCCGCCGTCGCAGGCATGCGCGAAGGCCTACGGATGCTCCAGCCGGTCGTGCAGATGGCGGTCTCGCCCGCCGCCATCCCCACCGCTGATCAAGCGGAGGGAGAGGAGTGAGCGAGGGAGAGCAGGGAGAGCAGGGAGAGCAGGGAGAGCAGGGAGAGCAGGGAGAGCAGGGAGAGCAGGGAGAGCAGGGAGAGCAGGGAGAGCAATGCATTGGAAAGGGAGCTGGGCGCTCGCGGCGACCATCGTCCTGCTCGGGGCGAGCGCCGTGCTGGCGAGCCACGTGACGCAGGTCGACCCCGCCACTGTCCCGACCGGGTTCCTCGCCGCGCACAACTCGATCGAGGACGTGCCCGTGTCGGCGCTCGCGCGAGCGGTCAGGCCGAACGGAGCAGACGTCTTCGTGCAGCACGTGCGGTTCGGGCCGAACGCATCCACCGGTTGGCATACGCACCCGGGGCCGGCGCTCGTGACGGTCGTGAAAGGCTCGCTCACGTACGAGGACGCCGAGGCGAACACGTGCCACAGCGTCACGTACGAGGCCGGCGAGGGGTTCGTCGACCGCGGCTTCGGTCACGTCCACCGCGCGATCGCGGGTGCGAACGGCGTCGATTTCTACGTCGTGTACCTGCTCCCGCCGGGCGCGGCAACCCACGTCATTGCCGCGAGCGCACCCGCGGAATGCAGCTCGTAGGTCAAGCCGAAGCAGACGACAGGAAGGGCAGAGCACATGAGCAAGAAGCTGATCACGACGATCTCGCTGGTCTTGATGCTCGCGGGGGCGGCGGCCTTCTCGGCCGCCCCGGCGGCCGCGACGCCCAGCAGCCCAGGAGCGTGCAACATGCTTCACACCAGCCCCACGGGGTTCGAGGGGATGCTGAAGGCTTCGGAGCGAGGGTTGGGCAACATGATCGCTCTCGTCGTTGCGTCCGAGGAGGCTGGCTGCTCGCTCTGAGCTGGGCTGGCAGACAGTCGTGCAGCGACATGGACGGCGCCCGGTCTCGTACCGGGCGCCGCCTTTGAGACCGAGCGGCAGGCCGCCGCAGCGCACCGCCATGAAGAAGCCCGCTTGTGACGGGCCTCACGAAGCAGCGGGAGCGGTTTCCGCAACTTCGCCAACTACCGTCTACGCCCGCTATTACAATGCAGCGTCACGTGGCAGACTCACCGGACCGCAAGACTGCGAGGCCGCTCACCACGCTTGGTGGCGTAGAGCCTCCAATCTGAGACGAAGTCCGCCACGGATTGGCGACTCCTAGCCCGATCGATCCCGTGAATATCCCGCGGCAGGTCACGGCTCAGCTTCGGCGCCGGCGCTCGTGTGATGCCGGAGGGTACCTGTCACTTCCCGTTCGATCGCGTCACCGCCTCGAAAGCGCCGCCAGGTGGCCGTGTCTCCACCCGCTTGGCGTGGAGTCACCCCGAATCCGAGGATGGTGTCCGTCCAGGACAGCGGGTCGGCGCACCGAACGAGACCTCGAGAATCACGACTCGCGAGCTGGCGTGGATCGTGAGGGACCGACAGAAGGGTGGTTGTAGCCCACTCGCTCAGTGATCCCGTCATGGACTCATCGGTTCGCCCACGCGAGCGTCGGCCCGGTGTGCGCCTCTGCTATCCGTTCAACGACGATGTGCCTTCACGATCCAGGCCCGCGAGTCGAACCAGACGCCGTTCCCGGCGGCGTGCGCCCCGAGGGCCTCTCGCAGGCGCCCGAGCGCTCGGTCCGCCGATGCGGTGCCCAGCCCCGCAAGCGCCTCTTGCGCAGACGTGAAGCCACGGACCCACTCGAGCGCGGCCCCGACGTCCTGACCGAAGAAGATGAGCCGTTGGACGTCGCTGAAGGTGACGGCCGTGAAGCCCGCCGCATCCAGGATCCCGTCAACCTTCGCCGGCTCTGCCAGAGAGAACGGATCGGGCGCCTCAGATGCTGGCGAGTCTCCGGAGCCTCCCAGGGCGTCCTCGATCACCACGGACCACTCGTTCTGCTCGTGCCCCTGCCAGACCATCATCGCCAGTCGGCCGGCGCGTCGTAGGGCCCGTCCGACGTTGGCGAACGCGGCGACAGGGTCCCGAAAGAACATCGTCCCAAACCTGCTGACGACGAGGTCGAAACGCTCCGAGGGGAAGGGGTATGCCTGCGCGTCGGCGCGGAGGAACGTCACGTTGCGGATGCCCTTCGCCCGAGCGAGCTCGCGGGCGCGATCGATCGCCACCGCGGACAGGTCGATGCCCAGCACGCTGCCCTCGACGGCCATGCGCGCCGCCTCACGCGTCGTCTGTCCCGTTCCGCATCCGACGTCCAGGACGCGGTCGTGTCGTTCGATGCCGTAGGCGAGGCGCAACGCCTGGTTCAGGAGCCGCAGTTCAGCGTCGTAGTCCATGAGGCGCCCCAGTCCGGTCTGCAGTCCCCGCTCGTCATCAGGAGCGTCGATCGCCATCGAGCCGGGGTCGCGACCTACGCCGCGGGGCGCATGATTCAGGACTGGCCGAAATGCCATCGCGTCGGACCGAACGACACTCCGACCGGCAGGCCGAAGGCAGTCCTCGGGGTCACCTCGTACACATCGTAGGGAGGTAGGGAGGTGGACCTGCCGTCGGCGCACCCTCCGTGTCGTGAAAGGCGCCATCACGAACGGTGACGTGCCAATCGTAGATCGTCGCGTACCTCTCGGCGACACGCCGAAGGGTTTCGTCGTCGCGGGTCTTCCGGGCCGAGCCCTCGATCACCAGATCCAGTGGTTCCTGCTCGACGGCGACAACGCAGTGGGAATTGAGCACGAGATTCCTGGCCTTCCGCGTGCCTTGACCCGCGGCGAAGAACAGCATCCCGTTCACCCAGACGGCCAGGATGGGCATCACATGGGGCCGCCCGTCGGGGCGCACCGTCGCAAGCCAGTAGGTCGCCGGGGCCGTCTCCACGATCTGGCGCGCCGTTTCCCACGAGCCGGAACTTGCCGGTCCGAACCAGGACCCCTCCCCCGCGGCCGAGTCTTCGCCGAGCATCGGGTGCGCGGATACGGGTTCTCCCGTCAATGCTCTTCACCTCCACTCATCCCCATGGATCGCCCGTTCTCAACTGCGCTCCACGTTCGGCGCTGGCACGAACTGACGCTTCATCCTGCCGGGCCTTCTCGAATCACACCACGAACCTCGTCCAGCGAGATCCCGGGGTCCAACGCGGTCATCCACCAGGTGGCGCCGGCCTCGGCATACGGGGCGACATCGCTGCCCGGGGACAGCTCGACGGCGATGTCGTAGGGCGCCGGGTTGTCGCCGCGCAGGTCGCGCACGGCCGCGACCGCCTCTGCGAACTGATCCGCGCTCTCGAGGCCG
>Ga0307415_100001148_pt1 | contig 12379 bp, 13 predicted proteins | sample DK1Cmetagenome_FD_204524 | JGI IMG/M metagenome (GOLD analysis project Ga0307415, IMG submission 204524) | Maize rhizosphere microbial communities from greenhouse at UC Davis, California, United States - DK15-C-2 | ecosystem: Host-associated > Plants > Roots > Rhizosphere > Soil | place: USA...
TTGACCAGCACCTGGGCGGCCACGCCCTCGCCCTCGCGGATGAGCCCGAGCAGGATGTGCTCGGTGCCGATGTAGTTGTGGCCCAGCTGCAGGGCCTCGCGCAGCGACAGCTCCAGGACCTTCTTGGACCGGGGCGTGAACGGGATGTGCCCGGTGGGGGCGCTCTGGCCCTGGCCGATGATCTCCTCGACCTCGGCCCGAGCGGTCTCCAGGGAGATGCCCAGCGACTTCAGGGCCTGGGCCCCGACCCCCTCCTCCTCGTGGAGGAGGCCGAGCAGGATGTGCTCGGTGCCGATGTAGTTGTGGTTGAGGAGCCGGGCCTCCTCCTGGGCGAGCACGACCACCCGCCGGGCCCGGTCGGTGAAACGCTCGAACATCGGCACCGCCTTGTCGTTGGCGCGACCCGGGCTCAAGGGTACGCCGGACGTCAGCCCCCGCGGGCGGCGTGGCGCTCTGTGGCCAGGTCGACCAGGCGGGCCACCAGGTCGGGGTAGGCCAGGCCGGAGGCGGCCCACAGCAGCGGGAACATGCTCTTGGGGGTGAACCCGGGGATGGTGTTGACCTCGTTGACCAGCACCCGGCCGGTGGCCTCCTCGTAGAAGAAGTCGACCCGGGCCAAGCCCTCACAGCCAAGGGCCAGGAAGGCGCGCCGCGACAGCTCCCGCACCTGCGCCGTCACCGCCTCGGGGACCTGGGCCGGGATCTCCAGCTTCAGCGACTCGTCCAGGTACTTGGCCTCGAAGTCGTAGAACTCGTGGCCGGGGATGACCTCGCCGACCACGCTGGCCTCGGGGGCGTCGTTGCCGAGCACCCCGCATTCCAGCTCGCGGGCGACGATGCCCTGCTCCACCACGGCCTTGGTGTCGTGGGCGAAGGCGTCGGCCAGGCCGGCGGCCAGGCCGTCGGGGGTCTTGACCTTGGAGATGCCGATGGAGGAGCCGAGCCGGGCCGGCTTGGTGAAGACCGGGTAGGCCAGGCGCTCGGCCACCTCGGCGGCCACCCTGTCCGGGTCGGCCCGCCAGTCCCGCCCGGCCACGACCAGGTACGGCGCCTGGGGCAGCCCCGCCTGGGCCAGCACCACCTTGGCCATGGCCTTGTCCATGGCCAGGGCCGAGGCGAGCACGCCGCTGCCGACGTACGGCAGGTCGGCCAGCTCGACCAGGCCCTGGACGGTGCCGTCCTCGCCGAAGGGCCCGTGCAGGATCGGGAACACCACGTCCACCCCTTGGACCCCCTCCTGGGGCCGCACGGCCAGCTCGGACCCGGTCGCCTCCACCTCGGGCAGGGCGCCGTCGCGGGCGGTCAGCTCGAGCGGCGTCCGCTCGGGCAGCAGCCACCGGCCCTGGCGGGTGATGGCGATCGGCACCACCTCGAACCGGTCGGGGTCGAGCGCCTCCATGACCGAGCGGGCCGACACCACCGAGATCTGGTGCTCGGCCGAGCGGCCGCCGTACAGGATGGCCAGCCGGGTCCGTGCCATGCGCTATACCACCTCCAGGGCTTGGCTGAAGTCGTCGGCCAGGTCGGCGCCGTCCTCCAGGCCCACCGAGACCCGCACCATGCCCTCGCCGATGCCGGCCGCGGCCAGGGCCTCGGGGGAGAACTGGCGGTGGGTGGTGGACGCCGGATGGGAGACCAGCGTCTCCACCGAGCCCAGCGAGGCGGCCAGCTTGGCCACCCGGGTCGCCTCGATGAACCGCCGGCCGGCGGCCCGGCCGCCCTCCAGGTCGAAGCTGAGCATCCCCGGGTCGCCGTCGAGCAGCTTGGCGGCCAGCCGGGCGGTGGGATGGCCGGGCAGGCCCGGCCAGTGGACGCGGGTCACCTTGGGGTGGGCGTCCAGGAGCTCGGCCAGCCGGCGGGCGTTGGCCCCGTGGGCCCGCATGCGCAGGGCCAGGGTCTTGACTCCGCGCAGGACCAGCCAGGCGGCGAACGGGTCGGGCGAGGCGCCCAGCTCGATCATGGCCCGCCAGGCGGCGTCGTGGCGCTCGGTGTCGGCGAAGATGGCGATGCCGCCGACCACGTCGCTGTGCCCGCCCAGGTACTTGGTGGCCGAGTGGATGACCACCGAGGCCCCGTGCTCGATCGGCCGGCACAGGTACGGCGAGGCGACGGTGTTGTCGACCACCAGGGGCAGGCCGGCGTCGCCGGCGGCCTCGGCCAGGGCCGGCAGGTCGGCCACGGTCATGGTCGGGTTGGCGATCGTCTCGGCGTAGACGGCCCGGGTGGTCGGCCGCAGGGCGGCCCGCACGGCGTCCGGGTCGCCGGCGTCGACGAAGCTGACCTCGATGCCGAAGCGGGGGGCGGTGTGGGCCAGCAGCGAGTAGCTGCCGCCGTAGAGGTCGCGCTGGGCGACCATGTGGTCGCCGGCCCCGGCCAGCGACAGCAGCACGGTGGCGATGGCGCCCATGCCCGAGGCGGTGGCCATGGCCTCGGCCGCGCCCTCCAGGTCGGCCAGGGTCCGCTCCAGGGCAGCGGTGGTCGGGTTCTCGTAGCGGGTGTAGACGTAGCCCTCCCGGGGCTGGCGCAGGGTGTGGGCGTAGTGCTCGGCGTCGTCGAACACGAAGGTCGAGGTCTGCCAGATCGGGGTGGCCAGCGGCCGCTCGGCCGGCAGGGGCAGCCGGCCACTGTGGATCGCGCGGGTTGCGAAGCCCTCAGCCATTGCCGCTCCTCTCGTGCTGGTCGCCGGGCAGGCTAGCAACCGCCGCCTTGGCCCGGGCCAGGACCCGGGCCCGGAAGCGGTTGCCCTGGGCGGCGCCGCGGACGCCGCGGACCACCCGGGCGGTGCCGTCGCGGGCCACCAGCCGGGTGCGGCGGCCCGACACCTCCACGGCCGCCAGCTGGTCGTAGCGGTAGCGGCGGTGCCGGCCGAGCCCGTGCAGGACCACCGCCTCGTCGTCCAGCTCGGCGGCCAGCACCCGGGCCCGCAGCCAGGCCACGGCCAGGCTGACCAGCCCCAGCACGGCCCAGAGCAGGCTGGCCGCCGACAGGGAGGCGGCCGCGCCCGGGCTCGACTCGGAGGCCAGCAGCGAGCCGGCCAGCAGGGCCGAGGCCAGGGCCAGCTCGACCAGCCCGCTGACGAGCGCGTGGGTCACGCCGCCGGGCTGGAACCGCTCGGTCATGCCGGCCCGGCCGCCTTGGTGGCGTGGTGCCAGGGGGGCGGGCTCCAGCCCTCGCGGGCCTCGGCGACCAGCCCGGCGATGGCCTCCATCACCTTGTCCTTGGCCTGGTTGACCTCGGCCAGGGAGGCCTCGGGGTCGAGGCCGAGGTCGATCGGCGGCCCGGCCCGCTCCACCACCCGGATGCCGCGCCGGAACGGCCCCAGCTTGCCCCGGGTGAACAGAAGGTGCGCCCCCCACTGGCCCACCGGGACCACCGGCGCCCCGGTCAGGGCGGCCAGGCGGGCGACCCCGTTCTTGGCCGCCATCGGCGAGAAGTCGGGGTTGCGGGTGGTGGTGCCCTCCGGGTAGATGGCCACGGCCGCCCCCTCGCGCATGGCCTCGACGGCGTGGACCAGGGCCTGGCCGGCGCCCTTGGTCTCGCGGTACACCGGGATCTGCCCGGCGCCGCGCAGGATCGCGCCCAGCAGCGGGTTGCGGTACAGCTCCGACTTGGCCAGGAAGCGGACCTGACGGCCGGCCGTGTGGATGAACGTCCCCAGGCACAGCGGGTCGAAGTAGGAGATGTGGTTGGCGGCGATGATCACCGGGCCGTGGTTGGGGATGTTGAGCAGACCCTGGCAGTCGAGCCGGACCCAGAAGCGGATCACCGGCGGCACGACAACCTTGGCCAGGGTGTAGACGGGATACCGGCGGCCGGCCATGCTCGGCGCATAGTACCGTTGCCCGGCCATGCCCGTTCCGCTCGTTCCCGTGAAGGCCCTGGCCGAGGCCAAGGGCCGCCTCGCCCCGGCGGTGGGTCCGTTGCCGCGGCGGCTGCTGGCCATCGCCATGTTCGAGGACGTGGTCGCCGCCCTCCAGGCGGTGCCGGCGCTGGTCGCCCCGGTGGTGGTCTCCCCCGACCGGGAGGTGTGGCGGCGGGCCGACGCCATGGGCTGCCGGGTGGTCGAGGAGCCGCCCGGGGCCGGCGACCTCAACGGCGCCCTGACCGCGGCCGCCCGGCGCCTTGGCAACGGGTCACCGCTGCTGGTGGTGACGGCCGACCTGCCGCTGGCCTCGCCGGCCGGGCTGGAGCGGGTGCTGGCGGCGGCCCGGGCCCCGGTGGCGGTGGTCCCGAGCGCCGACGGCGGCGGCACCAACGTGCTCGCCTGGCGCGACCCGGCGTCGTTCGCGCCCAGCTTCGGCCCCGACTCGGCCGCCCGCCACCTGGCCGTGCCCGGCGCGGTCCGGGTCGAGGAGCCGGGCCTGTCCCTGGACGTCGACACCCTCGAGGACCTGGCGGCGGTGGCCGGCCGCCTCGACCCGTCCTCGGTGACCGCCCGGCGGCTCAGAGACCTCGATATGCTCCAGGCGTGACCGGATCGACTCGAGGAGGCGTGATGCTGCAGGGCACCGTCAAGAGCTTCGACCCCGAGACCAAGGCGGCGGTCGTGCTCACCGACGCCCGCGTCGAGTACGACGTGCCCGCGGACGCCTTCCACCGCTCGGGGTTGCGCAAGCTGACCCTGGGCCAGCGGGTGAAGTTCCGGGTCGAGGGCGAGGGCGACGGCGCCCGCGTCACCTACGTCAACATCCTCACCCTGCCCGACCCGGTCTGAGGCCGGGAACGACCGAGGCCCCGCGCCGGAGCGGGGCCTCGACGCATTCGCCGTGCTACTTCTTCTTGCCGCTCTTGGCCTTGCCCTTGGAGCTGGCCGCCTTGACGGCGGTCTTGGCGCTGTTGCGCGAGGCCGCCTTGGTCGTGCTGGCCCGCGAGACGCTGGCCTTGGCGCCGGACGCCTTGGCCGTGCTGGCCTTGGCGGTGGACTTCGCCGGGGTGAGCTTGGGCGCGGTCGCCTTGCCGGCCACGACGTCCTTGAAGCCCTGCCCGGCGCGGAACCGCGGGACCTTGGTGGCCTTCACCTTGACCGGCGCGCCGCTGCGGGGGTTGCGGGCGGTGCGGGCCTTGCGGTCCTGCCGCTCGAAGGTCCCGAAGCCGACCAGCGCCACGCGCTCGCCCTTCTTGACGGCGACCTGGGTGTGCTGGATCAGGCTGCCGAGCACCTTGTCGACGTCGGCCCGCGCCACCTGCGTGTGCTTCTGGATCGAGTCGACGAGTTCCTTGCGGTTCAAGGGCGCCTCCTTGCCCAGTGAGGGAATTCCCCCGTCGGGACCGGACCCCCATTAGCCCCGTCCCCTTCCGGCCGAGCATCGTAAAGACGCGGATATCAAAGGTCAACAACCTTCGATCCCCGTCAATCCGTTGTGGCACAACGGCATCATCGGCTCGCGGTAACGCAGCATGAAGCAATTCCCTTGGCTGGCAACGATTCCGCCCGGACGACGGTAGAGCGTCTCGCCGGAATGCTTGGCATTTGTCCAGGCCCCTCGCGCGGTCCTTGTCACCCCGTGGGCGCGTGTGGAATCCTGACGGCAACGTTGAGGGGCTCAAGTATCGGAGCGGCGATGACGGTGGAGACCGAGACCGGCGCGCCCGCGAGGCCGGACAGACAGGTTTGGGAGCTGCTCATCGAGCTGTCGATGTCGCGGATGCGCGAGCGCTTCCTCACCACCATCACCGAGCTCGGCCTCAGCTTCCCCCAGGCCCACGCGCTCAAGGTGCTGCGCCCGGGCCATCCCATCGCCATGCGGGAGCTGGCCGGGGGGCTCCACTGCGACCCCTCGAACATCACCGGGATCGTCGACCGCCTGGGCGACCGGGGACTGGTCGAGCGCGGGTCGGCGCCGGGTGACCGGCGCGTCAAGACCCTGATGCTCACCGAGGAGGGCACCGCCCTGCGAATGCGCCTGCTCGACCGGTTGTCCGAGCCGCCACCGGGCCTGGGCAGGCTCACCGTCGACGAGCAGCGCCAGCTGCACGACCTCCTGCGCCGCGCCCTGCTCGACGAATAGCCGACCGGTGAATCTGCCGGTCGGACCGACCGGTGAATCTGCCGGTCGGAGTCGATGAACGGTCGGCCGGAGGCCGACTCCAAGCCTCTGATCGTCGGCCGATCCCAAGCGAGAGGGTCTTCACGATGGACGTCCTGATCGGCGTCGCCTGGCCGTACGCGTCCGGGCCGCGCCATCTCGGCCACCTGGCCGGGGCCTACCTGCCCGCCGACGTCGCCGCCCGCTACCACCGGCTGGCCGGCGACCGGGTCCTGCTGGTCTCCGGGTCCGACCGGCACGCCGATCACGGTCGCGGCCGAGCGGGCCGGCCTGTCGCCGGCCGCTCTGGCCGACCGCGAGCACGAGCGCATCGCGGCCGGCTTCGCCCGCGCCGGCATCTCCTTCGACCACTACACCAGGACCGCCACCCCCGGGCACCACAAGGTCACCCAGGAGCTGTTCGGCCGCCTGCGCGAGCGGGCTGGTCACCGAGGCGACCCAGCCGGCCGCCTTCTGCGCGCGCGAGGGCCGCTCCCTGCCCGACCGCTACGTGGAGGGGACCTGCCCGTCGTGCGGCGCCCCCGACGCCCGCGGCGACCAATGCGACACCTGCGGCCGCACCCTCGACCCGGACGAGCTGGGCGCGCCCCGCTGCCGGCGCTGCGGCGGCCCGGCCACCCTCCGGCCGCTGCGCCAGCTGTTCCTCCGGCTCGACCTGCTGCAGCCGGCGGTGGCCCGCTACCTGGACGGCCACGAGGCCGCCTGGCGGCCGTTCGTGGGCGCCGAGGCCCGCGGCTGGCTGGCAGCCGGCCTGCGCCCCCGAGCGATCACCCGCGACCTCGACTGGGCGTGCCCGTGCCCCTGCCCGGCTGGGACGACCGCCGCCTGTACGTGTGGTTCGACGCCGTCATCGGCTACCTGTCGGCGTCGGTGGAGTGGGCCGCCGAGCGCGGCGACCCCGACGCCTGGCGGCGCTGGTGGCAGGGGCCCGCCGCCCGCCACCGCTACTTCGTCGGCAAGGACAACATCTGGTTCCACACCGTATCTGGTTCCACACCGTCTGGTGGCCGGCGATCCTGCTCGGCGCCGACGACGGCCTGCGCCCGCCCGACGAGGTGGTGGCCAACCACCACCTCACCCTGGCCGGGGGCAAGCTGTCGGCCAGCCGCGGACGCGCCCCCACGATCGAGGAGGGCATCGACCGGCTGGGGCTGGACCCGCTGCGCCACGCCCTGTGCGCCCTCGGGCCGGAGACGGCCGACGTGGAGCTGGCCTGGGACAAGGTGGCCGAGCTGACCGCCGGCGGCCTGCTGGGGTCGATCGCCGGCCCGCCCCACCGCGTGGCCACCCTGCTGTGGCGCCGCTTCGGCGGCCGGCCCGACCCGGCGGCGCTGGCCGCGGCCGGGCCCGAGCGGGCCGAGGCGGCCGCCGCCCTGGCCGAGGTCGGCGCCGCCCTCGACGGGCCGAGCTGCGCCGCGCCCTTGGCGCGGTCCACGCCGTCGGCCGCTCGGTCAACCGCCGCCTCGCCGCCACCGAGCCCTGGCGGCTCCCCGACCCCGCCGCCCACCACGAGCTGACCCGCCTCCTCCCCCTCCTGGATGCCCTCGCCGTGGCCGCCTGGCCGTTCGTCCCCGACACCGCCGCCCGCTCCCGCGCCCTCCTCGGCCGCCCCCCAGCCCCGACCTGCTGGGAACTGGACCCGGCTCCCCCGGTAGTGCCCGGGCCGCCAGCGCCGCCACTGCGGCGCCCCTGACCCGCGGCAAGCTACACCGGGTAGGGTGGACCGGCGGCCAGGGAGCTTCCTCGACCTGGCCGCCGGCCTCGTGCCCCGTCGGGAGCCGGCCTACTCCGTGCCGAGTCCCGACGTGTGGCGGCGCCGTTACGGGTCCTCCAGGGCGCGTCGCAGCGCCGCCTCGGCCATCGAGACGATGTCTGGGTGCTGATGGCCCGGATCCAACAGTGGTCGGTTGGACGCCTGAACCGCAGTGCGGGGACGACTTGGGACGTCTTCCAGTCGAGTCGGATACTCGATCTGGAGGCTGAGCCAATGGTCGGCATCTACACCGACCCGGGTCACGTGATCGAGTACGACGACGGCGAAGTCCGCCAGGAGTTCAACGTCTGCTTCACGGCCCACGTGCGCGGCGGCCGGCTGGCGACCAGCACAGAGTCCAAGGAAGTCGGGTGGGCGCCGCTCGATGAGCTGGACGCGCTCCCGATGCACGAGTCGACCCGGCTTCGGATCAGGCACTGTCTGGACCGGTGGGCGCTGCCGTACATCGGCTGATTCCCTGGGCTCGGACCTTCCAGCAGGCGCAGCACGGCCCGGGCGCGAGACCGAGGGGCGTTCCGATCGAGAGCCCCTTGGCGGCACGCCAGCGCTCCGGGGAGAATGCCGGCGGGACGAAGAAGGAGCTGCGCATTGCGTATCGAGTCGTCGGTCATCTCTCTGTCATGGATCCCGCTCGGGGCAATGGAAGGCGCCGGGACCGAGCTGGCGTTCCGCCTCGGGATCGCCCACTACGACCCGCCACCGCCGGACGTGCTCGAGGACCTGGAGGCGCTCCAGGCGGCCGACCGCTTCCGGTTCGCCAACGAGCTGCGGGCCTGGATCGAGGTCGAGGACGGCCGCATCGCCGACTACGGCCACGCCGGCGGCGGCCGCATCGGCAGCACCACCCTGCGGCTGGGCTCGCGCGACCTGACCTTCGCGGCCATGCCCTTCCCGGACCTGCGGCCCAAGCCCGAGCTGGGCGACGGCTGGGTCCGGTTCCTGCAGTCGGCCGGCGGCCGCACCGGCGCGCCGGCGCCCCGGCGCATCCGCCGCCCGCCGTTCATCCAGTGGGTCGCCCCGGCCGCCTGGTCGACCCTGGCCCTCACCATCCACGCCGACGGCCGGGCCAACTACGAGGTCGTCGGGGCCAGCCCCTTCCCCCGGCACTGGATCTACGACCACGAGGGCCGGCTGGTCGCCAAGACGGGCCGGATCGACTTCGACCGCTGGTTCCGGGAGACCGAGCTGCAGCGCACCCCGTGGGGCGACGAGGACTCGCCGGCGCTGGTGGTGGCGGCCGAGACGGCCCTGGAGCGGCGGCTGTCGGTGGCCATCATCGACGGCAAGCCCGGCTTCCGGCGCCTGGAGGCCGAGCAGGTCCTGGTCGAGCAGGGCGAGGTCGGCACCGACGTCTATCTCCTCTTCGACGGCGTGCTGCGGGTCGAGATCGACGGCAAGGCGGTCACCGAGCTGGGCCCCGGCGCCGTGGTCGGCGAGATGGCCCTGCTCGAGGGGGGCCGGCGCACGGCCACCCTGCGGGCGGTCACGCCCTGCCGGATCGCCGTGGTCGCCGGCGACCAGCTCGACCGGGACGCCCTCGCCGAGGTCGCCCGAGGCCGCCGCGAGCCGGACGACTGACCATGGCCGCGGCGATTCCCAGACGGGCGACCCTGCGCGTCGGCGTCTGGGCCTTCCACCTGATCCTGCCCTTGGCCGGGCTCTGGCTGCTGCTGGGCCAGCCCCACTTCGACGTCATCCTCGAGCACCACGGCATCCACTTCGGGCTGGTGGTGGGGGTGGCCGCAGTCAACGTGGCCCTGGGCGTGCGCATGAGCGAGGTGTCGCGCCAACGCCACGACGCCCGCCTGTTCCTGGTGTCGCTGGTCTTCCTGTCCAGCGCCGGGTTCCTGCTGCTGCACGCCCTGGCCACGCCGCAGGTGATCCTGTACGGGCGCAACGCCGGGTTCGCCATCGCCACCCCGGTCGGGCTGCTGCTGGCGGCGGTGTTCGCCGCCCTCTCCTCGCTCGACCTGACCCCCGGGCGGGCCGAGGCCGTGCTGCGCCGCCAGGCCCTGCTCCGGGGCGGCCTGGCCGCGCTGATGGTCGCCTGGGCGGTGGTGTCGCTGTTCGGGCTGCCGCCGCTTGACGCCCCCCTGCCCGAGGAGGCCAGCCGGGGCCCGCTGACCGCCATGGCCGCGGCCGGGGTGGCCCTGTACACGCTGGCCGCGGCGCGCTACTGGCTGCTGGACCGGCGGCGGCCGTCGGTGATCCTGATCGCCATCCTCACCGCCTTCGCCCTGCTGGCCGAGGCCATGATCGCCGTCGCCCTGGCCCGCAACTGGCACGCCTCCTGGTGGGAGTGGCATCTGCTGATGGCCTTCGCCTTCGCCTTCGTCTACTACAGCGCCCATGTGCAGTATGCCCGCGAGGGCTCCTGGTCGAGCCTGTTCCGCGGCATCTATCTCCAGGAGACCGTCGAGCAGATCCGCCGCGAGCATACTTCCGCCCTGGAGGCGCTGGTCGAGGCCATGCAGCGACCCCAGGGCGACGGCGCCGAGCGGCCTCTGGGCCGGGTGGTGGCCGACCTGGCCGAGCGCTTCGACCTGACCGAGGGCCAGGCCTCGGTGCTGGAGCAGGCCGCCCAGGCCCTGGTGGCCGAGCGCGAGCAGATCGAGCGGCTGCGCGCCCTGGTCGCGGTCGGGGCCGAGGCCCGGGTGATCGTGGACGAGCGGCAGCTGCTGGAGCGCGGGGTCGAGCTGACCGGGCAGGCGCTGGCGCCCGACGCGCTGCGGGTCGGGCTGGTCGAGGGCGAGCAGCTGGTGTTCCCGTCCTCGATGCGGGCCGAGGGCTGGCCCGAGGGAGGTCCGGAGGGCTCAGGTAGCGAAGCGATAGCCCTCCGGTCGGAAGGGGACGGCGACGGCGAGCAGCCGGCCGGGGCCTCGCTCAAGTCCCTGGAGCCGGTGGAGGAGACCGGGGACGGCGGGGGGCGGCTGGTCCTGCCCCTGACCGTCAAGGACCGGCCGGCCGGGGTGCTGGACGTGCGCCGCGCCGAGGGGCCCCTTCGCCGACCGCGACCGGTGGCTGCTGCGGGCCCTGGCCAGCCAGCTGTCCATCGGGCTGGAGAACGCCCGGCTGTACCGCCAGCTCGACGGGCTGTTCCGGCAGTACATGTCGCCGGACGTGGCCACCGCCCTGCTGGCCGACCCGACCCAGGCCGCCCTGGGCGGGGACGTGGCCGAGGTGACGGTCCTGTTCGCCGACCTGCGGGGGTTCACGCCGTTCTCCGAGCGGACCTCCCCGGAGCGGGTGGTGGCCATGCTCAATCAGTACTTCGGCCGGGCCGTGCCGGTGCTGCTGGCCAACGGGGGCACGGTGGTCCAGTTCGTCGGCGACGCGGTCATGGCCCTGTTCAACGCCCCGGCCCGCCAGCCCGACCACGCCCTGCGGGCGGCACGGGCGGCCCTGGGCCTGCAGGCGGCGATCGAGTCGGTGGCCGAGCGCGAGCCCGACTGGCCCCGGTTCCGGGTCGGGGTCAACACCGGGCCCGCCCTCATCGGCAACATCGGCAGCGACGAGCTGCGCAACTTCACCGCCATCGGCGACACCGTCAACCTGGGCGCCCGCCTCGAGCAGGAGGTCGCCGAGGCCGGCCAGGTGGTGCTCGGCGACGCCACCCACGCCGCCATCAAGCACCTGGCCATCGCCCGACCCCTCGACCCCATCGAGGTCAAGGGCAAGCGCGACCCCGTCGCCTGCTGGGTCCTCGAGAGCCTCAAGGACGACCCCACCACCTGGTCCAAGTCCCCCCGACCCCCACAGCCGGCCTCCTCGTGAGGTATTGATTGAGACGAACGTTCGTGCTTCGATAGGAGCATGAGCAAGGGAACGGCGACCAGGCAGGCCGTGCTCGACGAGGCGGCCCGGGTGGCCAGCCGGGTCGGGCTGGGTGGCCTGACCATCGGCTCGCTGGCCACCGCGACCCAGCTCTCCAAGAGCGGGCTGTTCGCCCACTTCCAGTCCAAGGAGACGCTCCAGCTGCAGCTGCTGGAGCACACCCGCGCCCGCTTCATCGAGCAGGTGGTCCGGCCCGCCCTGGCCGCCCCCCGGGGCGAGCCGAGGGTGCGCGAGCTGTTCCGGCGCTGGCTGGCCTGGGACACCGACGGCCTGCCCGGCGGCTGCCTGTTCGTGGCGGCCAGCGCCGAGTTCGACGCCCAGCCCGGCCCGGTCCGCGACCGCCTCGCCCAGGACCAGCGCGACTGGCTGGACACCGTCGCCCAGGTGTTCCGGACCGGCATCGCCGAGGGCCACTTCCGCCCCGACGCCGACCCCGAGCAGCTCGCCTACGAGCTGCACGGGACCATGCTGGCCTATCACCATGCCAGCCGCCTGCTGGGCGACCGGGACGCCACCGCCCGCGCCACCCGCGCCTTCGAGGCGCTGCTGCTCGCCGCCCGCCCTCCGGCCTCCTGAAGGAGAACGCCATGCCCTCCAGCCAACTCGCCGCGATCCAGAAAAGCACGATCGTTCGGTCGTTCGGATTGCTGGAGCGGTTCGCGCCCGGCCTCGGGGCGCGCTGGGCGGAGTCGCTCTGGTTCCGCATCCCACCGGCACCTGGTCG